>Ga0326728_10003094_pt1 | contig 53009 bp, 45 predicted proteins | sample MB3enrmetagenome_FD_207602 | JGI IMG/M metagenome (GOLD analysis project Ga0326728, IMG submission 207602) | Lab enriched peat soil microbial communities from McLean, Ithaca, NY, United States - MB31MN | ecosystem: Environmental > Terrestrial > Soil > Wetlands > Peat | place: USA: New York... | reverse complement strand
TGCGGCATGAGTTTGCCGCGCAGAATGTCGGCCAGGGCTTCGAGCTTCAGATCGCGCTTGGGCGGAGTGGCGTCTTTAGCGTCTTTGTCATCCTTATTACGTTTGACTTTCTCGTTATAGGCGTCCCAGTCGCGGATGTATTCCTGCGCTTGAACGAGGGCTTCGCGCTGCACGGCGAAATTGCCCATGCGGGTCGAAGGCAGTTGATCGCGGCTGCCGTAGACGCGCATGGGATTCTCGCCGCTGGCGAATTTGATGGAGCGGGGCGCGTTGGGAAAAAGCAAGGCATCGCGCGAGTCGCCGAACTTGTGCTTGATGACGACGGCCTGGCCGCCGATCATGTTGGCCGAGCCGTGGAGCAGGAGCGAGGTGGTCACGCCGCCGGCCAGGGCGCGGTAGATGGCCTTGTCCTGATAGTCGAAGGCGTCTTTCATCATCATCTGCGGAGTGATGGGGCTGGTGGCTTCGTTGATGTCGTCGCCGAGCGCGATGTGCGAGTGGGAATCGACGATGCCGGGCGTGAGGTATTTTCCGGCGGCGTCGATGACGGTTGCAGTCGCGGGCGCGTTGACGTTTTCGCCGACGGCGGCGATTTTGCCATCCTTGATATAGACGGAACCGTTGGCGATGTTGCCGTGCGTGACGGTCATGACGATGGCGTTTTTGATCAAGACGTCGTGAGGGGCGGCGGTTGGCGATTGGGCGAGGGCGGGTTGCCCGAGCGCGGCCGCCAGCATGATCATAAGCATGATCGTTAGCCAGACGCAGGGAAAGCAAATTTTTCTTGTCGAAAGCAATCGCATGTATTGAGCCTCAGAAAAAAGTACGCTTGCGGGGAAACTCGGATTGTAGGAGCGTTGGCGAAGAGGGTCAATGAGATCGGGCAAAAACGGCTTCATTGCCGCACGCACTGTGCTGGACTGTTTTGTCTTATGACCTCGTGCGCTTGCCCATTTCGCGGGACTCATGGCACGATTTGGGCGTGAAAATTACAGAGTGGATTTGGTGTTGCCGCAGTCGGCTGGCGGGCGCTGGTCACGAGACATTTCTTGGCGAGGTGGGCTGCTAGTGCGCGCCGTGGTGCAACGCGTGAGCCGCGCGCGAGTCACGGTGGATGACACTATCAATGCCAGTGCAGGTGGCGAGGTCACGGGCGAAATCGGGCTTGGGCTGCTGGTGCTGCTCGGGGTGGGCGCGGGAGACACGCGGGCCGATGCGGATTACCTGGCCGAGAAAATCGCCGGCCTGCGTATTTTTAAAGACGCCAACGGCAAGACGAATCTGTCGGTCGCGGAAGTTGGCGGAGCGCTGCTGGTGGTGTCGCAGTTCACCCTCTATGGAGACGCGCGCAAAGGCAGGCGTCCGTCGTTCGATGCAGCGGCTCCGCCCGCGCAGGCGCGCGAACTCTACGAATATTTTGTGGAGAAAATCCGCGCGGCTGGCCTGCGGTGCGAAACCGGACGTTTTCAGGAAATGATGCAGGTCGAACTGGTCAACGAGGGGCCGGTGACGATTTTGTTGGATTCGGGGAAGGGGTTCTGAAGAAAATTAGAGATGCAAGCCGACCATCGACGAGGCTGGTCACCAATTAGCTATCAGTGGAGAAAATAGAGCATGTCATCCAATTTAGTGGTGGCGTGGCCACATGGAATAATCTGCGCCTCAGATCGTCGGGTGGTTGATCTTGTCTCGGGAAGAGTTCAGACGAATCGGTCAACGAAAATAACCGTCTTCGGGTGTAGTGACGCGCACGGAGCCGTTGTTTATAACGGAATCGGAATCGACGATAACGGCCTTACGCCAAGCGACTGGTTACTCGCACTTGGAGGGAAAGGAAATCTGTTCCATCGCGGCTTATTTGAATTGCTCGACCTGGTCAAAAATGATTTGCAGGCTCGCCTCCAGATAATTCGTGCAAAATACGGCCCGAAGAAAGCAAGACATACGTTCGTATTTGGTGCCTGGCATAAGGGTGCTAGCGCTATTTACGGGATTTCAAATTACGAACGGGTAGACGATGACAAAGAGGCTGTCGAAGGAAGCGATGAGGTTACCCTAAGCTCATTCTTGCCAACGCCGACGGCGCGACTTCGGATAGTTACGACTGGCCTGCGACCTCGTCTCACCGACGTGCGCGCTATTGCGGAGGCTCTTAAGACTGGCCCGCCGAATCGCACACTAGCTTCGTCCGTGAGAGCGGTAAGGAATGTTGCGTATGGAAGAGGGAAGGCTACCGGAACGGTCGGTGCTTCCTGTCAGTGGGCGTGGTTGGGCCCAGAACGAAGTCAAGTTTGGTTTGGCCTCGACGTTGCGGGTGGCGCCATCGCACAGGAAACCCCAAATCTCATAAATATTGGGGCCGAAGTGCATCTCGGCGGATCCTTTTCCGCTCGGATCGGAGGCCCAGGAATGCTGATTGGGGACACGTATATGGGGGATGACAGGGCTAGGGGCGTAGCACGTTACGATGCTGCAAAGAAGAAGTTTGTTTTCTCTGAACTTCGGTGCGGAATCTGCGGTGCCCCGTGGCCCGCTTCCCATCGGTTCTGTGAGGTGTGTTTATACGAAAAACATCGTGGTAAGGGTAGAGCGCAACGCCGCATAGTGTGACTCTTTGCGAGTCCGTTTGACCGATTTCGACAGGGCGGGATAGACTAGATGAGTTTGCCTGTACTTGCGGACCCGTTCTGGGGCCGCGCCGCGAATCCGGTCAGAAGCCGTTGCGGGAAAACAGCAAGCATATTCGAGTTCTGCCGAGCTGCGCTCGGCTTGGACGGACGAGGGCGTCCGTCCCTACACGATGGAAAGTCCCCGCCCAAGCGGAGCTTGGACGGGGCACCCTAAGGAGAGTTTATGTACGCGGTGATCCGCGCAGGTGGAAAGCAGTATCGAGTGGCGCCGGGGGATGTGATCCGGGTCGAAACCGTGGCCGACAAGGACGGGCGAGTGGAGTTCAGCGACGTGCTGGCGGTTTCGGCCGAGGCGGGCAGCGTAGTGCCCGCGGGCGCGGGAGCGCTGGTGACCGGCGAAGTGGTGGAGCAGGGCCGCGGCGAGAAAATCCTGGTCTTCCACTACAAGCGCAAGAAGCAGTACAAGAAGCTGCGCGGGCATCGGCAGGACTACACGGCGGTGCGCATCACGGAGATCGCTTTTGGCGGGCAGTCGTTCAAGGCTCCTGAACTTCCCAAAAAAGAGAAGAAGGCGAAGAAGGAAGCGGTCGTGAAGGCTTCGGCGCGTCCGGGGAAGGCAGCGAAGAAAGCGTCCGCGAAGAAGCCTCCGGCGAAAAAGGCTGTGGCGAAGAAAGCGGCGAAGAAAAAGAAATAGGGGTCGCGGCCCTCAGGGGCTAAAGCCCTCGTGTTTATTGGCTCTGGGCGGCACGGCTAAAGCCGTGCCCTTCCCAAAGCCATCTATGGGATAGTTTCAAGTTCAGTTTTGAAATCACGAGAAATTGAATTACTGGCAACTGGCCACAGGGAACTGATTTATGGCGCATAAAAAAGGACAAGGCACTTCACGAAACGGGCGCGACTCGAACGCGCAGCGGCTGGGGTTTAAGGCGTTCGGCGGACAACTGGTGCCGGGCGGGACGATCATCGTGCGGCAGCGCGGCACGCGGGTGAAGCCCGGACTGAACGTGGGACGCGGCAAAGACGACACGCTCTTCGCCAAGATCACGGGGCGCATCAAGTTCATCGACAAGGGATCGATGGGGAAGTTTGTCATGGTCGAGCCCGAGGCCCTAGCGGCGGAGTAGGGCCGCAGATTCCGCTCATCTGCGAATTTGGCCCGCAGTCCCTAAAGGGGTTGCAGGTTTGAAGGGCTTACGGCATCGCTAAAGCGATGCCCTGATACGAAACCTGAGCCGGCAAGACGCCGGTGCTATCAGCCTCGGCTTCGAGTCGAGGCTTTTTCGTTGCGGACGTAAACTGCGGAGCTTCGCTCCGCTGGACGGGCGAGGGCGCCCGTCCCCACACGAGCTTTTCCATACATGTTTATCGATGAAGCCAAAATTCGGGTGAAGGCGGGGGACGGCGGGAACGGCTGCATGGCGTTCCGGCGGGAGAAGTTCGTGCCGCGGGGCGGGCCTTCGGGCGGCGATGGCGGACGGGGCGGCGACATTTGGATGGAATCGAGCGAGCGCCACAATACGCTGGTGCATTTCCGGTTCAATCCTGAATACACGGCGGAACGCGGACGGCACGGAGAAGGATCGAAAAAGACGGGGCGCGACGGTGAAGGCATCGTGCTGAAAGTTCCGGTGGGCACGATCGTTTACGACGAGGACACGGGCGAGAAGGTTCACGATTTTTCGCGGGCCGATGAGCGCGTGGTTATAGCGCGCGGCGGACGCGGCGGACGCGGCAACGCGCAGTTTGCCACGTCCACGCACCAGGCGCCGCGCGAGCACGAAGACGGGCGTCCGGGCGAAGAACGCAATTTCCGGCTGGAGTTGAAACTGCTGGCTGATGTGGGGCTGGTGGGATATCCGAACGTGGGCAAATCGACGCTGATCTCGCGCATTTCGGCGGCGCGGCCCAAGGTTGCGGATTATCCATTTACCACGCTGGAGCCGAACTTGGGCGTGGTGTTGGCGGGCGACAAAGGGAAAGGAACGAGCTTCGTGGTGGCCGACATTCCCGGCTTGATCGAGGGCGCGCACGCCGGATCGGGCCTGGGCACGCAATTTCTGCGGCACATCGAGCGGACGCGGTTGCTGGTGCACATGGTGGATGTCTCCGAAAGCAGCGGGCGGGCGGACGTAGTGAAGGACGTTGAGGTGATTCGGGGCGAGTTGGCGAGTTTTGGAGCGGGGCTGGAAAAGAAGCCCACGCTGATGGTCGCGAACAAAATCGACGTGGCCAACCCGGAGAAGCTCAAGAAGCTGAAGCAGTGGGTGACGCGCAAGAAGATGAAGCTTTATCCGATTTCCGCAGTGACGGGCGAAGGGATCGAGAAGCTGAAGTTTGCCATGGCCGAGGGAGTGGAGAAGGTAAGGAAGGCGGGGGCGGAGACACAAGCAGAAGAAACGAAGGGATCGCGCTCCGGTGCATCTAGGGCTCCTTGCAGATTTGAATGACGTTTCCCTCGCCGTCGCGGATTTCGAAGAACTGTGTATCGCCACCGTCTTGAATTGGGCCGGCGAGAACACCCCGATTTGTGAGCTGCTCATGCCCTTTTTTAAGCTTGTCACAGAAAATGACAGAAGCGAGTGGCGAGGGCCTATCGAAGCCCGCTTGCTCCACCTCCGTTTTGGCATTCAAGAGGATTGTGGGCGCATTGTGACCCGGAAGCTGTAGGGCAACATCAGACGGTAATGGACAGTCCCAATCCGGCGGAACTCTTGCCACCTTGCAATCAAATGCGTCGATCCACCAACGCTTGGCACCCTCAACATCTGAGTAGGCGAGTGTGACTGAATCTGTATAGAAAAGAGGCATAGAAATACACGATACCATTAAATGATCCAAGTTATTCAACTTGCGGTTAACGATTGACGTAACCAGGCGATTACGCTCAGAACCAATCTCTGATCGAACTTCGATTGTCCGCCACCGTCCCCTCCTGCGCCCCCTAGATATTTAACAATGCTCAGGCGTAGCGACTATTTTGTTGTGACTCCCTTAGGCGGTCTGGCGGTGGAGGTGGGGCAGGGGTCCTTCGACTCTGCGGAACGATTCGCTTCGCGGATCGCTCTGCTCTCAGGATGACAGGAAGGAAGATGGAATGGCGGGGATAGGAAGTCAAAATCCCCGCCCTGTGTCTGCAAAGAACGCAGACACAAGGACGGGGCACCCTTGGGAGTTGGGATGAATGAAAGGGTGGACCAGTTCCCAGCGGATTGGCGGTCAGAGCGGACAGGAGTGTCCGCTCTACACAGAGCTGCAGCGTGCTAGAATTTCCACAGCTTCTATCATTTATCTTGGACAGGTTCTGGACTCTGATTTGATCGAACTCGCACCTTCGATACTCGCGGCGGATTTCGCACACTTGGCGGAACAGGTGGAGCGGGCTACGGCGGGCGGCGGCAGCGTCGTCCATGTCGATGTCATGGATGGGCATTTTGTGCCCAATTTGACGGTGGGGCCGCCGCTGGTGAAATGCTTGCGTCAGGCAACGCGGCTGCCGCTGGATTGCCATCTGATGATCGAGGACCCGGACCGGTACATTGCGGAATTCGCGGAAGCGGGGGCGGACTGGATTTCGGTGCATCAGGAGGCGTGCCGGCATTTGAACCGGACGCTGAGTTTTATCAAGAGCTATAAATGCCGGGCGGGGGTGGTGCTGAATCCGGCGACTCCGGTGGAGACGCTCTCGGAAGTGCTCGAGATTGCCGATTATGTGCTGGTGATGAGCGTGAATCCAGGGTTTGGGGCGCAGAAGTTTATTCCGGCGACGCTCGACAAAATGAGAAAGCTGGCGGAAATGCGAGCGGCGCGAGGATACGCATACCGCATCGAAGTAGATGGCGGCGTAGGGATGGATACGGTCGGGGAAATCGTGCGCGCGGGAGCGGAGATTCTGGTGGCGGGGAATGCGGTGTTTGGCAAGGGCGATCCGAAGGCGAATGCGCAGGCGCTGGTGGAAGCGGCGCGGAGCGCGAGTTTCGAGCGAGTGTAGGAAAGGCGCTTTTGGCTCTTAGCTTTTGGCCTTTCGCTAGGTGCCAAGAGCTAAGGAAGTTCTGGTTAAGCGTTTGACGAAGAGCGTAAACCACAGAGGACACAGGGGACACAGATCCCTGGTTAGCGCCCAAAGGACGGGCGCGAACCTGGGGCACCGACTTCCGTAGTAGATAAGGGTTTGAGGTCTTTTATGCGTCGTGTTTGGGTTGTCTCGTTATTGGTTCTACTGCTCGCGCTTTGCGTGGGGTGCACCAACAAAAAATCGGCGAATCCTTTGGCTAATGTCGGGTCGAAACAGCCGGACAAGGTGCTGTTCGACCGGGCCATGGATGCCATGAAGCACAACCGCTTCGACGTGGCGCGGATGACGCTGCAGACGCTGATCAACACCTATCCGGATTCGGAATTTATCGCGCGGGCGAAGCTGGCGGTAGCGGATTCGTGGTACGCCGAGGGCGGATCGACGGCGATGCAGCAGGCCGAGATCGAATACAAGGACTTCATCACGTTCTTTCCCAACATGCCGGAGGCGGTCGAGGCGCAGCTCAAGATCGCGAACATCCACTATGAGGAGATGGAAAAGCCGGACCGCGACTACACGCACGCGATGCGGGCGGAGGAGGAGTACCGGGCGCTGATTCAGGAGTATCCCGACAGCAAGCTGGTGCCGCGGGCGAAGCAGCGGTTGCGGGAAGTACAGGAAGTGTTGGCGGAACGGGAGTTCGGCATTGGGCGATTTTATTATCTGCGGATGGCGTATCCGGCGTCGATTGCGCGGCTGAAAACGCTGGTGGAGCGCTATCCGTTATATAGCGGGGCGGACCAGGCGCTGTATCTGCTGGGGCAATCCTACGAAGGCGAGATCAATACCATCCGGAAGAACCCGCGCATGAATGAAGTCGCCAAAGCCAATTTGATCGATGGACTGACGAAGGAAGCGGCGGACGCGTACGGGAGGATCATCAAGCGGTATCCGGCGATGGATCGGGCGCTGGACGCGAAGGCGCGGCTGGAGGCGCTGCATCAGCCGGTGCCGCGGCCGACGCGGGCGGCGCTCGAACTGAATAAGAAGGAAGTGGCGAGCCGGCATGAAGAGGGCATGATGTCGAACATGCTGGGGAACTTCGAGAAGCATCCCGACGTGGCGAAGGCGGCGCATGTGGGCGAGCCGACGATGGTCGATGCGGAGCCGATGACGGCAACGAAGGTGGTGCAGCAGATGGCGGTGGCGGCGGGAGGCTCTGGCGGCGGCAATAATGTCAGCGTGGAAACGACGGGTGGAACGGCAGCGCCGAACCATGAAGCGCCGCGCTCGGATACTCCAGCAGCAGCGTCAGACAGACCGGCGGCAACGGCCGAGTTGAAGCCGAGTGTGGCCGATCCGAATGAACTGAAGCCGAATGTCGAGCCCGACGATCCGAACGCGCTTCCACCGCTGCAACAGAGCAATCAGCTGGACGGCGGTGGCGGGGTAACGAGCGCCGTCTCCTCCAGTGCGGCGGCAAAATCCGAAGAGATGGCGGATATTTCTTCGAGCAAGAAGAAAAAGAAAAAGGGCCTGGCGAAGCTGAACCCGTTCTAGTTGCGGGCCGCGTAAGTGCGCGACATAAGTACGTGTTCCTCATCCGGCGTAGGAACAGCTATCGTGGCTGTCTAAGCTGGTTCCGAGATTGGAGCGAGCCATGGTATTGAGGAAAATGTTCCGGGTTCGATCACGGCTCGCCGTCGTGTGGACTTCAACCGCTTTCCCATCATTCTCCGCCTTATTCTTGGCCGCGGTTGTCTTTAGTTGCGCGTCTATTGCGGCAGGTCAAATGGTCAAGGCTTCAGTGGTCTCGACCACGCTTGAGCCCACCTCATTGCGGCAGTGGCCGCAGGATCTCGGCTACGGGGAAACACAACTCTATCCGCTGACTCTTGGTCCCACAGGCTGCCCCCTTGTGGATGTGGACATTTCGGGTGTCATGGTGCCCGTGATACTAGACTCAGGAACCGCTGAAGGTTTCTCGATCACGAACAACGCGCCCCCGATTCCGCACCATGTTGAGGGACGCGTCGAGGCACTCAATGCCGATGGCAGTCACCGTGGAGAGACATTTCGCATTCGCGTGGAAACAATGTCGGTGCTTGGGGAAGTTTTCAAGAATGTCCTGGGAGACATGCCTGATTGGCAAATGGACAGCTCTGTACCGTTCGATGGAAGCGTGGGGCTGGACTTCTTCCTGAAACGGCGTTTGACTTTGGATTACCGGTCAAAGAAGGTTGGAACTACCTCATTACCTCTTCCGGACAAACTAGATCCCAAGCGTTATCTCTCCCTCGATCTCGTGGAGCCTCCGCCTAATTTGTCGCAGGGGCACACCCTGTATGTGCGAGGCAGAGTGAATGGGCGTGACGCGATCATCTACCTGGACACGGGTACCAACGTGTCCTTCATCAACCCGGCCTTTGCCGAAGGTCTAACTCGTGTCGAGCGGCCCGGAAAATTCAAGGTTTTTCGCGAGCAAGTCCCGATCAAACTGGGCGGGCACACCTTGATTCTCGATGACCTCCGCGAATCCGAGGTCCGTCGTGGAACCGGCTTTGACCTGCCAGTCGCACTGTTCTTAGGCAGCGATGTTCTGTCCCGCTTCATCGTCACCATCGACCTCCGTGCTAAAAAGCTCATCCTCGCGCGGGCTGATTAGCCGCTCACTCCCCAGGAGGCTAGGTACGAACGTAACCTGTTACCCATGTCTGAATCGTTGACTTAGGGTTAAGGACGCGGTACTTTCGCGTTATCTCTCCTTTTTTGAGAAGGATGACACTTGGCGCGGAAAATACTGCTCGCCGACGATAGCGTGACAGCCCAAAACATGGGGCGAAAGATCCTGGCCGATGCCGGGTATGACGTGGTCACGGTCAATAACGGATCGGCCGCCCTGAAGAAAATCACGGAAATCAAGCCCGATTTGATTGTGCTGGATGTGTACATGCCCGGCTATAGCGGGTTGGAAGTGTGTCAGCGGCTGAAGGATGCGGCGGAGACGGCGCACATTCCGGTGCTGCTGACGGTGGGCAAGCTGGAACCTTTCAAAGCGGAAGAAGCGCGGCGGGTGAGGGCCGACGAGCACATCGTAAAGCCGTTTGAAGCCAGCGAATTGCTGACTGCGATTGCGCGGCTCGAAGACCGCATGGTGCCGCAGCCCTCCGAGGGCGGGCGCTTCAGCCCGACGGTTTCGGGCGTGGAACGCTTTGGCGGCGAGACCATGGGCAAGGCAACGGCAAGCGCCAGCGATGACGGATGGAGGAGCCGGCTGCGTTTTCCGTCGAAGAAAAAACAGGAAGAACCGGAGCCGGAAGCGGAAGATGCTGCGGCTGGAGCGGCCTTCCGCGATTTTCGCAAGGCACCAACGAAGACGAAGCCGGGCGCGATGCCAGCGTTTACCGTGAAGGAGCCGGCGCCTCCGGGACAAGAGCCGGGGCTGGTTCCGGATGCTCCGCACGACATCACGCCGGCGGAGTTGGACGCACTCAGCGCGTTGGCCGCGAAACTCGATGGGCCGATGCCGGCGCGTGAGGAAGTTAAGCCGCTCGGGGAAAGAACGGGCCCGGGTGAGGATCCGACAGCCGAGTTGTTGGCGGTAAAGACTGCAATCGTAAAGACTGAAGTGGAAGTTCCCGCTGCCGGGGTGGAAGCGAAAAAAGAAAGAGAAGAGGAGAAAACGGTTCGAGTTCCGGCGTTACAGCCCGACGAAAACCTTGGCATGGGATCGGGGCGCGGCTGGAACGATGGCGAAAGTTCTCCAAGATCGGACGCTCCACTAGAGACTGAGCAACGAAAGCCGGATTTTACAGCAACCGCAGTCTCCGCCGAGGCCCCGGCGTCGCCGGTGGAAGCATTAGCGCCAGCGCCAGCGAACGAAGGCGAGAGGGAATCCGAAAGTACCGTGGAGCGCGTGCCGGCGGCGTTGGAAGCGGTGAATGCCGCGTTCCTGGCGCAAGAGCCCGCGCCCGTGGATCGGAACGATGAGCCGCTGTTCGCTACGGCGGCGAGCGCGATGGGGCAGGCCGTGGAAGAACCGGCCGTGCAGGAGCAGGAAAAGACTGAAGCGAAGCCGGCCGAAGCCGCCGCCCCTATCGAGGGGAGCGCGCTGGCGGAAGCAGTTCCGCGGCCGGGCGCGGAATCCAAGCCCGAAGCGTCGAAGGCCGAAGAGTTGAAGGCGGAAAAGATTGCGCAACCAGTTCCGCTGGTTACGAGCGTACTAGAGGCGAACGTGCCAGAGGTGGCGGAGCCGGAAGGGCCGGGGCCGAGCGATGAGGAGTTGGCCGAAGCGTTGCGCATGCTGACACCCGCAACCGTGCGCGTGGACGATTCGACGATTCCATCGCATGGGACACTGATGGCGGCCGGCCAGTTGCTGGCGGAAGAGGCGGCACGCAATGCGGCAGCCGGTCCGCGGTGGATAGCGGAGCCGGTGGCGTTGAGTCCGGAAGAAGCGGCGATTTCGCTGGAAGCGGAAATGTTCCGCACTTTCGCAGCCGTGCCCGCGGAGATGTCTGCGGCAGCGTCTGGCAGCGAACTGGAGTTAGCGCGGCCCGCAGGAGTTACGGCGATCGCGGCTGCGGTGGAGAACCGATTGGAGGAGGCAGGGCTGGCGGCCACTTCGAGCAGTTTGGCGGAGACAGGGGTTGAGCAAGCTTCCGGCGAACCATGTTCCGGTGAACAATCTGGGGAAACGGGAGCCGAAGAAACATCGGCGGCGAATGCGCCCGCGGATGCGATAGCTGCGGTTCCGAGCGCGGCGAGTGCGTCGGTGGCCGGAATCGTATCGGAGAAGAGCGAAGTTGAGAAGAAAGTTGAGGAGGAAGTTGAGAAGCTCGAAGCGGAGGCGAAAGATTCGTCGGTGAAAGTTGCGGAGGAAGAACCCGCCGAAGCGGCTGTGGCAGCGACGTTCGCAGATGCGTTGAGCCGGGACGAGGTCGAGGCGGCGGATCAAAATCAGCAGTCTGTCGGCACGATGGCGGCTGAGGAGGCGGCAGCTGCGATCGCAGCTGCGATCACAGCGCTGGCAACGGAAGAGAATTGCAATTCGATTTCAGAGGTTGGGGGACGCGAATCCATGGGCAACGAGAAAGCGAAGGCAGGGAAATCGAACTGGCATCAGATCCGCACAGCGCCGGCCGGTGCTGCCACTAAGACTGACGTGGTCGAAGCGGCGAAACAGGCTGAAGCGGTGGCCGAGGAAGCTCCGAAGGTCATGGCCGCGGCGGCTGCGGCGGAAGCATCCGCGCCCGCGTCCGCATCCACATCCACATCTGTGCCGGACGCCAGCACCATTGCCAGCATTGTGGACAGCGTAATGGCCGATCTTCGCCCGAGGATCGTGGAAGAGATCGCGCGCAAGCTGGCGGGGAAATAAGACAGCTTTCAGCTTTCAGCCATCAGCTATCCAACACTTGGGGGCAGCATCCCCAAACAGGGAGTGACTCTTGGCAAAGAAGCACTACAAACTGGTTCCCGAGCTTGTACCGCTGACTCTTTGGGGTATTAGCGCGTATCGGGCGTTGGCCCAACAGCAGAGCTTATCCTCGAAATCCGACAAGGCAATCGACAAAGCTGCCAAGAAGTACGGTTACGATGCGTCTGCATTTGAGAATGCGATGACACAATCAGGGTCGAAGTACAAGTTGGATCCGAACCTTCTCGTCTGCGGCAGAACTGGCCGCGATCACGGCGCGTGGAGTTCTCCTCGCGGAGTATGACAAGGCGGCATGGCAAGCAACCGATGCTGTGAAAGCTGCTCGTCCGGTAGAGGGCCGGATGGGACGTTACATTGCGCGAAAGACTGAAGCGGGGTGGGTGGTGGATTTTGGTCGGCTCAACGAGGCCGGAGATAAGTTCTTAGTGGCCTACGAGGCGACTCAAACGGGAAGCTCGGCGCGGTTCGAAATCAGGGGTTTTGATCCGATGCGGGAGGACACTGGTTGGAATCTTGCGGCTGCTAAAGGGATCGAGACAGCCATGAGGGATTTTCATGGAGCGGACCGTCCATACAACATCGCTGTGCTTCCGGCGGAGCGCGATGGTATGTACGTGTACCTGTACCCGGCACAGGTCAAAGCAGGCGTCTATCCGCTCGGTGCCGATGTGCGCTACCGCGTTTCGCCGGACGGCACAAAGATTATTGAAAGGCGGCAGATGCACAAGGCCATCATCGAGTCGGTTCCTGCAAGGACAGACGCTAAGGTAGCAAGCGGATATCACACTCACGTTCTGAGCGATCTGCCCGAAGACACGGATGTGCTGTTAGTCCTAACCCGCAAGCCGCGAGTATCGGAGGTCGTGATTGCCGGTACGTACATGTTCACGATCAACGTAGATGGAAGAATCTCAGTGTCTGATCTGCCTCGATGAGGCTGACGACCGATCAGGAAATCCGACCGCCGATCTCAAGCCTTGCCCCTTGCGTTTTGCAGTCCGCCAGAGGGCGGATCGGGGAGCGGGTGAGGCCCAGACAGGCGCTCCGTTTTTCGGGGTGGTTAGGGCCGGAGAAATTTTCCTTCAGCGGCGGGTTTGGTTGGTCGTTTCCGCTGCCGATTGCGGGGGAAATGAGCCGCCGATTCCCGCCGTGATCCCAATCCAATTAGCCGCGCTTTCCTCTCCCGATTCGTGCTCCGATCCCGATCCGATTGCCTGTCTTTTCCGTCCCTGATAGCGATCCGATTCAGCGACCGATGCGCTGTTGATTCCGCTGCCGATCCGTGGCCTAATCGCGGTGCGATTGGCCGGGCTTTGCTGTGTTTTTTGGGGGGTGTAGCAAAATCCCCTCAATGCGTAATACCCCCGCAGCCGTTTGACCCTTCTTTTCTTGCGCCTATAAGATAAAGAATTCCCTCCTTCTTCTGGGAAATCTGCCGAGCTGCGCTCGGCTGGGAGGGACGAATGCGTCCGTCCCTACGCGAGCGCTGGAGCTACACACACAAGATGCCACACGAATTGCCAAAGGCTTACGAACCGGGCGCGATTGAAGCGCGCTGGGCCGAATATTGGGTGCGGGAAAAGCTGTTTCATGTGGAGACGCCGGAGATTCCCACCCTAGCCGCTCCAACACCAGGAGCGGCTAGGATGGGGCACCCCTCGTCCGAAGAAGAAGCGCGTCCGGTGTTTACGCTGCTGCTGCCGCCTCCGAATGTGACGGGGCGTCTGCACATGGGGCACATGCTGAACCAAACGCAGATGGACATCATCGTGCGCTGGCACCGCATGAGGGGTCATGTGGCGCTCTGGCTGCCAGGCACGGACCACGCGGGCATTGCGACGCAGATGATGGTGGAGCGCCAGCTTGCGAAAGAAGGCAAGAAGCGGCGCGAGATGGGGCGCGAGAAATTCATTGAGCGCGTTTGGGAATGGCGGCGCGAGTACGGCGGAGCGATCCTCGACCAGATGAAACGCCTGGGCGCGTCGGTCGATTGGGGCCGCGAATATTTCACCATGGACGACAACCTGTCGCACGCGGTGAAAGAAGCGTTCGTGCGGCTGTATGAAGACGGGCTGATCTATCGCGGGAAATACATCGTGAATTGGTGTCCGCGATGCGGGACGGCGATCTCCGATCTGGAAGTGAAGCACGAAGATTTTCACGGGGAACTCTACGAAATCCGGTATCCGGTGGTGGAAACGGAAAATACCCACCCAAGCCAAAACCGGGCTTGGGTGGGGCACCCTCAAGGCCAGGAATACATCACGGTGGCGACGACGCGTCCGGAGACGATGCTGGGCGATACGGCGGTCGCGGTGAATGCGAAAGATGAGCGCTACACGCATCTGCACGGGAAGGCAGTTCGGCTGCCACTCGTGGGCCGCACGATTCCGATCATCCTCGACGAAATCGCACAGCCGGAGTTTGGCACAGGCGCGGTGAAGGTGACGCCGGCGCACGATCCCAACGACTTCGAAGCGGGACAGCGGCACAACCTGCCGCAGATCGAGGTAATGGACGAGCACGCACGGATGAACGAAAACGCCGGTCCGCCGTACCAGGGAATGGATCGTCTCGTCGCCCGTGCAGCGGTGGTGAAGGATTTGCAAGACCAGGGATTTCTTGTCGCGGTGAAACCGTATACGGTACCGCTCGGGCAGTGCGATCGCTGCAAGACAACGGTCGAGCCGCGGCTCTCGACGCAGTGGTTCATCAAGATAGCGCCGCTGGCCGCACGCGCCATTGAGGTAGTCGAGAAGGGCTATATCAAGTTCACGCCGGAAAATTACGGGCAGATTTATTTGAACTGGATGCGCAACATCCACGACTGGTGCATCTCGCGGCAGTTGTGGTGGGGGCACCGGATTCCGGCTTGGTACTGCGGCGCGTGCAAAGAGGTAGTCGTGGCGCGCGAAGCTCCGTTGGCGTGCAAGTGCGGCAGCACGAAGTTGGAGCAGGACACGGACGTGCTCGACACCTGGTTTTCGTCGGGCCTGTTGCCGTTCACGACGCTGGGCTGGCCTGCGGCGACGCGCGACGCGGAAGTGTTCTATCCGAATTCGCTGATGATTACCGGCTTCGACATCCTGTTCTTCTGGGTGGCGCGGATGATTATGATGGGGTGCTGGTTCATGGCGCCTCCGCATAGGCCCACCCTAAACGCCTCAAAAAGCGAGGCGTTTAGGATGGGGCACCCGCAAAATGCCGAGGCGAGTTCCGCGCCGGATGACGACGCACTGCGCGAGAGCGTTCCCTTTCGCGAGGTTTACATTCACGCACTGGTGCGCGATGCCGAGCGGCAGAAAATGTCGAAGACGAAGGGGAACGTGCTCGATCCCATCGAAGTGATCGGGCTGTACGGGACCGACGCGACGCGGTTCACACTCGCCGCGATGGCTGCTCCGGGAACGGATATTGCGTTCAGCGAAAGCCGCACGGCGGGCTACCGGAATTTTGCCAATAAGATTTGGAATGCGGCGCGCTTCATGTTCATGAATGTGGATCGCGTTGACGCGGGCCTGCGGCCCGGGACGGCCGAGGACGGCCGTCTCTCCACTAGCGGCGTTGCCGGGTTTTTCACACCAACGCTCGAAGACCGCTGGATTCTTTCGCGCTTCAATCGCGCGGCGAAGGACGTGAACGAGTCTCTCGAAACCTATCGTTTCGATGAAGCGGCAACTCGCATCTACGATTTTTTCTGGGGCGAGTTCTGCGACTGGTACATCGAGCTGGTCAAGCCGCGGCTGAATGAGGAAGATGTGGCGGCGGGTCTCCGACCCGCCATGGACGGGGCAGAGCCCCGTCACCACACAGGAACCGCGCGAATCGCGTGCGCGAATCTGGTCAATCTGTTTGAGGCGTCGTTGCGGCTGCTGCATCCGGTGATGCCGTTCATCACGGAAGAAATCTGGCACGCGATGTACGATGGCAAGACTCCGCTGAAATCGATTGCGCTGGCGGCGTATCCAGCGGCTGACGATAAGCAGATCGATTTGAGCGCGGAAACGGAGATGGCGATTTTGCAAGACCTGATCGTCAGCGTGCGCAATCTGCGGGCGGAATTGAAAGTCGAGCCCAAGGTCAAAGTGCCGATAGAGATTTTTGCGCACGAGGCGGCGATCCGCAAGATGATCGAGCAGAATCTCCACACGCTGCTGCTGGATCGTCCGGCGAATGTGGAGAGCGTTACATTCGTCGAAAGCTCTCTGGCGAATCGGCCGGGTGCGCGCAGCACATCGCGCTTCGACGTTCATGCCATCTACGAAAAAAAGATCGACGTTGCGGCCGAGCGCGAGCGTCTGACGAAAGACCTGGAGAAGATCGAAATAGAGCAGGCCAACGGTCAGCGCCAGCTTACGAACGAGCAGTTCTTGTCGAAAGCTCCGGCGAAAGTGGTGGAAGGGCTGAAGGCGCGGGCGGAGGAACTAAAGGTGCTGCGGGAGAAGATCCTTGCCAAGATGAAGGAGTTGGGGTGCACGTAGTATGGTAAGCGGCGGCTCTGCGAGCCGCATGGACGGGCGAGGGCGCCCGTCCCTACACGAGCAAATGGACTGGAATTCACGACGCATTACCGCGATGATCGAGAACGCGCTGGCCGAAGACCGGGCGACGCGCGACGCGACCAGCTACGCCTGCATCGATCCCAACCAGCGCGCTTCGGCGACGGTCATCGCCAAGCAGGAGTGCATTCTGGCCGGTCTCGGATGCATTCCGCGGATTCTCGACGTTTACGCGGCGCTCGACGGGGCGGTGACATCGCATTATGAGGTGACGAGTCACCATTCGATTTTCGACGGCATCCGCGCGCAGGCGGGGCAGCAGATCGCGGTAGTGCGGCATAACGCGCGGGTGATACTGTCGTGCGAGCGGGTGATCCTGAATTTTTTGCAGCGGATGTCAGGGATCGCGACGACGACGCGCAAGTTTGTGGATGCTGTCGAGGGCACGCGGGCGCGGATCCTCGATACGCGGAAGACGGCGCCGGGCCTGCGCATGATCGACAAGTACGCGGTGCGCTGCGGCGGCGGGCAGAACCACCGGCTCGATCTCTCCGACGGCGTGTTGATCAAGAGCAATCACATAGCGCTGGCCGGGAGCGCGATGCAGGCGCTGGAGCGCGCGCTCCACAACCGGCGCGGCCGCCAGCCGATCGAGATTGAAGTGCGTTCGCTGGAAGAACTACAGCAGGCGCTGGAGCACGGCGCGGAGGCGGTCCTCTTCGACAATATGAGCGTGGCGGATGTGCGCAAGGCGGTCGAGATTTGTTTGCGCCACTCGCGGCGCATTCCGATGGAGTGCTCGGGTGGAATCACGCTGGAGAACGTGCGCTCGTATGCCGAAACTGGCGTGGATTTTATCTCGGTTGGGGCGCTGACGCATTCATCGACGGCGGTCGATATGAGTTTGCGGGTGGGACCAGCGTAGGGTTGGCGGTTGCCGATCTGCGCTCGGCCTGGACAGCCGGGGCGGCTGTCCCTACGCAAAGCTGGACGGGCGAGGGCGCCCGTCCCCACACGATCACCACCGACTCGCTATAATTCCCTGCATCACCGTTTCCGGGAAAACTCGCAGCTTGCCGTCGGCGCACAAGGCGACGGACGTTCGCCTGGGGCGCATCGTGCGCCTGCTCATGGACCACGCCATCGTTGTGGTCAGCGGCACGAAGATTGCCGAAGAGATTGGGACGAGCCGGTCGGAAGTCTGGCGGCTGATTCAGCAACTACGCGGCTTGGGAGTGGATGTGGCTGGACATCCGGCCACGGGCTATCAACTGCGCGCGGTCCCGGACCTGCTGCTGCCGGAAATGTTGTTGCCGCTGTTGAAGGGCACGATTTTCGGCGGCGCCAAGCAGATCCATCATTATTACAAAGTGGGCTCGACCAATTCCGAGGCGATGCGGGCCGCGGCGGAGGACGCGCCGGAAGGCAGCGTATTTCTCGCTGAAGAGCAGTTGGCCGGGCGCGGACGTGGCGCGCACTCCTGGCACTCGGCGCGGTCGGCGGGCATTTATTGTTCGGTGGTCCTGCGTCCGGCGATGCCGCCTTCGGAGGCGCTGATTTTCTCGCTGGCCGCGGGACTGGCGGTGCGCGCGGCGGTGGCGGAGATTGCGCCGCAGCTTCTGGCCGATCTGAAATGGCCGAACGATGTGCTGCTGGGCGGAAAGAAGTTCTGCGGCATTCTCACCGAAATGAGTGGCGAGGCCACGCGAGTGCGCCATCTGGTGGTGGGCGTGGGCATCAACGTGAATCAGGTGAAGTTTCCAGCCGAGCTGCGCGATATCGCGACTTCGTTGCGTATCGAAACTGGCACGGAGTGGTCGCGCGTCGAGGTTTGCGCCGCTTTGCTAAAATCGCTCGACCGGGAGTATCGGAGCCTGGTTGAAGATGCGGGAGCGCGCGCTCGGATCCTGCGCCGTTTCGAGGAAAGCTCGTCGTCGGTGCGCGGCAGAAAAGTGAGCATCGACGAGAACGCCAGCCTGACGGGAGTTACCGAGGGATTGGATGATCGCGGATTCTTGCGCGTAAGAACGGCGGACGGATTGAGCACGGTGGTGAGCGGGACGGTGAGGGTCATTGGTAATTTGTGATTTGTAATTGGTAATTGGAGAAGCCGTTGCTCCTAAATTACAAATCACAAATTATCAATTACAAATATGCTATTAGTCATCGATATCGGAAATACGCACACGGTGTTGGGTGTTTTTGCGCGGGTGGAGCACGCTGCGGGCGAGGATGCGTCCGCGAAAGCGGCGCGTTACGAGCGGCTGGTCGCGCACTGGCGCGTCGGCTCGCATCTGACCCGCACGGTCGACGAGTATGGAGTGATCTTCCGCAACCTTTTCTCGATGGACAATCTGGAAGTTTCCGCCGTGAAGGGAATCGTGATTTCATCGGTCGTGCCGCCGCTCGATGCGGTGCTGCGGCAGGTGTGCGAGCGCTATTTCAATATTCGTCCGCTGTTTATCGAGCCGGGTGTGAAGACGGGTATGCCGGTGTTGTACGACAATCCCGCCGAAGTGGGCGCCGACCGCATCGTCAATGCAGTGGCGGCGTTTGAGAAATATGGCGGGCCTTGCGTGATTGTCGATTTCGGCACGGCTACGACCTTCGATTGCGTGACGAAAAAGGGCGAATACATGGGCGGCGTGATTTGTCCGGGCATCGGCATTTCCGCGGACGCGCTGTTTCAGCGCACGGCGCGGCTGCCAAGGGTGGAAATTCGCAAACCGGCGAGCGTGATTGGATCGAACACGGTCGGCAGTTTGCAGTCCGGGCTATATTACGGCTACCTCGCCCTGGTTGACGGCATTCTGGAGCGGCTGATCCATGAGGATGAGATAGGCGCGGAGACGCGCGTGGTTGCAACCGGCGGCTTGGGATCGCTGATCGGCACCGCGTCGCACTTCATTAAAGATGTGGACGAGTTTCTCACTCTCGATGGGCTGCGCATTATTTGGGACCGGAACCAGCCGCCAACCTTCCGGCGCGAGGGTGCGCCGAAGACCCATATAAAGAGGTGAGAGGTCAGAGATTGCAGAAGTCAGAAGTCAAATTGCAGAAGTGAAACCCTGGGGTTCTAACTTCTGCAATTTGACCTCTGACTTTTGACTTCACCAGAAGCCTGGCGTGGAAAATTATTTCAATTACTTCACCGAGATCGAAGAGCATTATCAGCGGCGGCGGGGGACAATCCTGTTTCTTTCCACGCTGGATTGGGCGCTGATTGAAACCTGGAAGGACGCGGGAGTGCCGCTGGAGGCCGTGCTCCGCGGGATCGACGACGCATTCGACAAATACGACCGGCGTTTGTCGAAGTCGAAAAAAGTGAACAGCCTGACATACTGCTCACAGGCCGTGCTGGCTGCGGCGGAAGATATGAAGGAAGCGGCGGTAGGCGCGGCGGGCGCGTCCGATGAAAACAGAGCCAAGCGCGAGCCGGGATTTGAAGCGGCGCAAATTGCAGCGTTCTTGCGTGCCAATGCCGGGAAACTCGAAAAGGCGAAGCTGCCGGAGCGCTCCGGATTTGCGACTGGAGCGCTAGCGCTGGAGAAAGCGGCTGCGTTGCGCGAGATGGCGGAGACAATCGAACTCAGCGGCGAGGTTCCGCGGCTGGAAGATTTGGAGCGGCGGTTGACCGTGCTCGAGGAAAAATTGTTTGCGGTGCTGATGGCGGCGACTCCAGACGACGATCTGGTGCAGGTTCGCGCGGAAGCGGACCGGGATATTGCTCCCTACCGGCGGAACATGACGAGCGCGCAGGTTGAACAGCTGCACAAACAGTATGTACATAAACGTCTGCTGGAGCGCTGCGGCGTGCCTCGGCTGAGTTTGTTCTATATGCATTAGGTCGAGCATTTTTGGAGGGACCTATGAAAAAGATGCGTCAACTTGTTTGGGGCCTAGGATTGGTATTTTCTTTGACGTTATTCGACCCGTTTGCCACAGCTGGAATTGAGGTCATCCAATACGAGAAAATTCAGGTCGTTGGTAGTCTGTCCGGAGAAGTCACAGATGCAACCGGAGCGCCCCTTCCTAGTGCCACGGTTAAGGAGGTCTCGCCTGACTGGGAAACGGTCCTTCAGAGTACAAAGACCGACGGTGCAGGCCACTTCGCCATGACGTCACAGAGTAAAATGAAAATCCATTACCTCATTTTCACTTTTCCGCTATGCAATCAGTTGAGAGTGCGGGTACGAATCGACAAGAAATCGAACAAGCAGTTGAACTTTAAACTCGAGCCGAGCACCTGATGGCCGGTGGGTCTCTTTCACTTGCTTCTTTCCATCGAAAAACTGATTTACGGCGGGGACGGGCTGGCGCGAACGCTGGCGGGCGCGGACGGGCGCAGCATGGCGGTGTTTGTGCCGTTTGTTTTGCCGGGGGAGCGCGTCGAGGCCGAGATCCGGCGGGAGAAGCCGGGTTTCGCGCGCGGGTCGGTGACGCAGACGATCGAAGCGTCGCCCGATCGCGTCGAAGCACGTTGTCCGTACTTCCGGCAATGCGGCGGATGCCATTACCAGCACATTTCCTATGCACGGCAACTGGAGTTCAAGGCGGGAATTTTGCGCGAGACGTTGCTGCGGATCGCAAAGATCGAGTTGCAATGCGAGCTTTGCGTTCATGCTTCTCCACCGTGGAATTACCGCAACCGTACGCGGTTGCAGGTGCGGACTGCGCCGGAGTTCGCCCTGGGATATTTTCAGTTTGGCTCGCACAAATTTCTGGCGGTCGGCGAATGTCAAATTAGTTCGCCGCTGATTAATCGGGTAATGGCGAGGCTGCTTGAGCTTGGCGGATTGAACTGCCCGCAGTCGGTGGAAGAGATTGAGCTGTTCGCGGACGCGGCCGATGAGCGTCTGCTGGCCTGGGCATTCTGTGGGAGCGAGGGCGGCAAGAAAGATTTGCTGCGCTGGGCCGAGGCGCTAGCGCGCGAGTTGCCGGAAATCGTTGGCATGACGTTTTTCTCTTCGCGGCGCAAAGCAGTGCGGCGGCGATCTTCAGAGCAACGATCTTCTGAGCAACGAGCGGAAGACGACGCGCTGCTGGATGTGAAATCGCTGGCGCAATCGGGCGCCAAGGCAATTCGCTATCGCACGAAAAATCACGAGTATCAGGTCAGTGCGGGGGCATTTTTTCAGGTGAATCGTCATCTGATCGACGAGCTGATAACGGTTGTGACCGGCAATGCGGGCGGCGACATCGCCCTCGACCTGTATGCGGGGGTGGGATTGTTTTCCGTGGCCCTGGCCGGTTTTTTTCATCACATATTTGGTGTAGAGGCATCACAGACATCGCTGGGCGACTTCGTGCAGAATGTTCCTGCGAACGTGAAAGCGGCTGGCGCGCGAACCGAGGATTACCTGAGAAGCCGGCCGGTGCGAAACAGACCTGAATTGGTCGTGCTGGATCCTCCACGCACCGGCACCGGCGCAGCGGTCATCCGCTCTTTGGTGGAACTCGGAGCGCCTCGAGTCCGATATGTATCGTGCGATCCGGCGACGCTGGCCAGGGACATCGCCCCCCTTCTAGCGGCTGGGTACCACATCGAGGAAGCACACTTGTTCGATCTTTTTCCTGGGACGTTTCACATCGAATCGGTGATGCTGCTGGCGCGCTGACCGCTTTCACGTCGTCCAAGTTCCTCCTGGAAGACGGGTGGGTGGCCGAGGTCCCTGGCCGAAGCACACATGCGCCGGGGCCCCCACCCGTCGTTGCGAATCACCCCGACAATGGCAATTGGCCGGAGTGATCATGTTTGGACGCTAGAAGACGTCGCACTTATCGCAGACCGGTAGGTGAAGGCCTACTGGCAAGGATACTCAAAGGAGCGACTCGTGATCGAGCAAATAAAAACCGCTATCTATGGTGCAGCGACAAAGAACCAAAAGCTTGCGATGTTCCACTTTCAGGTATTAAAAAACGCCGATGATTTGGCAGGCATCGACCCAAAAAAGTTCTGCAAAGAAGTCTCGGTTCCAGAATCCTACGCGACCGAGTTCACGCAAATGATCGCCTTGGCTAGGCTGATGAAGGAACAGGGCACTAAGTTTATTTAAACCTGAGACACTACCGAAAAATGCGGCAAGATAATCGTTTCAAAAGAAGGAACCGGCCGAAGTAAAGAGGGAAACACTTCCTATGCGACTGATCGGGATAATCTTTTCTGGACTCGGTGGTCTTTGCTACTTCGTGTTTGGACTTTGGGGACTAATTCTTTCGCTTGCCATCGTTAATCAGGCTACAAACTTCTGGGGTTTTGTCATCGCTTTTGTGTTTATCCCAGTGACGTTTGTCGCCGCTCCGTGGTATGCCTTGTTTCATTGGGGTACGTGGATTCCGCTGGCGGTGAATTATGGCGGTCTGATCGGCTCAGGAGTCATTAGAGGCATCGGAAAATGGCTCAATCCCGACTAACTACTGTTTCGTTAACTACATACTTTCGTTGACGTATGATCCACGACCGAAACCCGCTACCGCAGCCGTTGTTCTGGGCGGCGGTGGCATTTTCGGTTGGGCTGTGGACGGGTGTGCGCGCGTGGCGGCCGCCGACGTGGTGGGTGATCGCGGTTGTGGGCTTCGTCTTCGCGGCGTCATGGTTTCTTGCGAAGCGGGCATGGCTGGCCAAGGCGCTTTCTTTGGGCGCGTGGTTTCTTCTCGGCGCTTTTCTGATTCAGGTTCGCGGTCAGCCGCAGGGCGATCTTCCGCAAAATGACGCTCGAATTTTTGCCCTGGCCGATGGCCGTGAAGTCGCGCTCACGGCGCATGTGATGCGCGAGGGCTATGCGCGAACTTCGGGGCCGCGGGTTCTGGAATCCATCGACGTGGAGACGGAAGAGGTCGCGAGCCAGGGCGAAAGCTGGCCGGTGCGGGCCGGGGTGCGGCTGACGATTTACGAGAAGGAAGAAGATCGGGCCATCGGATCATCGGATCATCGGGCGATCTTAGATGACCCGATGACCCGATCACCCGATGACCCGATCCTTCTCCCCTACGGCACGCGGCTGCGCATTCTCGCCAAGCTACATACGGCGCGCAATTATCGCAACCCTGGGGCCTTCGATTATGAAGGCTATCTGCGCGACAACGGCATCAGCGTGTTGGGATCGGCGCAGGCAACGGACATTGAGCGGCTCCCCGGCTTTGCTGGCAGCCGCATTCAACTCTGGCGGACGCGCGTCCACGCCAGCATCATTGCCAAGATTCACCAGCTCTGGCCCGCGTCGCAGGCCTCGCTGATGGACGCCATGGTCCTCGGCGAAGAATCGTTTCTGCGCAACGCGACCCGCGTCGAATATCAGCGCTCGGGCACGTATCATGTGCTGGTTGTTTCCGGGATGAACCTGAGCATTCTGGCGTTCGCCATATTTTGGACGCTGCGCCAGTTTCGCGTCGATCCGGCAATCGCCGCCGTCGTCACTGTCGCGGTCTCGTTCGCGTATGCGTTCGTGGTGGGAGTCGGGCCGCCGGTGTGGCGCGCCGCGCTGATGCTGGCGGTATATCTGGGAGCGCGTCTGCTCTATCGCGGGCGCAACATGATGAACGCCATTGGCGCGGCGGCGCTGGGAGTCCTGATTGTCGATCCGCACGCCTTGTTTGGCGCGAGTTTTCAACTGACGTTTCTAGCGGTCTTCATCATTGCGGGCATCGGCTCGCCGATTCTGGAGCGGACAACGTGGCCCTATGCGCGTGGTTTACGCCTGTTGCGGGTGAAAAGTTACGACATGCACGTCGCGCCCGAAGTCGCGCAGTTCCGGCTCGACCTGCGGCTGATCGGATCGCGGTTGCAGCGGTTCATCGGCAAGCGCCTCGGCTTGGCGCTGCCCGCGATCTTCATGCGCGTGGCCATTGGCGCGAGTGGATTGATTTTTATTTCGGCGCTGATGCAGGCGGGACTGGCGCTGCTCATGGCATACCACTTTCATCGCGCGACCACCATGGGAATGCCGGCCAACCTGGCGGTGATTCCGCTGACCCAGGTGCTGATGCCCACTGCTGCCGCCGCCGTTGGCCTAGGATACATCTCGACCACGCTGGCCAAGCCCGCGGTTTGGATTTCCGGCCTGGCGCTCGAAGGCATCGCGGGAACGGTGCACTGGCTGGGCGGCGCGCAGGGCGTGGGAATCAAGATCGCTGGCACTTCGATTGCCGACTTGCGCGTTGCCATGCCGTCGCTAGCGATGATTTTGGCTTCGCTCGCAGCGCTGGCGCTAGCAATGTTCGCGGTGCGAATCCGTCGCACGCGCTGGCCCGCGTTTGCCGCAGTCGCGCTGCTTTTTGCGGTTGCGGGCTGGATCGCGTTCGTCCCCTCGCGCCCTCACATTCGCGCCGGCGTGATGGAGATGACGACCATCGACGTCGGACAAGGCGATTCCATTTTGCTGGTCACGCCCGAAGGCCGCGCCCTGCTCGTCGATGCCGGAGGCCTGCCGCAGTGGATGCACTCGGACTTCGATCTCGGCGAGCAGGTGGTCTCTTCTTATCTGTGGAATCGCGGTATCGACCGGCTCGACGTGGTCGCAATCACGCATCCTCACGCCGACCATCTCGGAGGAATGCCCGCCGTGATCGCGAATTTTCATCCGCGCGAACTCTGGATCAGCATCGACCACCCGGTCGGCCAACTGGCGCCCATCGTTGCCCAAGCCCTGCGCGCGGGCATGAGTGTCTCCATAAAAAAAGAAGGCGATCAATTCGATTACGGCGAAGCGCATTTTCACATGCTCGCTCCTGGGCGCGACCAAATCACCGGCTCGATGCGTCCGAACGACGATTGCCTGGTGTTTACGGCCACGTTTCGAGGGACGGCCGCTTTGCTCGAAGGCGACGCGGAACGCCCGGCGGAACGGCGCGTGGTGGAAGAGAAACCGGGAGAGGCGATGCTGTTGAAGGTGGCACACCACGGGAGCGCGAGCGGAACTTCAGCCGATCTGCTCGCGACCGTGCATCCGCGCTATGCAGTTATTTCCGTCGGCACGCGCAATGTCTACGGACATCCGCGGATTGAAGTGTTGCAGCGGCTGCAACAGGCTGGCGTGAAAACCTACCGCACCGACCTCGAGGGCGCGGTCAGTTTTTATTTGGACGGCAAGTCCGTAACTCCGGATGTCGCGCTGCTGCACTGAATTTTTCGCCGCGACCGCGTGGCCGGTACTCGTGCCGATCCAACTCGGCCGGTGGAGCGCCGGGCGTTCCCGCCCGGGTGGACGGGCGAGACGCCCGTCCCTCCATCGAAATTCTTACCCACTAACGCCGGCCGGCTCGTCGTCGAGCGGCGGAGATTGACGATAGGTCTCGATGATCTTTTCCGCTTCGGGTGCGTCTTCTTCGCGCACCAGAAGGACGGTCCCACCAACGCCGGGAAATGCGTTCTGTACTGCGTCGATGGATTTCAAATCCGATTCGATGCCGGCGGATTCGAGCAAGCCCTGCACGAAGTTGGCTTCGTTTTCCCGCTCCGTATCGAAAATCTTGACCAGCTTTTCGTTGGGCTGGGGCTTGGGCTCGGGTTGAGGCGAAGAATGAGTCGGCTCTGGCATGTCGTCCTCCGTTGAACTGCCTGGCAAAAATTGCCTGTCAACAGATTACGGCAGTTGCTAGGTCTCTGTCTTGCGGGTCGTGTCTTGCCGATCCTGCCTTGCGGAAAAAGAAGTGTACGGCCAAGAGAGGGTTGCTTCGCACACCGAAGCTGCCACAATAGCAACTGGGGCGCATCGCCGAGGCGCCGCTCAACATCCAAAATAGACGGGGCGTATAGAAGTTCAACGGGGCAAACATTTCGCCGGAGAGCATTCTGCCGGAGAACAATCCGGCGGAGAGCACAATGAGCGCATGGACATGAATAAAGAAGAGGCCCGAAGACTGCGCCGCCTGCAAGTGATGATCGGCATGGTGATGTCGGTGATCGGCCAGGACCCCGATCTGACGCTGGAAGAAGCGGCGGAGTTGGCCGCCAGCGCCCGCCGCGCCGCTCTCAGCATGTTTCCCGGCAAAGAACTTACTTACGACCTCATCTACCGCCCGCGCCTCCAGCGCGTAATCAATGAACGCTTCCGGCTGCAGTAGAAATTACCACCCGCCTTGATGAGTAGTACTCTCCGGGAAAGATTCGGCTACCTCTCCGCCGCGGGGTTTGGGACGTAAAGCCAGGAACCCTTGTCGGTCAATTCTCAGTGAGTGAAATTGCCTGATACAACAGGAATCCTTGTTGACTCCTCTACCCATTGGTGGGACGATCACTAGCGAGCGAATACTCTCCCCCAAGAGTCTGCCCAGACTCCTTCGCAGGCCACGTGCACGCCCCGGTCATGACCTCTCCTCAAGGAGTCTTTAGGGAACGATTTCGTTCGATCTGCTCGATCGTCGGCCCGCGCCTCAAGCGGGAAACGCGGACCAGGAAAAGGAGAAAATCAAGATGCGAAAAACAGCGCGTTTCACCTTCACTGCTTTAACATGTCTGTTCCTTATAACCTTGTTCGTCTCAGCGCAAGTTCACCCAGTCGTCTACTCAAACAAAAGCCTGCAAGGCCCGTACAGCTTCTTGGAAAACAAGTGGTTGTCAGACTATAACGATAATGCGACCGGTTCAATCGGAATCATGACCTTCGATGGATCAGGCAACCTCACGCTTTCCATGACGATGAACACGGCCAACACTGTGACCACCTATACGGGCACCGGTACTTATTCGGTAGCAAAGGAGGGTTCAGGATCCATGAGCTTCACACTTTCAGGTGGCCTCAACTTCACCGAGACCATGGTGCTTGATTCCAGCGGCAAGGGTTTCCAGTTCGTTCAGACCTCCTGCAACGGCTGCGGCGATACGACGGACGTTTCCACCGGCACGGCGGTCGCCATGGGTGCTTCGTCCTTCACCAACGCCAGCTTGAAGGGCAACTATGAGTGGCTGACGGCGAAATGGGCCAGCGAGGGGGGGCCGAACGCGGAAGTCGAGCTGGGCACAATGATCTTCGACGGAAAAGGCAATGTCAAAGGCTCGAGCACCGACGATTACGCGGGAACCGTCTCTAGCCTTACATTTACCGGAACCTACACCGTCAATTCGGATGGAAGCGGCTCAATGACTTTAACCGCTAACGGTACCTATATCACTACTGATGCGTTTGTGATCAATACAGCTAGCTCGACCGGCTTGGGCGCCAAGGGACTTCAACTGCTGAACACGTACACCCCAGGCACTTCCGGGGTTCGCTGCGGCACGGCAACCAAACAGTAGGCGGCGGGTCGGAAGATCCTGAGCGGCAAGCAAGCCACAACGTGGGGCGATCGGGACAGACTCGCTCCGGTTCGCCTCCGATGCCCATGCGACAAGGGGACGTAGCTCGAATCAGACTTCTGCATGGTTGGCATAACATCGCGATATCGCTCATTGACCGGTTTTTAGCGCCGTCACGTGTTTACCCCGCGGCCTAGGCGGAGATAGCGGGACAAGCTTCCGAGGCGAACGAGTATTACGCCGTACCGGTCAAGACTTGTGAAGGGCCGAGTTCCGGGCATCCGGCACTGGCAAAGGCGAAACAGGAGGTCGTGGCCCGGAGGCGGGACTTACTTGTCGTTTACTTCTCGATCCTCTGCAAGCGAAACAATAGCGTGCCCCATGCCAGCTTGGCGCGCATTTGCACTGGCGTGTGACTCGCGTCCTCGGAATACCACACCCACACTTGGCCCTTGGATTGAAGCGGGCCCGAGGTGGCTTCGGCCGTGACCATCACGGCTGGAAACGTTCCAGCCGGCACTTTGATGGGTTCGCGCTTTTCCACCTTGGCGCGGACCATGGTCGTCTTCCCATCGCTGATGGGAAACTCGTAGCTGGCGCCGAGCTGCAGCGGCATCGACTGCAGGTAGTAAAAGCCGGTGATGGCGTCGGTGGCGCACGCGGCAAGATCGTTTTCGACGTGCTTGGTTTCGCCCGTTTTCAGGTTCTTCTCATCGAGCGCGCTTTTCTTGTGCGCGTAGTCGAAATGGATTGAAGTCTCGCGTTGATGCGCTCCTTCCTCGCTGTGCTTGAAGATCGAGAGCGAGCAGAACGTCCGCGGATCGAAGCGCGATTCGAAGCGGTCGTGCACGGGGAAGAGCACGTTGACGACTCCGGAAGACTCGGCGGACGCGGTGACTTTGCGGTCTTTTCCGGCAGCATCCATTCTCACGACAGCGGTGCCGGCGGTAATCAAATGCCACTCCACCGAATAAACGTAGCTTCGTCCATCGGGAAAAGGATAGTTGGGACGGGGCGGCGCGATCTCGGCGGGAGCGGGGCCAATGGTTGCTGTAGGCGGCCCTTGCTGCGCCAGCAGCAGGGTTGCGATCAGGAAGATCGGAAGCAAGGGGCGAACAAGGCTATGGCCACGGGCTCCCAAGGCGTTCACCATGATTAACGGCAGGTTACCACATCGGCTTGAGCACGAGCTTGACGATGAGGATGGCCAGCACTGCCGCGCAGCCCAGGCTGGCCTGATATTCGCGATGCTTCCAGTAGCGCGCGGAAGAGTATGCGCCCTGCTGGCCGCCGTAGGGCGTGAGCCGCGGCAGCAGGCGCGGAACATGGCGGGCGTAATCACCGTAGGCGGGAAACGCTTGCCGCAAATGGCGCTCTTCGCCGGCGATGACCGGAACATAAATCGCGACGAACATTGCGAGCATGATACCGACGATCCACCCACTGCGCGCCGCGATGGCGAAGCCGGTGGCCAACAGCAGCGAGCCCAGATACAGAGGGTTGCGCGTGTAAGCATAGGGGCCGCTGGTGGTGAGCTGTTGGTCCTTTTGCACGTGGCCGGAGGCCAGTCCACGCAAGATTAGTCCGGGAACCATTACGAGCGCGCCCGCGATGAGCGAAGTTTTCGTTGGCCGCGCTAGCCAAACATAGACGGCCGCAAATATAAATCCCAGGGGCACGCGGATGCGGCGGGCCACGCGCGACCAGGTGTTGGCAGTGGTTGGCGAGGGCTGCGATTCGGATTGTGAAACTTCACTCACTTGAATCCTGCATCAGCTTGCGAGCTGCGGCGACAACTTCGGCGGCAGTGATTTCGAGCAAACCCTGTTCCGGCTCGCAACGCCGGGTGTGATCGGTCACGCTGCTGGCGCTGCGCAGCACAGTCGATCGCGTCCCGAATGGGCCGTTGCGCGCGGGGTTCGTCGGGCCAAACATGGCCACCACTGGAACTTTCAAAGCGGCCGCCAGATGCATCGGTCCGGTATCGCCGCCAATGAACAGGCGGGCGCGGCGCGTGAGCGCGATCAACTCGGAAACCGGGCAGGAAATTTTTCGTGCCGCCCCTGCGCTCGCCGCTTCCACGGCCACGGCCAACTCTTCTTCTCCCGGCCCGTAGTTGATGAGCGAACATAATCCATCTTTTGCGAGTTCCTTGGCAACCTGTCCATAACGCTCGGCCGGCCATCGCTTCGCTCCCCAGCCCGCGCCAGGATTGAGGATGGCAAATTCGCTCCCGTCCGCCATGAGGCCGGCAATCTTGCTCTCCGCATCCGGATCCACGGGAAACTTCACCGGAGGCGCCGCCATTGCGGTTGCAACGCGCGTTGTTGGCAAGCTTGCCGTTGAAATGACCGCTCCCGCCAGCGCCAGCGCCTGTTCGACGACGTGAGTGCCGTTCGTCTCCAGAAGCACTTTTCTCGTGTAAAACATGCTGGCGACATTTTCACGCGGCTGCGCGCTGCCAACCACAATGGGCGCGCCCGACCAGCGGGCCAGGAGCGCCGAGCGCACCGCGCCCTGAAAATCGATTGCCGCGTCGTATTGAATTCCGCGCAACTCGCTCAAGCCCGCGCCCATCTGCAGCCAGGTGTGGAACGAAAACGGCGAGCGCCGCCATTGCGCCGTGTTGACGGAATGCACGCGATCGACCAGCGGGCGCTGCGGAGAGCGGCAGCCCGAGCGCGGATAGCGCAGCGTGCAGAGCAGCTCCGCCCAGCGTTCTTCGACCAGCCAGCCCAAAGTGGCGCGCGGAAAAGCCTGGCGCAGCGCGGTTATGGCAGGCAGAGTGTGAATGATGTCACCCATGGCGCTGAGGCGCACGATGAGGAGTTTTTCGAATTGCGGCGGGCGGGCGGTGTAAGAAATAGAGTTGGTCATTCTGGTCGCGGCCCCAGCCGCGAGCGAATAATCTCGGTGGCTGAATGATTCTTGGGATCGCCGACGATGACGACGCGGCCTCCGCAGGCTTCGACCTCGTCGCGCTCGGGGACGCTTTCCACCGTGTAGTCCGTGCCTTTGGCGTGAAAATCGGGACGAACTTCACGTATGATGGCGCGCACGTCTTTTTCTGGAAAAATAACCACCGCGTCCACATCCGCCAGCGCCGCTAGAATTTCCGCGCGTTCGTCCGCCGGCATTGCGGGCCGTCCTTCACCCTTCAGCGCGCGCACGGAGTCATCGGCGTTGACCGCGACAATCAGCTTGCCGCCAAGTTCGCGCGCGGCATGAAGGTAGCGCACATGGCCGACATGCAACACGTCGAAACACCCGTTAGCCAGCGTGACGCGCTCGCCGGCGCGCCGCCAGCCGGCCACACGCTGCTGAAGTTCGTCGCGCGAAACAATCTTCCGATGGAGTGAAGTGGTCAATGGTGTCGAACTATCAGGCTGCTAAAAAATCAGGTTTCGTATCAGGGCATCGCTTCAGCGATGCCGAAAGGCTTGCGAAATCAGATGCCCCTTTAGGGGCTGGGCATCGAAAATCAACTCTTCCACAGCGTGCCAACAGCTCGCTCGGCCTCAGCGCCTGAAGGCGCTTTCATGACGCCGCATTTGCGGCACGCCTGAAGGCATGCCCTGATACGAACCGTATTTGTGCCACGGGTTCTAATGTTCGCGGGCCACCGGCGGCGTTTTTTCCAGCGCGTCCAGCAATTCCTGCTGGCTGACCGTGGCGGTGCCGCGCTTCATCACCACGATGCCGCCCGCGTAGTTCGCCAAGTGCGCGGCCTCTTCGGCGCTGGCGCCCGCAGCCAGGGCAGCGGTAAAGGTTGCGATGACGGTATCTCCTGCGCCGGTCACGTCGGTAACTTCATCGCTGCCGTGGATGGGAATATCCACGGGCTTATGGCGTCGCGGGAAAACCACCATGCCATCCTTGCCGCGCGTGATCACGAGCGATTCCAGATTCATCGCGCCCGCGATCTGCTCGCCGGCGGCCAGCAGGCGCTCCCAGTCATTATCATTGTTATTGTTATTGTCATTATCCTTGCCGATGCGGATGCCAAGAGCTTCCTCGACCTCGGACTCATTCGGGGTGGCCGCCGTGACGCCGGAAAATTCGAGCAGGCGATGGCGCGAATCGAGGGTCACGGGGACCTTGTCGATCCCGCGCTTTTCGCGAATCACATTGAGCAGCGTGGGCGTGGCCGCGCCGTATCCATAATCGGAAACCAGCAACGCATCGGAGGCCCGCGCGTATTCGCGGGCGGCCAACACCAGCTCGCGGCGCAGATGCGATTTCGGGCCCTCGGAGGGCTCGCGATCGAGCCGCACCACCTGCTGACCGGCGGTGTGCGCGAATCCGGCCAGGATGCGCGTCTTGGTCACGGTGGTATAGCTCTTGTCTTTGAAAACCCCGGAGACCGGAATACGTTTGTGGCGAAAGGCGCGCAGCAACTGCTTGCCCGGCTCATCGTCGCCTACCACTCCCACCGGCAGGACGTTCACTCCGAGATCGGCAAGGTTGTAAATGGCATTGGCGCCGCCGCCAGGAACCACCGTGCGATTGCGGTGCTTCAAAATCAGCACGGGCGCTTCGCGCGAGACGCGGGAAATCTCGCCAAACACGAACTCGTCGGCGACTAAGTCGGCGAGCACGGTGATCGTGAGCTTGGGGAAAGATTCGACAATCTTTCGCAAGCGCAGGCGGCCGTTTTCTTTAGTATGTTTGGTCATCGATATGAATATGCTGGTTCATTCAATACTTGGCCGTGTGGCGCCAATCAAGATTTTCTCACGAGCGGGGCTTCCAGTTTCCTGATTCTTGCGAAAATAGTCCTCGCCAAAATGGCATCCACAAAGTCAGTGGGGCGGTCGAGCGTGAGGCAAAGCTTGGCGACGGTGAGTGGTTCGAGACGGTGCTGCTCAGGGGCGAGGTTGACAGCGTCTTTTTCAGTGGTCAGGAAGCCGTCCGCGCCGAGCTTGCCGCGCATGGCCAGCAGTCGCTCGATGTCGCGCCGGTCATAGGCGTGATGGTCGCGAAACTCGACTTCCGCCGCGGGCGTGATTCCGGCGGCGCGCACCTGCGCGAAGAATTGTTCGGGGCGCGCGATACCGCAGAAGACAATCGGTGAAAAGGGCGCGTAAGGCAGCTTTGGGAGCACGAGTTCGCGATTGATTAGCCATACAGGCTTTTTCTGGAGCGCGGCGAGGGAGACGCGGCAAGCCGCGTCTCTACGGGAAGAAGAATGATCCACAACCAAGCCTGCGGGCAACACGACTGCGTCCGCACGGGCGAGCGACGATAGCGGTTCGCGCAGCCGTCCCGAGGGCAGCAACCGGTCGCCGAAGTCGCGCTCCGTCATCAGCACAATGTCGAAGTCGCGAGCCAGCGAACGATGCTGAAAGCCGTCGTCGAGGATGTGCAGTTGCGACTGGAATTTCCGCTCGGCCGCTCGCCCGGCCGCATAGCGGCTTTCTCCGACAATCACGGGAACGCCCAGCCGCCGCGCGATCAGGAGCGGCTCATCGCCAAAGTCGGCGGCGCTGCCATCGGCCTTAACCACCAGAACGCCACGAGTCTTGCGGCCGTATCCACGCGAGAGCACGTCGAAGCGAATGCCGCGCGCCTTCAGCAATTCGCCGAGCGCAATCACGAACGGGGTCTTGCCCGCACCACCCGCCGACAGATTTCCGACGCTGACGACCGGATGCGCCAGCCGCCGCGCCGCGAGCACTCCATGATCGAACAACGTGTTGCGCAGCGCGGCAGCAGCGCCGTAGAGCGAGGTGAGCGGATTCATGCGGTGCCCTCGCGCGCAGGCTGCTCGCTCATCGTTGCTGGGTTTGAAGACGAAACGTTCATCAGTTGCAGCAGCGCCGCGACGGTCTTCGTCGTAGCGCCGCGCTGCGCTTCCAGCGCCGCCAGCGCATTTCTCCCAAGCGTCTCTCGCTCGCCACTATTTTCGAGCAGCTCCATGAGGACCAGCGGCAGATCCGCCAGTCCAACGATGCGGACGGCGTTGCGACTGGCGAAGAAATTTATGACGTCGCGAAAGTTCTCGTAGTGGTTGCCGGTAAGGATGGGGACGCCATAAAGCGCGGGTTCAAGAATGTTGTGTCCGCCGCGCGGCACCAGGCTGCCGCCGACGAACGCGACCGTAGCCAACGAATAGAGCGCGGCCAGCTCCCCGATGCTATCGACTAGAAACACGCCGCCGGCAAGCGGTTCGCCGCTCCCATTTTCGTTACCCCACAACGAACGCCGCCACATCCGGAAGCCGAGCTTCTCGACGAGATTGGCAACCTCCGCAAATCGCTCCGGATGGCGGGGCGCAAGAACCATCACAGCGTTCGGATCATAGGCCAGGATGTTGCGAAACGCCGAGAGCAGCGGGCCTTCCTCGCCATCGAGCGTGCTGCCGCATACCAGCACAGGGCCAGCTCGGGAGCGGCGGAAACTCTCACGCAAACTCGCAACCATGGCCGGCAATGGCGGTGGCGCGACATCGAATTTCAGGTTGCCGGCCACCGCGATCTTGGTTGCGGGCGCGCCAATTTCGATGAGCCGTTGCCGGTCTTCTTCCGCCTGGGCCAAAAACAAATCGACGTTGCCGAGCGTCTTCTCCAGCAATTTCGGAAGCCAGAAGCGGAAGCGCTTGTAGCCGGGGAGCGAGCGGTCGGAAATGCGGCAGTTGATAATGGCGATGCGCGCCCCGCTGCGTTTTGCCAGCCGAAGAAAATTCGGCCAGAATTCCGTTTCAGCGACGACCACAAGTTCGGGACGCAATGCGTCGAAGTAGGGCCGTACGGCGAAAGCAAAGTCGAGGGGAAAGTAGAACACGTTCTCCGCGCCGAAGCGCTGCGCGGCGAGTTTCTGCCCGGTGACGGTGGTCGTTGAAATCAGCACGCGATGGGACGGAAATTTCTGCCGCAGTGCGGCGATGACTGCGCTCGAAGCGACGACTTCGCCCACCGAAACCGCGTGGATCCAGATCGTGGGTCTCTCGACGCGGCCGGCCAGAGCGGGCGGGACCGCGCCGAACCTCTGTCGCAGGCCCGCACGATACTTGCCGTGCCGCATCATCTGCACGAGCCAGTAGGGCAGCGTCAGCAGCAGACAGAGAGCGAGCAGCGCACTGTAGAACGCGAACATGAGCGCGTACATGAAGAGAAATTCCATTCTATGGTGGTTTCAGAGAAAGTGTAGCCCGTTGTGCCTACGGGGGGCCGGGGCAAAGCGGAAAAGCATGAACCACAGAGGGCACAGAGAAACACAGGGGAAACCCAGCCCATGCTCATCGTGGGGTTGAACAACCCGGTTGCGCTAACGGCATCCTATAATCCACGTATGCACAAAGAAGCCATGCAAGAATCGCCTCGCGCGCCAATGCCACAAGCCCGGCGTTTTGCGCCAATCTGTGCTTTTATGCTGATCTGCTGCCTGGGCGCGATTGCGGCCAAAGAGTTTGTCATGCCCACGGCGCAGCCCGCCCGCACCTACCCGGCGCATGACGACCACCCCATGGAAAAAGTCGCGGTCGCAGTCGATCCTTATGACTTGGAGGACAAGGCTTCGATCTTCAGCGTCAACTACCGCGACTCCGGTTACATGCCAGTCTTTCTCGTGATCGCGAATGACGGCGATCAGCCGATCTCTCTCATCGGCATGAAGGCCCAGTTGAATACCAAGGACCGCAGCAAGCTGTTCCCCGCTACCATGGACGATTTGGAACGCAGGCTCTCGCATCCATCGCGCGTTGGCCAGCCCAGCCCGTTGCCGATTCCGTTGCCAAGAAAGGAAGTCAAGGGAGGCGTGAGCCGCAAGACGTGGGACGAAATCGAGCGGGCCCAGTTCGGCGCCAGGGCCGTCGAGCCGCATTCCACCGCGCGCGGTTTTCTGTTCTTCGATATTTCCGGCATCTCGAACCCGCTGGCCGGCGCCAACTTCTATTTGATGGGAGTGCGCGACGCGAAAGGCACGGAGCTGATGTATTTCGAAATCCCGCTGGAAAAATACTTGAGCGCGCCAACCGTAACAATTCCAAAATAGCAGTGGCCGCTGGCTTCGGCCGAGCTGCGCTCGGCTGGACAGCCGGGGGCGGCTGTCCCTACGTGAGCCGGGCGGGGACGCCCGGCTCTCCACTGTCGCGCCAGCTATAATCTTCCGATATGGCGAGCACTCCAGCCTTTTCCGAGGAACTTCTCGCGAAATACGAGCCGGTCATCGGACTCGAAGTCCACGTACATCTGCTGACCGCGTCGAAAATCTTTTGCTCGTGCTCGACTCGGTTTGGCGATCCGCCGAACACGAATGTGTGCCCGGTCTGTTTGGGACTTCCCGGAGCCCTGCCAGTGCTCAACCGGAAGGCGGTGGAATTCGCGGTGCTGGCGGCGATGGCGTTGGAGTGCCGCATCAACGAAGTTTCCATCTTTGCGCGGAAGAATTATTTTTATCCCGATTTGCCCAAGGGCTATCAGATTTCGCAGTACGACAAGCCGCTGGCGGAATTTGGATTCATCGACATCGATGTGAGCGAAAGTAAGATAACCGGCGGCAAAAAGAAAATCGGCATCACCCGGCTGCACCTCGAAGAAGATGCGGGCAAAAGCCTGCACGAGGGCTTCGCCGACGCTGCGCATAAGACCGCCATCGATCTGAATCGCACCGGCGTGCCCCTGGCCGAGATCGTCAGCGAGCCCGACATGCGTTCGCCCGAAGAAGCTTACGAGTACCTGACGCGGCTCAAGGAGATCATCCTCTACACCGGCGTCAGCGACTGCAACATGGAGGAAGGCTCACTGCGCTGCGACGCCAACATCAGCGTGCGGCCTCGCGGACAAAAAGAATTTGGCACCAAAACCGAGATCAAGAACGTCAACTCGTTCCGCTTCATCAAGCAGGCGCTGGAGTACGAGATCGAACGCCACATCGGCGTTCTCGAATGCGGTGGCCGGATCGAGCAGGAAACGCGCCTTTACAACGCCAACGAAGGCAAGACGTACGGGATGCGGTCGAAAGAGCAGGCGCACGATTACCGTTATTTTCCCGAGCCCGATCTGCTTCCCCTGGTGGTGGATGAGAAGTGGCAAGCCGCGATCCGCGCCAGCCTGCCCGAGCTTCCGGAAGCGCGGCGCCAGCGCATGATGAACGAATACGGCATCACCGCGGGCGACGCGCACACGCTGACGCTGACGCGGGCGCTGGCGGATCAGTTCGAGTCCGCGGCACGCACGGCGAAAAATCCGAAGCGCGTCGCCAACCTGGTGCAGAGCGAGCTGCTGGGACGCCTGAAGGCGCAGGGCCTCGAACTCGAGCAGTCGCCCATTTCGATGACTGGAGTTACGGCCTCGGCCGATCTGGTCGAGTTGGGCGCGATCTCGGGCAAAATGCTGAAAGATCTTTACGACCTCTGCTTCGAACGCCGTCAGGACTTCCCCGCCGTTTACGAAACGGAGGGGCGTCCCGAGCAATCGCGCGACACGTCGGCGCTGGAGAAACTCGCCGATGAATTGATCGCAGAGAATCCCAAGCAGGTGGAGCAATATCGCGCGGGCAAGAAAACCATGATCGGATTTTTCGTGGGGCAGGTGATGAAGGCGTCGAAGGGACAGGCGAATCCGCAGTTGGTGAACGAAGTTTTGACAAAGAAGCTGGAAGGGTAGCGCAATGTTTCCTGTAGAGACGCGGCTTGCCGCGTCTCGGTATTGTTGCGCTACCGGAGACGGGGCAAGCCCCGTCTCTACACGAGTCGCCCTACTTCGCCGCGCCCGCGTTCTTTAGGACTTCCTCCGCGTAGTAATTCGTGACTTTGGCGTCGTCGCGCAGGCTTTCGTAATATGCGGCCTTCAACAACTGCTCGCGACGGTCGCGCAATTGTTGGCGGATGGCTTGCTGCACACGGGGATCGTTCAAGTCGCGCTGGCCCGCCGGTTCTTTCGCAATCAGTTTCACGATCATGTATGCGCCGGGCTGATGATTGCTGGGATTCATGATGGGAATCACCGGCGTATATTGCCCCGGTTTGAGTTTCATCACCGCGTCGCGAGTTGCCGGATCGGCGGACTTAAGCGCGGATTCGGGGGCCATTCCCAAATCGCCTCCGTTGTTGCTGGTATCCGGGTCCTCGGAATAATTCATGGCCAGGGTAGCGAAGTCGTCGCCGCTGTCGAGGTGGTTGGCGATCATTTGAATTTTCTTGCGCGCCTCGGCATCGTTCTGCGCTTTGCTGTTCTGCAAATTGCGCACCTGGGCGTTCACCATTCCAGACACCATGATCCTCGCTAGATGATACTGCGCTTCAATCAGGTTGAACTCCGCTTTGTGATCGTTGTAGTAGCCGGAAACGTCCTGGTCGGTGATGTTGATGCGCGAGGTGATTTCCTTGTTCAACACCTTGTCGCGTGTGAGCGAGCGCCGCAGGTCGCGCTTGAAATCGTCGAGCGAAATCTTCTTGTCCTGCAGGCGCTTGTTAAATTCCTCGGCGGTGTAGGGCGACTTGATTTCGTTCAGCTTGCGGTCCACTTCTTCGTCGGTCGCCAGCAGCCCGAGCTTCTCCGCGCGCTGCATCAGGATTTCCGTCTCGACCAGCTCATTCAGAATGCTCAGCCGGAGGCTGACCGCCTGCTCGCCCGCCGGCTGCTGGTCGGAGCCTGCCGTTTGGTTGGCATAATACTTGTCGACTTCGCTGCGATAGATCTTGCGCCCATTGATCGAAGCCATCACGTCGCCGCCGCCGCTGTTGCTTTTGCACGCCGCGAGGCCCAGCAACAGAAACGCGCCGGCCACGACCACGCCCACTCGTACAAACCAGTTACGATTTTTCAAGTTGTTCCCTCCGCTAAAAAATTTGCGATTGGCAATTTGTAATTGGTAATTTTGGTCTCGCACGCACCGGGTTTTCAATTACAAATCAAAGATCGCAAATTACAAATTCAGTTTTTGCGTTCCGGAGGCGCCACGCCGGCATCCTTCAGCGCCTGGTCGAGCGCCAGCCGCACCTCGTCCGCGGGTATGGCGCCATCCAGTTTTTGGCCATTGACGAACATTATCGGCGTCGATTCCACTCCGATGTTTTCTCCTTCGCTCATCGAGGCGCGCACGGCCTTTTCGTCCTGGGCCTTGACGCAAGCCTGCAACTTCGGAACGTCGAGATTGTGCTTCTGGGCCTGCGCCGTGGCCAGCCGGTCGAGTTCCGCATTCCAGCCGTCGCGGCCCTGCTGGCCGCCGATCGCCTGCTGGTTCCCGTGCACGTAATCGGCATAGTCCCAGTAGGCGTCGTTGTTTTGCGCGCCCAGACAATTGGCATCCACCGCCGCGTGCATTGCCCAGGGGTGCAACTCTTCGAGCGGGTAATCTTTGTAGATGAAAACGACGCGGTCGCCGTATTCCTTGAGAAGGCCGGGGAAAAGCGTTGCGTGCATGCGCGAACAGAACATGCACTCGAAATCGTCGTAGCTGACGACCGTTACCTTGGCATCTTTGTTGCCGCGCGTCGGACGCCCGCCGACGTCAATCTTCTTCATGATCGCGGCGTACGGGTCGCCGGTCAGATCGAACTTGGTAATGCGCAGCAGCGTCTTGTGGTCGCGGGAGAGCAGGAAATCGTAGTCCTGTTTCTTGTTGGCGCTGGCAAACGTGACCGTGAGAGCGTCATAGTTCGCGAATTCACTGGGCCGCAGCGTCCCCACAATCACTTTCACGCTGGCGGGGAGGGAATACTGCGCCCGCACATGGCGCTCGACCGCGTGCACGACGTCCGCGGGAGGGGAAGGCGGGGACTGCGCCGAGCAGCCCAGGCAGATCAGCAGAAGAACCACAAACGCGCGACGTATCATCAATCGAAACCACCTAATCATGAGGAAACCGCTTGATTATCTCATGGCGGCGAGGCTCCCTGCGCGATAAGGAGCGGGCCCTCGCCTGTAGAGACGCGGCAAGCCGCGTCTCTACGGGAGTCGCCCGCGCAACAACTCTTCTTGAGTCAGCAATTGATTCATCGAGCCGGAACGGAATCCCTCCAGGTCGAGCGTAACGAATTTGAATCCCAGTCCTTGGAACACGGCGGTGAACTCGCGGGCCATCTCGGCGGTCAAAGCGCGGGGAAATTCTTCGCATGCAATTTCAATGCGGACGATTTCGCCATGATGGCGTACGCGGAATTGCCGGAACCCGAGGGCCCGCAGCGCGTCTTCTCCGCGCTCGACCACGCTCAGCGCTTCGGGCGTAACCGCGCGCCCATATTCCATGCGCGACGAAAGGCAGGCGGAGGCGGGCTTGTCCCATATCCGCAAATCGGCCTGCCGCGCGAGCTCGCGGATTTCAGCCTTGTTCAGTCCGGCTTCGAGCAGCGGGGCGAGAACACCATGCTGGCGCGCGGCCTGCTGGCCGGGCCGAAAATCGCCTGTGTCGCCGGCGTTAATTCCGTAGGCGATGGCGTCGAAGCCGCGCGCCTCGCGGTAGCGCTCGAGGACGGTGAACAATTCGTCCTTGCAGTGAAAACAGCGCATGGCATCGTTGCGGGCGTACGCGGGGTTTTCCAGTTCCCGCGTTTCCACCACCTCGACCGGAATTGCGCGCTCGCGCGCGAAGGCGAGCGCGTCTTCAAGATGGGTCCGCGCCAGACTCGGGGAATCGGCAATCACGGCGAGCATCTGACTGCCAAGGACTTCGTGCGCCATCCATGCCAGAAAAGCGGAGTCCACGCCCCCCGAGTAGGCGACGATCAAGCGAGCGCGGCGGGCGAGGATCTGGCGAAGGCATGCGGCCTTCCGATCGAGCGTGGTCGCAGGGTTCACGATCTCCATTATCCACGAAAGAAGTTCTCAGTTCCCAGTTCTCAGTGAGCGGCGTGGGATGTTCCCGAGAACTCATTGGAAGCCGAAGCCGCATGGACCAAGTTAGTACAGCCGCTCCTGCCGTTTAAGGTTTCCGAACGCCCCGATGTTTGCCAGCGTAAACGTGAACCGATACTGATTTTCGTCGCGCACCGATCCCAGCGCAAAGCGCCGGTATTCCAGGCTTAGGCCGCAGCAGTCCCAGTTGTAACTCGTCTGTGCCGTGGCATATTGCAGCGACCCTTTGTCCGCGTCAAAACCGACGCTGGTGGCGGCGCTCAAGCCGCGCTTGTTGAGTTGTCCATAGCCAAACAACAGCCGGAACTGGTTGAACTCGTTCACGGTCTCCGGCGTCTTTCCTCCTGGAGGATTGATCACACGCAAAAAAGCGTCGCCTCCGCCCATAATAAAAGCGCCGAAGCGGTAATTCACCAGCGTCAGGCTGGAATTGATGCGATCGTCCTTGAAGTCGTAGTCCAAATCCCACTCGGTGTTGGTGCGCGGGCTGGTTTCGATGCGGAGGCGCGAAATGAGCGGAGCGAAGCGCCGCTCTGAATCCAGAAATGCGATGCCGGTAAAATCCGCGGTTGTCGTAAATACATTCCTTTGTCCAGCCACCAGCGCATTGCCAAACGTGGGATCGAAAAAATACTTCTGTCCGACCTCCCAACTCAAGATCTCGCGCGGGCCCGAGGCACAGGCTTGCGCGTCAGGGTTCGGAGGCAGTTCCCACGGCACCGCGCCGATTTGCGGGACGCCGCCGATGGTAAGCGCGCTCATGCCCTGCGCGGCGCAATCTTTGGCGTTGGGATCGAGGCGCTTGGCGTAAAGACGATTCACCAGCGAGTACTCGACTTCATTGGTATTGGTCAGAACATCGGCCGCGTCGAAACGCAGAATATCGGCAAAGTTATTGACGCCGGTGACGTAGTCGTACTTCATGCGCGGCTCGATCACATGCTTCCATTTGCGTCCCAGCCAGGGACGATCGAAGACCCGCGACAATGCCGGGGGGCGCACCTCGAACGAAGCCTGCAGCGATTTGCGATTCAGAATGTCGTCGGCAGCTCTTCCCGCCGCCTCGGCCAATGCTGCGTCGTACTGCTGCGTGTAAAACGTGTCCCGCAATGTCAGTGCGGGACGAAATGACCAGCCTTGCCATTGCAGCGGCATCGCCAGGGAAGGCGCCAGATCGAACCTGCCCACCACCGGGGCGGTGCCGAACCCCAGCAGGCGCTGCGGCAAATCTTCGGGCGCCTCGCGCCGCTGCAAACCCTCGGCCGCGCTCTCGAACGACCAGTACAGTGGCGTATTTCCCAATTGCCGCTCCTCGCCAGAAATGAACAAACTTGGCGTATGCAGAATCCGGACCAACTCCTTCTGCGTAATCGTGCTGCAAGAGCCGGCTACCGGCACTAGAGGCGGGACGCAAACCTCGAAGTTCTGGTATCGTTCCGCCAGTGCGTTGAAGTGGAATCCGTTGGCCGTATTGGAAAGGAAAATCTGCGATCTCACTTCCGAATCGATCGCCTGCGTGTACACGTCGGTGAAGGCGATGCGGAAAACGAACGAACTCAAATAATCGACATTGGCGACACTGCGGAAGTCCCCGAAAGAACGCTCGGCAAGAATATGCGCGTCTTCTCCACCTTGGTCCAGCCGATGCGGTGGACTGCCGATACCGCGATCCACCATCCCCTCATAGGTGAAAAGCACGTAAGAGCTGTCGCTCGGGCGAGCGCGGAATTCTCCGCGCTGAAACCAACCGCGTTTGGAAAAGTATTCGGCGCCCATGGTGGCGTCGGTGCTGCGATTGAAAACCAAGTACACCGATTCGCCGGCAATCATTCCTTTCGTGGACGAGTTGCCGAAACTCGGGATCAACAACCCGGTGTGGCGCTGCTCCTTCTGGACCGGAAGCGCCACAAACGGAAAATAGAACACCGGTATGCCCATCAGCCGGAAATCGCTGTTGTAGATTTTGGCGGTGCCGTCCACATCCACCACCATGCGCCCCCCGCTGAATAGCCACTTGGGGCGCGGCAACTGGCAGGTAGTGACCGTTCCTTGGCGTACCAGATAGTGGTTGGACCCGTGTTTTTCCACAATTTTTCCGGTAAAGGCAAACGGATTGGACGTAGTGAGCACGTAGCGGGAATTCCGCAATCGCAATCCCACCGTTCCGATCGCGCTATAGAACGTTCCGACTTGCGTGTGGATATTGTAAGTGCCATGGCTGGCCATAACGTGCTCGTCGTAAGGGCCGCCGTCGAGCACGACGTGGCCCTCCAGTTCGCTGTCTCCCGTGTCGTCGTTATAGGTGACTTGATCGGCGCGCAGGATGTAGGTGCGATAGTCGATTTCCACGTCGCCGCGCAGATGGTAGATGGCCCCGTCCTTCTCCTGTTGCACTGCCCGGATGGTGACCGGCACTTCCGTCTGACCGGCAGGGGCCGTTGCCTGGGCGCTTTCCGCGGCGGAGACCGCCGTGGCGGCAGGGGGCAGCGTCTGGCTGGTTACTATCCCGTGGGCGAGAAGCAGATGACACAGCAATGCGGTCGTGATAAAGATTCGAGAGCGGGTAATCATTAGCGGTGATCTGCAAGCGACGCGTGCGCTCCGCCAGCCGGTCTGCCAAGGGGAGCCAACTGACCTTAGCACGCGGGCGGCAGGCGAAGCAAAGCTGCGCATTCTTGTTGGTCTCCGGCATTGGTGCCCAGCCGGACTCGGGCTGCTGGCATTCTTCGCGGCTTGTTTTCGACGACTTGATGCCACACGCCGGTTTGATGCCGGATTGACGACGACTGAATTGACGACGACTGGATTGGCGACTGGATTGATGACGAACGGATTGACGAACTGCCCGACCGGCGGCGACCCCGCCCTGCAAAGCCACTTCTACCCGGCCGATGCCGACGAGCTGGGGCTGGAGGCTGTCGACGCAACCGCGGCCACCGAGCCCTATCTTCGCAGGAATGCCGATTCGAATGCCGGTTCAAATGCCGATTCCTGGCGCGTCGAGGTGGCCGCCCGCCTCGAACGCTATCGCACCCGCCGCAAACCCCGCTCTCCGCGCTATCCCTCGCTGCTCCTGCCCTTCGATGCGCCCGAGAGCTGGTCGCGCCCCGCGCCGCCATCCGCGTCGGCGACCGTTGCCGCACGAGTTGCGCAAAGCTTCGCCCAAGAATTCGCGCTCCATACAAATTTTCCAACCATCGAAGGACCTGCGCCAGCCGTAGCTCCGAGCTTCGCCGAACCTCGGTTGGCGGAATCTCGCCAAGCGTCGCGCCAGGCGTTGCAGCCGTCGCCGCAACCTGTGCCAGAGCCAGCCTGGGAGCAAATTCCGTACCCATATTCTGAACCGGCCCCGGAACCCTCCGCCAAGGTCATCGAGTTTCCGCGTTCCGCCGCCATTCCTGTATTTCGCCGCAGCGAACTGGCCGATCCCGTCTTCGACCACAATCGTCCGCGCATCGTCGAAGCTCCGGAGGTTCTGCCGCCGCCTCCCGCATTAGGCGGCATGTTGATCGAACCCGCTCCGCAAGAGACGGTCGACAAGCGAACCGACGCGCCCGCCGCCGTCCCCTCCGCAACCATCGCCCAGCGCGCCACGGCCGCCCTCGTGGATGGCGCCATTTTGGCGACGGCTGTGGCGGCCTTTGCCGCAATTTTCCTTCGTGTAAACACCGCCCTGGTCCACACCCTGATCCCCAGCCTGAATCCAAGACTGAACCCCAGCTTGATCCGCAGCCTGGTTTCCGTTCGCGGCCCGCTCCCGATTCTTGCCGGTGCACTCGGCGGAGTCGCAGTTCTGCTGTGGGCGGCGTACGAATTTTTGTTTGTGGTCTATACTGGCTCGACTCCCGGATTGCGCGCCGCCCATCTGCGCCTGGGAGCGTTTGACGGATCGCCACTCCATCGCCGCTCCCGCCGCTGGCGCGTTCTGGCGTCGTATCTCTCCGCCTTTTCCGCCGGACTCGGCTATCTCTGGTGCTTCCTCGACCAGGACGGATTGTGCTGGCACGACCGCATCACCCGCAGCCACGTCCAAGCGGCAACGCCAGTCGAATAGAACCGGTCCGGCAAATAGATTCGTGATGAATAACTTTCACGAGGCGCGCGGCTGTCCGCGCCGAACGCCAGATCTTCGTGCATAAGATGCAATTTGCTGCACCTTATGTGAATGTCGAGTCAAAACTGACGGAGCGGAGCGAATCGCGCATTGCGGTTTCCGCAGTTGGTGGTAGACTTCGCACGTCAGGCGCGGGCTCGCGGTGTTTTCCACTATGCCCGGCAACATGCCCGTAAATAGAAGGGGAGGAATATGTATTCAGCAAGGACGAAATTGGCAGCCGCAACTATTAGCGGCGTTCTTACTTTAGCTGTACTTTCCGCATTGTTACTAATTGCCGCTCACCCAGCGCAGGCCCAGACCGAGCCTCTGTTCTACAACTTCACAGGCGGCAGCGATGGCGGCGAGCCCAATTCCAGCCTCACCGCTGACGGTGCCGGCAACTTCTATGGGACGACCAGCGTAGGAGGGGCTTTTGGAGTTGGAACCGTATTTGAGCTTTCTCCTAACGGTAGCGGAGGCTGGAACGAGACCGTGCTCTACAGTTTCACCGGAGGCGCGGATGGGGCCAATCCAACTTACTCCTACGTGATGTTCGACAGCGTGGGAAACCTTTACGGAACAGCCTATAGAGGCGGTATGTATGGATGGGGCGTCGTGTTCATACTGAGTCCCGTGGATACAGGCTGGACAGAATCCGTCCTGTACAGCTTTGCTAATGTAGGAGACGGTGCTTGGCCGGTAAACGGTCTGATCATGGACCCGGCGGGCAATCTCTACGGCAAAACCTTCTACAACAAAAATACAGGGTTTGGAACCGTCTTCGAGCTGAGCCCGTCCAGCGGCGGCTGGACGGAGCAGGTGATCTACAACAACGATAATGCCACTGCTGGCTACGCCGGATTGACTATGGATGCCGCCGGGAATATTTTTAGTGCCTCGTTGGAGACAGTATTCGAACTGTCACCGAACGGCAACGGCAGTTGGACTCCGACTGTGCTCCACACCTTCATGGGCGGTCATGATGGCATAGGTCTATTTGGTACTCCCGTGCTCGATCAAGCCGGAAACCTTTATGGAACAACGGTCGAGGGCGGCGCCGGAAGGCGCGGAACAATCTACGAGTTGAGTCCGGTAACCAAAGGGAAAAAGAAGGGAACATGGAAAGAGAAAATTCTCTACTCCTTTAAGGGCAGCACAGATGGCGATAAGCCTTGGGCTGGGATTGTGTTCGATTCGACCGGCAACATTTATGGCACTACGGCCGGTGGTGGTACGTACAGCGATGGAACTGCCTACGAGTTAGTGGCCCCAGTTGGCACTGGAAGCTACCAAGAGAAGATCCTCTGGAGTTTCAACGGCTTGGACGGATCTTTGCCGGAGGCCAGCCTGATTCTGGACAGCGCAGGCAACCTCTATGGCACGACCTACCTGGGAGGGTCGGGCAACAACGGCGTTGTGTTCGAAGTGAATCCGTTGGGAACAGCGACCACGACCACGACTGCGCTCATGTCTTCTCCGAATCCATCTACTCTTGAAGAATCGGTGACCTTTACCGCGGTAGTCACTCCTCCACCACCGGATGGAGAAACCGTTTCGTTCATAAAAGCCAAAACGGTACTGGGATCGGGGACGTTGAGTGGCGGTTACGCTAGCTTTACGGACTCGGCGCTGAAGGTAGGCACAACGACGGTTACGGCAGTGTATACCGGCGACGGGAGCTTCCTCGGCAGCACGTCAAACGCGGTGGAGCAGGTGGTGAAGAAGTAGCCGCTCTGACTTCTTTCGACTCGGTAAACGTAAAAATCAAGGGATCTTTTCAGCATTTGATTTGGCCGGACGTTAAGACCGTCCGGCCTTTTCTACGTGCACCACATCTCACTGCCTTCCGGTCAGACCAAGTCCTCCAGCGCTGCCCGCAACTCGCGAAAGCGGAATTCATAACCGCTGGCCAAGAGTTTCCCTGGCTCGACGCGCTGACTCGAAAGCAACATTTCATCCGCAGCCTGCTTGCCGAAAACAAGCCGCAGCGCAAACTCCGGCACCGGAAACAACGCGGGACGCCTTAGCACCGACGCCAACACCATTGTGAACTCCGCATTGCGCACCGGATTCGGCGCCACCAGATTCACCGGCCCCGCCAGCGACTCCGTGCGCATCGCATGATGAATACCGCTCACTATGTCGTCCACATGAATCCAGCTCAACCACTGCCGCCCCGATCCCATCCGTCCGCCGAGGCCCAGCTTGAACGGAGCCAGCATTTTCCCCAGCGCCCCGCCCTTCGCGCTCAAGACCAGCCCAATCCGAAGATTCACCGTGCGGATGCCCGCCTCTGCCGCAATCCGGCTGGCGTCTTCCCACTGGCGGCAAACCTCGGGCAGAAACCCCTGCCCAGCCGCGCTCTCTTCGCGCAAAACTTCGTCGCCGCGATTCCCGTAAAACCCGATCGCCGATGCGCAAATCAACACGCGCGGCTTGACCTCACTCCGCACCAACGCTGCCGCCAGGTTGCGGGTTCCCTGCACGCGGCTGTCGCGGATCGCCTGCTTTTTTTCTTCGGTCCAGCGTCCCACCACGCTTTTGCCGGCCAAGTGCACTACCGCATCGAACCCCGACACCGCCGCCGGCGATAGCGGTGCCAGAGGGTCCCACGAAACCTGCGCCGCATCCCGAGTCCGTCCCCGCACCAAGCGCACAATCTGCGTGTCTTGGCGTTCAAGTTGCGACGCAAACGAAGCCAGAAGACCCGTCCCAATCGGTCCCGAAACTCCGGACACAAGGGTGCGCTCCACACTCTAACTCCTTATTTTGTACTCTACCAGCCCAAAAGCCTTTCTTGGTGAACGCGGTGTTTCGGCGGTGAAATCGCTTTCCCGCTGCGTTAGAATCGATCATGGCGACGTTACGGGAACAGATCAAGACCAACGTTCTCACCGTGACCCGCTTTCGCGAGCTGATGCGGAAGCTGCGCCAGAACCGTCCCAACGACGACCTCACCATCGTCAAGAAAGCCTACGAATTTTCCCAGAAGCACCACGCCGGACAATCCCGCGCCTCGGGCGAGCCATACCTCGTGCATCCCCTCGAGGTCGGCAACGTTCTCGCCGACATGAAAATGGATTCCGTCTCCATTGCCGCCGGCCTGCTTCACGACTCGGTCGAAGACACCACGGTCACCACGGTTGAGATTCAGCAGGAATTCGGCGAACAGGTCGCCCACATCGTCGAAGGCGTCACCAAAATCAGCCAGATCGATTTTTCATCCAAAGAAGAAGCGCAAGCGGAAAACCTCCGCAAAATGATGCTGGCCATGGTCGACGACATTCGCGTCGTCCTCATCAAGCTTGCCGACCGCCTGCACAACATGCGCACCCTTGAACATCTGAGTCCCGAGCGCCAGCAGAAAATCGCCCGCGAGACGCTCGAAATCTACGCTCCCATCGCGCACCGTCTCGGCATGGGCAAGATTCGCGGCGAACTCGAAGACCTCGGTTTCAAGTACCTCGATCCCATCGGATACGAGCAAGTTCATGCCGCCGTCGAATCGCGCCGTAAAGTTGGCGAAGCCTTCATGGCGCGCGTCGAAGGAGTGCTGCGCGACGGCCTCAAGGAAGCCGGCATTAAGGGCAATGTCGAAAGCCGCATCAAGCGCCTCTACAGCATCCACAGAAAATTGCAGCGCCAGCATATCAGCGTCGACCAGGTCTACGACCTCTATGCCATGCGCGTGATCACCACTACCGTGCAAGATTGCTACGCCGTTCTCGGCATCATCCACAACCTGTGGCGACCCGTGCCCGGCCGTATCAAGGATTTCATCGCCATGCCGCGGCCCAACCTCTACCAGTCGCTGCACACCTCCGTCATCACCGAGAACGGCGAGACTTTCGAAATACAGATTCGCACCGAAGAAATGCACAAGATGTGCGAGGAAGGCATCGCCGCACACTGGAAATACAAAGACGGCCCCGTTTCCGCTGTCGATGAGCAGCGCCTCGCGTGGCTCCGGCAGGTTGTCGAATGGCAGCGCGATGTCTCCGATCCCAACGAATTTCTCTCCACCCTAAAAGTCGATCTTTACCCCGAAGAGGTTTACACATTTACGCCCAAGGGCAAGGTCCTGGTCTTGCCCCGCGAGGCCACGCCCATCGATTTCGCCTACTCCATCCACACCGAAGTCGGACATACTTGCACCGGCGCCAAAGTCAACGGACGCATGGTCCCTCTTCGCCACAAGCTGCATTCTGGCGACATCGTCGAAGTCATGACCCAGCCCGGACACAAGCCCAGCCGCGACTGGCTCGCCATCGTCAAGTCCTCGCGCGCCCGCAACAAAATCAAGCACTGGCTCAACGTCCACCAGCGCGAGCGCGCCATTGAAATCGGGCGCAAGCTCATAGAAAAAGAAGCCCGCAAATACCACATCTCGCTCAAGGAAATTAAAGACGCCGACCTGCAACGCGCGGCCGGCGAATACGGACTCGGCCGTCCCGACGACCTCATGGCCGGCATCGGCTACGGCAAGTTCTCGGCCCGCCAGGTGCTCGCGAAATTCGCCCCCGCCGGCGCCCAGCCCCTATCGGAAACCGAGGCGGAGGCCGCATCCCACGGCTTCTCTAGCGGAATTTCGAGCGTCGTCCGCCGCGTCTTCGGCGGCGACAGCAACGCCATCGTCGTGCGCGGACACGGCGACCTCCTCGTCTATCGCGCCCGCTGTTGCAACCCCATTCGCGGAGAGTCCATCGTCGGCTACGTCACCCGCGGCAAAGGCGTCGCCGTCCATTCCATCAACTGCTCCAACGTCACCAACCTTCTCTTCGAACCCGACCGTCGCATCGACGTGCAGTGGGCCGGCGACGAAAAAGACGGACAGCCCGTTTCCTATCCCGTCAAACTCACCCTCGTCTGCGACGACCGCTTCGGCATGTTGAAACAAATTACCGCCGTCATCGGCGACACCCAGACTAACATCCGTAACATGGAATCGCGCAGCCAGAACGGCCAAGCCTACATCGACTTAGTCCTCGAAATCGCCGACGTCAAGCACTTACAAAAACTTATGGACGGAGTAAGACAAATCCCCGGCGTGCACGACGTGCAGAGATTGCAGAAGATCTAGCGCAAGGATGTGAGAAAATCCCGTGGATGGACGAGTGTCCTCGCGGGCCTGCCCTGCGCGGCAGCTGAAGGATCCAATCCGAGCAAAGACCGGCAGCTTTCCGTTGCTCGATTTCGCACTTGATATTGGGTGACGCGGCGCAACAAGAGCTTTTTCAGCAGTTTGTTCAGCTCCGAGGAACTTGGCACATGATATCGGCTTCCATAAAAGCATCCACGCATCCAAGTGCCGAAGCGCAGCGGCGTCTTGCATATTTCAACGACCGCCGCGATGAGATCGTCTCGACCATTCGCGAGCTGGTCGAAATCGAATCTCCCAGCGACAACAAAGCTGCCGCCGACCACGTTGCCGAAGCCGTCGCGCAGAAGTTTTCGCAGCTCGGCGGCAAGGCGATCGTCCATCAAGCGAAGGACTTTGGCAATCACCTGCAAATCGACTTCGCCGGCAATTCCACCGCGAAGCCGGTGCTGCTGCTCGGCCATTACGACACCGTTTATCCGCTGGGCACGCTTGCCAACATGCCATACCGCGTCGTGGACGGCAAACTGACTGGCCCCGGCGCGCTCGATATGAAATCCGGCATCGCCCTGATGTTGCACGCGCTGGCGGCGTTGCAAGATTGGCACAAGGGAAAATGTCATGGCGGATTGCCGCGCCCGGTGACCGTGCTCCTGGTTTCGGACGAGGAGGTCGGCAGCGAGTCGTCGCGGGCAATCACCGAGTCGCTGGCGAAAAAGGCGGCGGCCGTGCTGGTGATCGAGCCTTCTCATGGGTCCCACGGCGCTGTGAAAACCGCGCGCAAGGGAGTTGGCGATTACTTCGTCAAAGTTACCGGCAAGGCTGCTCACGCGGGTCTCGATTTCCAGAAGGGCGTGAACGCGATTGTTGAGCTGGCGCGCCAGATCGAGAAGATTTCCAGTTTTACCGATCTAAAGAAGGGCTTGACGGTGAATGTCGGCATGGTGAGCGGCGGATCGCGAACCAATGTGGTTCCGGCGGAAGCCTCGGCTCAGGTAGACGTCCGCATCGCACGCCTGAAAGACGCGGCGGGAATCGATAAGAAGATGCGCGGCCTGCGGGCATGCAATCGCAAGTGCAAGATCGAGATCAGCGGAGGCATCAATCGTCCGCCGATGGAGCGCACCGCCGGAGTGGCCACGTTGTACGCGCAGGCCTCGGCCATTGCGCGCGAGTTGGGATGGAAGCTCGGAGAAGCTGCGGTGGGCGGCGGCTCCGACGGGAATTTCACCGCGAGTCTTGGGATCCCGACGCTCGACGGCCTGGGCGCGGTGGGCGATGGAGCACACGCTCCGCACGAGCACATCCTGATTTCGGAGTTGCCGCGCCGTGCGGCGCTGCTTGCCGGCCTGATCGAACGGGCATAAGCCAAGCCTGCGGCGCGGCCCTGTTAGTTATTGGGTCACTTTGACTCTAAACCGTTGGAAGCCTAAAATTTCTATAGGGTCGCTCGGCGCGATCGAGTGGAAAACCGGAGGATTTATGGGTGAGGGAATATTTTCGCCGTGGCATATTCTGTTGATCGTTGCCATTGCGTTGCTGCTTTTCGGGCCGAGCAAGCTGGCCGACTTAGGCAAAGGCCTGGGCGAAGGCATACGGAATTTCAAGTCCGCGGTCAAAGAGGGCGAGGAAAAGCCCAAAGAGCCGCCCAAGCCGCCAACGGGGCCTGCTGCGTAGAGCTGTCAGCTCTCAGCTTTCATCTTTCAGCTCTCAGTGAAAGCTTAAGAACTGCGAGTCTTGCGGTAACTGCTAGGGAAACTCTGAATAAGTCTCCGAAGAGTATGCGCGATGCTTTGAAAGCGCAGCCCTCAGCGGCTAAAACCGCTTGTAGAACGGGCTTTGGCGGCACGGCTGAAGCCGTGCCCTACCCAAAACCTTTGGAAACGAACTTAATCAGAGGTTCCCTAGCTGTTTTTCTTCGCTGGAACATGAAATGCGCAAGCGAGTGATGCGGTGTCTCACCCGCGCTCGCGCAACATGCGAAATACTAAAGCTACGGGCAATCCCACGACGTTGCCGTAATCCCCTTCGATGCGAGGAATCCAGCGGGATGCGATGCCTTGGATCGCGTAGGCTCCAGCTTTGTCAATGGGTTCGCCGCTGGCGATGTAGCCGGCGATGTCTTTGTCCGTGAGTTCATTCACGGTTACGAGCGTGGTTTCACTGGCTACCGACGCCTCGCCCTTGACGACTAAACAGACTCCAGTAATCACTTGATGATCGCGTCCTGAAAGCAGGCGCAACATGCGGGCGGCGTCGGCGGCATCGCGGGGCTTGCCTAAAATCTGGCCATCGACGACCACCACGGTGTCGGCGCCAAGCACGACGTCGTGCGGACGCAAGCTCGGACGCTGGCGCGCGACCGCGAGCGCCTTCTCACGCGCCAGGCGCTCGGCGCAGCCTTGCGCGGGTTCTCCGGGCAGAGGGTCTTCTGGAATGTCGGCGGGCTGCGCTTCGAATGCGATCCCGGCGTTACGCAGCAATTCCTGGCGGCGCGGCGATGCGGAGGCTAGCACTAGCATGAAAGATTGATTGTAGAACAGACGGGATTCTTGAAGTCTGGCGGCTCGTCGCGTGGGATAAGGCGGACGCAATTCGCATCTCACAAATGCACTGTCCAACGATGGTTGGTGAAATGGAGATGTTATGTCATGCCAAGTCTGTTTTCCGGGAGGCGGTCATTCGACTAGAACGGTTTTAAGGGAGGATTTTAGAGACTACGGTATGACCATTTTAGAGGTTACGGTATAACGATGACAATTCGAATAGGAGGCGATCATTCTTCCCTGTTGATGAAGATCGATGGCCTCGAAGCGTATGGGAAGCCAAAAGATCTCTTCGCCCAACCTTTGTGGTGCGTAATCGATGGTGATGTAGGGGATCTCAAGGTTTTTATCGGCAAATTGAGGGGAAATGCGGCGCTCGACGCGGCGGACGGCGCCGCTGGCCGTATCGATCAACATCATTTTGTGATAATCATCGGGGATTTTCTTGCAGGAGGGATCACGAACGCCCGGTTTGGAGTCGATGTTGAATTGGAGTGTTCGCCCGTCGCCAGCGTCGCGAAGCCGTAATTAAAGCAGGTGGGGCGGGGGCTTTCTCCAATACCGAGGCCGTTAGCGAAAGCGTTGTAGACGAAATACGGGAGAGTTCCTAAATTCGGTCCGCCCGGTTTGCCATTCACCGATTTGAACGTGTAATTGTCCC
>Ga0326728_10003091_pt1 | contig 53043 bp, 45 predicted proteins | sample MB3enrmetagenome_FD_207602 | JGI IMG/M metagenome (GOLD analysis project Ga0326728, IMG submission 207602) | Lab enriched peat soil microbial communities from McLean, Ithaca, NY, United States - MB31MN | ecosystem: Environmental > Terrestrial > Soil > Wetlands > Peat | place: USA: New York... | reverse complement strand
CGAAAGCTCCTTTACTCCCAGGGCGTCGACCAGGAGCGCCGGAGGATGCCCGGCGGTTGCATAGACAAGGGTCTGCGTGGGTTTATTATACACGCCGTACCACATGGTAAAATACATTCCGTTTTGCCGCTCCATCTGAAAGGCCTCATTCAGGGCGCAAAGGACCCGGTCCGGCTTTCGAAAATCGGTATCGGGAAGGGTCTGCGCCCGGATGACGTTCATTATTGAGACGGACAGCAACGCAGCCCCTATCCCATGGCCGCAAACATCGAGCAGGTAGATTACGAAATGATCCTCATCGAGCCAGTAATATCCGAAAGCATCTCCGCCGAGGGAGGTTGAAGGCACGAATCTCCAATCGACGTCCATCGGCTCTCCTGAAACCGGTTCCGGCAGGAGTCTTCTTACATAGTCGGCGGCTTCGGCGAGTTCGGCGTCCAACCGTCTCATAGCTTCGTTTCTTTCCAGAAGGCTTATGTAGCCCTTGGAATGGTAACGAATCCTGGCAATGAGTTCGATCTTGTTGGGAAGCTTGACCAGATAGTCGTTTGCGCCAAGCTCGAAGGCTTTAGCTTTGATGATCGGCTCTTCCTTGGACGACAGCACTATAAGTGGGATGTCTCTGGTTTTTTCCGTCGACCTGAAAAATTTTACCAGCATGAGCCCGTCGATTTCGGGCATTACCAGGTCTTGCAGGATCACGGTTGGATTAATCTCTATAGCCGTTTTGATCGCTTTGGTGGGGTCCTGGCAGAAATTAAATTCGATGTCCGTTTCTTCGCTCAACATGCGCTGGACCGCCTCGCCAACGATCGCTTGATCGTCGATGAGCAGCACGATTATCCTGTGTTCGCCAAGCCGGCCTGATAAATCCATCCTGGTATTCCACTCCTATTCTTCGTTGTGCGCATCAGCCTGAATATGGCCTTCCGCGTGAGCTTTGGCGGCGTGTTCCGAAATCGCCGCGATGATCCCGGAAAGAGAGAGCACCTCGACTGCAGCGCCCAAAGCCGCGGCGGCTCTGGGCATGCCATAGACAACGCTTGACGATTCATCCTGAGCTATGGTGTGCCAGCCAGCCCTGCGCAGGTTGAGCAGACCCTTGGCGCCGTCTTTTCCCATGCCCGTGAGGAGAATGGCAAGCCCCGGTTCGGGCCAGCAGATCGCCGCGCTTGAGAAAAAAACGTCGATAGACGGACTGTAGGGGAGGTCAACAGGTTCGACATGGTAGGCCAGCCGGTGGTCGTGCGTCATCACGAGATGCTTTCCGCTCCCGGCCACAAACACGGTTCCCAGCGAAACCGGACTGGTCTGTTCGACCAGGCGCACAGCCAGGGACGTTTGCCTCGAAAGCCAGTCAACCAGCCTCGGGGCGAAATCCGAGTCGATATGCTGGACTATCACGATGGAACCGGAATAATCACCCGGCAGCGCTTTCAAAATCGTTGCCAGGGCCTTCGGACCTCCGGCCGAGGACCCGATCGCCACAAGCGGAGGCCTACCGGTGTCCCGAGGCTCCGAGGCGGGTTTTTTCCTGTATCCGCCGTTTATAACGAGTTTGGACAGCCTGGCGATCTTTTCGAGGAGATCCTGCCCGCCCTCGATATTTCCATAATGGTCCCCTGCCGGCGTGGCAACAACGTCCAGGGCGCCGTACCCCATGGCTTCGAATATCTTGCCGGCATTATCGCTGACCTTCGGGGTGACGATGAGAATTGCGCAAGGGCTTTCCGTCATTATCATCCGGGTCGCCTGCACCCCGTTCATCTGCGGCAGGTCGAGCTCCATCAGAATCAGGTCGGGGGGGGCGGCGGCACATTTGCGGACCGCTTCGGCGCCGCTCGCGGCAATCCAGGCGATCTCATATCCAGGCACGCTCAGCACCAACTTCCGCAAGATCTCGACCGCATCGGCCCGGTCATTTGCTATGGCAATTCGAAGCACTTCTTCACTTCGCTTTCGTCGAGCAAAGTCATTCCTGAACTCTTACCGATCCTCCGGCCCTCCGATCAGGTCCGTCACAGCTTTCATAAAACTCTCATCGTAAAAGCTGCTCTTTGTCAGGTAATAATCGGCGCCCGCCTCCATTCCCCTGATCCTGTCCTCCTCCCGGTCCTTGTAGGACAAAATGATCACCGGCAAATGGCAGGTTTCGTCATTCCCTTTGATATTCTTCACCATCTCGATCCCGTCCATGCGAGGCATATCGATATCCGAGATCACCAGGTCATATTTTCCCGTGCGCACAGCATTCCAGCCGTCCATCCCGTCTATGGCCACTTCCACTTCGTAGCCCCGGTTTTCCAAAAGCCTGCGTTCCACCTCGCGCACCGTAATGGAATCATCAACGACAAGGATTCGCCTGGGACCGGAAAGGAGCGCCTGGACCTGTGCCTGTCCTATCCGGGCAATCCTGCCTCCGTTCAGGAGATTGTCCACCGAGCGCACCAGGTCGTCGGTATCGATGATAAGAACCGGTGATCCGTCTTCTCTTATAGCGGCGGCGGCGATGTTGGGCACTTTCCCAAGCCGCAGGTCAAGAGGCCTCACAACCAGTTCGATCTCTCCGAGCAACCTGTCCACAACCACTCCGTACATGTTCAGTTTATCGCTTACAACCACAACCGGCAGATGCTCGCATTCCACGCTTGCCGGTTCGAGTCCCAGGGGCTGAGAGGCGGAAATGAGGCCTATGTTCTGCCCGTTCAACGAGCAGTACTGCCTCCCTTCGATCAGTTCGATCCGGTCTCGAGGGACCATAAGGACTCTATCCAGCCGAGTAAGAGGAAAAGCGTAGGCTTCCCCGGATATCTCGGCCAGAAGCGCTCGCAGAGTGGAGAGCGTGACTGGCAGTTCCAGGCTGAAACTGGTTCCCCGGTCAGGCGTCGTCCTGGCGCTTACCGTTCCCCGAATCTCCTGCACCATGGTCAAAACCACGTCCAGGCCGACCCCCCTGCCCGATTCCTCCGTGACTTTCCAGGCCGTTGAAAACCCGGGGAGAAACAAAAAATCCATCAGCTCGGGCTCAGTCAAACCTTCGGCCATTTCCTTTGAAACCATGCCCTTTTCGACCACTTTCCGGCGAATGGTTTCAATGTCTATCCCCCGCCCATCGTCGGTTATCGTTACGACGAGCATTCCGGCCCTGTGGGACGCAGCCACCTCGATGACGCCCTCCGCCGGTTTGCCGGCCGCAAGCCGGTCCTCGGGCGATTCGATGCCGTGATCGCAAGCGTTGCGCAGAATATGTGTCAGCGGGGCTTCCAGCTTCGCCAGCACATCCCGGTCAACCCTGGTGTTTTCACCCACGACCCTGAAACTTATTCTCTTGCCGAGCTTCCTGGCGATATCGCGCACCATTCTTGGAAAACCGTGCATTCCGTCCGAAAAAGGGCGCATTTTTGTCGCCAGAGCCTCGTTGTAAAGCCGGTTGGAAAGATTTTCCCAGTACAGTGTATAGGTTTCAAAGGATTCCAACTGGCGTAGAAGACTCTCCCTGCACTTGCCGGAAAGCTTTAAGGCGCGAGAGATTATCTCCTTGTATTCCTCCCCCATGCGCGACTGCACCGCTACCGCTCTGATTTCTTCAAGGGTTTGGGGAACTTTTGCCAGCAGGGATTTTAATTCATAAAGGGCCCTCACTCGCGAGAGCAGTCTTTGCGATTCAACGAGGCATTCGCCTGCGAGCCCCATCAACGCGGCAAGGTTTTCGGCGGAAACCGGGACTGTCCCGCCGGAAGAAGATGGGGAAGAAGCAGAAGTTTTGCAGACCTGGGGTGAGATCTCGGCAAGTTCCGGCTTTTGTTCAACCTCCAGTGCAAAGACGGCGGGAACAGTGGTCGCCTCGGGCTCTACCGTTGACTCCGGTGGTCTTCCCTTCGCCTCTTCCGTAGCCGAAGCGGGTGATTCGAGGCCGGGCGAAAAGTGCCCTCTCAATCTGTCTTCAACGGCCATGAGCTCCAGTTGGTTTTCTTCCAGCCAGCCCGCCATATCGGCCGCTTTTACCTTCGACAACCGCTTGAATACATCCCCGCTTTGAAGCAGAGCGTCAATGGAGGCGGCATCGAGCACCGTTTTATTTTCAATTGCGGCGCAAAGCAGGTCTTCCATCTTATGGGCGAGCCGAACGGCATCATCAAGGCCCACGATCCTGGCTGCGCCCTTTATGGAATGGGCCGCGCGCATGAGCGGTTTTATCTTTTCGGAGGACCCCGGATCGACTTCCAGTTCAATCAACCCGTTTTCCAGGACGGAGGAGTGCATCTCCACTTCCATGCGGAAAAGGTCAAGCATGCCCTCGTCGGCAAATATGCTCTTGTCTTCACCCGCCAAGGCACCCCCTCCTGAACGCCCCAAGCAGTTGCTCTTCCTCCAAAACGGCGATGCGCCGACCGCCTGCCTTGACTATGGCCCTCGAACAGGCGGATGTATCCTTCGCGACCGTTACGGGCAAGGCTTCCATTTCAGCCTCGTTTACCCTGTAAACCCGGTCTACTTCGTCAACCGGAAAAACCCACCGTTCGCCGGGATTCCCAATAACGATCATTCGCCTGAAAACGGACGCAGTTCTCGAATCGGGGTCCGTTCCCTCGGCCCGATTCACTTCCAGGACTGCGTCGAGGCAGACGCACAGAAGAAGCTCTCCTCTGACATTTACGATCCCGAGCAAAACGGAGTTGCTGCGGTGCGGTATTCTATGAACGGCGCGGTAGGGAAGTACCTCCTTGCACACCCGGGTTCTCAGCCCCATCCACTCGCCGGCCAGCCTGAAGGCGAGCACCGAGGTCATGCCGGAAGCCTCGGGCTCCTTGGCTTTTGCCAGCAGGGCGGTCCAGTCGTCGAGATAGCCTTCCGGAGGAGGTCTGTCCAGCAGCGAGCGGCCGATGTCCGAATAGGAGGGGCAGTTGCGGCAATCGATGAACTCATCGAGCCGAGGGCAGGTCCTGCCGCCCGAGGTCCCGATGTCTCTCCAGCAATTATCCTGGCTCTCAATTGGCATCTATAGGGTCTTTCGAAGCTGCCCTGGGTCAGGTTTCCTTCCCGAGGCGCGAAATTCTTTTTCTGTACCTCGCCGCCTGGTCTTTATGTCCGAGCCTGTCCATGACAAGACTGATATGCAGCAGGGCATCGTTATGATTGGGATCGAGATATATGACCCTGTTCAGCCGGTCGATAGCATCTTTATCGTCTCCGCGCGCCAGTGATGTCACGGCAAGAAGATAGTGGGCTTCAACGCAGGCCGCATCGGATGTGATGCACTTTTCGGCCAGTTCTTCGGCGTCGGAAAGCATGCCCGCATCGGCCAGTTCTCGTGCGTGGGCGAGGATGACAGACGGTCTTTCCGGTAACTCGGCGCGGGCTTTTTCAATTTTTGCATTGTCCGCCCGAACGGGTTGGACCTTACCCGCCGGTTCCGGCCGTTTCATGAAAAAGGCCGCGCTATCGGACGCACGATAGCTTTTTTTCTCTTTTTCCACCCCTTTGTCAGGTTTTAGCGAGGCGTATGAACGACGGTGGTCTACCGGAGCGTAGCCCGGGAAGAAAAGATGCTGCGGTTCCGCGTAACCGAGGACGAGAAGGCCGCCCTTCTTGAGGACGCGCCCGACGTTCTGAATGGCCCTCTTGCGACTTTCCTCGTCCAGATATATCAGCAGGTTCCGGAAAAAGACGATATCGCAGGATTCGTACGGACCAAGAGCGCTCTGCTCCAATACGTTCCCGCGTTCGAACCGCACAGTGTTGCGCACCTTTTCGACCACCAGGTGCATCGAACCCGAATTCTCAAAATATTTTCGGCGCAACTGCTCGCCCGTCTGCTTAAAGGAGCACTCAGCGTAAAGGGCCGCCTTCGCTTTTTCCAGGGCCCTCCTGCTTATGTCCACGGCAAGCACGCTGAACTGATCCGGTTCCAGGCCGGCTTCCATCAGTGTGATTGCTATCGAGTAAGGCTCTTCCCCCGTGGATGCGGGAATCGAGAGCACCCGAACCGGGTCTTGCGCCGTGCATGCGGACTTTTTTTCCAAAACGTATTTTTTCAAGTATGCAAACGGTTCGGAGTCCCTGAAAAACCAGGTCTCGGGCACGAGGACCTCTTCGATCAGTTCCTCCTGCTCCGTGCCGCTACCGGACAATAAAGAAAGATACCGGCCCTCGTCGTCAATCCCGTTGGCATGCATCCTTCGGCTTACGCACCCGGCAAGATTCCCGATGAGATCGGCGCTGATGCCCGTCCTCTCTCGCAGCAGCGACTCAACCGAAGAGGGAATGGAAGGCGCCGTCATCGCGAAGAAAACCCTTCATCTTCAGCCGGGAAAAGTGCGTGGGCAATGGGGGCGCTCATCAGGGCCTCGGGCCGTATGCATTGCACAAGCCCGCGGCGACAGCTTATCATTTCCCCCAGGAACGGAAAGTCTTCAACCGTTGCGGGCTGGACGATGCTGCTTTCTTCCACCCGGACAGTTTCGATTACCCGCTCAGCGGCAAGCCCCAGGATGCATTCTTTCCCGGATACATCCTTGAAAGCCGTCATTATGATGCGCGTGCTGAGCAACCCCCTGGCGTTATCGTACCCGGCGAGCGCACAAAGGTCTATTACCGGCACAGCTTTGCCTCGGTACTGAAAAATACCCAGCAGATACGGCGGGGCCTTGGGAAACTCCCTCAGGCGCACCATCGGGACGATTTCCAATACCAGCCCGCAATTCATCGCGTAATAGCTTCCGCCGATTTGAAACGTCAAGATCAGCATGCCTGTCTCGAAAATCAAATGGATATAAGATCTACCGCGGACCGGTCGCTTCCAACTGAAATCTTGAGACCTCCGTTTGCAGCACCCCCACCGCATCGGTAAGTTCCCTGACCACACGATTGAACTCGGAGACCACCTGCCTCGTCTGCTCGGCCCCCTCGCTCAACTGCAGCATCGCCCCGCTTATCTCCTCGGCGCTGGAACTTTGCTCTTCCATCGCCCTCTTGACTTCCTCGAACCCCGGGATCAGGTGCTGGACCTGCTCTATCACGGATGCGAGCTGGCCGCCGATCCTGGCTATACTGTCCACCCCATGGCGAACCTGTTGAACGAACTTATCGACCTCCATTACCCCGGACGACACGGCGGATTGCATCTCCTTGACCATCTGCTCTATGTCCAGGGTCGCAACCGCGGTCTGGTCCGCGAGTCTTCTTATCTCCCTGGCGACCACGGAAAATCCCATCCCGTACTCTCCCGCCTTTTCAGCCTCGATCGCCGCATTCAGCGACAGCAGGTTAGTCTGGTCCGACACCTTGTTGATCGTGGTCACCACGCTGCCTATGTTGTTGGTCTTCTCGCTTATAATCTCCAGCTTTGAGGCAATCGAGCCGGTGGCATCCATCATTCGGCCCATCGTGGCTTCCATGTCCTTGAGGCCGCTCTGTCCTTCCTGGGCGAGGGCCGCTGTGTCGGAGGCCACCGAGGCCACCTGGCCCATGGTCCTTACAAGCTCGCGGGAGCTGGCGGATATCTGCCGTGAGGTGACGCTTGCCTGGTTGACCGAAGCCGCCTGCTGGGCGGCCGAGGCCTCCAGTTCGCGCGCCGAAGCCGAAATCTCCGTCGCCGAACTCACCACCCTGATCCCTGAGTTCCTCACATGGCCTATAAGTGAGTGCAGGGATTCGACCATGAGCACAAATGCCGCCGAGAGGCGGCCAATTTCGTCAACCCCCGGTTTTCTCCCTCCTCCGCCGGGGCCGGCAGTCGAGCCGAGCTGTTCATTGGCCTTGCGCAGGTCACCTTTGGCCACCTCGGCGGCAATTCCGGTCAGACGGGTGATCGGCCGTGAAATCGAGCGCAGGATGCCCACCCCTACCAGGAAGACCGCGCATATGGTAATGCAGATCGCGGCCACGCTTGTCCATAAAAGCCGGTTTCTTAATCGGTTGATTTCCCCGGCCGATTCATCGAGAACCTTTGCCTCCAGCGCCATGGCCTGCTTGCGGATTTCATCCAGGTCATACTGCCGTGATGTCTTCTCCTTCCACAGATCATGCAGTTTCGCCGTCTGAGCCGGGATCCGGTCGATTGTGCGTATTACCGTCTGGTACACGAAATCCGAGTATTGCTGGCCCTTCACGAAACGGCAGATAGCCACAACATTTTTCTTGGACGTCTGGAGCTGCTCTTCCAATTCTTTACTTCGGTCCAGGTAGGCATCGATGTCGTTTCTGAGCATAAGGTCCTGGCTCAGCGTCAGAAAGGACCAGTTAACCAGCAGGGTCGCCCTCGTGGTAATTTCCTCAAAAGCCCGGAACTGTTCGGGCACTTCCTGAACATTCACCAGCCTGCTGCCGATTTCCTCGTTTAGCTTCTGTTCGATTTTCTCCGCTTTCCGGTTAAAAGTGTCGACCGCCTCTTTGAACTCGCTTCTGATTGAATCCATTTCCTGAATCACCTTGGCGAGGCTGGTCAAGCGGTCCCTGTAGGCCGCAAGCATCGATTCGAAAGCCCTGAGGTTTTCCGCCCCCAGGTTTGAGCCCGACTCCAGCGAAACGATCCCCTCGTCGGTCTCCTTCAAATACCGCATTGCAGACTGCAGCGACCGGTCGTCATGGCTGTTGATATAGCTTCTCTCCTCTATCACTGCATTTAGAAAAGAGTCGCTGATCTTGCCGAGCGAGGTGGCGGTCCTGATCGACCCGGACATCCTGGAGTTGCTATAGCCGCCGATACCGAATTGTATGACTATCATCAAAATAGACAACCCGATGAGAACAACCAGTTTGGAAGATATTTTCACCGTTTCATCCTCACTCGCCGAATTAAGGTGGACAAATAACGCATCTATTTTTTGACCAGTCTGTTCAGCTCATCGATTGACATGGTTTCGTCATAAACCCCGGCCCCAACCACGAGGGTGGTCCCCGGAACCCGAAGCACGTAGGTGACCTTGCGCGAAGGGGTTTGCTGTCCCGGTTTCGGCCACCAGTATTCAACCCAGCCGCCGCCGTCTTCCGCGGCTTTTTCACAGAATTGAATGAAAAGGAAATTGCCCTTTATATCTTTGAGGCCTATCTGGTCGCGGCCCAGCAGCTTCGGATTCATGGGGTGGGCGAGTACGACGACGGTGTCCAGATCCATCACGAAAACATAGGTGTCCTTCCATACCCACCGGCTGTCCTTCTGGTTGAACTCGGCAATTCCGGCTTGCCCCGAGGCGCTCAAAAAATCTCTTGCCTCCGTTACCTTTTGAAGCACCTCCTGCGGGGTAGCTCTCTCCTGCGCCCAAAGGGGCGCATGGATTACGGCAAGGCCGAAGAGAACGATAAAAAAGGAGGTAGTTGCCTTCATGGATTGCTCCTTTGTGCCGGGGGGCCATCACTGGCCGAATCAACATTGAATTTGGAAACCTCCTCCTGGAGTACGGCAGCCGCCCTGATGAGCTGTTGAGTGACGTTACCGAAATCACGGATAACCTGCCGGGTCTGTTCGGCGCCTTCACTAAGTTGGTTCATGGCCTTGCTGATTTCATCCGCCCCCGCGCTCTGCGCATCCATGGCGCTGCCCAGTTCCTCGAAGCGTGGAAGCAGTCCGTGCAGGTGGTTTATTATCGAACTGATCAGTTCGGTGCTGATTGCCTCCACGTCCCGCACGGCTTCCCGAACCTGTCCGACGAATCGGTCCATATCCGCCACCCCGGTTGATACGGTCGTCGAAACCTTCACTACAAGGTTTTCCATATCCAGTGTGGCGATTGCGGTCTGGTCCGCAAGGCGCTGAATTTCCCGAGCGACCACTGAAAAACCAAGCCCGTACTTGCCCGCCTTTTCAGCCTCCATGGTAGCGTTGAGCGAAAGAAGATTGGTTTGATCGGCCACCTTCGTCATTGTGGTAATGACAGACCCGATGCTGCCTGTCGTTCGGCTGATAACCTCGAGCTGCGATGCGATGGAACCGGATGCATCCGTCAGCTCCGCCATCGTCGACTTCATTGCCGAAAGCCTGGTTTGCCCTTCATGCGCCAGGGACAGGGTCCGGGACGCCACTTCCAATACCCGGTTCAAAGACTCGAGCAGGGCCCTGCAACTGGCTGAAATCTCGCTTGCCGTTACACTGACCTGATTGGTCGATGCGGCCTGCTGGGCCGCGGTAGCCTCGATTTGCCGGGACGCCGCCGAAATTTCCGTCGAAGACGTAAATACCTGAATCCCGGACTTTTGCACCTGCGTGACAAGGGAATGAAGTGAATTGGTCATTTGCACGAAAACGGAAGCCAACTGCCATATCTCATCCCTGAACCGGGACAGGTTCGCCGAATCATGCAGAAGCGTTCCTGCGTACTCTTTTTCCAGCACGCCCACACGCGTGCTGGCCGCCTGAATTCTTCCGGCGGCGATTTCTCGAGCAATGCTCATGACCTTGCCCAAGGGTTTCGTTATCCCCCGCGAAATAATGAAGACAAGGACCGAGGCCAGGGCAAGGCAGAAAAAAGTCAGGGAAAGGGTGGTGTACATCCTCTGCCTGTGTCTTTCGATACGGTCCTGGAGAAGCAGGTAAAGTTGGTTGAAAGCTTCGTCTTTGAATTTGCCGATAGAATCCGCCGCATCCAGGCCAAGCTTCGCAAATTCCAGTGAAACGCCCGCTTTGTCGGCCTCGCGCCCGGGAGAAGCCGCCTGGAGCAGATTGCGGGTTGAATCAAGAAACTGTTGCAGCGGTCTTGCCATCATCTTTTGGATAGAGGATTTGTCGCCTCGCACTTGCCTGTCGTTTTGCACTGCGGTTGCGAGCGAGTTTTGTATCTGTTGCAGGCCAGCCTTGTCCAATGATGAAATCAAAAGAGAAAGCCGGGGCAGGTCCTCGGCGCCCGGACTGGCGCCGAAACGCGCCCGCAGCCCTAAAAGCGACAAGTCGCCCGTCTGTTCGATCACCTGGGGAAGGGCCACAAGCGTTGTATCGACGAGGTAATACGAAGGAAGTTCCGGGTCGAGAATAAGATTTGAAGCGTCGCCCACCCTTGCAATCAGCCGGCGAATCGTGGAAATTGTTTTTGAATACTCGACTTCGGTTGCATCCGGGGTAAGCCGGTTCACTCTCGAGCGCAGCTTATCCCATGCTTCCTTTATGTCCGCCGGCTGGATCCCGCCTGTGTGTGCCTGGCTCAAGCTCTCATGATCCGACCCGAACCGGCTGAAAGGTGTCGCCGACTGTGACAGAAGCGATGCGAACTCGTCATCGATCCGCTTTGCGGCTTCCTGCTCCCGACTTTCCAGCCCGACAGCGCCTTGTGAGCGGAGGTAGGCGATGATGCGGTGCTCGCTGACCAGGAGCATCAGTTCTTCCAGGGGCCGCACAAAGGTGATGCCCTGCTTTTCCAATTCGGCGAACTGGATGTCGGAGCGGATGGCGGAAACTGTAAAATAGAGGAGCACTGCCAGCGGCAAAACATAGAGCAGACTGCTCACGAAGAGCCTTTGCCGGATGCTGAGACTTCTTAGAATGGCTCGCATCTCTCCCACCATGTCAAGGGGCAGGGCGTCCGCATCCGCCCTAAGAGACCGTCGGACGCATGTTTCGGGATCTCGTTTCGCGTGCCGCGTGGTCCATCGCCAAACGGGCGGCAGGAAGAGGGCTCCACTGGCTCGCGTTGCATAAGTCCCTCTCTAAAAGGTGCAAAACACCCCGGTGTCTTTCCCATTGCTTGATTTCGTCAGAGATATATCGGTAATCCCATAACTACTTATAAATTCCCCGGATTGCCGGGAGGCTCGCGAATCCTCCCCCCGTTCTTAGTAACAGAGTGCACAGGGGAATACAAAGGAAAAGAATGAAGAACAAAACAGTCTTGGAGGCGTAATAAGTAGATGGCACTTCAAGGAATTGTCACCTGCAGGAGCAATGGATGATAAGGTGCTCCTGAAGCTTTCAGCTTGTTTTGCTTATCTTTCTTGCTCCTGCCTTGACCGCTTGCGCTGCTTCTCTCCAGAGCAACAGAGATGAATTTCCTGCCCGCGGTCCTCGCTCGGGTGCCGGGATAAGGAATCCCTAGTCAAAAAGCTTGGGGCACTGCACTGCATTGACAGTCCTGGAGAAACAAGGACTAGGCGGCCCGGCGCTTGAATCCTACACTATGAAAAAACTCAAGCAGGTCAGCATTAACCTGATCCTTATGAGTCGTGCACATACCATGTGGCGCCCCCTTGTAGACCTTCAGCTCGGCATTTTTGACGATCTTTGCCGCCATTAGGGCCGAGGCGCCGATCGGCACGATCTGGTCATCGTCGCCGTGAAGGATGAGCGTCGGGACGTCTATCTTCTTCAGATCCTCTGTGTGGTCCGTTTCGGAAAACGCCTTGATGCAAAAGTAGGACGCAGGTAAGCCGGCCATCATTCCCTGTAGCTGGAACGACTCGCGCACCCCTTCCGAAATCTTTGCTCCCGGCCGGTTGTAACCATAGAACGGCATGCTGAGATCCTTCCAGAACTGCGAGCGGCCGGCGAGGACGCTGGAGCGAATCTGGTCGAACACCTCGATTGGTGTCCCTCCGGGATTGGCGGCTGTCTTTAACATCAGCGGCGTGATCGACCCGATCAGTACGGCCATGGCCACACGCTTCGTGCCGTACCTTCCGATATAGCGGGCGACCTCTCCGCCGCCTGTCGAGTGGCCAACATGAATCGCGTCCCTCAGGTCGAGCGCCTCGACCAGCGCCGCAAGGTCGGCAGCGTAAGTATCCATATCGTTGCCATTCCAGGGCTGGCTCGATCGCCCATGTCCGCGGCGGTCATGGGCAATGCAGCGGTAACCGCGGGAGGACAGGTGGAACATCTGGTCTTCCCAGGCATCCGCGGAGAGCGGCCAGCCATGACTGAAGACCACGGGCTGCCCGTCCCCCCAGTCTTTGTAGTAAATTTCAATGCCGTCTTTGGTCGTTATCTTGGGCATTGGTGTGCTCCTTTCCTGAATTATCCATGATGCAATGTGGGCTTCTTTTTAAACTGCAGCTATTATGACTCCTTCTTTCCTACGCGGCTCGCGCCACCTCGATCTCCTCCCCCTTCGTTACCACATACGGAAACACTTTGGACGGCTTTGAGGGGACCGACTCTTTGCCGATGCCAAGCCGTATGGGCGTGTTCGACGCGATCGTGAACATGACGTCCGGCGCATTGTCCGTCAGAGAGCGGCCGTTCCACTCAGCCATGCCGAACACGGCCGGAGTCCCGACGGTATAGGGAAGGATATTGGGGAGAAACCGATGCGCCACTTTCTCCGCGTAAGCGTGAGGATCTTCCGCGGTCCCATTGGCCTTTACGACACCGGCGACCGCCCTGATGATGGTGTCGCCATATGTTTCGAAATCGTCGGCCGGATGCCCCGCATTGAGTCGATTGCCGAGATCTTCGTTGTACTGGGTGAACAGCGGGTGGATCATCGGAAGTCCAACGCGGTTGATTGAGCGCCATCCTCCGGCGTCCGTAGCGAGCGACGACACGGCCCACACACCGATACGGCCGTTGTGGCCGGCGGGGAGCAGGTCCGAGTCGGCAACCTCCAGCACAATCGAATATACGCTGTGGCCGGCAAACAGATTTCTGGCCTTGCGCGGGTCCCAGCCGGACAGATCAACGATGGCGCCGTCCTGGAACGCGTGCCCGACCGCATGCAATACGTCGGGCTCGATCCAGAACGGATCGTACGCCCTGCCGGCCCAAATACGAGGGCTGGACGCCTCTATGATGGTTTCATTGGTGGGACCCCGCGCGATCACCATACCGGCCGCGCTGGGGTCGGCGGCCTCGGGTCCCGAAATCCGGCGCAGTGCAAAGCGCTGCATGTTGGCTGCGTCGCGCTTATCGAATGTGATGCGGTATGTGAGATCCTCGACCGCATCACCATCCAGGTCGATTTTGAATTCGTACATCCCCTCGGGATGATACCCCGGGACAGGAATATAGCCGGCGATTGAGTGACATAAGTTGATCACGAACACTGTGCCGGTTTCACCGCGAAAGCAATACAGGTCGGTGATATCAAGGCGAACGTCCTGTCGCGCGATCGGCGAATCGAGATGATGAGACATGTTGTGCTCCTTCATTCTATTTTTTGGCTACTCCGAAACTTCACCTGAGCCTCGTACAATGCGAGCAGACCCGCATTGGCAAGTTCCTTGTCGAGGATAGGCTAGCGGATCACTCTATTAAACGGTAATCATTGTGGTTGTCGCGGCAAGCAATTGATAAATCAGGTGTATTTTATTGGTTCGATTTCGTCAAACGGGGTAGGCGGGGGCGGGCTACACTAGCTGAAGCTTATGCAAGAACAGAACTGGCATGATGATTCTCCTTTGATTTTACTTGCGGATCAGCCCGACCGAAAATGGCCCGGATTTTTTCGGGCCAAAACACAAAAGGGCCGGAAACTGCTTCTCCAGCCTCTTGAGATTCCTGATAAGGATCGTTTAGTTAGAGCTTCTTTACCTTGACTGCCGACGGCCCTTTGGCGCCCTGCTCGATTTCGAAACTGACACGGTCACCTTCCTGTAAGCTTTTAAAGCCGGTAGCTTCGATGGCGCTATGGTGAACAAAGACATCTTTTCCGTCCTCAACCGAAATAAATCCGAAACCCTTTCTGTCGTTGAACCACTTTACTGTACCTTCTGGCATAGCGCTTGAAATCCTTCCATTAAAAAAGCTTGAACCTGAATTGATAAAACTTCCTCACGTTGTCAGACTAAAAAGCAAAAGCCGGAATTGGCGACGTTAAAATCAGTAGGAACGCCTGCCTCCACCTGAGCGACCATCCGAGCCACGGCCAGCGCCCCCTCTGCCTTTTCTGCCGCGCCCGCCGCCGCTTCGACCTGCCTTACTATCGTAGATATCACTGTCGTTATTATTGTTTACACCACCAGTCCGATCTTTATTGTAGCCATAGCCTGCCGATCCGCTCCGAAAGCCGTAAGGGGATCCGCTTCGGTTGTTGTCTCCGTTACCAACTCCGCTACGTTCACGGCTTGGGCTCCCGCGAGAGTCTCGGGGTCTGGCTTCGTTTATCTTAAGAGCGAAACCGTTTATCTCTTTGCCGTTTAACCCGGCTATAGCAGCCGTTGCCTGATCCTGGTTCGGCATTGTAACAAAAGCAAATCCCCGCGATTTGAGCGTTTCGTGATCTAGAATGATTTTGACGGAATCAACCTCGCCAAACGCCTCAAACTCTTTTTGAATCTCCTCTTCTGTCGTCTTAAATGAGAGGCTTCCTACAAAGATGTTCATGCTTGTCCTTTCCGAATGATGCCGTTTGAACTAGATCCGATTGCTACTAATCGCCTCGAAGATAGAACGAAGTCTCACCGGAGATAGCCACAATGAGGCATGATGGAGTGAGTGTGAGATAATGGAGGTAAGTCAATTGCCTTCAGAATTGATGTAGATCCACTCTTCACCATGTGATTTTAGACACACTTGCAAATAAAAGCAAGGAATGAAAACGAGCTTGACCGGTTATTTTTTCACCCGTTCGTCTGTAATAGCTGTCCAAAGGGGTCCAGCCCCTTTTCTTGGCCAAGGTGATAAAATAATTATCCATCCCCAGCGGCGGATTGTTCGTATGTCGCAACATCGTAAGAGCGGTTTGGGTGATTATCTTGGTATTCGCGAGAGGTTCATGGCTGTTTTTAACTCAGGAATCAAAAAGGAGTGGGTATGGAAGGAAAAAAGGGATATTCGAGGTAAATTAATGTCGAGCCGCCTTCCAAAGGAGCAGGAAGTCAGTTTCCATTTGAACAAAGCCCGACAGACCGACTCAACCTGGATGGTAAGATGAGCGTTCAGCGGAGACAGTCACATTGAGGCATTAGTACCGTTCGTTATCTGAATGTCAAAATCCGTGGAGCTATGCAACCCCCTGCGTTGCACAGGCAGGAAAATAGCCGGGGCGAAGCTCCATGGTCCCACACATCGATCACCAAGATCAGATGGTCAGTGAAATGATCAGCCGACGAGAAAGCCGGACGTGAAACTCTCCCCTCCATGCGCTCTTCGAGTTGTAACTATGATGTTGGGTTCACCTCTTCCGGTAAATCAGCAGGGATCTGGAGCAGGGAAGAAGTTTAGTAGAAGGGCGGACGCATGAATACTGACAAGGCGTCACAAATCAATGTTCTTGGCAAGAGTGTGGAGCAAAGACCGGAATCTGAAACGAGGGGTCTGGGAGAAGCACTCAGGCTCGCTGAATATCGCCTCGAGTCCTTGCTGGAACTAAGCCACATGAGGTGGGCCTCCATCAAAGAGATTGCGGACTACATACTTGAACGTCAAGTGCGCCTTACCAGAAGCAAATTAGCAGCCATCAGCCTCCTCAATGAGGACGAAACCGCTTTCACATTCCAGGCATGGTCGAAGGAGATCAGGCAACAATGTTCAATGGAGGTTAGTATAGAGCGTTTGGTTCCCATAGAATGCACGGGCCTTTGGGCCGAAATCTTGCGCGAGCGCAAACCCCTGATTGTCAATAAGCTCTCCGCATCCAGTCTTAGTGGGAATGTATTTCTGGAATGTCCTGTTGAACTTTTTCGCTTCATGAGCATTCCGGTTCTTGACAATAATCGCATAGTAGCCGTTGCCTTGGTGGGGAACCACGAGGCAGACTACGATGAGTCGGATCTGAGCCAACTAACATTGCTCATGGATGGTATGTGGAAACTGATACAGCGCCGCCAGTCCGATAAAGCCCTGCGGGAAGCGGAGAGCCTGGCGGCAATAGGGAAAGCGCTGTCCGGCCTGGCTCACGATTTACGAATTCCAATTGTGGCTATAGGCGGATTTACTCGCCTGGTGCAAAAGCACATGAGAAAGGATGATCCCGACTGGAATAAGCTGGGGATTGTTCTCAGGGAAACCCAACGGATGGAAAGCATGGTGAAAAATATACTGGATTTTGCGCGTCCGTTGGAATTGGACCTGTCCACGGAGGACATTGAGTTGCTGATAGAAGAGAGCCTGGCGGTGGTCGAGGGTGCGGCTCGGGAGAAGATGGTGCAGATCCGGAGGCAGTCATCACCTCCTCTTCCATCGATTTCCGTGGACGCTATGAGAATTAAGCAGGCCATCATAAATCTTGTCGTAAATGCCGTCCAAGCTTCACCCGAATGCGAAACCGTCATAGTACGCAGCCATTACAAGGAGGAAAATCTAACCATTGATATTGTTGATCATGGTTCCGGAATTCCGCCGGAGAAGAGGGAGGAAATCTTCTATCCCTTCGTTTCCACCAGGAAAGAGGGAACAGGTCTGGGGTTGCCTATTGTGAGAAAGATTATTGAGGCCCACAAGGGACACGTTAGGATTCTTGATAATCCCGAAAGAGGAGTTACTTTCAGAGTGGTCATTCCCCTATCATAAGCCGTTGCCACCGCCCAGGGAAACGGCAAACCGGTTAGCACCGCGCTGAACGTTTACATGAAACCCTGATCCGGAGAGATGAATTCGTTGGCTGGATCATTCTTTTGTTGATGTGATTGCTTCCCGAGGATGGACGCAGTTTGACAACGAAAGTCGCCCGACAGAGGGAACAGTTCAGTAAAGTATCTATCGTGACGTGATTTTCCTATTCCGATCTCCTGCGTAAATGAGCATCAAAGCAAGGCTGCGTTTCGTAACTCACGATTAGACATTGGACGCATGGAGGGCCAATTGTCAGAGACTTTGTTGAATTCTTCTTCGAGGGACTCCATGAGTTCTTTTACGGAGAGAATCCGGTCCACGCGCCAAGCGTTTTTGCCGGCAAAAGCGAAGCCGCCCTTGAACTTGCCTTCCTTGGCGTTTGCGAGGCAAAGTGCGATGCAGTAAGGGCTGTCCGTACAGTTGCACGATTTAATGCAGTGGTAGACACATTTGAAGGGTTTTTTCAAGCCCTGCTGGATGCTCGAAATATAATCGTTTTTTATGGCTCTGCCCGGAAGCCCGACCGGGCTCTGGATAATTACCAGGTCGTCTTGGTTGGCCCTTATATATGTCTTCTTGAACTCGATATCGGCATCGCACTCGTGGGTTACAACAAACCGCGTACCCATCTGGACGCCGGCGGCCCCAAGATTCAAAAACTCATATATGTCTTCGCCCGTGTAGATCCCTCCAGCGGCGATAACCGGGATTTTCACTCCTTTTTCCTGCTCGACCGCGCTGACCGCCACGACTACTTCCGGAATTATCTTCTTTAGGGCGTATTCCGGATCGTCGATCTGCTCCGTGCTGAAACCGAGGTGGCCTCCAGCCATCGGCCCTTCGACTACGAAAGCATCCGGAAGCCTGTTGTACCTCGAAAGCCATCTCTTACAGATTATTCGTGCAGCCTTGGCCGAAGATATTATCGGAACGAGCTTGGTCTTTACGCCGTCTTTCAGGTACTTTGGAAGGTCCAGTGGGAGTCCCGCCCCGGAAAATATGAGATCGACTCCCTCGGATATCGAAGTTTCAACCATGTCGGCGAAATTGGTCAGCGCGACCATGATGTTTACGCCCAGTATTCCACTGGTCGCTTTCTTAGCCTTCCGGATTTCCTCTCGTAGATTTCCTATGCTGGCTTCGATATAGCTCATGCTCCGGTCGGAGCCAAGAATGCCTACTCCGGCAGTCGCAATGACGCCGATGCCTCCCTGGTTCGCCACAGCCGAGGCCAAACCGGAAAGCGAAACACCAATACCCATGCCCCCCTGAATAATGGGCACCCGAGCAACCAACTCACCGATTTTCAATTTGGGAAATGTCAATAACTCAGCTCCGTTTTTCGGTAGGATTATGCGTCCGGATAGTCGCCAACATATCCAACGTTGGATCTGATCGGCGCATACTCATTGCAAAAGGGCATTAGGACAAGAGGCGTGCAGCCTACTTGGCGTCCTTCCGCGTAGCCCATTGCCATTGCTCGGGGAGAGGCTGCGGCCCCGGCTTGATTCCGGCTAGATCCGGGTCTTCATTGCACTTGATGGGCTCACGTTCCGCCCTGGCTTTCTTGGCTTCCAGGCGGCGCGCTTCTTTGTCCCTCTGTCTCTGTTGCTTGTCTTTTTCCCTTTCCCGTTTCTGGAAAGTGTCTCCCGATCTTTGAGCCATCATTTAACTCCACGGACTTTGATTACGCAAGCTTCTAATACCTTGACCCGCGAAATGATCGTTTAACAGGTGGTTTTGCTTGGCTTACCTTTATGAGCTGGTCTTTCAGCCGAGTCCCACTCAGACCCTTCATAGCCTTATCCGCTTCCGAATTGTTGGGCATATCCACGAATCCAAAACCTTTGGACTGTCCTGATGCCTTTTCCTTTATAATGTTTACAACAGATACCTCTCCGAAACTGGAGAAAAGAGTTCTTAGATCATCTTCAGTGACATTGTAAGCTAGATTTCCCACATGCATATTCATATATTTGCTCTCCTCTATTTCCGGTCTGAATTAATGGTTCCGCGGCTTAGAGATTGCTCTCAAAAATGAGAAACCGGAAATTTACTCCGGCTTCTGTTCCGTCGTAAGAACTAAATTTCTTTCGCGTTAAAGCTTTCTTACTTGAGTGGCCTGGGGTCCTTTTGTGCCTCTTTCTTCGACAAAGCTTACACGCTCGCCTTCGCTGAGGGACTTAAATCCGCTGCCTTCAATAGCGGAGAAATGAACAAATAAGTCACTCCCGCCTTCTCTTTCAATAAACCCGAAGCCCTTGCCTTCGTTGAACCACTTTACACGACCTTCCGCCATCTTTGATCCTTCCCTTGTTTTTTGAACTTCGCTGACGCTTTGGCACTATTTAAGAATCGCTCTCATAAGGCGAAAGACCGACTCCCGATATAACTCAAGTAACTGCACCCGTATTTATGCTCAGAATTAGGTCCAGCCAGTCTAAACATCTTGATGACATTAACGAGAAGCCAGAGCATGTGGTGTCTCCATACCAAGCCTCCCTCTGTATTCCGAGTATTTTGTCGCTTATTTTGGACGTTTTATGGACGTCAGACGCTCCCACACCCTTGCGATCTGATGCTCCAGATCGATTAAATACATATCCTCCGAGATCTTCGCTACGGTCCCAATCCCGTGTGGTGTTTGCACTCTTTCGCCAAGCTTGGGTTTCCAGATCTCGACGTGTTCCCTGGTGGTTCGAGGCAATGCGGCAACCTGCCTCGCGGATTTGCGAAATGAATTGAACGTACCCGAGAAGGGCTTTGTCATGGTCTTGACTAGTCTCTCTAGCGCTTCGCCGGTAACCTGGCTCGAAACGCCGGTTGGTTTCTAATCGTTGCAGAGCCGGATAGTCAAGCGATATGTTCATGTCTCCCTGCAGGGACACCATCCGGGGCTCAAAACCAGGCTCAGGCCTTTTCAGCCCGCGTGCCGGGACTCCTTGAATTCCTTTTGAAGCGGTCGCATGAGGGACGGCCCCTTTTGCCGCGACATTGCGGTCTTGCGCCTGTGCTCGCGGCCGTTTTGGATTTCCCGGTGCTGATTGGGTGAGAAGGCTCCAGGCCCGGAACGGTGTGAACAACCAGACTCTGTCCTATATAGCGTTCGATGCGGTCCAGGTAGGGGAAGTCTGAGCGCGAGACAAGCGAAATTGCAATCCCCGACTCCGATGCACGCCCGGTCCGTCCGATTCGGTTTACGTAGTCTTCAGCACATCGCGGCAGGTCGAAGTTTATAACGTGGCTGATGCCCGTAATGTCTATTCCACGCGCCACAACGTCCGTTGCCACCAGGATCCTGATCTTACCCCGCCGCATGCTCTCCATGGTATGATTGCGAGCGCCCTGCGTCATGTCGCCGTGAAGGGCGGCAACCCCGAAACCTTCGGTCCTGAGTTCCCGGGCAAGGCTTTCAGCATCCCTCTTGGTTGCCGAAAATACGATCGCCTTCGTCAATTCCTTATCGGAACACAGGTGCCGCAGAAGGCGGTTTTTGTGCCCGAGACCGTCCGCGATGTGCATCCGCTGCTCGATTTTATCGTGGGTTATCTTACCTTGAGCCAATGCAACGCAGTCGGGGTCTTTCATGAATTTTTGCCCGAGCTTGCTGGTTGCCGCGCCCATTGTAGCTGCGAAAAGGAGGGTCTGGCAGCCCTCCGGCATGGCATCAGACACAAATTCCACATCATCTATAAAACCCATGTCCAGCATTCGATCGGCTTCGTCCAGGACGAACAGTTCAACGTTCGATAGATCTATCCGGCCACGCCAGATGTGGTCGATCAGTCTGCCCGGTGTGGCGATGATCATGTCCGGCAACTGGGAAAGCGCTCTTATCTGATCTCCGAAATTCATTCCGCCGTAAATGGCGACGCTATGGACCTTGAGGTATCTTCCATAGGTGCGCGTCATCCTGGTAATCTGGTCGGCCAGTTCACGGGTGGGAGTGAGAACGAGGACGCGCAATCCTTTTTTGACTGGATCGTCAAAGAGTCTCTGCAGTGCGGGCAGAACGAAGGCGGCTGTTTTACCGGTGCCGGTTTTTGCCGACGCGATCAGATCCCGTCCTGAGAGTGCCTTGGGAATGGCCTGTTGCTGGACGGGAGTGGGATTTTCATGGCCGCAACGGGCCAAAGCCTTGAGAATTGGCGGAGCAAGTTGCATTTGTTCAAAGGACATAAAGTTTTTGATCCTTGATTGTTTCTGGTTCGAACCATGGCTCGGCGGAAAGCTCAGGCCTAAAGCTGCGGTTGATCGTAAAGGCCGGCAATCTTTAAACAGAAACCGGTTGGAGATGAGTAACTACCTGCGCCTAATCAGTGAGTTCGCAGCAGAGCACACAAATGCGGTCGGCACAAATCATCGTCGCCAACCGAGATGCTGAGCAAAGAAGAAATATGCTGGATGCAAGGAGGTCAGTGATCGATGGAGCTTAACGACACTCCGGGGAAGGAAAACTCCCAGTTCATGTTCGTCAAAAACTCGAACAGATATAAATCATTATATAGAATAAATCTGGAATGGCAAGCCCTTTTGCTAATTCCAAATAATGCGCTAAAGTTCCAGCCGAAGATATTTGATCCGGTTGCTGCACGGACAGGGCTGCGCGACTCAGAAGCGGTTGCTGCCGGGTTTGACCCGTTTACAGTCGAGTTTGAGACTTCGAATCACAAAGCATACTATCCGGGCGCAGAGAAGCTATACATTCGCCTCACTGGTAATCGTACCGGTAAAGAGTTGTTGGGATCTCAGATATTGGGACACAAGCTCTCAGAGGTATCAAAGCGAATTGATGTCTTTGCATCGGCCATATATAACCATTATCAAAACCCCGGGCCAGACATCAGGAGCTTTTCAGAAATGAAGCGACTTCGTCGAGGGAGTGGACAATCCTGAAGGGCGGAAGGCTTTTGATAAAGACCTGTCCGTAGCTCTTAGCAAACATCCTGGCATCGAAAATCGCTATGACACCCCGGTCCCGCGAGGAGCGGATCAGCCGCCCTATTCCCTGTTTCAACTGGATTGCGGCCCTCGGGACCTGGTATTCGTAAAAGGCATTCCCTCCGTTTCGAGTTATACGTTCCACCCTGGCCGCGATCACCGGATCGTCGGGGACCTCGAACGGGAGTTTATCGATAACCACACAGCTCAGGGCCTCTCCCGGCACATCGATTCCCTGCCAGAAGGAACTGGTCGCCAGAAGAACGGAATCGATCCTGCTTTTAAACTCCTGAAGAAGCGCCCGTTTTGTTTTTTGGCCCTGGAGGAGGAGAGGGAACCCGATTTTTCCCTCAAAAAGCCTATGGACTTCATGCATGTTCCTGTAGCTGGTGAAAAGAAAGAGCGCCCGCCCTCTGGTTTTTTCGAAGATTTCGGCGGCCTGCTGGGCCATCTGCGCGCAGAATGTCCTGTCGCTCGGGGCAGGGAAGCGCAATGGAATGTAAGCTATAGCCTGCCGCTCGTATTCAAACGGCGAACGCAGTAAAAGCTCCCGGCTCTGCGCGGGAACGCCGAGGGAGCTTCGAAGGTATTCGAAAGCGCCCGCAACGGACAGGGTGGCGGAGGTCATGACGACGGTCGAGGTGGCTGAAAAAAGCATTTCTTGTAAAACAGGGGCGATGTCAATCGGAGTTGCATTCAAAAATGCAGCCTGCTGGGTAATTTCCTGCCAGTAGACAAGGAACTCGTCCTTCTGTTCGACGAATAGTTGGAGCGCTGCCGACAGTTCGCTGCCGCGGCGGCCCGTGCAGCAAAGCCCTTCGGCTTTTTCGGCAAACGGTTCAACCATGTCCGGAAGCTCTTCCAGAGCGTGGGCAATCTGCCGGCACGTGACGGCAAAATCGGCGCCCGCTTTTTTCGGCTCGAAACGGTAGCGCCCGGTCCCATTTCCTGCCTGGAGCAGGTTCTGGTGAAAAAGACGGCTCAGGACTTCGAGTTGCTGCCCCACCGTTTGAACCGGTTTCAGACTGAGCTTTTTGATTTCTCGGCGGCATTCCTTCAAGATATCCTGGGCGAGTTGCGACAGGGCAAGACTGCTGAAGTGAACTCCAAAATATTCGCCAACCACGTCCTCCAACTGGTGAGCCTCATCAAAGACAACGGCGTCGTATTCCGGAATGACCTCTCCGAGACCTTTGCCGCGAAGCGCCAGATCCGCGAAGAACAGGTGGTGATTTACAAGCACTATCTTGGCTTGAGCAGCCTCGTTTCTCAGCCGGGTCAAATGACATCGGGAAAATTGCGAGCACTGCTGGCCCAGGCAGTAATCGGAGCTTGAGCAGACCTCATTCCAGGTCCTGAAATTGTCGGGCAACCAGTCGAGTTCCGCCCGGTCACCCGTGTCCGATGTCGCGGCCCACCGCTGGAACCGCCGGAACAGCTTGGCCTCCTCAGGGCTCCAGAGCGTCGGTTGATAGCAAAACTCCAGGAATCGGCGCCGGCATAGATAATTCCGCCGGCCCTTGAGGCAGACGGCATGCAGTTTGGGGTCAATGTTTTTCTTTAGAAAAGGAATATCGTTATCGAGGATCTGGTCCTGAAGGGTCTTGGTGCCGGTGGATACCACCACTTTTTTTCCGCTGAGCATGGCCGGAATGAGATAAGCCAAGGTTTTGCCGGTGCCGGTCCCTGCCTCTACCATGAGAGGAGTCTCCGAGCGGAAACATTCGAAAACGGCCTCGGCCATTTTCAACTGAACCTGACGGAACTCGAAACCCTGAACTTTGGATGCCAGAATTCCTTCAGGTCCAAAATATTTTTGCATCGAAACTTTATGCATTCAATAATCAGTACTCACAGCCTTACCTGCTGTACCAGCAGTATATTGGGATGAGAGCGCAGGACCTCCAGTGCCTCCGGTGGTGTTTCATTATCGAGCCGGACTATAGCAATCGCACGTTCCTTGTCACGGCTTCGGGCCAGGTGCATGTTGGCGATATTCACATTGAACTTCCCGAGCGTGGTGCCGATGTAACCGATGACTCCCGGTTTATCTTTGTTCTGGATAATGAGGTTGATTCCTTCAAGTTCCGCTTCCAGCATATAGTCGTTTAACCGGACGAGCCGGACCTCCTGCCCCGGAAAGACAGCTCCGGAGGCCGAATATTCCTCTTGCGCGCATCCCTTAACCTTTACGGTAATTTCTCCCGTGTAGCCCCTGGACTGAGAAGTCGTCGAGGTTACCAGCTCGATCTGCCGCTGTTTGAGCAAAACAGGCGCATTGATCAGGTTCACCCTTTCGGCCAGGACAGGTTCGAGCAATCCCTTTATCACCGTCTGTGTGAGGGGCTCTAACGGGATTTCCTGAAGGTCAGGGCCGGCATAGACGATCTCAAGCTTGAGCACCGCTTTGCAAAGCTGGCCCTGGAGGTTCCCCAACCGTTCCGCCAGAAGCAGGAGGGGCTTCAGTCTTTCATAATCCTTCATGCTGATCGATGGGAAATTGACGGCATTTCGGATGAGCCCTCGCTGGAGGTAGTCCAGAATCTGGGAGGCGATAATTCTGGATACGTTTTCCTGAGCCTGAAGGCTGGAAGCCCCAAGGTGAGGAGTAAAAATCACGTTGGGCAACTCCAGAAGCGGGTTTCCTATAGGCGGCTCTTTTTCGAAAACATCGAGTGCCGCCCCGGCAACATGCCCGCTCGAAAGAAACTCGCACAGAGCCTGCTCATCTATCAGCCCGCCCCGGGCGCAGTTAAGAATGCGCACGCCGTGTCTGGTCTTTGCCAGGCTTTCACGGTTGAGTATCCGGCGGGTTGAGTCGTTAAGGGGCGTGTGTATGGTGATGAAATCTGATCTTGCCAGGAGTTCGTCGAGCGAAACGTTTTCTACTCCCAGGACCGCCGCCATCTCCGGCACGATATGCGGATCGTAGGCAAGGACTTTCATTTTCAATCCGATAGCGCGGTCTGCGACGATCGAGCCTATCTTCCCCAGGCCTATGATGCCCAGTGTCTGGTGATAGAGTTCAGTACCGACGAATTTTTTCTTTTCCCAGAGTCCATGACGCATCGAATCCGTTGCCTGAGGGATGTAGCGGGCAAGAGCGAGCATCAGCGCCAGCGTGTGTTCGGCCGCTGCCACGGCGTTCGCCCCCGGTGTATTCATTACCAGAATCCCCCTGGCGCTTGCGGATTCGACATCGATATTGTCGACCCCCGTACCGGCCCTGCCGATCACCTTGAGCCGCTGTGCGCTTTCGATAAGGTCGGAGGTCACCTTCGTGCGGCTACGCACGACCATCGCGTCGTATTCGGACAGAATAGCCTTGATTTCAGACGCGCCGAGCCCGTCCGGCATGTCTGCCTCCACTCCTCCAGCCGCACGCAGAATCTTCAGCCCGCTTTCATCGAGTCCGTCACATACGAGAATTTTAAGCATCGTTCTCTACCCCAAGTATGCCGTCTGAATCTCAGGATCTTTCGACAGTGCCGGGGCATCTCCCTCCAGCACTACTTTCCCGGCTTCCAAAACATAAGCACGGTCAGCGTACTTTAAAGCCAGCCGCGCGTTTTGTTCCACTACGAGTATCGTGGTGCCGGTCTCGTTCAGTTCCTTGAGGACCCGGAAAAGCTCGCCCATCAAGCGCGGCGAAAGTCCCATCGAAGGCTCATCGAGCAGGATGAACCCAGCGCCGCTCATGAAAGCGCGCCCGATTGCCAGCATCTGCTGTTCTCCGCCGCTCAGCAGATCTCCTCTCTGTGATTTGCGATCGGCAAGGCGGGGGAAGAGAGCAAAAACACGCCCAAAGTCTTCCTGTATCCGCCGACTGTCCTTTCTGGCAAAGGTGGCCAGTTTCAGGTTCTCGAAAACCGTGAGGCCCCCAAAAATATGCCTCCCTTCGGGCACCAGTCCGATGCCGTACCCTGAGACCAGGAGGTGCGTGGGGACATTCAGAATGCTGCTCCCCTTATATTTTATTTCACCCCTGCTCACCCGAGGTCCCTCGGGAGGAGGAAGACGCAAGATACTCATGAGAGTAGTAGATTTGCCCGCTCCATTGGCGCCCAGCAGCGCCACTATTTCGCCTTCGTTCACACGAAAGGATATTCCATGCAGCGCCTCGACGTTGCCGTATTTCACGTGAAGATCGGTTACTTCAAGCATCTGCCTGCTCTTCTTCTCCCAGATAAGCCTCGATTACCCGGCGGTTCAGCCTGATTTCGTCCGGCCGGCCCTCCGCGATCGTCTCGCCGAAATCGAGCACCTTTATCCGTTCGCAAACGCCCATTACAACTCGAACATGGTGTTCTATCAAACAAATTGCCAGCTTGAATTCGTCCCGGATCCAGCGGATCATCTCTATTACCTGGTTGACCTCGCCAGGGTTCATCCCGGCTGCCGGTTCGTCGAGCAAAAGGAGCTTTGGGCGGAGCGCCAGGGCACGGCCTATCTCCACCCGCCGCTGATAACCGTAAGGCAGGTTCTTGGGAAGCTCCTGAGCGTAATGCCGAAGCCCAAGCAATTCTATCAGCTCCTCAGATCTCCTTCTGACCTGCCTCTCACTTTTCAAGAACCCCGGTGTGCGCACGATCGAGCAAAAAAAACCGTAGCCGAGCCGACAATGCTGAGAAATGCATATGTTTTCGAAAACACTCAGGCTGTTCCACAGGCGGATATTTTGAAACGTGCGCGCGATACCCAATGCCGTAACCTGATGGGGCCTAAGTCCCCTGATGCTCCGGCCAAGGAAGCGGATCTCACCTTCGGTGGGATGGTAGAAACCGCTTATCAGGTTGAAAACCGTCGTCTTGCCTGCGCCGTTCGGCCCAATAAGGCCCATCAGATCGCCGTCCTCCAGCCTCAGATTCAGGTTGCAAACCGCCTTCAGGCCGCCGAAGTAATGGGTCAGGCGGTCTATTTCCATAAGGGCCATTTTAAAAAGCCCCCTCTTTTGACGGGAACAAAGACTTAAGCTTCGGGAAGACGTCGGTTAACTCGCGATTTCCCATGATCCCCTCGGGCCGGAAGATCATCAGCAATATGAGCAAAAGTGGCAATACAATCCATTTGACGAGCTGAAGCGGCCTGAAGACTTCAAGGGCAATGGTCAGGATAATAGCGCTCAGGACAGAACCGCTCAGAGACCCCATGCCTCCGAGATAGACCATGACGAGCACCTCGGTGGATTTCATGATCGTGAAAGACCCGGGATTTATATAGCCCAGCACGTGAGCAAAAAGTCCGCCCGCCACTCCAGCCAACCCGGATGAGAGCATGAAGGCCACCATCTTCATGCGCCGTGTATTTACGCTCATTATCTCTGCCGCAATCTCGTCGTCCCTGATGGCGACTATGCCTTTCCCGTATGTTGAGTTTACGAGCCGGTGGATTATCCAGACGGTCGCCCCGACGCATATGAAGATCCATATCATGTTCCAGGGAAGATCCACCGCCGCCTGTAAAAAACCTATAACGCCGCGCATGCCCATGAAACCCCGGGCGCCGCCGATGGGCTGAATGTTCTCTATGGAACTCTTGACGATGTAGTTGACAGCCAGGGTGATGATCGCAAGATAGTCACCCCTTGTCCTGAAAGACGGTATGGCAACGAGCAGCCCCGCAAACGCGGCCGCAATGCCGCCCGCAAGAAGGGTTAAGGGGAAGAGAAAAATCGCGCTCGATGGAGAGAGCAGGGAAGGACCGAAGGCCCGACTGTCCGTGAACAGCCAGACATTGAGAATTGAGGTGACGTACGCGCCAACTGCCATGAAGCCGGCGTGCCCGACCGAAAACTCTCCCATGTACCCGTTCACCAAATTGAGCGAAACGGACAGGATTATGTTAATCCCGATATACATCAGGATGAGCTGGGCATAAGCGTTCAAAATGCCGAGTTTTGCGGCGACGACAGCCATGGCGCAAAGTGTTGCATAGGATAGGATCGAACCGTAATTGCGCATAACAGCCTAAATTTTCGTGGCCCTTGCAACACCAAAAATTCCGGTGGGCTTTATGCTGAGGAATATCAGCAGAATGCTGAAAACAATCAGATCGCGCAAAGTCGACGGACAGAAAGCCGCAACGAAGATTTCCACGAACCCGAGCAGCAGCCCCCCCGCAATTGCACCGCGTATTTCCCCTATCCCACCCAAAACGGCCGCGATAAATGCTTTCCAGCCGACAATCGCCCCCATGTACGGATCGAGAACCGGGTAGACACTGGCGAAAAGGACTCCGGCCAAGCCTGCCATCGAAGAACCCAGTATAAACGTGAAAACAATTACCGTATCTACCGGTATGCCCATGAGCGGCACGGCCATCCTGTCGTAGGAGATGGCTCTCATCGCCATCCCAAGCCTGGTTTTACGGACGATCGTCTCGAGCAGGAGGTAAACAAGGACCGTCATCAGGATCACCATTATTTTTATATTAGTGAACGCGACCCCTCCGACGCTATATGCCGTATTCGTGAGAAGCTGGGGAAAACAGCGGCGGCTTGCGCCCAGCACGGCCAGGTTGCTGTTTTCGAGGATCAACCCGCACATGAATGCCGTAATTACCACGTAGAGCCGGGATGCACCCTTTCGCCTCAGCGGACGGTAGGCGACCCGCTCGATCGCCACACCCAGACCCGAGGTAACTATCATGGTCATCATCACCGTCAGCCCAAATACCAGGGCGTCCGGCATTGAGGGCAAGAGTCCCGAATACTGGCACAGCAGAAGGCTCGAGATGAAGAAACCCGCGTATGCCCCGACCATGAATATGTCCCCGTGGGCGAAATTGATCAGGAGCAGGACCCCGTAGACCATCGTATAGCCCAGGGCGATGAGGGCGTAGAAGCTCCCCCACTGAAGGGCGTTTAGAATATTCTGCAAAACGGTTTCCAACAACAAGCGACGAGTTCCTTTGAGCGCTTCAGCCTGAGATCGACGTTCCTGGACCGGAAAAGCGGCTCCCTCCGGCTTCCGATATACGACTTCCCTCGGGGCCGGGGACATACCCGCATAATTTGTTTCGCGCCAAAAAAATCAGAATGGGGGCAGGCTTCCAGATGGTTGCGGCAGGCCGAAAGCCCGCCACACATATAACCTTGAAGCAAATCACTTGAAAGGGAAATCGGACGGGGAAGATCAAAAATATCAATTATAGCGATATAAGTGCTTCGTCCGTGTCTTAGGTGGGATACAGAACATACCGGGCGGTAAGATCTCAAGGTAATCAATAGGGGACTGGGACGTCATGCGCACCCACTGAAGTATCTGCGCCGCGTGATTTCGGCAGGCAACTCTTCCGGAGCTTGTCGGGGAAAGCGGGCTCCAGCATTCCGGCCGATCAGATCCTCGATCGACTCGAAGCAAAATCCAGCAAGCCTGGAGTGCAGGAGATACCAGCCTCAGACCCTGCACATCATTCTGAGATCCTTGAGCAGGCGATAGAGAACAAAGGCATCCCCCTGAAAAGACTCAAAGCCAAAATGTGCATAAAAATCATGGGCGGCCTCGTCCTTTGCTCGAACAAGCATGGCGCGAACACCGGCAATATCGGCAACTTGAAGCGTCCGCCGGGTAGCGTCGAGAAGAAGGGCTGCTCCGAGGCCCTTTTTTTGCCAATGCAGGTCAACAGCAAGGCGGGCCAAAAGCACCACCGGAATTGAATACCGTGGAATGCCTTTGGCAAGGCGTTCCGGAGCATCATCGTATACGACGTCGCCAACAGTCAACGTATGGTAGCCAACAATCTTTTGACCAAGGGCAGCTACATAGGTCTGAGAGATGTTCGCACGTTGCCCGGCCAGGGCATATATTTGAATAAAGCCGTTCAGCTCTTCCTGACCGCAGTCAAATTCCGTAGCATCATGCGTAACCGAAAGCTTCGCAATTTCAGGTTTCATGAAGCGCGTTTTAATCCAGGATTGAAGGCTCGTTCAAAAGGCGCTCCATGCGCGGATGGCGGCGAGGCGGCGCGTCAAGGGCCTCCATGAAAGCCGTCCATTGCTTGGCATCAAGGCGCATACGGGAACATTCAGCCAGCACGGCATTTGCCGAATGAAGGGCGCTTTCGAGCACAAATTGACTAACTGTGGTGTGCCTCTCCTTCGCTGCTTGCTGGAGAAGCTGGCGAGCCTTTGGCGTAACGCGGATATCCAGACGTTCCGATTTAGAGTTACCGGTTCTCATGGTGCGTGTCCTTTTCGATATAATATACAGACATTGTACGGACAATACAAGGTCCGTTTTCAATGACCTGTTTTTCCGATGAAGACGCCTTGCGCCTGTCAACACGCTGCCAACGTTCCCTCTCGCGGCACAAGGCCATTCATGGCCCAGGCGGTTGCGCCCTCACCCCGACGAAACCGAAGCCGCGCCCTTATGGGCATACCGATTTGTAGAATTCAAAGTCGCCCTTGTCGCTTATCCTGACTATCACGGCGCATTTGATCGGGTCGCCGCCGGTGGTGAAGGTCATTTTGCCGGTGATGCCTTCAAAATCTCTGATCTTGGCAAGCTGATCCTTTACAGCGTCACGGTCTTTTTCAATGTTGCCTGTAAGGCCGCCGGTATTCCGGATAGCTGTGATCAGCAGATTGATGGCGTCCCAGGTCAGAGCCGCCACTTCGTCGGGAACATAGCCGTATTTGGCCCTGTATTTATCAATAAATTCCCTGGTGGCTCCCTGGGCGCCTGCCGCTGCATAATGAGTGGTGAAAAAATAGCCCTTGCATGCATCGCCGCAAAGATGCATCAATTCCGCCGAACCCCAACTGTCGCTGCCCAGGATCGGTTTCTTCCAGCCGAGTTCCTTTGCCTGCTTCACGATGAGGGGGACTTCGCTGTAATACTGAGGAGTATAGAGGATATCCGCATTGGATCTTACTATGCTGGTCAATTGCGCGCTGAAATCCACATCCTTCGTCGTAAAAGTCTCGAAGGCGACGACGGACCCCGGTCCATTGAGCTTTTCGAATGATTGTTTAAAGAATTCAGCAATACCCTTGGAATAATCGTTTCCAATGTCGTAGAGCACCGCCGCTTTTTTGGCCCCGAACTCCTCTTTGGCAAAATTGGCGACGACCGTACCCTGAAACCTGTCCAGAAAAGAGGCCCTGAACACATAAGGCCGGTTTTCAGTCGTCTGGGGATTGGTGGACCACGGCGAAATCATGGGGGTCTTGTTGTCGTTGCAGACCTGGCCGGCCGGAATCGCCTGCCTGCTTCCCTGCGGGCCTATTATTCCCAGCACCTCGTCCTGAACGATCAGCTTGAGCGCCGCCGCCGTTGCCGATTCCGCCTTGGACTCGTTGTCCAGGTATATGAACTCCAGCTTATAGCTCTTGTCCCCAACCTTGAGGCCGCCCGCGCCATCGATCTCCGCCGCGCGAATCTCAGCGGCATATTTCGAACCTTCCCCAACTTTTGGCGAGTCTCCGGTCAAAGGAATGTTGAAACCGATTCGTATCGTGTTTCCGCCCCAGGCGGAAGGCGTAAGCGCCAATGCCGCCAACAGAACGAGTCCAGCCAAAACGGCCGATTTTCGCATGCTGCTCTCCCTTTTGTCTGCGTAGCTCAGTAACAGTGTTCCAATTGGATTTTTGCAATTAAGATCCGTAGTTAACCCGTCAGGCGGATCTTTACCGCATAAAAGGAAAGACTGTCAATCGGGGGAATGCCGCTGAGCAAAGATTCAGCGGTCCGTCGCCGGATTGGGTTTGAATCAATTGAGTCCAGGAATGCAGTATGGGCTGCTCCCCGGAATTTGGGGAGCAGCATTTCGATTTCGTACGGCTTTTATACCAGGATGGGTAAGGTGATCCCTATTTCTCCCCCCCTTTTTTAATGGCTCCTCCGGCAGACGAGTACCTCGGATATCTGTCCACGCGACGCGAAGAACACGCTGCCGACACCTGCGCGGATGCGGGGGAATGCGATTCCCCCCGCTCTCTTTTCCAACAATTAATACATGTCGTCCATTCCGCCCATTCCGCCCATTCCGCCCATGCCGCCCATGCCTCCCATGCCGCCGCCGGGCATCGGCGGGGCTTTCTTCTTGGGCTTTTCGGCTATGATGGCCTCGGTTGTGAGCATCAGTGACGCAACGCTCGCGGCATTTTGAAGAGCGAATCTGACCACTTTTGTAGGATCGATTACGCCGGACGCTACCAAGTCTCCGTATTCCTCAGTTTCCGCATTGAACCCGAAGGGTCCCGTTCCGTTCTTTACCTTCTCGACAACGACCGAGCCTTCGTACCCGGCATTGTTGGCGATCTGCCGGATCGGTTCCTCGAGGGCGCGCCTGATTATATTCAGGCCGCATAATTCCTCGGCGTCGAGGTTCAACTTGTCCAGGGCCGGTACACACCTCAGGAGGGCCACACCGCCGCCCGGCACAATTCCTTCCTCCACGGCCGCCCTGGTCGCATTGAGCGCGTCTTCGACACGCGCCTTTTTCTCTTTCATCTCCGTTTCCGTGGCCGCGCCGACCTTGATTACAGCAACTCCCCCGACCAGCTTTGCAAGTCTTTCCTGCAGCTTTTCACGGTCGTAGTCCGATGTCGTCTCCTCGATCTGGTTTCGGATCTGCTTCACGCGGCCCTCGATGGCAGTGCGTGAACCGGCTCCATCAACGATTGTCGTGTTATCCTTGTCGATCTGAATACGCTTTGCGTTGCCAAGGTCCTTGAGTGTAACGGATTCGAGTTTAACCCCGATATCCTCGCTGATCACCCTGCCGCCGGTGAGGATAGCGATATCTTCGAGCATTGCCTTGCGCCTGTCGCCGAAGCCGGGTGCTTTAACGGCACAAACCTTCAAGGTCCCCCGAAGCTTGTTTACCACCAGGGTCGCCAAGGCCTCGCCTTCCACGTCTTCACCGATGATCAGGAGCGGACGGCCCATCTTGGCGCTCTGTTCGAGAACGGGCAACAGGTCTTTCATGTTGCTGACTTTTTTCTCGTTGATCAGGATCATGGGCTCGTCGAGAACCACTTCCATCCGCTCGGGGTCGGTCACAAAGTAAGGAGAGATGTACCCGCGGTCGAACTGCATGCCCTCAACGATATCCAGGGTGGTTTCCATGCTCTTGGCTTCCTCGACGGTGATGACGCCTTCCTTGCCCACCTTGTTCATCGCTTCGGCAATAATGTCCCCGATCGTGGCATCGTTATTGGCGCTTATCTTCCCAACCTGGGCAATCTCTTTTTGGTCCTTGGTCGGTTTGCTGAGTTTCTTCAGCTCTTCGATTACGACCGCAACCGATTTTTCGATTCCACGTTTGATGGCCATCGGATTGTGCCCGGCCGACACGAGTTTTGCGCCCTCGCGGAAAATGCTCTGCGCCAGAATTGTCGCGGTTGTGGTTCCGTCGCCTGCAACGTCCGATGTCTTGCTGGCAACTTCCTTGACCATCTGCGCACCCATGTTCTCGAACCTGTCCTCAAGTTCGATTTCCTTTGCGACAGTCACACCGTCCTTGGTGATGCTGGGCGATCCCCAGCCCTTCTCCAGTACGACGTTGCGCCCCCTCGGACCAAGTGTCACCTTGACCGCGTTGGCCAGAGTGTCTACGCCCTTCAACATCTTCTCTCTTGCCTTAGCATCATATTTGATTTCTTTGGCTGACATCTTCTCCGTCTCCTTTGCCTTTGTGCCTTCTATTCGAAAATTGCCAGGATGTCGTCTTCACGCATCACCACGTGAGTTTCGTCTCCGAACTTGACCTCCGTGCCGGCGTACTTGCTGAATAGCACGTGGTCGCCCGGTTTTACCTGTAGCGGGACGGTTTTGCCGTCTTTTAGAACGATTCCGGCCCCAACCGCGAGCACCTTACCCTCCTGGGGTTTTTCCTTGGCCGTGTCCGGAATAATGATGCCTCCAGCGCTCACTTCCTGTTCATCGAGACGCTGAACGATTACTCTGTCGTGAAGCGGTCTGTACTTCATTCTGCAAAACTCCTTGAATTTTGAGGATTGTATTTTGTTAGAAGCCGATTGAGAGCATAATACTAGCACTCTTTCTAATTGAGTGCTAATTAATATAGGAAGATGAACTAAAAAATCAATACCCAAAATTTCTGCATGCTGATTTTTTCCTAAAACTTGCGGGATTTCCTCACCTTGAATTCGGTTTGGAGGTGGTGTGTCAACCCGGTGCCGGGAGTAGTTCAGGTTACCGGGATGAATTTCAACCGCCTGGCGTCCGGACTTTGTTTTCGGCTATCTGGCCCGCAAGGCTGATACGATATTCATGCGGGCCGCCCTGATTGAGGGCAGCGTGCCTCCAACTATTCCCATTACAATGGCAAATAGCACGGAGTTGACGATTATCGACCGGCTCAGCAGAAATCGAAAGGTCAGTTCGGAAAAGGTGGTCCAGTTCATCGTGGAAATTGTAAACCTGTTCATAAACGAAGCGGCAGCAAGGCCGAACATGGCGCCAAGCAGGCTGAGGAACAGGGATTCGCCCAGAAAGGCAAGCAGGATGAACTCCCTTCGGAACCCGAGAGCCCTGAGCGTCCCGATTTCCGAGGTACGCGCCGCCACTGCCGCATACATGGTTATCATCGAACCTGTGATTGCGCCAAGGCTGAAGATAAAGGTGAGGCTTATCCCCAGCATCCGGATGAACCTGGCCATCAGTTCGGACTGAGCCTCATAGTACCGGTCCTCGCGCCGGGCTTCCTCGACCAGCCGCGGATCATTCAGCGCGGTCTTCCTAAGCTCCTCAAGTCCCGACGGGTCTCTCATCCGGACAATCACCGATGAATAAGCTCCCCGTTTAAAGGCGCCCATCAACGTATCCACATCCCCCCAAATTTCGGAATCGAATGCCGTTCCTCCGGCGTCCATAATGCCTACGACCGTCCAGGTGCGCCCACTGAAATTGACGGTCCCCCCAAGACCTTTGATGTTGAATTTCTTGGCTATATTTCGGCCGATCAGGATCTCGGATGACCCCGGGTTGAATTCGCGCCCGGCAATTATTTTGATCTGGGGCCTCAAGGCAAGTGAAATTCCATGAGTTGCCCCGCGCACCTGCACATTGGACAGCGAACCGGTAAATTTTTTCGCCAGGCTAATGAGCACGATCATTTCACGGGCTGCCAGCGCACGCCCGTCTTTATCCATGGCCACCTGTGGAAGGGATTCGATAATGGCTGCGTCCTTGCGCTCTACAATGCTCTGCACCTCGGTTTCGGCGGACCTGCGAATAAAAACGGCGTTTTCGGGGCTCCCGGAAGTAATAAGGGTATGCTGAAAGCCTTCGGCGAACATCAGCACGGTTGCAAAAACAAAAATAACCAGCCCCATGCCCCCGGCCGTCAAAATGGTGGTGAGCCGTCTAACCAGCAGGTTGCGGTAGCTGTAGTGGAGAAGAAGCATACGTATATATCGAGCGCTGTTTTCCGGATGACGCCGATTCCAGGCCGGCACATCACCGTGGGTCTCGGGTATCAGTCGTCGAATTCGCTGATCCTGCCGGCGGTCTCCCTGTCGATTATTTCTATCAGTTTATGCAAGAGTTTCAAAGCGTTCAAGTAGTCGGAAATATGGATTATCGTATTATGTGTGTGGACATAGCGCGAGGGGACGGCTATCACCACGGTGGGTACTCCGGACGCGTGCAGGTGGATCGGGGCGGCATCGGTCCCACCTCTTCTCCTGACGGCAACCTGAAAGGGAATGCCGTTCTCTTCAGCCGTTTCCAGCACAAATTGGGTAAACTTGCGATTCAAAATTGCTGAGGCATCGATAAAGCGGATCTGAGGACCCAAACCAATGGCGCCCTGCCGCTCCTGGCAGCTCGTTCCGGGCAGATCGTCAGCCGGCGAGCCCTCAAGCACTATGGCCAAATCAGGATTGGCTGTCGAGGCGGCGGCCTTGGCCCCTCGAGTTCCGACTTCCTCCTGGACCGTGCCGGCAAAAATGAGCGTGTTCGGATGGGACAGATTCGCGGTTTCCAATCCCACCTGAAGCATCAGCGAAAGGCCGGCCCGATCGTCAAAGGCTTTGGAGAGCAGCAGGTCGGGGTTGTGCATTCTCACGAAAGGGCTATCCGGAACCACGGCGTCTCCGAGCCGCACCCCGAAGGATTGGACTTCCGCTGCATCGCGGGCGCCAATGTCTATAAACATATCTTCTATTTTCATCACCTTTTCCTGTTCGGACTCCGAGAGGAAATGGGGGGGCTTTGCGCCAATCACGCCCGGGATTTCGATTCCATCCCTGGTGCGGATTCTAACCCTTTTGGCAAGAAGCGTGTGCGCCCACCAGGCTCCAAGGGGCAGGAACTTGATCAGGCCGTCGGCCATTATGGTCTGCACCATGAGGCCGACCTCGTCCATGTGGGCCGCGATGAGGATACGAGGATACGCCGAGGCGCCCTTACGCTCAAAAAAGATATTCCCGGCCCTGTCTGTGGAAACTCCCTCCCCAAGTTCGTTTCGAAAGATCCGGCGCACTTCATTTTCCTGCCCTGGCGCACCGTGTGCCTGACTCACTTTTTGAAGAAGCTCGATACTTTTTTCTTTCGTCAAGTCGTCCATCTCCCGCACTGGTAAAAGGTGAATTGTTTTTCGTCTTTTTAAAGATAATTGCAGGCGGGCACAATGAAAATCGGAAGCAAAGAGCCGGAAGCGGGAAGCAAGGAGAAGAATTGACGCGAAGACGCGGAGACGCGGAGAAAAAACGGGAGCAGGGAGCAAGAGCATGAAGTTAGAACGATGCAGTTGGGAACAAGGAACTCGAAGCGGAAATACTTTTTTGTGGCCTTGATCTCTTAGTTTCTAGTCTTCAGTGAGACCAGGTTTCCGTCACCGCGTCTCCGTGTCACCGTGTCAGTTTTTCTCCCCGCTCCCCGCTCCCCGCTCCCCGCTCCTTGCTTCTTGCTTCTTGCTTCTTGCTCGTGTCCCTTTCAGCTTGAATCGCGCATCCTGGTGCGGTTTTCGCGGATGAGCGAGTCCAAACCGAACTTTTTGACCCTATAATTCATCTGTCGGAATGTGAGGCCAAGATCTCTTGCGGCCTTTCTCCTGATCCATCGGTTGCGTTCCAGGGCCGCTGAGACTTCCTTGCGCTCGATTTGGTCCAGCCGGGAAAGTTTGCGAATCCCTTCCGCCGAACCGGGACATCTCAAACGCTTCGGATCGAATATCGGAGCAAGGTCTTCGGCTTGAATCTCCGGCCCGTCAGTCATGATTACGAGGCGGATTATCGCATTCTTTATTTCGGAGATATTACCCGGCCAGTCGTGTTCGCACAGGCTCTTAAATACCCTGCCGCTCAACTGAACCTTTCTGCCCCGCTCCCTGCACGCATTGGCGAGAAAATGCCTGATCAGAAAGGGAATATCTTCTTTTCGCTCCTGGATTGAAGGAACATGGATGAGCAGGGTGCCGAGCCTGTTGAGCAGGTCCTTTCTGAAAGAACCGGTGGACACCGCCTCAAAAAGGTCAGCGCGCGCCGCTGCGATAAGCCTGACGTTGATGCCCTTCGGCCCGGCGGCACCGGCTCCCATGGGGTGCAGGCTGTCGAGAACATCCAATAACTTCACCTGATGAGGCGTCGAAAGATCGCTGATATCATCCAGCAGTACCGTACCGCCTGCCGCGCTGTCGAATGCGGTCGCACTCTTATTGGCTCCGCTGTTGAGGAATTTTTCGGGGCCGAATAAATCCCTTTCCAGAAGGTCCTCGGGCAGGGAGCAGTGAATCTTCACAAAAGGAAAGCGCGCCCTGCCGCTAAGCTCGTGAATGATCTGCCCTATGGAACTCTTTCCTGTGCCAGGCTCTCCCCAGAGCAAAACCGGCGCCCCTGACGGTGCCGCTTTCCTGATTTCGGATTCGAGCTTTCTTGCGGCATCACTTTTTCCCATGCAAATCAAGCCAAGATGCTCCTCGGAAATCTTCGCCCGGAGAGCGAGATTCTCTCGCGCCAGTGCCTCCTCGCGCCGTCTCGCCTGAAATTCAAGGCTGTACAACTGGGCAATAAATGAGGCCAATACTGACAGGAACTGAACATCCTCAAAGGCCGGAACCTGATCGCCGAAAATCCGGTCAGCTAAAATCGCCCCCAGTACTTCGTCGCCGAAGACAATCGGACAGCCGAAGAGACTGACCTGTTTTTTTTGAATCGCATTCATGGCCTTGCGGTCCAGAAATAGCGGCATCGGATTATCCCCGACGAGGACGAAGGGCTGCGGTATGCGGGAAACCATATTCAATCCGGATTTACAAAGACTGCGCATCCTCTGTTCCATATCGTCCTTTGAAACATCCAGCGACGGTGTGGCAAAGTAACGAACCTCTGCGTCCTTGAGGACAACAGCCGCCGTGGCCAGGGGAACCGCCTGCGAAAGGACCCCTATCAAATCTTCAATTGCCTGTTCCAGATATAGCGCCCGGTCAATGATTCCGTGCATCCCTGAAAAAATGCCCAGTTTGACTTCACTTATCTCGTCCATCTGCCGCTTTCCCGTCCATTGATAAGGTGATTAGAAAATTAACGGCGCTCTCCCTTCCACAACCTTTCCAGTTCCATGCCAAATTGCAATTAGTCCGTTTTTGAAGCGGAGCGTGGGCATTCCGGGGAACGCTTCCTCAAAAACGGCACAATTTGGTATATCTGCCCTCCGTTTTGGTACAACTTTGTGCCATTAAAATACGGATTTTTCACACATCCCACTTGGAGGCGCCCTCTAAAGCTCACTCCAGGCCAAAATGAGAGCTTTTGGCAGACTAATTGCTCCTGCGGTTATCTAGCCGGCGGCAAAACTGGGTCTCATGAGGAAACGGAAATATACGGGGGAGTTGGGCTTTTTTGTCATTATGGTCGGTTTTTTAAGCCCGTGCCTTATTATGAGCAGCATCATCTTTGTCCGTGATTTTAAGGAAGGTGACTTATGGCAGAAAACAGCGAATTCAAAAAGACACTGGGACTAACCGGGGTCACGATGAACGCGATGGCATTGATCGCGCCCGGAGCTTTTCTATGGTTGACCTATCAGGTACAGGCGGCACAGGTGGATTTAAATGGAGCGTCAACTGCAATGGATATGTTTGCAGGCCTGGTTGTCGCGTTGATTCTGGCATTTCTGACGGCAATTTCATATTCCAAACTCTCGGAACTCTACCCGCAGGCTGGTACCGGCAGTTCGTACTATTTTGCCGAACAGTCAATTTTGAACGAGGACCGGCTGTCTGCTTTCGCCAGGCTGTCCAAATTCATCGTCGGATGGTTTTCCCACCTTTATTATTGGGTCTACCCAGGGGTAATGGTGGCAATGATGGCCACCCTGATATGCTATATATTTCAACAGTTCGGGGTTGAACTTTCCCCTTTGTGGCAGATTGTAATCGCGGTGCTGTTCGCGTTCATCGTCGGGTATATCGCTTATCGCGGCATTCAGGGATCGACTTTATCCAGCATCGTCATCAATGTCATACAGATTATTGCTCTGGTGGTTGTGACCATTCTGGCGCTTGTTTACCGGTTTACCAATCCGGAGCACGTTACTTTCGTTCATACCGAACTCTCATCGGTTGTATTACCCCACAGTTTTACCAATGTGATGTTTCAGGCCACCGTGGCAATACTGCTGCTGGTGGGTTTCGAATCGGCGACGGCCCTCACCGCTGAGTCCAAATCGCCGAAGCACGTCAGCCGTGGAGTCATTATCTCCCTGGTCGTGCAGGGACTTATTATGTACCTTTTCGAGTATTTCGGCGCCAATGCCTGGATCAATACGGCTTATACCGGGAAAGACGCCAAGGGCGCCGTGGTCACCGGCATTGACGCGGCGGCGGCCTCCAGCGCTCCCATAGGCGACATGGTGAAAAATCTCGGCGATGTGCTTCTGGGCAATATGGGCTTCGCGCTGATGATTATCATCGCGATTACAGTCGGCATTGCGGTGGTGGGTACGACTCTGGCTTGCATCAACACCGGCGTGCGGGTCACCTACGCTATGTCGAAGGACAAGGAAGTCCCGAGTTTCCTGGGGTTCTTGCATACTAAACATGCAACCCCTCATGCCGGAGTGTTGGCGATCACAATTGCATCGGCCGTTATCGGGGCATTCGGGGTGCTTTCGGTAGTTAACCTGACTGCCATTACGTTCTGGTCTAATATCGGCACGTTCATTCTGTACGGAATGACCAACCTCATCGCGTTCGTGGCATTCCTGCGTCATCCTCAACGCAATGCGCTTACGCACATCGCGGTCCCAGTCCTCGGGACTTTGGCCAATCTGGCCATGCTGTTCGCCGTGCTCTATCTGGGGATTCTCGGCGGCGGAGATACTCAGACCGCCGCGATGTGGTCGATCGTGGGCACCGCCGTTTGGGTCGCCATCGGCATTTTTTATCTGTTCGTCCAGAGCGCCAGGACGCAACGGAAGATTATCGGAAAACCGGTTGAAAACTAACCGGGACGATCCAGCTTGACAATTGATGGGACAAAAGGACGTCGATGCTGGGTACCACTAGGGGGTACCCAGCATCCGGTTTCCGGAATCCGGCGTCTTTTCGTCCGTTGGAGGCCGCCTTGCTAGCCAATCCAATTTCCAAGAAAGATCAAATCCCCGACGCCTTTCAAGTGCACGCTCTCTCCGACAGGGGGAGCGTCCGTCAGAACAACGAGGATTATTTCGGCTATTATGTACCGGCCGTCAAGGGCCTGAACCGGTTTGGCAGCCTTTTCGCAATTTCGGACGGAGTGGGCGGAAGCGCCGCAGGCGAGATCGCCAGCGCCGAGGCGGTCAATGTTTTGCTACAGGAATATTATTTCGGCAACCATACGGAAAAAATTCCCGAAAGGCTGAAACACGCTTTCCATAATACAGCCCTGCACATCTACGATCTGTCGATCAGCCATCGCGCCGCGCGCAACATGAAGTGCACCCTGTCCACCCTGTTGCTGAAACAAAACCGGTTTTTTATCAACCATGTGGGCGATTCGAAAGTCATGCTTCTGCGTGACAACGATATGATTCAGCTCACTAAGGACCACAACTTCGTCGGGAAGCTTATGCGCCTTGGACTGATAACCGCCGAAGAGGCGCGCACTCACCCCAACAAGAACATACTGTTGAAGGCCGTTGGCGAAGGTCCTTTGCTGGTGCCGGATTTCTATTCAGGGATTACCAGACCTGGAGACCTTTTCTGCCTGATTACCGATGGGATACTTGAACATGCTACCGCTGAAGAGTTGAAACTGTTTATTATGGAACATGGCTCGTCGGAAAAGGATCTGGCCGAGTTGATAGCCGAACTCAACCGGCGCGGCGGTTACGACAACATGACCATCATGACGGTCAGAGTTAACAGGGTATAATGACAATTCTCAACTGTCGCTCCGGCGCCAGGTGCTTTGGGCAAATTGCAAACGGAAGGCGGTGAAAAAATGACCAAGATAGAGTGCGTGCTGAGGCCTGACAAGATTTTGGACGTGCGGAAAGTCCTCGGAAAACTTGGAATAAAAGGAATGACCGTAACTGAAGTGATCGGTTGCGGACTTCAGAAAGGCCACACACGAGACGACTGGAACACGGAACTGAAGATCAATCTACTCCCGAAAACCAAAATTGAGATGGTCGTTTCCGACACTATGGTGGATGAAGTCATAAAGGCGATTGTCAACATTTCCCGCACCGGCGAAATCGGGGATGGAAAAATCTTCACCTATCCGGTTGGGAACGCAATTCGGATCCGCACGGGCGAAACCGGAGAAGACGCAATCTGATTTTGCTATCGTCTCAACAAAAGCAGCAGGACCGCTATTAAAACAGCAATTACAACGGCCCCTCCATATATCAACAGGTTGTTTCGTTTGGTGGGGAGCACAGCAGCAAGAGGAGCATCGGGTTCATCGATCCACTTGAGTTCCGCTTTCTCCGGAAAGCGCAAGTCGTTGGCCATCTGCTCGGCAGCCTCGTACCGTTCTTCCTTCCGATGCCGCAGGGCCCTTCGAATGGCGGCCCAGACCCCGGGGGGCAAACCTTTGACTGAAAGGGGACCAGGGCTCTTCGTCATGTGCTGATACATGATGGTCAGCGGGTTATCGCCGGTAAAGGGAGGAGACCCGCTCAGAAGGTTGTACAGAAGGCAGCCGACGGCATAGATATCGCTTCTCGCCGCCCCGCGTTCTCCCTTTATCTGCTCGGGAGACATGTATTCGGGGGTGCCCATGAGCCCCGAGAATCCCCTCCATGTTACCCGTGGCGCTCCCTCCATGAGCGCGATGCCAAAATCCAGGATCTTAAGATGGCCATCCGGGGCGAGCATGAGGTTCTCGGGTTTTATGTCCCGGTGATAGACTCCCCGGTCATGGCAATATTGAAGAGCGTCGAGCAGTTTTGCGACTATCTTTACCGCCTCATCTACCGGAAACCTGCCCTTTTCGTTCAGGACATCCGACAACAGCACGCCTTCCACATATTTCAAAACGAGATACGGCGGGTCGCCTTCTGAAATGGCCAGAGCCACCGGGACATCAGGGTGGTTCAAAAGTTTTCCTATCGCCACTTCGCGCCTGAAACGCTCATAAACGGCCGGGTCTCCCAACTGCGCAATATGGGGGACCTTCAAAACGACCTTCTCATTGGATCCAAGGTCCTGCGCCAGAAACGTGGTGCCGAATCCCCCCTGGCCAAGCGATTCCAAAATCTTGTATTTATCCTCGAAGACTGTTCCGACTTCAGGCATTCTTTCAAAACCTTTCATCGTGTGCAAATCACCGCTTTTCCCAAGACTCATGCACCCGTTGTGATCGTATCATACGTGCTGATGACTTAGCGCTAAGAATCGGCAGGGGGATGTCCGCCTGCCCTCGGTTCTCCAGGACGGCGCATCTTCGTCGCTTCGGACGGATATCAGCCAAACTGGATGACCAAAGCGCCTGCCACAATAATGGCAAGCCCGAGCCATGTCGAACTCGGCACGATTTCACCAAAGACAAATCTGCCGCACATCACGCTCACCAGTGCAAACACCGACACATAAACTCCCAACAGCCTGGAAAAATCCCATCTGACAACGTTGACGAGAAGGCCATAGCCGGCCAACATGAGACCACCGGCAATAATACTACCGGCGCCGGACCCGCGCAGGCCCTTGTATATCGCGGCATCGCCTCCGACCTCCAGGAGGGCTGAACCCAGAAAGACCAGCCAAGCTGTAAAAGGCAGTTCAAACTTTCCCATTTTTACCCCTCCTACCACAAATTTTCTGCGTGATTACCTGCCAGTGCAAATCCTGTGCTTGGCAGGGCCCGCATAAAATTCCACAACCGCTGGACTTTTACCTCAACTCTACGGGAACAACACACCACACCGGTCCGATCTTCCAAAAAGAACAATAAAAGGACGAAACTTTAAATTTTTTCCCGTGTCTTCTAGTTAGATCGAAGCATATCCGGCTACGAAGAGATACAAAATTGTTCCAGGATATTCCTGATTTCAGATTTTCGGTCCAAGATTTTTTGAGACGTGATCAGGAGATTTTGGCCGGAGGGTTCTAATTAGAATGGAGTAAGGCCGGCGCCGGGATAAGTCTTGTTTCTACTCATGAGAAATAAGGATTACGGAAATCATCGCGAGGACCACCATTGTTTCAATCCACTGTGCCGCCGTTTTCAAACCAAGCCACGTCAAGAGGATTTCGGTCCGGTAGCCGGTGATATTTATATTTGGGATAACCTGCCATCAGGATCCCCGTTATGGACCTGCCCTGGGGGATCTTTAGAAACTCCGGAAGAGCGGGATAGGACCGGGCGCATATTTGAGTGTATCCGGCCCAGCACGTTCCTATTCCAAGCGCCGGAGCGTAGAGTTCGACGTACTCCAGGGAAAGCACTGTCGATACAGGAGCTGCGATCAGGTTCACCGGCGCATGGGCCACTATCAGGTGCGGCGCGTTCCTCAAAATTCTGTCCTCGCCCGCCTCATGCGCCCGTATCAAAGCAGGCATATAATACTGCCGCGCCATATCGGGGGAAAGCCTCACAACCTCCCTCATCCATTCGACTACTATATTGCGAACGGCCCCCAGGTTTTCACTGCCCTCGACCACCAGGTACGATATTCCCTGAGAATTATGTCCGGAGGGAGCGAAACGGGCGATTTCCAGGAGCTTCAGCATGGTCGCCCTGGGCACGGCGTCATCCCTGTAACGGCGTATGGAGCGGCGAGAACGCAAGAGGAGAGCGGCCTGCTCCGGATCGAGTGAAAATTGCTCGGGGATTTCTGTGTTTCGCGATAGGGGGTTCTTCGGATTATCCAGCGCACCCTTCGGGCAAACCGCGACACAATGGCCGCAACCGATGCAAATACTTTCGGCCATCGGCCGCATTTGGGGTATTCCCTCCGAATCGAGCATCAGAAGGGCCAAGGGGCAAATCTCGACACAAACGCCGTCATGGCTGCACTTGGTACCGTCAACTCTTATCATGCTAAAACATCTCCGACTTGAAGTAGTCCTCGCTTGAGGACGGCCGCACCTGCCTTAACCGAAGGGGGTCATCTTCCCCTTGTGGAATTTCCGCCGGGTTCTGCTCGCCTTCCAGCTTCGGTCCGGAACCGGGGGCCGGAACTCCCCCTGCAAATGCAGCATAAACCGAACCCTGTTCGTCCTGTTTGGCAACAGCCCCCGAGGCCCCGTTGATCTTTGCGAAAACGATCCCATCAGGTATCGTGAATGTTTCAACCGGTTTGTCTTTCATATATTCTTTCATAAAATAGACCCATATCGGGCAGGCGGCATGCCCTCCGGTTTCTCCTTTTCCGAGGGAAACGGTGTGGTCGTCGTAACCCACCCAGACACCGGTCAGCACTGACGGGGTGTATCCGATAAACCAGGCGTCCTTCAGCTCGTTGGTGGTCCCCGTTTTTCCCGCCGCCGGCCGGTTGAGTTCCCTCGCTTTTGTCCCGGTCCCTTCCCTGACGACTCCCTGAAGCAGGTCGGTCATCAGGTAGGCGGTCTTAGCCGAAATCACCTGCTCTTTTTTGACCTGGTGTTCCTCTATCAGATTGCCGTATCGATCGAGGACCTTTTCGATCAGATAGGGCTCAACCCGCTCTCCAAGATCGGCAAAGCTCGAGTAGGCGGTCAGCAGTTCCTGAAGCGTCACGTCGGATGCTCCGAGGGCGAGGGCAAGAGTAGGAGTAAGGGGGGAAACTATCCCGAGTTGCCGGGCGTAATTGATGGTGTAGTTTACACCGATTGATTCGAGCAGCTTAACCGTCACCACGTTCCGCGAGAAGATAATAGCTTTGCGCAAAAGAATCGGCCCCCAGAACTGCCGATCGTAGTTGGAAGGAGTCCAGGAGCCCTTCAGGCTGTGATCGTTGTAGGTGATCGGCGAGTCGATCAGAACGGATGCCTCGCTGTACCCCTTGTCGAGAGCCGCCGCATAGATTATCGGCTTGAAAGACGATCCCGGCTGCCTTTGAGCCTGGGTGCACCGGTTGAACTGGCTTTTTTCGAAATTACGCCCTCCCACCATGCAAATGACCCGGCCGGTAATGGGCGAAATGGACATCAGGGCCCCTTCCATCCCTGGGTCCTGCTCCACCGTGCCGGTCCAGGTGTCTTTCGCCTCCCGTTTCCCCAGTTTCACCCTGAGGACGTCACCGGTGCGGAAAATCTTTTCCGCGCGCTTGACGGAAACCTGAACCCATTGCCAGCCCGACTGGGGAATCAATGCTTTATCCGCGCCGAGGTCCACGGAGATAGTTTTTGTTTTGCTGTCGAAACCTTGGACCAGCCCCGCCACCACTTTGCCTTCTTCCAGGTTCCCGTTGGATTGACTGAGGACTCGCAGAGTGCCTGGCCAGTCGTCTTTTGGGACACTTACGTGAAGCCCGCGATATTGTTTATGACGTTTGTCGAGTTCGCGAATCCCCTGGTCGAGGGCTTTTTCAGCTATTCGCTGCGCCTTTACGTCCATAGTAGTCTGGATAACGAGCCCTTCCTTGTAGAGCATGTCGCGTCCAAAACGCGCCTCGGCCTGCCTGCGAATCTCCTCTGTGAAGTAGTCCATCTCCTTGAGGGCCCATTTCTTTGGCTTGGCGATTTGGAGAGGCTTCGACAGAGCTTTCCTCGCCTCATCGAAGGTTATGAACTCGGAATCCGCCATTCTTTGCAAGACATAGCGCTGCCTTTCACGGGCCACCGAGAAATGACGAATGGGCGAAAAGCGGGTGGGGGCTTTGGGAAGGCCGGCAAGAAGAGCGGCTTCTGAAAGGTCCAGTTCGCTTGCGTGTTTGTCGAAATAAGCCCTGGCAGCCGCTTCCACTCCGTAGGCCCCGGCTCCGAAATAAATTTGATTAAGATAAAGATATAAGATTTCGTTTTTGCTCAGGCTGTTGTCGATCCGATGCGCCAGAACGGCTTCTTTGACCTTGCGCATCATTGTGCGTTCGGGGGTCAGCAGCAGCGATTTCACGACCTGCTGGGTTATCGTGCTCCCGCCCTGAACGATCTCTCCCGCCTGTATGTTTTTTAGCATCGCGCGAAAGATCCCGATCAGGTCCACTCCTCCATGCTCATAAAACCGCGTATCCTCTGCTGCGATAAATGCCTTGATGAGGTGAGGCGGCAGATCGCTGAGCGGGACCAGGTATCGGCGCTCGATAAAGAATTCGCTGATCAGTTCGCCGTCCGCGGAATAGACGCTGGTGACCAGTGGAGGGTGATAGTTTTTCAGGGCCTCAACGCTGGGAAGCGACTGATCGATTTGCACATATACGGCGAAAATCGCTATGCCGCCCAACAGGAAAAGGCAGAGAAGGACGGAAAAGATGCTGAAGATAAGCCAGCGAAGAGGTCTCCTCTTCGGCATGCGCCGTTGTGGAACGGGCTTTTTCATCTCTCACCTCGAATACGGCACTGAGATGACGTACCGTCTGAACATTTGTAAACTATAATAATAGGCCGCCGGCGATACCTTTTCAATACGAATCGAGCGTCTTGGCATGATTAGCGGCTGCCGGCAACAAATTTGGACCCAACCATGAGTCCTCCGCCTCATTGCTTCTCTGTTCAGCCCGGTTTCCGTTTTCTGCCTGTCCGCACTTGAAAAACCGCCGATCAGGATTAGCTACTGTCTATCCTGAAGGACCGAAAGAGATACTGGCGGTTTTTCCCCCACGGCTGTATTGTCCTTTCGGCAGGGAAATGCAGGCGCAGGCTGAGGCCTGCGCGGATAACCACGCCAGGTTCGCGCACTTGCAGCATCAGAAAGGACGCAAAATATGAAAGCCCTCTGTTTCTACCAGCATGGCGGTCCGGATGTTCTCAAGTACGATGATGTCCCCGATCCTGTCCCCGGTGAGGGCCAGGTGCTTGTCAATGTCAAGGCATGTTCCCTGAACCATCTCGACATATGGGTCATGCGAGGCATTCCCGGCCTTGATCTTGAGATGCCGCACTGGGGCGGATCGGACATGGCGGGAGTCGTAACCGGTCTGGGTCCGGGCGTAACCGGTCTGGAAACCGGCCTGCGGGTCGTAATCGATCATGGAATCAGCCGGGTCGAGGATGAATTTACCCGCCGCGGCGAACACAGCATGAGTCCCAGGTACGTCATCGTAGGCGAACATACTCGAGGGGGACTTGCCGAGTATATAACAGTACCGGCGCGAAATGTAGCGCGGATACCGGACAGCGTTGATTTCCCGGAAGCCTGCGCCCCGCTTCTGGTAACCCTGACCGCCTGGCGGATGCTGATTAACAGGGCCAGACTCCGTGCCGGGGAGACGGTCCTGATAGTCGGGGCCGGTGGAGGGGTGAACAGCGCATCCATTCAGATCGCCAAACTCGCCGGCGCCATCGTCTATGTGGTCGCAAGCAATGCCGAAAAAGCGGAGAAGGCCCGCGGGCTGGGCGCCGATTTCGTAATCGACCGCTCTCAGGTTGACTGGGGCAGGGAGGTCAGGAAGCTTACCTCAAGACGCGGCGTTGACGTTGTGGTTGACAACGTGGGCGCGGCGACCATCAACACCAGCATGGCCGTCGTTGCCAGAGGCGGCCGAATAGTCATCGTTGGAAACACCAGCGGCGCAAAGGCTGAAATCGACATCCGCAGGATATTTGGCAAACAGATAAGCCTCATCGGGAGCACCATGGGCACCCCGCAGGATTTCCGGGACATTACCGGTATGCTCTGGAGCGGGAAGATCAGGACCGTGATCGACGAAGTGATTCCTCTGAGCGAGGGCAGACGCGGCTTCGAGCTTATGGAGCGGAGCGAAATGTTCGGAAAGATCGTCCTCGTGCCCTGAAGAGACCTGGTCAAAGTGAGAGAAAAACCGCCGGGACCAAGAAGCGGGAAATCGGGAGAAAGAACTTTAAAAATCGAAAATCTAAAATCCAACAATCTAAAATTCCAATGCGACGTTCTGGTTTTGGGCAGCGGGGCTGCCGGCCTCAGGGCGGCTATATCGGCGCGTGAAGCCGGGCTCGACGTTCTTGTGCTCTCTAATGCCGGCCCCGGAAAATCCACCTGCACCGGCCTTAGCGGCGGCGTTATGCGGGGCGCTCGCGGTCCGGCAGGACCCGAACACCTGGAGAGCACTCTTCAGGCAGGACGCGGCATAAACCAGTCCGAGCTTGCGGAAATTCTTTGCCGGGAGGCCCCGGCAAGGCTGGCTGAACTTATGAGGTGGGGCATCCGGGCTGAGGAACTGAATGAATTTCTATTCGCCAAGGGGCGCCCGCCGGTTATGGGTTCGGAGATAGTCCGGTGTCTCATAAGCCGGAACCGGGAGTTGGGGACGCGGTTCGAGGGAAACATGATTGCGACCGGCCTGGTGGTGGAAAACGGGACGGCAGGCGTCTCCTGCTTTTCACGGGCACAGGGTGAAATGGTGACATTCAACTCCGCCGCCATGGTGCTGGCAACCGGTGGCGCTTCCGCGCTTTATCTGCGCCACGACAACCCCGGGCGGATGCTTGGGGACGGGTGGACGCTGGCGAGCGAGGCCGGGGCGACCCTCCAGGATCTCGAGTTCGTGCAGTTTTACCCCTTATGCCTGGCGGAACCCGGACACGCCCCCCTGGTAATCCCGCCCAGGCTCGCCGACTCCGGCCTGCTTGTAAATGGCGATGGAGAGGATATTCTAAAAAAATACGGAATAGATGAGCGCCCGGCGGCCGAAAGGGCACGCGACCGCCTGTCCCAGGCGCTCTTTCAGGAAATTTACCGAAACGGCCGGCAGGTATTCCTGGACCTGAGGTCCGTCACCGAAGAAAAATGGCTGAGCGACCCTTTTTCAGCCTCGTTGCGCCATATCCTCGGAAACCGCCACGGGGCGCTTGTCCGTCCGCTTCGTGTGGCCCCGGCCGCCCACCATACGATGGGCGGAGTAAAAATTGACGGCAGGGGCGCGACATCCGTTCCGGGACTTTTCGCGGCCGGAGAGGTCACCGGGGGCCTGCACGGCGCCAACCGGCTGGGTGGAAATGCACTGAGCGAAACCATCGTGTTCGGAGCAAGGGCAGGGACTTCGGCGGCCGATTGGGCGAAAGGAAACCGCGCGGAAGCGCGGCAATCCGTTATCAGGCAACTGGAGGAAAAGACCAGGGCTGGGCAGTTCATCCTCAGGGACAAATCGGATACTCTCGGACAAATCCGAAAAATCATGTGGGAAGAAGGGGGAATACTGAGAAACGAATCGGGGCTTTCCCGGTCGTTGGAGAGCCTGCGGGAAATTCTACGGAGTTGCTCCGAGCCCGAAACTCGGCAGCTTCAAGGTCCGGTCCAGGCCGGTGCGATTGAGCTCCGTTCGGCCGCTCAAGCGGCCTGCCTGATTCTCGAAGCAGCGCTCAGGAGAGAGGAAAGCCGGGGCTCACACTGCCGGGAGGACTACCCGGAACAAAACGACCGTCAATGGCTGGGACATCTCCAGGCCAGGAAGTGTGCCCCGGGACACCATGAATGGAACTTCGCTCCGCAAGTCCCAAACACCGGTCCAGGCGCCTGACCCGCCGCACGGCTGGGGATCGGCCCCGACCTTTGATTCCTTACTGCCGGGCCCGTGCTCTTCGGTATTGCCAGCTATACAAACCGAGAATGGCGCCGGCCTGCAAATAGGCTACCGCTCTGAGAAATATATAGACGTCTATCACATAGACCCTGTCTATTGAGATCAGGGAAAAAAGATACACCGCGCATAATTCCACCGTTCCGATTCCACCTATCGAAACCGGTATGTATCCTACCAGTGTGGATATAATCGGAATTATCCCCACCTCCGGCCATTTGGCCTCTATTCCGAAAGAGAGGAAGGCAAGGTAGTACGTTACACTCAATATGAGCCACTTTACAATCGTCAGGGCTACATTCAGCAGTATTGCCGCTACCTTTTTGTCCCACAGCAATGACTCTGCATAAATGTTCCTGATTAATTGCCTGATGCGTCCGAGGTAGCCGGTATCATAGGGCAAATACAATAAGATCCAGGTAAGCGCTCCGGCAGCCAGGACGCAGATCAGCGGAATACCGAATATCCACTTCGGCCATGAGAATTGCGTGAGAAGACAGGTGGCCCCTATATAGCCCGCGATCAGAATAAACAGCAGGGTTATGATCTTATCGACAGCATAGGCCAGGGTGGATCTACTGTAATAGATACCATATTTCTTTAAAACAAACGCCACGCTGATGTCTCCGAGCTGCCCCGGAGTAAACAGGTTCACCGCGTAGCCATAACTGTACGCATGCATGAACAACCCGAAAGGAATGTGATGAATTGATCTGAAAAGCAGCCAAAGATTCAGCGCTCCGCAGAGGAAAAACAAAAATGACATGATGAAAGCCAAACAGCCCGGGCCGGCGTTTATGTTCGCCAAAGTCGAGACCAGGAGCGAAGGCTTGCAGGAATATACCAGGTAAGCGATTAATCCGAACGCCACCAAGAGCTTGGCAAGATACTTGTATTGGGGTTTTATTATGTCATTCAACATATCAATATTTTTTCATCCGGACCCGCTATTGGAGCGCATCTTCTCGGCGACGACCAGGTATGCGGAACTCATGTCTTTTTCCAGAAAAAACCGCTGCAGCACAAGAAAAGAAGCCAAAAATAAATCGCTCGACACCATGCGGTTGAACAGGCTCCTTTTTCTGTTGATGCCGCTCTGTTTCGAGAGTTCCTCCTTGGTCTGACCGATGTCCCTGTATTTTTTGTGGAGAAAGACATCAAGCAAAATGGAAAGCGGATAAGCGTAACTCCAGAAATAAAGAATCTTAAATCCTCCGCTCTTCAGCAGGTCCTTCATCTCCGTTCTTTCATATCGCCGATAGTGGCCCGCGGCCTCATCATTGTGACACCATTTATTCCGATGCGCGGGGACGGAGACGAGAAGTTTTCCACCTTCATTTAGAATGCTCCCCCACTCCATTATGCAGGAGAGATCATCCTCGATATGTTCCAGGACTTCAAAAGCCATGATGAAGTCGTAGCGCCTGCAATAGACGCCGGCTTTATCCCGGACGAGGTGTATCCTGCTTTCCAGCCACGGGTGATTTCCGATTCTGTGCCCGGCATTCTCAAAGGCCGGTTCCGAGATATCAAAACCGAACACATCCAAGCCGAGGGAGGCATACAGCAGGAGCATGTCCCCGGAGCCATATCCGAATTCCAGGCAGGTCTTGCCTTGCAAAGACTCTCTTTGGAGTATTCTTGCAACGAGGTTCTTTCTCAATTTGTACCTGGGCATGGGCAGCCAGTTGTCTTCCATCAATCAGCTCCACGCATGGGCGCTCCCGCCAGATCAACGATCTTGTCCGCCAATGCCCCGGGGTCACCCATTTTTACAAAGTGAACGTTTCTTGCGCCCGGCTGGAACAGTTCCCTGTTGGCGGGATTGTCGCCAAAAATAACCGGCTTGTCCATGGCCAGGTATGAATAGGCTTTTCCCGGAATGACCCTGGAGGCCTTTTCGATATCCGCATTGAAATGTCCGGCCAGACACACATCGGAGATTGCTATGTGGCCGGCTATTTCTTCCTGGGGAAGCCACCGCGCGGCAAACCGGACGTTTTTCAGTTTGGAGTACAGCTCGAAGCTTCCAATTTTTTCGTAAGGCCCAATAATAATGAAAACTATGTCCCGTCGCTCTTCCAGAATCCGCGCGGATTCCAGGATAATCTCCACTCCCTGGAGAGGGTTCATGGCGCCGAAGAAGAAAGCGACGAATTTATCCCTCAAATCAGGCGGCTTATCCGGATTTCGCGGGTAGTATATTTGCTCGTCCGCTTCAAGATAAACGACTGCCATCCTGTGCGAATCCATGCCAAACATCCGGGCAAAATACGCGGCATGCTCACGAGTGTCCACAATGACAAGATCGGCCGCCTCGAGCGCGTGCCCGTCGAGTTTCTTCAATATCCAGGACAAAGGGTTCGATGGAGACAGCGCCTGCCGGTCACAAACCAGCGTGTCGTAAATGGATATAAAAAAATCTATGACCAGTACCTTCTTCCGAAGCCGCATCCGCACGAAAGGAACTATCAGTTGAGGAATCCCACCGATGAAAATTACATCGTAATTGCTAATCCTTGCAGTAATCACCTTCAAAATGATGGACAAAACGCGCACTATTCCCGTTGGACTTACTCCGTCGGCCTCGACCGGAGCTATTAAATCCAGACTCCGCGCTGAATTTCTCAGAATGTTTATCTCCTGCCTGTTTCA
>Ga0326728_10003089_pt1 | contig 53083 bp, 41 predicted proteins | sample MB3enrmetagenome_FD_207602 | JGI IMG/M metagenome (GOLD analysis project Ga0326728, IMG submission 207602) | Lab enriched peat soil microbial communities from McLean, Ithaca, NY, United States - MB31MN | ecosystem: Environmental > Terrestrial > Soil > Wetlands > Peat | place: USA: New York... | reverse complement strand
AGCAGGACGGTGGTGGACGGATGATAGGCCCGGGCTTCGCGGAAGGCTTCTTCGATCAATTGTTTGACCGGCACGGATTCCATCTGGGCGGCGCGGTCGCGGGCCAGGAAGCGCATTTGATCGACCAGGCGGCTGACGCGCTTGACCCCTTCTTCCATGGCCGCGGCCAGGGATTGCTGGAACTCGGCGTTGCCAATGCGTTCCTTGAACAGTTGCTGATGGGTGGAAATGGGCACCACGGCGTTGCCAATCTCGTGCGCCAGCCGTTCGGCCATGTGCTGGACCAGCCGCAGATTGGCCGTCTCGATTTCCAAATGACGAATGCGGTCGGCCGGGGCGCAATCCTCCACCACCAGCAACGCCGCGGTCGGCGCCGCGGCATCCTCCCTGCGGAACGGGGTGATGGTGATTTGATAATGTTGACCGGGAGCGGCCGCAGACTGGTAATGGAAATCGGCAATGGTTCTGCCGGTTTTCAGCACTTCAAAAACCTTGCTGCCGATCACTTGAGGCAGATCATTGAAATCGAAATTGTCCGCCGGCCGGTTCGGGCGCGGGAAACAGAGGCGCGCCATGTCGTTGGCATGGAGGACCGTCAAACCGGGACCCACCACCACGCACCCGCTCTTGAGCTGGCGCAGGATGCCAAACATCATTTCGTGACTGGCCGCGACCTTGTCGTGCAACCAGATGTTCTTGACCGCCAGGCCCAGGGGTTCGAGCAAATGGAAGATCAAGGCCAGTTCCTCGTTGCTGACAGGCTCCCCGGTCACGCGTCCATCAAACGCCGTGACGCCGACCAGGGTTTCCCGGTCCAAAATGGGGATGGCCACCTGCACGCCCAGCAAGTCAAATTCCCGGCGCATTTGCGGGTCGCCCGCCACTTCCGCGCTGTCCCTGCGCAAGAGGCGGCCGGAGCGAAAGAGGTAGCCGCCGATTCCGGTCTCCAGCGACAGTTCAAGATGTTGCAGCAAACCCGGGGCCAGCCCAATGGCGCAGGCCGAATGCAAGCGCCGCGCCACTACCGGGGGCAGGGAATCGCCGGACTCGCCCGGCGGCTCGCGCAGGAAAATGGCGGCCCGGTTGACGCCGATGATCTCCCGCAGCAACAGCAAAAACTCCCGCAACATCGCTTCGGCGCAAAGCGTGTGGGAGAGGATCGAGGAATAACTGCGCAACGTCTCGAGCGTGCGGGTTGAAATCCGGTCCGAGTCCGGCGCTGGCCTGATGTCGGGGCGCGGCAGCCCGGCGGCCCGCGGTTCGACCGGGGCACCCGCACTGAGAAGACCATCCAGCAACGAGTTGAGCAGGCGTGCCCGCACGGGCTTGCTCAAGATATGATTGACGCCAAGGAGATAGGCGTCCTCCTCCCAGCTCCACTGTGAATCAGAGGCGTAAAGGATGATGGGGCAATGGGGGAGCACGCGGCGCAAGCGTTCCACCTGGCGGATCGGCTCGATGGACGTCAGGTCCACGTCGAACACACAGGCGTCCACGGCCGAAGCGGTCAGGCGCAACTCATCCTCGCGCAGGGCGGTGTGCTCGATGACGCGGTAGCGCTCCGGCGGCAGGGCCTGGCGCACGGCGGCCGCCAGGGCGGGGTTTGGGGCAATGACCAGGATCGTTCTCATGCGGGCACCATTCCCCGCCTCTGGCCGGGGGCCACTGGAGGCTGATTTTGCGCCTGGTTCAATTTGCTGGGCAAATCCACCTGCACCGTTGTCCCTTTCTTTTCCATGCTGGTAATACTGAGATTGCCGCCGTGCAAATGGACGATCTTGCGGGCGATGGCCAGGCCGAGGCCAAAACCGCGCTTGCCGTCCCCTGTATTCTTAGTCGTAAAATAGGGCGTGAAGACCCGGCGCAGGTTTTCCGGACTGATGCCCTCCCCGTGATCCACGATTTTGAGCCGATACCAATCGCGGCTTAATTCCGTCTTGGGCAGCGCGGCAAGGTGGATTTCAACCCGCGAACCGAAAGGCGAGGCATCGACGGCGTTGGAAAGGAGGTTGGACACCAGGCGCTTGATCAAAACGGCGTCCATTTCCGTAACCACTTCGGTTTCCCCCTGAAAGGAGATGGCGATGCCCTTGGCTTGCGCATTGGCCTGAACCAGCGAGATGGCTTCGCGCACCGTTTCATCCAGCAACCCCGGTTTGCCTTGCAGCATGGACGACCGGGAGAAGAAGAGCGCCTCATTGACATAGGCGCGGACCGTTTCCAGGTTGCGCAGGCCCATGGGCAGCAATTCATCGATGGTCTCCTGGTTTAGCCTGGACTCCTGCAACAACTGCAGCAAGGTCTGCACCGGGGTGAGCAAGTTGTTCAGATCGTGCGCCAGCCCGCGTGACATGCGGCCCATCAAATCCTGTTCATGCACCGCCTGCAACTGGCGCCGCAGTCGGATTTGGTTGAGCAACAGGCCCAGGTTGGGGGACAGTTCCGTCAGCAGCCGCAGATCGTGCGGCGTAAAAAGGTTCCCATTGTCCTTGGGCCCCAGCAACATCAGTCCGACCAGTTCATTGCCGGCAAAAAACGGGAAGCAGAACTCAGGCTCAAAGGCTTTCAATTGCCGGCGCGCCTCCCGCTGCAAGAGCGATTCCCGCTCCGTCTCATAAAGCAGATTGCAGGAAAGGGACTTCGCGCGCGTCTGTTGAAAAAACCGCAAGACGGGCGAATCAAAGTTCAAGTCGGACAAATCAATGGCCGCCCGGGCGGGATGGGAGTGCAAGAGCACGAAACCCCGCGTGGTGTCATCCAGCAGAATAATCTGATAGCTTCGCACCTTCATTGTGCTCCCCAGCAACGCGTCCAATTCCTGGAGCAGGAATTCCGGCTCGGGAAAGGACTTTATGGTCTGGATCAAATTCTTCACCCGCTCATGGTATTCAAAACGGTCGCCCAGGATTTGCCGTTCCAGGGCGACGGAACCTCTGCCGAAAAATTGCGGAAAGAAAAGGGACGCCACCACCGCGCTGGCCGCCAGCACCCCCATCGAGGCCACAAATGAAAACGTCGAAAAGCTCCCCGGCTCCAGCCGCGACAGGAGCAGGAGCAGCGTGAACCCCACCAAGACCATGAAGAGCAGCCGCACGAACTGCGCCGCGAAGCGGCTGAGCGTCACATGAATGTCCAGCAGTTGGTGCTGCAAGACGCTGTAGCCGATGATCACCACGTAAAAAATCGCCGCCAGACTGCCCAGGGGATAAAACTTGATGTGCGTAAACGGGTAGATGTCCAGGCCCCAAATGGGCATCATGTCGTTGCTGCCGAAAATCCACAAGCCCACCAGGGCCAGCAGCAGCGCCCGCAGCCGTGTCCGTTGGGTCGGCGGCGCTGTTTTTTGCTTGCGATACAAAATCAGCACCAGGGACGTCGTCAGCCCCAGGTAAAAACAAGTGAAGACCTTGAAGCCGGGGCCGGGGACCGACCAGTAGCCAACATCGAGCCAGCGCACACCGATGATGAACTCATTGAAAAAAACGCTGGCCGCAAGACCAATGTGGGCCAGATACAAAACCGGCAGAACCCGGCCCACCCGCGTCTTGGAAATGACGAGGCACAAATGGAAAAGACTGATGGGCATGAAGATCACGCCCAATTGCAACACCTTGGCCCAAAAAAAGGCGTCCTGGGGGCTGATGTTTTGCTGGCTGAGATGAAAGACGCCAAAGTTCCATAGCGTGACGGAGATGCCCCACAACATGTAAACCCGGTGCAAGGTGGAACGGAAATCCCGCCCCAGCACCAGCAAGGTCAAAGTAATATTGAACAACGTTGCCGTGAGCGCCGTGATTCTGATGACATCGAGCATGTTCATGGCGCTTCAGATTTTCTTCAACACCAGGCAGGCGTAACGCCCCCCGAAACCCGCGTTCAAATTCACGGCCACCTTCACCGGGTAGGCCCGCGCCTCCCCGGGAACATAGTCCAAATCACAGGCGGGGTCCGGTTCGTTGAGATTGATCGTCGGCGGAATCTCCTCGTGCCGGATGGCCAGCGCGCAAATCATCGCCTCCAGCGCGCCCGAGGCCCCCATCAAATGCCCGGTAATGGGCTTGGTCGCGCTCATGGCCACCCGTCTGGCATGTTCCCGCAACACCCTTTTGACCGCCTTGGTTTCGATCGGATCATTCAGCGGCGTGGCCGAACCGTGGGCGTTGATGTAATCCACCTCGGAAGGATGCACCCGGGCGTCGCGCAAGGCCTTTTCCAAAGCCCGCGCGTAGCCCACGCCGTCGGGATGCGGATCGGTCGCGTGCCAGGCCTCGCAACTGTGGCCGTGCCCGGCAATTTCCGCATCAATGCGCGCCCCGCGCCCCAGTGCGTGCGAGAGTTCTTCCAGCACGAAAAAAACCGCGCCTTCCCCCAGCACAAAACCATCGCGCGACCGGTCAAAGGGCCGCATGGCCCGGGCCGGATTCCCGTTCTGCTCGGTCATCGCCCGAACGCGGCAAAAGCCCACATGCAGCATCTCCATGGTCTCTTCCGAACCTCCCGCCAGCGCCACATCCACGTCGTCGAGCCGGATCATGCGCGCCGCGTGGCCAATGGCATCGCTGCCGGAGGCGCACCCCGAACAATACGTCACGGCGTGACCGTGAATGCCCAGATGCAGGCTGATGGCGCTGCTGCCCTCCCCGCAATACCCCGCCACGACATTGTAGGGGTGCAAGGCCCGGAAATTATTATTGCTCTCCTTGTAACTGTCGCGCGCCTTGATGATGCTTTCCGCCCCGCTGATCGTTGTTCCCTCCACCACCCCCACCCGGTCCTCATCCAGGCCGCTCAGATCAATCCCGGCGTCCTTGACCGCCAGCGTGGCCGCCGCCACCCCATATTGGATGGTCAAATCAAACCGCCCCGGTTTCCGGCTCGTGATATACTCCGAAACGTCGAAATTCTTCACCTCCGCCGCGATCTTGACCGGCAACCGGCTGGCGTCAAAGCGGGTGACGGGAGCGGCCGCGCTGATCCCGCCGCGCACGTTGGACCAGAACGTTTCCAAATCGTTGCCACTGGGCGAAATGACCCCCATTCCAGTTATCACCACACGGCGTTCGGAGGGGTTGATTTTCATGGTGGCAGGCTTTCGTATGGCGGCGGCACAAACAGTTTCGCCATCCAGGCACACGAACAGAAGTTCTCCATGACGAAGCTTGAAGCTGTCCTTTTCTTCAACGACCTCATCACCATCGTCGCCAGGAATACTTTACACCGCTGGCCAATCCTCCAAATGGCAACTTGTGTCATTAGCATCCTTTTAAAGCATTTCGGGCTAAAATTCAATAAGAATCAATAAGAATTAAGGCCCAGGCCCATTTTTTGCGTGTGCGCCGGATTGACGGCTCTTGCGCCTTTCTGGCAGGATTCTGTTGTGACCCGATGGCTGAGAGAATGGGTGCCCCTTTTATGAATGGTGAGAAAGCGCCGGAGAGCCGTGGCTGGGTGGGATTTCCGCCGTCTTCGTGGCGTCATGGCTGGCTGTTTGGATTGTTCCTGGCGGCCATCACCCTGATTGCCTATGGGCCGGCATGGCACGCCGGATTCATCTGGGACGACGATGCGTATCTGACGCAAAACCCATTGCTGACCGCGCCAGACGGCTTGCGGCGGATTTGGTTTTCGCTCGATTTGCCGTCGCAGTATTTTCCTCTGACTTATACCACCTTTTACGTGGAGCGCGCCCTTTGGGGATTCAATCCGGCCGGCTACCATTTGGTCAACCTCCTGCTTCACGCCGCCAATGCGCTGCTGGTGTGGCGGGTGCTGGCGCGGCTCCGCGCGCCGGGCGCGTGGCTGGCGGCGGCGATCTTCGCGCTGCATCCGGTGCAGGTGGAATCGGCCGCCTGGATCACGGAGCGCAAGAATGTACTGATGGGCTTTTTCTTTCTGCTCACGCTTTTGGCGTGGATCAAATTCATCCACGACCAAAGCAAGCGCCCGTGGCGATTTTACGTGCTGGCGCTGCTTTTTTATGCACTGGCGCTCTCGGCCAAGACGACGGCCTGCACCTTGCCGGCGGCGCTGCTTTTGATTCTATGGCTGGAAAAAATGCCCATCAACTGGCGGCGGCTGGCGCAGGTCGCGCCGTTTGTGGCGATGGGCATCGGCATGGGGCTGGTGACATTGTGGTGGGAGCGCCACCATCAAGGCACACAGGGCAAATTGTTCGAGATCGGGCTGATGGAGCGGGTGCTGATTGCGAGCCGGGCGTTGTGGTTTTATGCGGGCAAGCTGCTCTGGCCGGCGAATCTGACGTTCAGTTATCCGCGCTGGACGATTTCGGCCTCTGATCCGCGCGCTTACGGTTGGGTGCTGGCGACGGCGGCGCTGGGCGTGGTGATTTGGCGGGCGCGGCGTTGGACGGGGCGGAGCGTGGAGGTGGCGGCGGCGTTTTTTGTGGCGACATTGAGTCCGCTGCTGGGATTCATCATGATTTACACGTTTGCGTATTCGTTCGTGGCGGATCATTACCAATATCTCGCCTGCATCGGACCCATTGCGCTGGCGGCGGCGGCAATGGAGATGGGACTGGGCCGCGTGGCGTGGGGAAAATCGTTTCTTCAGCCGGCATTGTGTGTCGCGCTGTTGATGACGCTCGGCACGTTGACGTGGCGGCAATGCGGGATGTATGCCAACGTCGAAATGCTCTGGCAAGCGACCCTCGCGCGAAATCCAGACTCCTGGCTGGCGCACAACAACCTGGGAACCATTCTTCGTCAAAAGGGCAGAGTGGACGAAGCGATTTCCCATTACCAACAGGCGCTGCAAATCAGGCCCGACAACGAGTCAGTCCACTTCAACCTTGCCAAGGCTCTTTACCAAAAGGGCCAAGTGGACCAGGCGATCGCCCAATTCCAATGGGCGCTGCAAATCCAACCAGCCGATATGGAAGCCCAAAACAACCTGGCTTGGTGCCTGGCCACTGCTCCGCAGGCATCGCTGCGCAACGGTGACAAAGCGGTGCAACTGGCCCGGCAAGCCAATGAATTGGCCGGCGGAAAAAACCCGGTCATTCTTGGCACCCTCGCCGCCGCCTTCGCCGAGGCCGGACAGTTCGGCGACGCGGTGCGGAACGCGCAAAAGGCCATTGAACTGGCCCGGGCGGCGGGGTGGCAGGATTTGGCGGGGAAGCTCAACGGTGAGTTGCGGCGCTACGAAGCGGGACTGCCGTTGCATCAGTAGAAGCCTTGTTCATTGCTCAATAATCCCAGTGGAGCCTTGCGCCGTAAACCGACACCGGCCCGCGATCACGGTTGAATGCCGGATCGGTGATGTATTGGTAATCCAACGTGATGTGGACGGTTTTCCAAATTTTGAAATTGTAGTACGTTTCGAGGATTTTCTCACAGCCGTAATTCAGGGCGCCGTCGCCGTCGAGCATGTCCGTGCCGCCTGCCTCCAGGAATTTTTGGTTCTCGCGCGAAGCGCCGCTCGCGACGCCGGCCAGGCCGAAGGTGTCGTCGGGCCGGCGCCAGACTTCGCCTTTGATGCTCACACCCAGTGATGCCGTCCAATTGGCATCGGTAAACGTCCAGGCCTCTTCATGGCCGTCATTCCAGCCCAGGCGCGAAAACAGGCCGGCGCTCTTCGACACTTCCTGTTCCCAGTTCAACCCAAAACCGTATTTGTAGCGGTAGGCGCGCGCCGCGGAGATGTCCGCTTCCACATTGTTGGGATTAGCCAGCAGAAGAGCAGTCGCCGCCTTGTAACTGGCCATATCCGCTTCATTGAGCCAGGCCAGAAACCGAATCGCCCCCGGATGGGCGTTGAGGCTGTAACGGCGCTCAAATTCCGTCATCATGGCCCAAGCGCGCAAAAACGGGCCATAGGCTCCTCTGGAGGGACACATCAGAAACTGGTCGTCACCTGAGAAACCATTCTTGTCCGCCGGCATATCGAAAAATCCGTAGCGCAAAGCCCATTTCGGCTGATTCAATTCCACGGCAAAGCCGGTGGTGAATCCGACGGTATCCTGCCCGTAATCCCATGCGAGGTTGCCCATCATCGCCCAATTCATAAACTGCGTGTGCGGGTCTTGCGCGTAGGTGTTGTTGTCGCAAATGTCCAGGGGGCTGAACCGCCCGAGAGTGAAGGTCAGCCGCGAAATGTCCTGTTGGCCCGCAAGCGTGAGCGGGTCGTCAGTCACGGCCTCCTGTTCGCCGCCCAAACCGATGGTTTGACGAATAAACAAGCGCGCAAACATAAGGTAGGGAGTCTGGGTGCCTGCTTTGTAGGCGTCGCCGTTGGGATATGCCTCGACGCCATGCGTCTGGCTGAGGCCGTAGCCCTGCCACATCAGTCCGTCCATGTGCGCCTCGGCGCCGCGCCATAACCGCGCGCCGGCATACAAGTCCAGCGTAATTGTTTCCTGAGCCTCGCCCTCGCTGTTCAGGCTGTTTGGGCCGGAGTATTTGGCGGGAAAACCGAAATCACCCTGCCCGATGACGGTATTCTGAACATGCCAATTCCAGGCCTGCTCCGCCCCGTCCGCCGGCTTCTCTGTGGCGCTTAACCCGCCGGATGCCGCCGGGGCATTGGCCGGGTCAGCGCCATCGGCTTTGGCGGGCGGCGCGCTTAAAGCCAGGCAGCCGAGGGCGACAAAGCAATGGCGCTTGGAAAGGTGTATTAGGCGCACCATCTTTTAATGGATTGCACTAAAAAGATAAGAAGTCAAAGAAAATGTTTTAGACCTAAAACAAATGACGCGGAGCGGCGACATGGGCCGCCGCCTCATGCCGCAGCGGGAGTCCCCCAGTCAAAAAACCGCGGTGAGACCGCCGAAGCAGCCGCGACGCGGGCCGTAGGCCGGGGCGGCGATGCCCACGCCCGTGCCGTTGCGCAGTTCGTAAGTTTCGTCCAACACATTCAGGCAGTCAAAACGCAGCTTCAGTTGGCGGATGCCTGCGGCGTGCAGGTCCCATGTGTATTCGATGCCCACGTTCACCGGGCAATAAGGGCGCAATTCCTCGAAGTTGGCAAAACCCGCCCGCAGGCCGGAGCCGTAGAGGAAGTCCGCGTGGACGCGGAGGTTTTTGAGCAAATCATAAGAAACACCGCCGGAACCGGTGAAGCGCCCCTGATGGTCCAGTTGCATGTGGTTCGTGGTCAGGTAGGACAACTCGTTGTCGGGAAACTCGTTTTCAACGGAGTCAAAGTCCCGCACCCAAGTTTGCACGTACGAATAATTCCCATAGACGGAGAATGGCCCTTTTTTGTAAGTGCTGCTCAATTCCGCGCCATAAACCGTGCCGGACGAGTAATTAAAATTGTTGAGTATGACCGCGCTGCCGAACTGGCCGTCGTCGAGCAGGTTTTTGGCCAGCTTGCAGAACGTGTCTCCTGTGATCTGCCACGCCGGGGTGATTTGCCGCGAGAGGCCGATGTCAAAGTAATTGTCGCGTTCGACTTTTGGCGGATCATCGCGGTCATTGAAAGGAGCGTCGGTGGTGTATTCGAATGCCTTGACTGTGGACGGCGGAATGAATTGCAGCGTGGGCGGCATAAAGTAGCGCGCATAGCCGAGGTGGAGGGTGGTGGCCGGGTCAATCTTCCAAACCAGGTTGATGCGCGGACTGACCTGCTGTTCGTCGTCGAACGAAACATCGAAGCGGTCATAACGCAGGCCATAGTTCAAAGTCAGCTGATCGGTTATTTGCCATTCGTCCTGCAGGTAAAAGCCGGCGGTCAACCCGCTGTCGCCGCCATTAGCCGTGATGGTTTCGGGTGTGGTGGACGATTGCGGCGAAACTGTGTTTGGCAGATTTTCACCGGAGCCGGAGGGGGAGAATGGGTTAGCGGACGGGAAGACGGCGGATGTTGTGTCAAGCCGTTCGAGGTCATAAGTCGTCAGCATCCCGGCGCGAACGGTGTGGTGAGCGCCCAACTCGTAAGAAGCGTCCGCCTGCAGGCCGTTGGCGAAATCGCTATTGTCCACCCGCGCCGCGTTGCCGGCTAAAAGAAGGTCCTGCACCTGGTCAGGAGTAAAACGGATGTCCGTATATCGGCTAAAGGCGGAAACCTGGCAGGAAAGGTCGCCCGCCGATTTCTGATAGGAAAGGACCATGTAATAATTCTGCTCGTACTGGTATTCGTTGACCGCGGCCGAGTCGGTCGGAGGGCTGTTGGCCAAGGAATAGGCCGGCGCAAGCCCCGCCGTGTCGGGAATTTGAAAGCCCGCGTCGGAACTGCTCAGCAGCAACGTCAGCCGGCTGGTTGGGTCGAACCGATGGGAAAAGTAACCAAAAAACTTTTCCTGGTCCGTCATATCATGCAGCGGATTGTGGCTGTCCGTCGTGTTGTCAATGCCAAGGTTGTCGTGCAAATAGGAGGCGGCGATAAAGTAGTCCAGATTGCTCGTGGTGCCGCCCCATTGCAGGGAGGGATTGAAGGTATCGTAACTGCCGCCGTAGAGTGAAAGCTCAGTGCCGTTGAGTTGAGAACCCGTCTTGGTGGCGACATCAATAATTCCGGCGGTGCGGTCCCCAAACTGGGCGGGCATGGTTCCCGTCATCAGAGTGACCGACTGGATCAGGTGAGTATCGACTTCCTGCCCAAAACCATTGAGGCTCTCCGGCAGCAAAACGCCATTGACGCGATATTGCACGTCGCCGTGATCGCCGCGCACATGGATCTCCCCGAATTCCTCCTGCACCACCCCCGGCGCTTGCAAAAGCACCTGCTGAAAAGACGAGCTTTCGCCCTGGCCCATTGTCTGAATCTGGTTGGGGCCGATGGTATAAGTGACAGCACCCAGGCTGGGGGCGATTTGTTCTCGGGCGGCGTCCAAATCAGCCGTCACCACCACTTTTTCAAGTTTGGTGGGGGAATTTGTTCCAATGGCATTGCCGCTCCGCAACAAGGAGGCAGGCGGCGGATTCGTTGTGGCACTGGTGGAAGCCGCGGGCGAAGCGGAGGAATCAATCGCGCCGGCGGCCACCAAAAGTGTGGTTAAAATCCTTATCATATCTTGTGTTCTATAAGACAATAAAAGTTGTGCGTCAACAGAAATGTTTTAGCCTTAAAACATTAAGAGTCTGTTTGAATACTCCGCCGGCTTCTGCCAGTTTGGACCGTTGGCAATTGCTTATGCGCCTGCTCATTGTCGAGGACGACCTGAAAACGGCCCGCGCGCTCGCTGCCGGGCTGGAACGCGCCGGCTTTTCCATCGCCACCGCCCACTCCGGCGAGGAGGGATTCTTCCTCCTCAACGCCGAATCGTTTGACTTGGTCGTGCTCGACTGGATGCTGCCCGGACGCAGCGGCATCGAAATCCTCAAGACGCTCCGCGCCCGGGGCGGAAAAACCCCCGTCCTGCTGTTGACGGCTCGCGATGCCGTTGAGGACCGCGTCCTCGGCCTGGAAAGCGGAGCGGACGATTATCTGGTCAAGCCCTTCGCCTTTGCCGAATTGGTTGCGCGCATTCGCTCGCTGCTGCGCCGGAGCGCGGGTGCCGAGCCGCTGAAAAAAACCGTGGCGGACTTGGCGCTGGATTTGGAGACCCGCCGCGTCTGGCGAGCCAACCAGCCCATCGAATTGACCCCGCGGGAGTTCGACCTTTTGGCGTATCTGTTGCGTCAGACGGGCCAGGTGGTGACGCGCGAGATGCTGGCCAGAGACGTGTGGCACGAGGCCAACCGCATCACTCCCCTGGACAATGTGATTGACGTGCATGTGGCCCACTTGCGCCGCAAGGTGGACGAATCCCATCCCCTCAAACTCATCCACACTGTTCGCGGGGTGGGCTTTGTGCTGCGCGAGGAGGGCCAGGGATGAAACCGGGGTTGCGGCGGCGCTCACTACGCTTGCGCCTGGCCTTCTGGAACGCGGCAGCGGGAGCGGTCTTGTGGGTGGCCAGCCTGGAGGTGGCCGTGCTCTCCGGATTTTGGCGGCCCGCAAATCTTTCGGACTGGTTTCTCCCGGTGCTCGCGGGCTGCCTCTGCGGGGCAATTGTTTTGGGCGTCGCCAGTTATTTCATCGCCGGTCATGTCCTGAAACCTCTCCGGGAAATGGCCGGTCTGACGCGCCGTTTGTCGGCCAGCGCTTTGCGCGAACGACTGCCCGTGGCCAATCCGCACGATGAACTCGGACAACTGGCCGCCGGCTGCAACGAATTGCTCCGGCAACTCGAAACCGCCTTCGCCGAACTCGACCGGCTCACCGCCGACGTTTCCCATGAGTTGCGCACGCCCCTGACCGCGATGCGCGCGGTCGGCGAAGTGGCTCTGCGCGACCGGAATCCCGCCACTCTTCATGACGCCGTCGGCAGCATGTTGGAAGAGATCGGCCGCATGATCCAACTCATCGAGCGGTTGCTGCTGCTGACGCGGTCCGATGACAGCGAGATACCATTGCAAATGGAGGCCGGGCTGGTGCGCCCGGTGCTGGTGGAAGTCAACGATGCATTGAGCCTGGTGGCCGGGGAAAAACAGCAACAACTCAAGACGGAGTGCCCGGATCACTTGCTGGCGGTCTTCGATCCCGCGTTGCTTCGGCTGGCCCTCTTGAACCTGACTCAGAACGCCATTCGTTACAGCCCCGCCGGAAAACCCATCAACCTGCGCGCTTTCGCCGGGCCGGACAGCGTCGTGGTCGAGGTGGCCGACGAAGGCCCCGGCATCGCGCAGGAATATCAACAGAAAATCTTCGAGCGCTTCTACCGGGTGGACAAAGCCCGCTCGCGCGCGGAGGGGGGCGTGGGTTTGGGGTTGGCGATTGTCAAGTGGTCGGTCGGGCGGATGGGCGGCACGGTGGAACTCGACAGCGCCATTGGACGCGGCAGCGTGTTCCGCATCCGCTTGCGCACGCCAGGTGTTTAGCAGCCCGTTAAAAAGTTGGAGCCGACGCAAGGAGGCGCTAACATTCTGCTTGTTTTCCGGGTCGGCGGGCCTACATTAAAGCCGCCATGAGCTTGGTAGAAATTGAAGCTGAATTGGACCAATTGGGTCCGGATGAACTCCGCCACCTCGCTTTAAAATCGTGGATGACATTTGTGGAGAAGGAACGACGCCAAGACGGGGTCAACGAGTGCGACGAGAGTGACCCGCGCCTGTTGGCTGCCCTGGACGAAGCGATTGCCAAAGCCGATGCGACTCCAGGCCAGGGGTATTCGGGGAGCGAGGCTCGAGCCCGGTTGAACGAATGGACTACAGGGTAATTTTCAAAGACACCTTTTTAGCCGATCTGGAACGAATTGTGCGGTTTATTGCCGTTCATAATCCGTCAGCCGCGCGCAAGCTGGGTGACATGATTATTCAAAGCAGTGAAAGCCTCTGTTTCTTTCCCGAGCGTCACCCAAAAGTTCGTCAACGCCCGGGAGTCAGGCGATTTATCATAAAGAACTATTTCAAGGTGTTTTACCGGGTGCAGCCTGAATCACGAACCGTCGAAGTGCTCCGTTGTTGGGATGGCCGACGGGGCTCTGATCCTATCTTGTAGTTCGTGAGGTTGGGTGTCCAGCCAGCGCGCCAGCAGGATGAGCTGTTCGTGGGAAATGCTTCGCTGGCGCACTCGCGCCAAAAGATGGACAAGCAGCCGCTCAGGGAGTTTCTCGCGGCGAATTTTAGGCATCGGCCTGCCCGCCGTAGAATCCACGAACAATCTCTGCCTGCAAACGGCCGGCTTCAGCGGGGTCTTTCGACTCGGCCATTTCCTTTGCCAGTTCGCCCAACTCCTCAGGCGCGAGACGGCGGACTTCCCCGGCTTTTCGGACAAAATCGATGACCCGGTTCTGTTCCGCGCGGGGCAGGCGTTTAATCTCATCAATGATTTCCACTGCTGTCATGTTGGAAGTGTACACGACGGCGCGTTCTAATGCAAGCCGAGGAGGGGAAACGCGACGGAAATAAATTGAATCAAACACGCGCAAGCGTTAGTTTTCAAACATGAGCGTGACAGTTCAATTTTTGACAAATGAAAAAGGGCGGAAAACGGCTGTTGTTTTGCCGATTGACGATTACGAAAAGCTCTTGGAAGATTTGGATGATTTGGCCGTAATCGCTGAACGGCGCGAGGAAGAAACGATTGCTCACGCCGAGTTCAAGAAAGGGCTGAAACGCAATGCCCTTTCGCATTGAGTGGGAAAAATCCACGCGCAAAGACCTGCGCAATTGCCCGCAAGCACTGTAGAACGAAGCGACAACTGGTAGGGTGAGACTCCGTCGAACCCCATCTCAATCTGGTCACGGCTCGACAGAGTCTCGCCCTACCGTGTCAAAATCTCGTGGTCTTCATGTTAAAACGTTTCTTAAGTCTTTTGCCTTCAGGCGGTTGCGCCGGAGTGATGCCGGTTACAAAAAGAATTGTAAATAATTTGCAAATAATGGTTGTTTGGATGGATAACTATGCTATAGTGTAGTCTAATGAATAGCTAATTGAAGCCATGTTGAAATATTGAAATGACCGGCCAGCAACAAAAACCCAAAAACAATGAAAAGTCGCAACGGCAAAATCGCCCGCCTGCCTCCAGTCCCATCCGCCCCATGTCTCCCATAAGTCCCATCCCAAAAAGGAGAATTCCAAAACCGGGGAATTGCAGCGCGAAGCGCATAAGGCCAACCAAGACAATTCCCCCGTGGAAAATCCAGCCCCGTCGCAGTCGGTCGCAGTGATAAAATTGTCGAAAACGCGGGGTCATCCGCCGTCGCCAAGCTATGGCGCGACAAGTCCGCCGTCGCGGCATCTCCCGGTCAGGGGTAGGCGTTCCAGACCGCTTTGCCCGGAGCGGAATCCTTAAGAATTCTTCAGAAATCTTCAGTAACACACTACTCCCTCCATTGCGTAAGATTTGAATCGGCACAAAGGGGTCTCGAAGGCACACTATGTATTGGCTCAGCAAATGTCTGCACCAGATTCGCCGGCTGAATCGTCGGACGTTGATCTTCCTCGCCGCCCTTGGCCCCGGGATTATCACCATGATCGCCGACAACGATGCCGGCGGCATCTCCACCTACGCCCAGACCGGAGCCAGGACGGGGTTTAACTTGCTCTGGGCCATGGTCATTCTGGTGCCCATGGCCTATTACGTGCAGGAGATGACCGTGCGGCTGGGGGCGGTCACCAAGCGCGGCCACGCGGAGGCGATCTTTGACGGTTTCGGGAAATTCTGGGGTTGTTTTTCCATTTTCGATCTGGCGGTCATCAACTGGCTCACGCTGGTCACCGAATACATCGGCATGACGCAGGCGATGAGCTTGTTCAACATCCCGGCCTGGGTCACGTTCTTCAGTGTCACCTTCCTGCTCACCGGCATTGTCATTACCGGTCGTTACTGGACGTTCGAGAAAATCACGCTCTTTTTCTGCCTCTTCAACCTGGTCTATATCCCCACCGCAATCTGGGCGATGCATACCGGGAACGTCAAGGAAGGCTGGAGCGCGGTGGGGCGGGGTTTCTACCATCCGGGTTTCAAACTCGGCATGTCGGGCGTGGCTTTGCTGACCCTGATCATGGCCAACATCGGAACGACCATCACGCCGTGGCAGATCTTCTTTCAGCAATCCGCCGTGGTGGACAAGGGCATGGATGTCAAACAGATCAAATACGGACAATTCGACACCTTCTTCGGTTCCTTCATGACCTGCGTGGTGGCGGCGTTCATCATCATCGCCACAGCCGGCGTTTTCTACTACAACCCGTCCAATCCCGCCTCCGCCACCCTGGCGGCGGGCACTGCGGCCAATCATATCACCACCGGTGACTGGTCGAAAGTGGATCCCTCGTTCCACAGTTGGCAGGACATGGATTCAGCCGCCAAAACCGCCGCCGCCATGCCTGCGGTCATGCCCGCCGGTTCGCACTGGGGCCCCTGGGCCAGGCTGCTCTTCGCCATCGGCCTGTTCGACGCCGGGTTGCTCGGCGCGTTGTGTATTTCCCTGGCGACGAGCTGGGCGCTGGGTGAAGTCCTCGGCTGGGCGCATTCCCTGAACCGCGGTGTTCGGGAAGCGCCGTGGTTCTACGTCGCTTACGTGCTGATGCTGATGTCGGCCGGGGTCGTCTCGCTCGTGGCCAGCATTGACATGCAGAACATCATCACCATCTTTGTCCAGGTCGTGGCGGTGACGCTGCTGCCGGCCGCGCTGGTGTTTTTGATTTTGCTGCTCAACGACAAAGCGCTCATGGGCGGGTACGTCAATACCCGCTGGCAGAACATCGCCAACTGGAGCATCGCAGCCTTCGTCATTGTCATCTCAACCGCCTACGGCATTTCCGTGCTGTTCCCCGAATGGTTCGGATCGGGCAATTAGGAGAATCGGCCATGAACAACCCCCAAAACAACGTCACCGCCAAGCCGCCGGGCTTTGAGGCGTATCAATTCCTGTATTTCTCCAGGCTGCTCAACCGCCGGATTTGCCTCGACAAAACCCACCGGAAAAATGGCCGGCTCACCGACTTGGTTTTCCGGCTTTCCGAACCGTATCCCGAAGCGGTCGGGATTTACATCGAACACGGCAAAGGACATCCGACCGAATTGATTCCGTGGGAAAAGGTGGCGCGGATTGAAGACGAGGCCATTTTCATCACGCCGTCCGAAACCGGCCATCCGTATCCGCCGTTCCTTGACCAGAAAGGCTGGATTCTGCTCAACGAACACCTGATGGGCCAGACGATTCTGGATATTGATGGACGCCGCACCGAGGTGGTCAACGACGTTCACCTGCTGTTCTCCAAAGGCCGGATGATTCTGGTTCATGTGGACATCTCCTTCAACGGCTTTCTCCGCAAATGGGGTTTGGAACGCTTCGCCACGGCCAAAGATCAGTTGATTGCCTGGCGCTACGTCCAGCCGCTCTCGGTGGAAGACCACACCAAGGACATCGTGACCCTCTCCGTCGCCCGCGAGCAGGCCCTGGAACTGCCCAGCGAAGATTTGGCCGACGCGCTCGAAGTGCTTTCCGGCGACGAGCAACAGGCCATGTTTTCCGCGCTCGACCCGGACAAGGCCGCCGCAGTGCTGGGCGATGCCGAACCGCGCGCCAAACGGCAGCTCATCGCGTTTTTGTCGGAGCAAAAAGCGCGCCAGGTGCTGGCCAGAATGTCCGTGCTGCAAATCGCCGATTTCTTCTCCGATTTGCCTCACGCAAAAGCCACCGAACTGATGAAACTGTTGCCGCCGGCCCGGGCCACGCGCGTCAATGCCATCATGTCCGACACCGACGTGCCGGCGGCGACGTTGATGAGCGGGAAGTTTTTCGCGTTCACACCAGAAGCGAAGGCGGTTGACGTTCTGCATTCGCTCCGCAATTTCGCCGGGGACAACCGGAATATTTCCTATCTCTACATCGTGGCGGGCGAGGGGAAAAATTTGCAGGGCGTGGTGGACTTGCGCGATCTGGTGGTCGCGCCGGAAAATGCCAGCCTGGGGGAGTTGATGATTTCGCCCGTCGTCACGGCGGACCACGATTGCCTGCGCGAAGATTTGGTGGCGCTGTTCGCCAAATACCAGTTTCACATGCTGCCGGTGGTGGACGCCCAGGACCGCCTGCTGGGCATCGTCCGCAACCGGGACATCCTCAAAGGCACAAAGTTTGAGCCTAAAGCGGATTGATTTATGCCACGCATCAAAACCACACGAACGGTCCGGTTTGCATTGTGGGCCTTGCGGATTTACCTGTTGATCCTGCTGATGCTGATCGCCATTAAATTCGTGCGCGTCTTTTCCAGTTCGCAAAAGCAGGACAAGGCCGCCACAAACGAGAACAGATTGAAGTAAGCCGTTTCAGCAAACCGTTGCATTTATGCACATTATAAATCAATCGCGTTGGCAACATGGTCACAATTTCGCCGGCGATTTTGGAGCCGCGGAAAAAAATACTCGAAGGGTGATTCTGCTCGCCTCTGTCATGATGGCGGTTGAAATCGTCGCGGGCCTGAAATTGCATTCGATGGCCCTTTTCGCGGACGGCTGCCACATGAGCACGCATGTCGCCGCGTTCCTCATCACCGCCTGGGCTTACACGGTGACGCGCAAGAACGCGGGCAATCGTCTTTACAGTTTCGGCGCAGGCAAGGTTGGGGTTTTGGGAGCGTACACCAGCGCCATTGTTCTTGCCGGGATTGCTCTCTTCATGCTGGTGGAATCGGTGAAACGCCTCTTTCAGCCTCTTGTCATCCATTACAACGAGGCGATTGGCATAGCGGCGGTCGGGCTGGTCGTGAATCTCGTCAGCGCGTTTCTGCTCAAGGACAGCCATCACTACGGGCACGGACCTGGGCGCGCCTCCCATTCGGAGCCGCATTCCCATTCTCACAAACACGACATCAATTTGAAGGCAGCCTACATCCATGTGCTGGCGGATGCGGCAACTTCGGTGCTGGCAATCATTGCGTTGACAGCGGGCAAATTATGGGGGGCGGCCTGGCTTGACCCGGTCATGGGCATTGTGGGCAGCGCCGTCATCTCTCAATGGGCTTATGGCTTGATCCGGCAAACGCAGATCATTCTTTTGGACAAGGAGCCGGAGGATTCCGATTTGAACCGCGCAATACGCCAGTCAATTGAATCGGATGGGGACGCCGTCATCACGGATTTGCACATCTGGCAGGTTGGCTCAAATAAATTCGCCGCCATCATTTCTCTCGCTGCCCATCATCCCAAATCCCCTGAAGACTACAAGGCGCCGCTCAAAGAGCATGAGGAACTGGTGCATGTGACGGTGGAAATTCATCAATGCGAGGGCGCCCATGAAGACAAGGCGCTCGCGCCGGGCATGTGATGGGACGGCAATTCTGAACATATCTTCATGGAGTCTTCAGTAACACTATCCTCGCGCCCCGGGTTAATCTGCAAGCGTTGGTTGCGCCGGGCGCCCGACGCTGGCACTATCGGCAACCGTGTGCTCAAGCAAGACAGGCATTTTATTGAGATGAAGATTTGGTTTTACGTTCGGCCTTTGGCCGCCACGGTGGCCGCCGCCCTGTTTTTGGCGGGACGGTGCTCCGGCCAGAATGCCGCCCAGACCAACAACGCGCCGCCGCCAACGCCGCCAACTCTGGCCGCCGCGAAGGAACCGTTTTGGAATCTTCACACCGAGGCAACTTATGTCGGCCAGTGGCACCCCGGTTTCCCGGCGCAGTATTCCGGCCCGCAAAGTTTGGACAACCATTCCCTAACGGCGGAAACGGTCGATTTCGACCTCTTTCTCGGCGCCCGGTTATGGCAGGGAGCCGAATTTCATGTGGATGGATTGGTCTGGCAGGGGTTCGGCTTCAACCACACCTTAGGCATTGAAGCTTTTCCCAATGCCGAGGCCTACAAAATCGGCGCGCAACAGGGCAACATCACCCTGGCCCGCGCCTTTCTCCGGCAAACCATCGGGCTGGGTGGCGATCAAGAGCCGGTGGCCGACGATGCCCTCCACCTCGGCGGGCGGCAGGACGTATCGCGCATCACGTTGACTATTGGAGAAATCAGTGTCCTGGATATTTTTGACCAAAACTCCTACGCTGGCGACCCGACGACGCAGTTTCTGAACTGGGCCTTGGTCGGCAACGAAGCTTGGGACTATCCGGCCAACAGCATGGGCTACATCACCGGATTCGCCGCCGAATTGAACCAGCCCAACTGGACGGCCCGCTATGGCTTCTTCCAGATGCCGAGCGTCCAGAATGGCATGGCCATAAACCAACAGTACTTGCAAGCATGGGGAATGGTGACTGAATTCGAACGCCGCTTTGCCCTCCATAATCATCCGGGCGCGGTGCGGTTGCTCGCCTTCCTGAACCGCGCGCATTCGGGGACTTATGCGGACGCCTTGGACAGTCCGGTGCGGCCGGCGGTGGTGGCCACTCCCTCCTACTGCCTGAATTACGGCTTTGGACTCAACACAGAGTATGAATTGGCCAAGGGCGTGGGCGCTTTTGCGCGGCTGGGCTGGAACGCCGGCCAGACCCCGGACTGGGCCTACGCGGACGTGTCCAAGACCGGCTCGGCGGGGCTGAGCATCAACGGCGCTTTCTGGAACCGCCCCAACGACACGGTGGGACTGGCGGGGATCGTTAACGGCATTTCGCGCGTCCAGCAGGATTTCTTCGCCGCAGGCGGTCTCGGCATCCTGGCTGGGGACGGAGCGCTCAGTTACGGTTTGGAGAAGACGCTCGAAACCTATTACAATGCGCAAATCTGGAAAAACATCCATGTCACGGCGGATTATCAGTACGTGATCGATCCAGCTTACAACGCGGCGCGCGGTCCGGTTTCAATTTTGGGTGTCAGGTTCCACTGGGAATTCTAACATCCTCACGGCAGGAAGTCCGGAAGCGATTTATTGCATGGGCGACATCTCATGGAGCGTTGCATGCATCTGGACGGAGGCCGCGCAGGCTTGCTGATAGCGCTGCAAACAGGCCAGTTCGCCGCCGATGGTCATGCCGTGCGCCGATTCGCGTTCGTTGGCCAGCATTTGCGTCACCGCCTGGCTGCTGCTCAAATCGTCGCTGACCTTGGACAGGGCGCTGCCCAGGTTGGAAATGGTTTGGGCATAGCTTTGGCCGAAGGTCTCCAGGGCCGGCGCCGCCGCATGGCTTCCGTTCGCTTCCGCCGCGCCGCCGGCCTGCAACTGTGACGGATCATCGACCACAGTGTTGTTGACACCGATGTCCGACGCGTCGGTCCCGGTGAAAAAATCCCGGCCGGTCCCGCCGTTCAAATCACAACCGGAACTGTAAATGGAATTGAACCGTGTGATCAATTGCGAGGCCAGGTTGTTCAGCCCGCTTTGCAAGCCGGCCAATCCGCCGTCCCGCGCGGTGATTTTCCCCGCAATGCTGCCGGCGGCCAGCTTCAGCCGCGCGCCGGCGTTTTGCGCCTGGAGGCGCAAATTTTCATTGTTGTCAGGATACGTTGCCAGGCTGTCAGGCGTCTTCGCCCCGGAAACCATGGCGACGCCGCCAATGCTCACGTTGACGCCGCCGTCGGCCCGGGGCGTGGCAATGATGTTGACGCCGCCGGAGAGCGTTTCCAGGCATTGTTCGCGCTGGCGGGCCAAAGCGCCGGCCCGCCCGCCCGAAGCCCGCGCCTCGATGATCTGCCGGTTCAAGCCGGCAATATCATTCAGGGTCTGATTGGCCCGGATCACATCCTTTTGAATGGAAGCATTCAAATCGTTTCTCAACCCGTTCAGCCGGGAAGAGGCGCGGTTGAATTTGGCGGCGACGTCCTGCGCGCTTCGCACAATGCCGCGCCGCAGCGGGAGGTTGGCCGGGTTGCTGTACAGGGTTTCAAAGGAGTTGAATAAATTCGACAGGTCGGCGTCCAGTCCCTCGAGACCATTGGGCGCGGCGCTGAAACTGAACAGCTCATCCATACAGGCCCCGGCGTTTTGCAAGTGCGTTTGCTGGGCGGCCAGCGACCCGGTCACACTGGCTTCGGCCTGGAGTTGTGCGTCCAGCAGAGGATCGCGCGCTTCGGCAATGACTGCGGCTTCGACTCCCCTCCCTTCCCAGCCCGCCAGCGCCAGCATGGGAGCGGCGGCCTGAATGGCCCGTTGTTGGCGGGCCCGTTTTTTGACATCGGCGTCAAGTAATGCAATCATAATTTCGATGGCTCAGTTTACCTCCTCCTGCAGTTGTCGCGTCACCCGCGAGAGAGTCGGCAACCGGCCCTGGCCGTTGCCATCGGACTTCCGGACGGGGGGGCAAAGTGAATTCAAAAGTTGCTGCATCAATTCGACCGAGCGTTTCAGCATCACATGATTCTGGCGCGCCCGGCGGCGCACACGAAACAAAAGTTCGTTGTTTTCATCCACCAGCGCCTTGAGCATCGGCTGGTAATCCGCCGGCAAAAAGGAAATCAGCTCCTTAAAAGACGTATCCTCCGCCTCGCCCGCCGCCGCGGCGACAGCGCGGCGGCACTCCTCCCGCCGCTTCCGGGCTTCCTGGATGGCCACGCCTTGCGCCTGGACCAGGCTGATGGATTGGGACACTTCATTGGCGGCGCGGGTCATGAGATATTCCTGCTGCCGGTCCAGCAGGGCAAGCATTTCGCCATAGTTTTTCAACTCGTCACGGAGGGCTTCGATCAATTCTTTGATGCTTTCTATCATGGATAATTTACGGCTTCCTGCTCACACTTCTTTAGGGGGGGGCGCCTTCAAGGTCTTCGATGTCGCCGCCTGCGGTAAAACCCGGGGGTCAAACACCACTGGCGGTCGGGCGGCCTGGCAATCCGCTTCATAATCTCTCTGGGTGTCGATCATTTCAACCCGTATCAGCATCCACTGTGCCATGACAAAAAACCCTTATTTTAAAGGGGTTTTGTGAAGTCCCGGCCAGAAAAGGGGAAAAACATGCCACGCCAGACAGGATGAATTTGCCCCCGGCCCCGCTCCTCCCGAATTTGCCCGGATTTTTGCCTGTCAACGACCTGCAGAGCAGGGGTCCCCCATCAACATTAAAAGGGTTGCCAGCGCCGCCCAAAAACGCTATCAATCACAATCATGCCAACAGTCGGCGAACAACTGTGCGCGGCGCGCCAAGCGCAGAAATTGGAAATTCACCAGGTGGCGGATTGGACCAAAATCCGCAGCGACCATATTCGCGCCCTGGAGCAAGGCAATTACAGCGTCTTTTCCGCCCCGGTTTACATTCGTGGTTTTGTGCGCACTTATGCCACTCTCTTGAAACTCGACGCCCCGCAAATCCTTCAGCAACTCAGCCGTGAACTGGCCGATTCCGGACAGCAGGAGCCTGCTTTGTCCCAGCCCGCCAGTGGCGCGCTGGATGACGCCATGTTCCATCTTTCAAAGTTCGTCCGGCGGCTGGCGTTGCCCGCGGTGGGGACGCTTCTTATCGTGACGGTGGTCGTCGTCTCTTATTTCGTCTGGCTTCATTGCCAACACAAGGATCCGTTGCAGGGCTTGGGGCCGGGGCTTTATCAAGCGCCGCCGGCCAGCGAAACGCTGCCCCTGCCCAAACCCGCCAATTAGGACGTTTGCCGCCCGGCCCCGTAAGTTGTCCCCGTGATGAAAACTCCAATAACAACGCCGGCGCGCGTCGGTCTCATTTCCCTCGGTTGCGCCAAAAACCTGGTGGATGCGGAAATCATGCTCGGCTCCCTGCTCAAGGCCGGATTGGAAATCACCAACGAAGCCAGCCAGGCGGATGTTGTCATTGTCAATACGTGTTCGTTTATTGACGCCGCCCAGGAAGAAAGCGTCGATGCCATTTTGCAATCCGCCGCGGTGCGCGCGCAGACCAGGCCCGGCCAGGGCCTGGTCGTCTCCGGCTGCCTGCCGCAACGCTATCGCGACGATTTGCCCGCGCTCCTGCCGGAAGTCGATGCCTTCATGGGCATCGATCAAGTCGCGCAGGCGGCGGATATTGTCCGGCAGGCGCTGGCGCGGCGGCGGGAGAAACTGGCCCGCCCGGCAGACACTCGCGGCGCGCGGGCAAAACCTCGGATTGCGCACCGCATCGCGGAGTTGGACCGGACAAAACCGGCCCCGGCCAAAGCGCCACCCGCCGCTCCGCTCGTCCAGGTCAATCTTCGGCCCGGTTACATTCCCGATTTTGCCACGCCGCGGTTCCGGCTGACGCCCAAACATTTTGCTTACGTGAAGATTGCCGAGGGCTGCAATCATCCGTGCAGCTTTTGCATCATTCCCCGCATGCGCGGCTCCCACCGCAGCCGCAGGCAGGCCGACATCGTTCAGGAAGCCCGGCAACTCATTGCCAGCGGGGTCAAGGAGCTGAACCTCATTTCGCAGGACTCGACCTACTACGGCCTGGACCTGCGCCCCAACGCCAGCCGCGCCATTTCCTCGCCGGAAAGATTCTCCGCCACCGCCAAATCGCTCACCGCCGGAGCAACGACCCTTTGCACGCTCCTGCGCGAACTCAACGGGTTGCCCGGCCATTTCTGGGTGCGGCTGCTTTACACCCACCCCGCCCACTGGACCGATGAGCTGATTGAAACGATTGCCCAATGCCCGAAAGTGGCGCGCTACGTGGACATGCCGCTGCAACATATTCATCAAAACATGCTCGAACGCATGCGCCGCGAAACCTCGCGGCAGCACATCGTCGAATTGATCGCCAAAATCCGGGCCGGCATTCCCGGCATAGCCATCCGGACCACGTTCATTGTTGGGTTCCCCGGTGAAACGGAAGCTTGCTTCCAGGCGTTGCTCGACTTTATCGCCGAAACCCGGTTCGAGCGGATGGGCGTTTTCACTTATTCCCGGCAAGACGGCACGCGGGCCGGCAACATGGAAGCCCAAATTCCCGACCCGATCAAAAAGCGCCGTCAAAAGCTGGCCATGGCCGAACAGTTGAAAATAGCGCGCGGCATCTCGGCATCTTTTGCAGGCCGGGAGATGGAAGTCCTGGTCGAACGCGAAGCGCGCTGGCGGGATTTACCCAAAGACAACGTCCGTTCGTGGGAGCACGGTTTGATTCGTTCCTCCGCGGCGGCGGACGGCCCGGAATCCGCCCGGCGCGGTCCATTCCTGATCGCGCGCAGCCAGGCCGATGCGCCGGACATTGACGGGCGCGTCTATATCCGGGGCAAGCTGCCCTTGGGCCAGTTTGCCCGCGTCAAAATCACCGGCCACACCGATTACGATTTGGCCGCCGAACCCCTCTGAGGACCGCAATGCCGCCCAATCTCCCGCATTCGGTGAAAGCCACGCAGCAATTCTCCATGCTCTTAACTTTGTTGAACTCGGAGAATAGGAAATGAAAAAATATCCCATTGGCCTCGAACTCTACTCCGTGCGAACCGAATTGGCGCGGGACCTGCCCAACACTCTCAAAACGGTCGCCGGGATCGGGTACGAAGTCGTCGAGTTTTATGCGCCCTACTACGGTTGGTCCATTCCTTATGCCAGGGACGTCCGCGCTTTGATGGACGATCTCGGTCTTCGGTGCCACTCAACTCACAACCATATCGAGTCCTTCACGCCGGGGGATGGCGTGGGCAGGGCCATGGAGTTGAACCAGATTCTTGGCGCCAAAATCCTCGTCCTCGCCACCGCTCCCAATGGCGTCCGCGGATTGGAGGCCTGGAAAAAACTCTGCGAACAACTCAGCCGCGCCTCCGGCCAACTCGAACCCCACGGTCTCGCCGCCGGTTTTCACAACCATCAGACCGAATGGGCGCCGCTGGACGGCAACCTGCGGACGATGGACGTGCTGGCCGCCAACACCCCCAAGGAGTTCGTCCTCCAACTCGACGTCGGCACCTGCGTTGAAGCCGGCGCTGATCCCGTCGCTTGGATCAACGCGAACCCGGGTCGCATCCGCACTCTCCACCTGAAAGACTGGGCGCCAGGCGCCGCCGCCCGGGAAAAGAGCTACCGCGTCCTCTTCGCTGAAGGTGTTTGCCCCTGGAAGGCAATTGTCGCGGCTGCCGAAGCCACTGGCGGGGTGGAGTATTATTTGATTGAGCAGGAAGGCAGCCGCTACCCGGAATTTGAGACTGCGCGCCGTTGCCTCGATGCGTGGAAAACGATGTCGAAGCCCTCCTGAATCAACGGCATTAGATTCACAAACCTCGCGCCGTCTATACTAAAGTATTAGCCGTGCCCACAACCAATAGTTTGTCATTTTGCCTCGACTGGGCCTTTTTACTGGATTATATTGCATCGTTGTCCCAAAAAAAGTGAACTGTGGGAGACATGAAACGGCTAAAAATTCAGTCGCCATCCGATGGTTTGACAGACCGGGGCCGCCTCGCTTTGTCGCGTGTGTGGTTGTCGCGATGGCCGTCGGATGCCACGGAAAGAAATTGAGTTGACGCCAAATGAAAAAGACGCATATAAAAAACATTCGTAGAATTCATTTTTTGCAGGGAGAAGCGAGGGGAAAGGGCACAGCAAAGCGGGCTTTTACCCTGATTGAACTGCTGGTGGTCATCGCCATTATCGCGATTTTGGCCGCCTTGCTTCTGCCGGCGCTGGCCAGGGCCAAGGCCACCGCCGCCAAAGCCAAATGTGCTTCCAACCTCAAACAACTCGGCGCGGCCATCACTATGTTCGCCGCCGACAATAGTGACATGTTCCCGGCTGCTGGAGATTCAAAAGGCGGTTCAACCGCCGGGACTACTCAGGTGACATGGGATGGTTCCATCAACTTCTACATCTCCAGCGGTCGTCTTGGCACGAACATAGAGGGGGCTGTGCCCGCGGCCCTGACTCCTCAAGTGTTACGGTGTCCTGCTGACATCGGAACCGATACTGGTTGGTTGATTACCGGGGGCAATACGGCGGGGGAATGGGGGAGAAAAACGTATAACATGAACGCCGCCGGCCCCACTCAAAACACCGACTGGCAAATTCCGGTGGAAGCGAACAGGAATGCTTACAAAATTCCCCCGGTGACTCAGGGGGTGGGAATCTACTGGGATGACGACCCCAACACCGCCTTGGTCCCCCCGGCGCCCAGTTACAAGACGTCGGTCGTGGTGCAACCCGCTGGCACGATCCTGCTCGCCGAAAATGCCTGCGGCCGCAACGTCATGGGAAATGTCTGGCCTTGCATCGTTCTCGCTCCCTACGGGAACACGGGAGGAACTGGCAGTGAAGGCGATATGTTCCAAACAGATCCGAACTGCGAGGATAATCAAGGGCTGGCTCTCTACACGATGCATGGCATGAAATTTGACTACCTCTTTCACGACAACCATGTGTCCGCTTACACCATGGAGCAAACAGTCGGCACCGGCTCGACCAACTACAACGGGACGGTCCCCGGCGAGACCGGCAACGGCCCGAGGGGCATGTGGACGATCAATCCGTACGACTGAATTTCCCGGGAGTGGTCCGTTTGGCCGGGAGCATCCATCTTCAGGCCGCTTGGGCGGGCTTCAGTCAAGATGGATAATGCCCCGTTGCAGGGCCGTGGTGGTTGCCTGCGTGCGGTCGTTGACCCCCAATTTGGTCAGAATGTGCCCGACGTGGAGTTTGACCGTGACCTCGGCAATCGACAGCTCGGCCGCAATCTCTTTGTTGCTCCGGCCTTTGACGATCAATTGCAGGACTTCCACCTCGCGCGCGGTCAAGTCCGGATGCGTCATGCGCTCGGCCAGCCGGGCGCCGACGGCCGGGGAGATGCAACGCCCGCCCGCATGGACGCTCCGGATGGTGTCGATCAATTCCTTGCGCTCCACCGTCTTGAGCACATAGGCGCGCGCCCCGGCCTGAAGGGAGCGGTAAATGTCCTCCTCCCCGTCATGGGTGGAAAGCATGATGATGGCCGCGCCGGGAAATTCCCCGCAAATGGCCTTGGTCGCCTCCACCCCGCTGATCCCGGGCAGCTTCAAGTCCATCAGCACAATGTCCGGCCGATGCTGGCGGTAGGCGGCAATGGCCTGCTCCCCGGTGGAGGCCTCGATGTCCGCCGTCATGTCCGGCTCGACATTGACCGAACCGGTCAGGCCCATGCGCACGACAAAATGATCGTCCACCACCATGATCCGAATCTTTTTCTCATTGGTTGTCATGGCCTTGGACGCGGTCAGGCGGCTGAAACGTTCTCTTCTTGACTGTGCTCCGGCGCCACCGCGCTCTCCGGCCCGCCCTTGTCCGCCACCGCCACCACAATTTCCGTGCCCTGGCCGGAGGCGCTGATCATGGAAAAGGCGCCGCCGATCTTCCCGGCCCGTTCGCTCATGTCCAGCAAGCCAAAGTGTCCTCCGTAAACGGTGGCGTGGCAGGTCGTGTCGAAACCCACCCCGTCATCGCAGACCCGGAGGCAGACCCGCTCCGGCTCATAGTTGAGCTTGACGACAATTTGCGAGGCGTGGGCGTGCTTGAGCGCATTGGCCAGCGCTTCCTGGGCGATGCGCAGCAGGTTGTTTTCCACCAGCGCGGCCAGCTTGCGGGGTGGACCGGAAGTCTGGACGTCAATCTGGAGATGGGCGCTGCTGGCCATGAGCTTGGTCACCTCGGAAAGGGCGGTGACCAGATTGCTGTTTTCCAGCAGATGGGACCGCAAATCCCAGACCGAGCGGCGGGCCTCAAAGAGGCTGCGGCGGCTCATGGTGCGGGCCAGTTCCAGCAAGTGCCGGGCCACCCCGGGCGCCTCGTTAAACTGCGCCGCCACCGTGTCCAATTGAATGGTGATGGCGGCCAATTCCTGCTCGAGGGTGTCGTGAAATTCGCGGGCGATGCGCGTCCGCTCCTCCAGCACCGCCTCCCGTTGTATCTTCTGCTGGATAATGTCCGTTTGCTGCCGGACCCGCCGGTCCAGCACGAACACCCAGGCAAACCCGGCCAGCAGCACCACCCCCAGCATCCCCAGCACCCAGCACAAGCGCGACAGAGTCCACCACGAGGGCTGGCGCAGCACGACCACATCGGCGGCGGAGCGCAGCAATAATTGAAAGGATTCAGGCTGGGTGGGCAGGGACGGATTCCAGTTCTCCACCGGCTGGGCCAGACAAACGCCGGTCAGTTCCAATTCGCTGCCATTTTGCAACTGGCTGATCCGTCCGTCCGCTTTGGCTTTGTCCAGATGCGCGCTCAAGATCAAATTCGCCGCCTCCAAAACCAGCACTTGCTCATCAAACCTGTCCACCCGATTCATCAGACGCCCCCGCAACCGCACCAGCACCAGATCGTAATCTTCGGAGAGCAATTGCTCGATTCCAACCTCGACCGGCACGGGTGGCCTCCCGCGCCCAACCCTCTGGAAAACCGCGTCCTCCAGCACCGGCGCATATTGGCCCAGGACGGGGAACCCCACCACCTTGACAATGTCCCCTGGGACGACCGGCGTGCTTTGCTCGCTCTTGACGTACAGGGTCGCGCCCCGGTCCTGGATGAAAAGGGAATCGCCCTTTTGTTCGGTGACCACCCCCCGCACTTCCACCCGCCGGCCATAATATCCCTCCGAATTGAACTGCAGCAGCGAGGCCATCGGCACCTCGACCGGATTGCCTGGCGCCGCCCTCTCCACCACAATATCCGCCGCACTGCTCAGGCTCAGATAGGGCGCCCGCAACTGCCGCTTGCCGTTAAAGCGCGTGCGGCAAACCCCTCGCACCCGCACGGTGGCGCAGACCAGCCGCTGGAAGTTGGTCACATCCATCCGCCCCACCAATGCGCTGAGGCGCTGCCCGTTGACCAGCAGATCCATCCGCGTCCGATCCTTGGTCGATGCCATGACCGAGCGAACCACCCCATGCACTTCCACCCACTGGCTGTCCTCCTTGCCGGTGGCCAATTGCTCATAGGAAACTCGGTGCGGCTCCGGCAACGGCTTGGACCCGAACCTTCGTATTTGTTGCGCCGTGACCATCGGAACGAAGTAACCCGCCGTGGTTGTTCCGTCCACTTCCACTTCCTCTCCAACTGGCACAGCGCTGGCTGAATCCACTGCGATGTAAATGCCGGCGGTTTGGTCCTGCAAAAATAATCCCCGGTCGGCGTTCCAATCCGAAAAAGTAACCACTCCACGCAGATGGACGGGGTAACGTTTGTCGGCCTGCTCGGGGCTGATTTTGCGGACTTGCTCGATGCTCGCGAAATGGGAAGGACCGGCCGGCGCCGCCGCGGCGCTGCCCGTCCCGGCCGCAGCCAAAGAGCAGGCCACCAAAGCACAAATTCCGACTGGCGTTCGATTTCGGTTCGGGCGCATCATTTTCACCCTCCCATCATGGCAGATTCTCCCCAAAACATCAATCTCGAAGGAAACCTTGAATTTGCCATTAAATTGGTGAACATCACAGATTTAACCCTCTCAATAAAGGCCGCCTTCCGTCAAGACGGCACTCAGGTTATAAAATACCTATACGTAAGCAGTATGCATGGACAGGACTATTGTCTGCGTGACAAAACGCCTGATTTCTGCGATAAACTCCACATAGCATATGAAAGACCTTTTTCATCAGGCGGCGAGGCGTCGGAACTTGCCGCTCATGTTTAACCAACAATGTTAACGACCACAATAATAACAACCACAAACACAATAAAAATATACAGGAACATTATGAAATCATCTCTAATAAAGCACTGGCTCCAGGCTGGTGTGGCATGTTTGATCTTCACGCCAGGTCTCGCGATCTGTCAGCCCTTGACCGTGACCATGGTTGACTCATTCGCTAACAACGTCAACGGATGGAGTATGCAGGGCTGGAACGGCACCCCAAACGCCACCTGTACTTGGGCCGCCGGTCCAACCTACGATGCCGGACAAAGCGCCTCATCTGGATCGATGGAACTGCAAATCCCTTTTAACAACACCGGCTATAACGGCAGCACTGCCCTCTACTCACCAAGCGTGAGCGACTTCTCCGCGTGTACGGCCTTTGCATTTGACGTCAAGGTGGATCCAAATTCGTGGCTGGACGGGGCCGGCGATGCGGTTCAGCTTCAACCCGGCCTCAGCTGGAACAACAAGGGCTTCATATTCTATATCGCCCCGGTCGCAACCAATAACGGTTGGCAGCACATCAGCATGCCGGCGAGTGACTTCGCCGCCGGTACATTTACCAATGTTACTGAGATAGAATTCCAAACCATGGACTACGATACCCCTTTCGCCAGCAACGGGACGGCCATCATCTATATTGACAACATCGAGTTCACCGCCCCCAGCCCGACATACCCGAACTACAACCCGCCCGCGTTCCAGTTTAACGATCCCTCGACCACCGCGGAGATTTATGGCACAGGCACCCCGGATTTGTGGTATGGCGGCAACAACGCTTCCTTTACGTGGAGCTCCACCCTGGATACCTTGGACCCGTCCAGCACAGGCTCGCTCTATGTCTCATGCCAATTCGACGGCGCCAATAACGGCGAGAGCTGCGTATGCGCCATTCCTTTCGACACCAATTGGGTGGGGGGCAATACGGGTCAGTTCACAGTCGAAACCAACCCGGCATACATCATTGATGCCCGGCAGTACAGCGCCATTGAGTTGGATGTGATGTGGGACTCGGTCAATTCCACCGTCCCGTTAGACGACTTCAACGCCGCCGGAGACATTCACGGTTTTCCCATGGGCGCGCTGGAAAACGGTCCCATTCCCAATCCCACCGGCGGCGGTGTTCAGAGTGAAATCTGCGGCGTCGGCGCCAGCAACATCTACATCCCGGATGCGGCCTCCAACGGATGGGTGCATATGGTTATTCCGATTACCTATGCCACGATTGAAGATTCCCAGGTGATCGGCATATGGATGAAGAAATACTACGGCGGCCCTGATAATGGCACCGTGGCATTTTGGGTTGATAACATTACCTATGACGGGGCCGTCATACCGACGGTTAAGCCCCAGGCGAGCTTGTCGCTCAGCAAACCGGTTGACGGGTTGCAGCTCAATTTTGACGGATACGGACCGTATGATCGCGAAGGTGTCGCCACATGGGACAATAGCTACTCATTCGTGACCGCCAGCGGCCCGGTTACCTACAGCATGACCATTGGCTATGCGCCGCCGCCAGCCTATCCCTCCGGCCTGCGTATCTACCTGGATCCCATGAGCGGAACGTCATCCTCGCCGGACTGGAATGACGCGAATATATTATCCATAAACCTCAATAACAACGCCACGGGTCCTCTTTTGACGTTGGAGTGCAAAACAAATGAGGCTAATAGCAATGGAGATCTCTATGATGCATCAGATCCAACGTGGGCCCCCTCAAATTCACCCACGGTGGGAACCTGGTCGTTCACCATCTCGAATAACACGAACATTTACTGCCTGGCTCCCGACGGTGAATCCACCAACCTGCCGTTCCCGTTGAGCCTCACCTCGGCTCAAGTGGCATCCTTTTTCGACCAGGGGAATGGAATGTGGGTTTACTACAGCGCCGAATGCGGCGGCACCACCGGCGAAGGCAGCCGATGGGTTCTGACCAAAGCCTCCATCTCGGGCGGCGGTGTGCCGGCGCTATCGGACAACTTCGTGACCGACGCCAACAATGGCGACCCCGGCCCCGCCTCGGTTGGACAGGGCAACGAATGGACGAGTTACAGCGGCGTCGATTGGGCCAACGAGGCCAATTCATCCGCTTTGTATGCCACCTATCTCATCGGGACCAACACGGTGTACTTTCTGGACTGGACGGATAACACCACCAACAGTTATACTGTGATGACCAATACCACCCCAGGGCCGTCTGGTTGGGGATCGAATACGGTGCTGACCGGCGAGAGCTACCTAAATGCGAGCTCCTTCCGGGTGGAAGTCGCCAACACCAACTTGCCGCCTACCGGCAACTTGTTCTTCGAGTTGATGGCGCCCTAACCGACGGGTTTGATGCAAGGTGCCGGCCGGGTCAACCGGCCGGCGCCTTTCTTTGGTGGAAAGAGGGAATGGCTTGATAATTGGAGTCAAAGGGAGGGGGTTTAAATAGAAAGGAAATATTAGGCTTATGAATGAATCAGACCGGGTTTCGCCGGTAGATCTGGGCGGCCGGGTCATCTGCAGTCAGCGCGGACGCGCAGGTTTCACGCTGATTGAGTTGCTGGTGGTCATTGCGATTATCGCCATTCTGGCGGCCCTGCTGCTGCCTGCGCTTTCCAGGGCCAAAGCCCAGGGGCAAGGCATTACATGCATGAACGACACTAAACAGATTGTGCTCGGCTGGCTGGAATATGCCGACGATAATCAACAACTGTTCGCCCCCAATGACTTTTATAGCGGTGGCGGCACCGGAAGCACTCCACCGTACAATGGTCCGTCCAAAGTGGCAGGATCAGGAAGAGCGCCCAATTGGAACTGGGTCGGCGGAGCAATGGACAATAATACAGGTAATATTGAAGCCACCAACATCGCGGATCTCACCACGGATGCGGCTTTGGGGCCTTACGTCAAAAACGCGGCGGTTTACCATTGTCCGGCCGACCATTTTATCGTCGAGGGCATTGGCCAAAGGGTTCGCTCCTACTCCATGAACTGCGCTCTGGGCACCCTCTGGAATACGGCGACGTCTGGCGGCTCGGGCTGCGCCCGCGGCAATCCCGTTGGCGGTACATGGCTGGCGGGCGGTTGGTCGGGCTCCTGCGAGAACACCACAATATGGCAGACTTACGGAAAATTGGGCAGCTTGAGAAAAGCCGCCAATACCTTTGTCATCGTGGACGAGAACCCACTCAGCATCAATGACCCGGTTCTTTGTGAGTCACTGGGAGCAACGGCGGATGTCAACGGCAATGCCACTTCTGACGAGCTTGTGGACGTGCCCGCCAGTTACCATAATGGCGCCTGCGGGTTTAGCTTTGCCGACGGCCATTCAGAAATCCACAAGTGGCTGGGAACCACATTTGACACTGTCGCAAAACACGGGACCATTATGCAGTCGACGCTCGATATCAACGACCTGCGCTGGGTGCAGTTCCGCACCACCTCCGAGTAATCAAGACTGTAAAAGGGGCACTCATCCATACGCAGCCAGATCAGACAACCCCGGCTGCCCATCCCTTCCACGCCGCCTTGACAGGGCGTCAGCGCTTTGCTGCGGAGCTGCTTTTTGCGCGCAAGAATTGAGCGGCTTTCAGGGCGGCAGCATTCGTGGGACTTCGTTGCAGGACCTCTTCAAACCGCGCCAGCGCTTCGGCCTCGCGCCCCAGATTCATCAGGGCGAGACCGAGGTTCAACCTGGCCTCCAATAACTCCGGCTGGAGTTGCAGTGCTTCGCTGAATTGCCCGCCCGCCTCGGCGTAACGCTTCAAAGTGATGAGGTTTTGGCCTGCGTCCATGCGCAGTTGCGCGTCTGAGGGATTGACCTGGATGGCGGCGGCGTAATTCGTCGCCGCCGCCTCCAGCCAGCCGTGCTTTTGGCAGAAGCGGGCCAATTTCACAAGTTCCCAAGGGAAAAAATGGTTGGCCAACGCTTCGTGATAGCATTCGTCCGCCTCGGCCTGGCGGCCCGACTTTTCGTAAAGCTCGCCGAGTCCCATCCATGCGAGGCTGAACCGCGGCTGGACGCTCACTGCGCGCCGGTATTCACGGACGGCCTCTTCGCGCCGGCCGAGCGCCGCCACTATCTGCGCCAGATTTACCAGAGGCGGCACAGCCTGTGAATCCAATGCAATCGCGCGGCGGAAGGCGTCCACCGCGGCCTCCGGCTGGTTGAGGCGCGCGAGGATTTCGCCCAACAGCTCCCAGTCTATTTCGCTGCTGGGAAGCAGATCCAGCGAACGCCGCAAGGTTGCTGCCGTGGCGGGAAGATCGCCTGACAACTGTTGCAGGCATGCCAACTGGTCGAGCAGCGAGGGATCCTCCGGAGCCTGGGCCAACGCCGCTTCGCAAGATTTGAGCGCTTGGCGGATTCCTTGCGGCGAGGTTGCCGGCCTCAATTGATCGAGCAACGCCAGCAAATGTTGCCACTGGGCGTCATGGTTGAGTTGCCCGGTGAATGGCGGCTCCTGCAAGCGGCTGAGGATTATCTCCACATCTTCCATCCGCGACCAGTCGTTCCAAGCCAATCGTCGCGCGCAATCTGCCACCGACGGCCAGGGCCGGGCCGCAGCGGCGCTCCTGACCGTTGGCTCCGGCAATAATTTCTCCACCTGCTCCGCAATGGTTCGGGCCAGCAGGTAGTTGCCCATGAAGTTCAGGTGGACGTGCTCGTAAAACAGGTTGTCGCCGGGCAACCCGTCGGGGCTCTGTTCCGCGCAAGCGCGTTCCGCATCGGCCAGCAGAACGCGCTCCGGCTGGCGATTGGAGGCGGCTTGCCTGGCCAGCTCGTTGAGCCGGTTGTCGCAACGAAAACGCAGTGTATCCAGTTCCCGCGCCTTCAGGAAATCTTGCCGCGCTTCGGAGATTCTGCCCAGCGCCAAGGCGCACCCAGCCTGACGAAAAGGAAGTTCCGCGAAAGAGTCGTCAATCTGCGCCGCTTCACGAAAACGCGCCGCGGCCACCTCATTGTTTTTGGCGAGTTGGGCCGCAATGCCGAGTTGATAGAACTGCTCCCACTTTGCCCTGGCTGACTCGGACAACCCCGGCCGATGCTCCGAGGCAAAAGGCGCGCAATCCTTTAAATTAACCGCGACGGTGCTGACCACGATGCCAACGCCAGCCTGCCGACCGGTCTGGATGATATCGGCCAGGTTTCGCGCGAAATTCCGATAAACGGCGTCCATGCGCGGGTCCTTCGCCCGCACTTGCTCGTTGAGAAACATTTCCATACCCTCCCACTCCCTGCGCGACGAAGATTTCTGCATCCATTGACGAAGGGAGTCGAGCAATTGCCCGACGCGGGTCGCCTTCAACGCAAGGGCGCCCCGAATGAGCGGGAGCGGCGGGGTCTGTCCTCCGAAGACAGTGCCGGCGCCGAACGGCCCGACCACTTCGTTGTTGCCCATGTAAATGACCCAGATGTCACCGTCCATGGCGGCGCAATCGCGGGCAATCGGCAGGATGACATGCGAATTGATCGCGGTCATGGCGGCATTCTCCACCTCAAAACGCGCGCCGGGATGACGCAGGCTCAACATCGCCTGCAGCATCTGCGGCAGGCCGAATGCCGGCTGCGGGTCGCCTTTGGCCGCGGATTCGCCGAAAACAAAAATCCGGGTCGTCCCCGGCAGCTTGGGCTGGGAAATGGAGAGCGGATAAGGCAACCGGTTCAGTTGAGGCCCAAAAAAGCGCCAGCCGAATTTATTGTTTTGAATGAAAGTCTTCCGCCCATTATGGAAAGAAGGCAGCAGGAACTCTGCCGGATAGCCGAAGCCAGCCAGCCTCAATCCCAATTCGCAGAGCGCCAAAAAGACGGCGGGCGCAGCGATGAAAGCCAGAAGCCGGAAGAACCAGAGCTTCCAGCCAACGACGCGGGATGTTGGCGCGGAAGCCGCGTTATCCCGGCCGGGCGATTTGTCCGGTTTGGCGCTATGTTTGTGGCGTTTTTTTGCCATGACTGGCCCGCGAATTCATAATCCAATTGGCACAAAATGCGTCTGGCACCAGCCAGCCAGTGTGGCGCGAGAAAAGTGCATTTGATTTCTTGGGGGGATGATACCATCCATACCATGCGTGGCGCAAGAACCCATTGTTCTCCAAAGCCCTCGGAGGCGCATCCCGGTTTTTGGCAACCCCGTTGTAAATGAGAGATCATGGCTTGCCGCAGCGTGGCGAAGAAGAATGACCAATGTCCCAGCACGACCAATCAATGACGAAGCCCCCTGACGTGGCCGGCTTCGATTTTCGGTTAATTTTTCCCCTGCGGCATTTTTTCCAGCGCCCCGCCTTTGGGAGGCAATGTGACCGGCGGAATACCTGTGGGTAGAACGGGCAGGGACGCTGGCTTCGACTCACTGTTGACGGGAGCGCGGCGCTCGCCATCTGTGGATGGGGTGGTATTCTCCAGCGGCAGTTCGAGAATGAACGTGGCGCCTTTGCCGGAACCTTCGCTCTGCGCCGTGAGCGTCCCGCCCAACTGCCTGGCGGTCAGGGCGCCGTTGTGCAGCCCGAAACCGTGACCGTCCGTTTGCGTGGTGAATCCATGCGCGAAAATCCGGGTCAAGTTCTTCGGGGGGATTCCGACGCCATTGTCGGCCACTTCCATGCGGATGGCGCGCCCGCCATTGCGCCGGATGCGGACGGTGACCTGGCGTTCCTGCTCCGCGCTCTGGATGCAGGCGCGCTTGGCGTTTTGCAGGAGGTTGATGAGGATTTGGAGGACCTTGTGCTTGTCAACGAGGATGGGCGGCACTTCTTCGAATTCACGGATGATTTCAACGTGGTGACGATTCAAGGCTGCCTCATTCATCTTGAGGGCGCTTTCCATCAACTCGGCTGCCTGCGCCGTTTCCACGACGCCAAACCTGTGCGCGTTGGCCTGCTGCATGGCCACGATTTCCTTGATGTGTTCGATATTCGCAGTCAGCGAGCGCAGTTCTTCGAGCAAAGCCGCCCGTTCGGCCGCCAAATGGTCGTTGAGTCCCCCCAGGAAGGCAAGCACTTGTTTGCCTTTCTCGTCCCGGGTGAGGAATTCGGCCAGGTCGGTTTGATGTTTATCCAGCAATTCCACCACCTTGGCCAGGCTGGAGGCCCGTGAGGTCCGCACCGAGTCCACGACGAGATTGGCGGAAACGTTGACGCTATTGAGCACGTTGCCGACGTTGTGCAGCACCCCGGTGGCCACTTCCGCCATGCCCGCCTGCCGGGAGACCACCAGCAGTTGTTGGTGCGTCTGTTCCATTTTCAATTCCAGTTGTTTGCGCGCCGTGATGTCCACCACACCATAGACGGCGCCGATGAAGGTGCCATTCTCGCCGGCCACCGGCGCAAAGGCGCCCTGGCCGATCACTTTGCCGCCATTGGCCAGGGTGTATTCATGGACAAACGGCACCACTTTGCCAGTGAGACATTCATCAATGAGCCGCTTATGCTTCTCATACATCTCGGCGGACATGACTTCGCTGAAAAGCCGGCCCTCGATTTCCGAAAGGGGTTTGCCGAACAACGTGCTGGCCAGGTTGTTGGCGAACACGAACCGGCCCGCCTTGTCGATGCAGCCGATGGACATGGGCAGGGCATTGATCATGGTGCGCAGCAGTCTTTGTTCCGCCCGCAGCGCTTCATCGGCCCGCCTGCCGGCCTGCATTTCTTTGTCCAGCTCCACGTTCGCTTTCGCCAGTTCGGCCGTTCGTTCGCGGACTTTCAATTCCAGCAGATCATTGGCTTCCTTGAGTCTGCGCTCCTTGCTTTCGGCCCGTTGGAGCAGCCAGCGATAAACCAGGCCCAGACCGGCCAGCCCCAACACGACGCAGAGGACCAGGAACCAAGCGGTTTGATGGAAGGCCGGCGGCAGTTCGACGGCAAATGCATCACCGGCGGTGTTCCACACGCCGTCCGCATTGCAACCTTGCACCCGGAAGCAATATTTGCCGGGTTTCAAATTATTGTAGAACACCGAGTGCCGCCCCTCCGCGTCAATCCAATCTTTATCGAAGCCTTCCAACTGATAACGCAGCTTCGCCTTCTGCGGCGCGATGTAGCTCAAGACCGCGAAATGGAACTCCATCCGCCCCCCGCCCACGGGGAGCGCGGGAACCATCCGGCCCTGCGCTTCAATTCCGTCGATGCGGATTTGTTGGATATGCACTGGAGGGACGACCCCGTTGGTAAAAAGGTGCGCCGCGTCAATCATCGCCACGCCTTGGGAATTCGGAAACCAAATCCGGCCGTCCGCGGTCTTGACGGCCACAGGCTCCCGTTTGGTATGGCCGATGAACTTGATCGATTCCAAATCGTCGAACACCGCGCACGCGATGCGGTCCGTTTTCCCGTCCGCGAAATCATTCAGGTTCCGGCGGCTGGCCCGCAAGATGCCGGCGACGGAGTCCATCCAGAAATTGCCCTGATTATCGGGGACGATCTCATAAATATTGTTGTCGGCCAGGCCGTGCTCGGGGGTGATGTTTTTTAGCTGGTTGTTCTTGATGCGCGCGATGCCGCTGGCCAGGCCCGCCCAAACGGCGCCATCCACGTCTTCGAAAACGCAGGACGCATTGTTGTCAGCGAGGCCTTCAGTGGTGGACCACTGCCGGGCAATCCCGTTCTTGAGGCGGAATATGCCGTTATTGCTGGCCACCCAAATGGCCCCGTCGCGGCCCACGCACAAGTTGAAGATCCAATAGTAAGTGGGCTCCTTGCCGCCCGCATAAGCATACGGGATTAGCTGGCCGTTCTGAATGCGATATATTCTGTTGGCTATGGCCACAATCAGGCCCTGTGCGTCTTCCGCCATCGCGCCGGGCCAGTTCCAGTTGGTGTAAGTCTTCACAACCTTTCCAGCGGACACCACCAACAGTTGTTTGTGGTCATCCGCCAGGTACAAATCCCCGTTACTGGCCTCGAACGCGCGCTTCATCCAACCCTGGGGCAGCAACGCATTGTTGGTGAAATTCGTCATCTTCTGGCCGTCAAAGCAGGCTAAACCCTTGTCGGTCGTCATCCAAAACCCTCCATTCCGCGCGGCGGACACCGAGACAACCGAACCTCCCGGCAGACCTTCCCGGACTGAGTAAATGGGGAATTTCACGTCCGTGATCTGGCTCAATCCGTTCTGCGTGCCGACCCAGAGGCTGCCTTCCCGGTCTTCGTAAAGTCTTGTGATGGCGTCGCTCACCAATCCATCCGTTTTTCGCAGCCAGGTGAACTCCCCGTTCCGATAGCGTGCCAGACCGGCTCCGGGGGTTCCGACCCAAATCACGCCGTGACGGTCCACCAGGATGGCCTTGACTTCGCTGTAGAAGGCGGGAATCAGTTTCGGTTGAAATTTGGAATCATAGCAACGCAAGCTAGCTCCGGTGCCGACCCAAATCTGACCCTCTGAATCCTCCGCCACCGCGTAAATATTTTCCTTCTTTAGTGAGTCATCCGGGAAGGCGGCCATCTTCCCGCCCTGCCAATAAAACAATCCCTGCTCCACCGTTCCCATCCAGACGCGGCCTTGGGAGCCTTCGGAGAACGACAGGACACGGTCTTGATAGTTCGTGTCAATGAAACTTTCCAGGGGCTTTCCCTTTACCCATCGGCCCAACCCTTGATCCGCCCCGGTCCAGACGGCGCCATCCGACGTTTCCAAAATCGTGGTGGCTTCCGTGCTTGTCGCCGCCCATCTTTCGTCCTCGATCGGGAAGAATTTTTGACCGTTGTAAAAGCCAAAACTGCCGCGACTGATGGACAACCACATGCCGCCGTCCCTGGCCCTGCTCAGGCTTCTGGTTTCCTGGCTTTGCCCTTGGGGCAGGGCAATATTAAAAAGTTTGTACTCAACTCCGTCAAACCGGACCAATCCCTTTTGCGTGCCGAGCCAGATGTACCCGTCTTTCGTCTGGGTGATACCGTTGATGACGTCAGCGGGCAGGCCGTTCTGGCGGGTCCAGCTCTGGCAATTGAATTGATACACGGACTTTGCCGGGTCCAGGGCAGGCAAAGATCCGGCCGGCAGGAGGACGGCGCAGACGAGCGCAATTCTCCGCAACCACGGTTTTATCCAGTTCATCAGACGGACCTCATATTTCCTGATATATCGTCATGATGGAGGTTCGGCTTAAGACATTTGACAACCCCGCCTTTGCCCTCTATAAGATGGACGGCAAATGAATTGGAAACCGCAAATTCAAACATACTAAATTTATGCCTGTTAAAGTTGGCTCAAAAGCACCGGACTTCACCCTCAAATCCAAAAACGCCGCCGGCCTGGTGGACGTCACACTCAGCGCAAATTTCGGCAAAAAAAATACCGTGTTGCTCTTCTTTCCGGCGGCCTTCACCGGCGTTTGCACAAAGGAGTTGTGCGACATCTCCGCCGGCCTCGGCCAGTATTCCTCCCTCAACGCCGCCGTCATCGGACTGAGCGTTGACACCCCCTTCGCCCAGGAGGCCTGGGCCAAACAGGAGAAAATCAGCATCACTTTGGCCAGCGATTTGGATAAAAAAGTCATCAAGGACTACGACGTTGTCTTTCCCAATCTGGCCGGCATCGGCGCCACGGCGGCCCGCGCCGCCTTCGTCATTGACAAGCAGGGCATCGTTCAATACGCCGAGCAAACGCCCAGCCCAAAAGATTTGCCAGACTTCGACGCCGTGAAGAAAACCCTGGCCAGGCTGGTCTGAGGCAGGATCACTCCTCACTCTTCATTGCCCTGTGTGGCAGGTCTCGATTTCCACCACGGCCCAGGCTGAAGAGGCCGTCGCCTGTCTTTTGGAGCGGCATTTCCAAAAGCCGGCCGCGGTTTATTGCGACGAGGCGACGGGCGCGAGCAACGTCACCATCTACCCGCAACGGATGCCCCGGCCGGTTCAAGCCGTGCGCGCCCATCTGCGCGGCGCTTTGCGGGCGCTTGAGGATTGCGGGCTGGATTTTGGAACGGCAAAAATCACCGTCAAACCATTGCCCCGCCAGAACTGGGCCGAATCTTGGAAACGGCATTTCAAACCCATCGAAATTGGCCGCTTCCTCCTCATCAAGCCCGCCTGGAGCCGGCGCCGGCCGCGCCGGGGCCAACGGGTGGTGATTTTGGACCCGGGACTGAGCTTCGGCACCGGCCATCACCCCACCACCTTCTTTTGCCTGCAACAACTCGCCCGCTGCCGCCGGCCCGGCCAAAAACAGTCCTTTTTGGACATCGGAACCGGCTCGGGCATCCTCGCCATCGCCGCCGCCAAGCTCGGCTGCTCCCCGATCGAAGCGTTTGACCACGACCCGGCCGCCATCCGCGTCAGCCGCCAGAACGTCAAAATAAACCATGTCCGGCATCGCTTTTGGCCACGGCGGCAAGATCTAACCACGCTCAAGAACACCAAAAACAAGAATCCCCGACGTTACGACATTATTTGCGCCAATCTGGCCCGCGATTTGCTGGTAAATCAAGCGTCGAAAATTTGCGCCCGGTTGAATCCAGGCGGAAAACTGATTGTCGCCGGCCTCTTGCGGCGGGAGTTCGGAGAAGTCCGAAAAACTTTGCGCCGATTTAATTTGACATTGCAAGTTTCGATGAACGATAACTATTGGAAGTCAGGACAGTTCGTCTTATAGTGTGCATGACCGGGACGGCGCGGGGAGGCCGCCGCCGTTTTGGAGGTCATGCGAATGACGGTGCAACCGGCCGCAAGCGGCGGTGTTGTACCGAGAAGGAATGAAGGAATTGAGTATGACAAAAACATGGCACTTGATTCAGGAAACAGTACAAAACACAAAACATCCCTTCCGTCAGGTGGAAAACAGGCCCGCCAAGGCCAAAAAGAATCGCTACGAACGACGCAAAATCCGTGAACTCCTGCGCCTGGGCGACTGGGCCGGAGAACTGGAAACCTGACATCATCCGCCAGTAAAGTGAGCACGCTGCGCGCGAGCGTGCCTTTGTCTCCCCGAAAAATTCCGGGCGCGGCGCTTTCTGGCTGCTAATCCTAATCGTAATCTTGTCCCTTCCGTCCCTTCGGTCCCTTTCGTCCCTTTGATTGATTGGTCGTTGGGTTTTTGTCATTAGACATTTCCCCTCACTGGACATACCCATTTTCCTTGAACCACTCGATGGCATCCGCGAAGGCCTGGCGCGGTGGAGTCTGGGGCAGGCCCAATTCGTTAATGGCTTTGGCTGGGTTGAAAAACATCTTGTATTTTGCCATGCGCACCCCTGCCAGAGGGGCCTTGGGCGGTTTGCCCGAAATCGCCGAGGCCGCTTCGTTGACATACGCCGCCGACAGTGCCACAAAATAAGGCACACGAAACCTCGGCGCGGGCACCCCGCTCAACTCCTCCAGAACAGCCAGCGTTTCGCGCATGGTCCAATTACCCCCGGCGTGGCCCAAAATATAACGCTCCCCCACCCGTCCCTTCTCCGCCGCCAGAATCTCCCCCGCTGCCACGTCCCGCACATGCACCCAATTCAATCCCGTATCCAGATAAGCCGGCATCCGCCGATTCAAAAAATCCACAATGATCTGGCCGGTCGGCGTCGGCTTCACATCGCGCGGCCCGATGGGCGCGCTCGGATTGACAATGACCACGGGCAACCCTTGGCTAGCCAATTCGCGGGCGACCACTTCCGCCTGCCATTTTGACCGCTTGTAATGGTTGCTCATTTGCGCCCCGCTGACCGGCGACGCCTCGTCCATTGGCACAATTTTTCCATCTAGTTCGCCAGGCAGCGCGATACACCCCACCGTGCTGGTATAAACAATGCGCCGGCACCCTGCCGCCGCCGCCGCTTCAATCACATGCCGTGTCCCCTCGACATTGGCGGCGTACATGGGTTTGTAATCGCGCAACCAGAGATGATAACTGGCCGCCAGATGGAAGCACCAATCGCACCCCTGCATGGCCTTCTCCAACCAGCCGCGATCGGAGATGTCCCCTTGAACCAGCTCGAATTGCACCCCCCTGAGACCGCGCAAATCGCCGCCCGACCGCACCAGCGCCCTGACCCGATGCCCCCCCGCCGCCAATTCATGCGCCAGATTAGCCCCAATAAACCCCGCAGCCCCCGTAACGAAACAATTCATCGCACCATGCCTGCCAGAAAACCCACCCCTGTCAACCAGTTTAAAATGTGAGAACTGGTGCCCGGAATGGGCGGATTCAAGATCAAATAGGCGCCGGGGGGAGGCGACGGGTCAGTTGTTTGTTATGCAGGCGTGGCCGCAGAGCCAAAGACGATCAACGTAGTTGGGGGGAGTCCCAAGGGATGGCGTGGGTTTGGGGGCATTCGGCTCCGCCACCACCGGCTGGATCGTGCCTGGATTCTGCCACTTGTGAATTTCCGAATGGCCATCGCTAAAGGAGAAGCCGCAGGCGCCGTTATGGTAAGAGGCCGGCACGTCTGAGTTTCCCGCCGACCACGGCGTGGGCGCTGATGGAGTGCCTTGGGTTCCATCATCGAAGTAACCATCGTTGATGCTATTGGGATGCTCGTCGAGGAAGACAAAAATGTTGGCGGGTTGGTTGATGTAGGCCACTTTCAAGTACTGCGGCCAACCGGTATTGATTGCGTTGTAGCCCGAGAATGTGGGGTCGGTTCCGGAACCAACAGGCCCGTTGACACACGTGCTGCATTCGGAATAAAGCCCGAGGAAACCGTTCATGGAATAGCTCCGAACCCGGGCTTGAAACCCTATCGCGAGTTGCTCGGGGGCGAGATAGTTGTCGGCCGGACACTTGTACGCGCCTGCGGACTTTCCCATATACGGCCCCAAAAGCCCGGCGCGGAGAAGGTCGAGATTGGTATTCTGCGGGTTTGGCGTCCAATCCATGACATCCACGCACCACGTATTGTAAGTCCCTTTTTGAACTTCTTGGTCCGTCTGGTCAATGCCGTAATTATTGATGCACCGGTCGGCGTTGTCGCCGGCGTACATTAACCACGCTTTGGCCATTTGGTTGCCGTTACTCATGCATTTTAGGCCTTGGGCTTGCACCTTGGCTTTCGACAAGACCGGAAGCAGCAGGGCCGCCAGGATGGCGATGATGGCAATAACCACCAGCAGTTCAATCAAGGTGAATCCGTGGCGGAACTGGATATCCGGCCCGATTTCCGGCAGAATTCGGCTCCCAACCGCATCGGGCGGCTTCAGTTCAGCGTGTCTCTTTATGATAGGCATGTTTCAAACTTATAATGCTTCCACAGAATGTCAATCGCAAAATGGCAGGTCCCACTACTGCCCGAAGCCCCGGCCAACACGCGCGGCCCCTCCAGAAAACCAGCGTCGCCGCGCCGTCCATTCGGACGGCCGGCGACCCACTGGCTGCCGGCGGCTGCACCGGCTTAATTGGCATTTGAGCGGTGCGTCCGTGCGGCTCAACTTTACGGCGCTCGCAATCTCAGATGCGGCGGCCACGCAAAAATCGTGGCAACAGTGTCAGGATGCCCGTGCCCAGGAGAGCCAAACTGGACGGTTCGGGAACGTCGCTGGTTTGGATTTGGAAATAGCCCCCCAGCGTGTCGCCGGCGCCGAATGGATTATTGACAGGGGTTATGTCGTAGAAGGTGTCGCCAGGCCCTGTGCCTGTATCGGCGTACGCCCCGTTCACGGAATACTGAAATGCATTCATGCCGTCGCTCGGGTCGACGACATAGTTCAACCCCAGGGTAATCGGTGTGCCTACTGTGTAGGTTCCATTAGGGCCGAACAGGAAAAACGAAGGCCCTCCGCCTTGGAAGATCACTCCTGCATTCCCGCCTTGCCCAACGGCGAGGATTTGTAAATTGCCGCCCCAGCCGAGATCGGTGTTTGGATTGTTGAAAAAGAAACCGCCTTCCATGTCCAACCCGGAAATGCCGCCGGTCAACGTCATGGTGAAGCTGGCATTGAAGTAGTCATTGACTCCGAAGTTGTAGGCGCTCGTTCCCCCATTGTTGGAGAAAAACCAGAGGTTCTGGTTGGCGTATGTATTTCCATTCCCACCCGGGTCGCCGACGTTCGCCTCGTTGAGCGAGACGTTGAGCGTATCGTTTTGGGGATTGCCAAAGGCGCTGCTCGTGAAAACCGAGCTAGGGATCTGGGGCTGGAAGGCACTATTCGGATCTATATAGGCCGAATTGATCGAGCTTACCGGACCATCCGGGTTCGGGCTGACGGCAACAATACTGATATCTGAGAAGAGCGCTGTCCCGGAGTTGGGAACAGTGTTGCCACCATTTGCGGTGGTTCCCAATGCCAGGCCGATGACGGTGACAAAACTTATGCACACCGTTGGATTGATTGTTTTTGTCGCTGGGCGACCAACAGAGGTTTTATGATTTTTTGAGTTCATATAAGCGCCACTTTAACGGGAAGAGGACTTATGTCAAGGGAAAAATGCAAAAAAATTTCTCCAAAGAATCTGTGGGTAAAAAAACAGCCTCTAATGCTGCAAGTGACTGTGGGACAGTCTGTTGCGCATGAACATCGCCTCAAGCAATTCGACATGCGAATTCCGGGCGGCAGCCAGCACCCCGGGCACGAGCGGGCGCGCGGGCGGCGGCGGCGGGCTTCGAGCCTGCAGCTCGCGTCGCCGCCGCTCGCCACGGCGTAACGGACTCGCCCACCCACTCCCGCACCCCTTGTTTTTGACCCACGGATTCTTCGGAACACCCAAAGAATAAAGAAAAACATTGACACCTCAGCCTTAGGCGGTAAAGTGCCCGCTGGCCATCCGGCTGCTAATTTAAATTGAATAGCCGTTGCAATAATAAAAACTGCGGTAAAACAACGAAATCACCCATGAAAAACAACCTAAATTCCCACCAAAACGATTGCCGTTTGCCTGGATTCAAAACCGCAAACTTCGCAGGCCTGGCTCTGGCCGCCGCCCTGGCTCTGGCCACCATCAGTCCGGCTCAAGGTCAGGCCGGTACCAATCTTCTGGTCAACCCATGTTTCAGTGCAAATAACGGCAATAAGGTTCCGACAGGCTGGAGCCGTTTTGTGCCGCCGGAGCCGGGGAATCCTCACACGAATGACTATTGGATCGAAAACAATGAGGCCACCCCGATTTGTGGCACGGAGTATTGGAAGGAGTGGGGAGCCGGTTATTTCCCTGCCCCAACCAACAATGTGGCCGGCATTTACCAGGAGTTCGGCAGTTCACCCGGCTCAGTCTATAACGCCAGTGGATGGTTTTACACTAAAACCAACGACATCATCGGGAACCCCACCTTTAATAGCTATGCCTGGATTGACGTTTCTTTCCTCGATGCGGGCGGTAATCTTCTCGCCCTTTACACATCGGGTGATTTTTCCGAACTTGCGGACCCAGGGGGTTCAACTAATTGGTTCCAATATGAGGTGACGAATGCGTGCGATCTATCATCTCCGGTTGCCACCGGCGATCCCTATTTCACCAACTACGCGGTGACGGGGCAAGTGACACAGTTGGTCGCGCCAGCCGGGACAGTGACGGTCCGTTACCGATTTGCCTATCTTCAGGCAAACAATGAGAGCGGCTCCTGCTATTTCGACGAGGCCGCGCTGGACCAGACCGCTGGGCCGGAAGCGCCTGTCATTACCAACATCTTACCCCAGAACATGATCTTCTACCCTCAAAGCAACGGCTTCAACTTTGTCGTCTTCTCGCCGAGCGGCTCAACCATCAATCACAGCGGCATTCACCTCAGCCTGAACGGGGTGGATGTTTCCTCGAGCCTGGCCTTCAGCGGCTCCTCATCGAGCAATTCCGTGTCCTATCAAGGACTGCAATCCAACACGACCTACAACGCGACCATCACCGTGACGGACGTGGATAACCTCTCCGCCAGCTTCAGCACCTACTTTGAAACCACTTGGGTCGGGATTCCTCCCATTTCCTATCTGTGGGAAGCCGAAGATTTTGACTTTAGCAGCGGAATGTACATTGATTTCCCCGACCTCTGTAACGCCAGCGGCGATCCCAACTGCTACTACGGGACAGTCGGCACTCCCTACGTGGACGAGTACTACGCCAATAATCCGAACGAGTCAGTCAGTCATCTCTATCGCGCTCTTGATCAAATGAACATTGACACCTCAGGGGACTACTTGCGCGAGAACCTTTTCAATGCGGACAGGACTGATTACGCAATGAACCCGTTCGAAAACACCGAGTGGGTCAACTACACCCGGAACTTCTCGAACGGCACGTATTGGGTGATCGCCCGCCTTGCAACCGACGTCGGCCTCTCTGGGTCTGAGACTATGAGCGTGGTAAACTCTGACGGCACCCTCACCGATCTGGGCACCTTCAAGATGGGCAACGGACTCGGCTGGACCACGTTTTCGAATGTCTTTCTGCTGGATACCACCGGCAACAGAGCGAACGTGACACTCAATGGCGTAACCACTTTGCAGGTCACGAGCGGGGGCAACTTGTTGCCGAACTTCTTCGCGCTGATCCCCGAGCACGTGGTTTTGAGCGGGATGTACCCCGACGGCGGGCACCCGTTGGAGTACACCAATGCTCTCACTTTCACCGTTACGACGGTCGGGGCCACCTTTCCGGCCAACAGCATCAAAGTGAACCTGGATGGCTTCGACGTTTCTTCGGCGCTGGTTATCAGCGGTTCGGCGTCGGATGAAACTGTCGTTTATCCCGATCTGCTTCCCAATGCCATCCACACCGCAATCATTACCGCAACCAATTCTCTCGGTCGCGGCGTCGCCGTCACCAATCAGTTCGACACCTTCAACGGGAATAATTTCATGGTGGAAGCGTCGGATTTCGATTTCAACGGCGGCCAGTTTATCACCAATAATGCGTCTATTATTGCTCCCCCATATTGGTACCCCAATGCGTATGAATACTATTATGTCGCCACGACGAACATCGATTTCCAACACACCATCCTTGGTTGCGAGTCGAACCTGTACTATCCGGATTATTATCCTTATCCCAATAACCAGACTGAAGCATATCGTCCCAATGGCATTCCTACACAACCGGGGTCTGACTATCTTACACCTATCTTCGTCAGTGATTTCGGGACTGAGTTTGACCTGGGTTGCTTTGGTCCCGGGGATTGGGCCAACTACACCCGTATTTATCCGACGGGCAACTTCTTTGTTTACATGCGTACCGCGGGTCTCGGCCCCTTTTCGATGTATCTGGAGCAGGTCGTCAGCGGCGCGACCACGACCAATCAGGTGGTCCAGCAACTGGGCTACTGGGGTGCTGTCGGGGTTAACGATGCAACCTATTCTTGGGTGCCGCTGACCGATGCCGGTTTGGTTGCGCCGGTTGTGGTGAGCTTGAACGGGCTCGAAACCCTCCGTATCACGACCCCCACCGGCGACTGCTATCCAAATTACTTCATGCTGGTCCCGGCATCCGGCATCAGCCTCTCGGCCGCAAGGTCAGGCAGTAATGCCGTCATTTCTTTCCCGTCCCAGGTCGGGGTTGTCTATAGTGTCTTTTCCCGGGCTGCTTTGGCCTCCGGCAACTGGAACTTTCTGACCAACGTTCTCGGCACCGGTGGCGTCGTACCCGTGAGCATCCCCGCCACGACAGCCGCCCAATTCTATGAGGTCCTCGCTCCTTGAGCCTCAGTCGGCGGGACTGGCCTGCCGGCAATGAAGATGTTGTAATGAAAAGACCTCATGCATTTGCCGGCGGGTGGCTCCCGCTGCTTCGGGCTGGACTCCGGCTCCCGTTTGGGATGGATCGCCGCCACGTTTGCCAAATTCTTGCCGTGGCGGCCACTATTCACACTGCGACCGCCGTCGAAGCTCCCACCAATTTGGTGAGTTGCACGGGAGATCTGAGCATCGTTTTGCATTGGGACCCGGTTAGCGATCTCACCCTTTCGGGATACAACGTCTATCGTTCGCTGAACGGCACCGGTCCATTCGTCCTGCTCAATGCCAGCGTGCTGCCGTCGCCGGGGTACTGTGATCTCCAGGTCAGCGATGGCGAGACAAACTTATACGAGGTCACCGCTGCGGACGCGGTCACGGGTGAAGGCCCTCCTTCGGCCACCTTGGCTGCGGCCGCCAATCCCTTTACAAATAATGATCAAGTTCTGGATTACATCCAGCAGACCGATTTCGATTACTTTTGGTACTGGGCCAATCCAGCCAATGGCCTCATCCCGGACCGGAGCGAGACCAACTCGGCTTGCAGCATCGCGTCGGTGGGATTCGGGCTGACCGCGATCGGTATTGGCATTGACCACGGTTGGATCACGCGGTCCCAAGGCGTGGCAAGGGTCACGACGACGTTGAGCACCTTTCTCTATGGGCCGCAAGGCTCCAATGCCACAGGCGAAATCGGGTACAATGGGTGGTTCTATCATTTTTTGGATATGAACACCGCGGTGCGAAGCGGCACTTCGGAGCTGTCGTCAATCGACACGACACTTCTGCTGGCCGGAATCCTCTACGCCAAACAGTATTTCAATGGCGCCAATGCGGCCGAAACCGCCATACGATCCATGGCCTCCGCCATATTTAACCGGGTGAATTGGAACTGGTTTGCTCAAGGATCGGATGGAGTATCATTGCAGTGGTTACCCGGCGGCACCGGTTTCGCCTCCGGCAATTGGGTTGGCTATGACGAGGCCATGATTATGTACATCCTCGGCATGGGCAGCTCGACCTATCCCTTGCCCGCTTCCTCATGGCCCCAGTGGACCACCGGATACATCTGGGCCACCAACTACGGCCAGGCTTATGTCCAATTCCCTTCCATGTATGTGCATGTGTACTCCCATTGTTGGATTGACTTCCGCCATATTGCGGACTCTTACATGAGCAACCACAACAGCACCTACTTCGAGAACTCCCGGCGGGCCGCCCTCGCCCAACTGGCATTCGCCATTGCCAACCCGAACCATGAAACGGGATACAGCAGCAACGTTTGGGGTTTGAACGCGAGCGACGGGCCTTCTGGCTACGCGCTGCATGGCATCACCGGCACACCGATACCCGGATTTGACGATGGCACGATCGCCCCCTCCGCCGCGGGCGGGGCAATGGCCTTCACGCCCGAATATTCGGTGCCGACTTTGAGCTACCTTTACACCCATGCCCGGCTGAAAATTTGGACTGCCTACGGCTTTTCCGACGCGTTTAACCAGGGGAAGGGATGGTATGATACCGATGAACTGGGGATCGATCAGGGACCCATTGTGATTATGATTGAGAACTATCGCACCCAGCGTCCCTGGCAGCTTTTCATGCAAAACCAGGAAGTCCAAACCGGTTTGCAACAGGCCGGCTTCGTCTCGCTGCCTTTTGTGACACCCACTTTGCAGGCCCAGCCGGCCCAGAATGCTTTCAGTCTCTCTTGGCCCGCACAGGCAGGCGGCACTTATCAAGTCGAATACTCCCCTGACCTTGTAACCTGGTTCGCTTCGCCCACCGGGGAAGTGGTCGCCTCCACTACAAATGCAAGTTGGACGGATGGCGGCCCTCCGGCCACCACCAATTCGCCGTCCAGCGTCACCCAGAGATTCTACCGCGTCTTCCAGTTCGGTTTCCCGCAGACACCATAAGAACCGTTGGTTACCGCTGTTTACCGATCAACGATTCTCCCCCGCCTCTTCCCCTTTGCTCCAATGCACAGTGGCTGAATTCAGTTGACTGGAATCAGCCCCGATGCGAATCACAAAATCCCCCGCTTCCCAGTCATACACCAACTCACGGTTGTAGAACTTCAAGTCCTCGGGAGTGATCTTGAACCTGACTTCGCGGCCTTCCCCTGGTTGCAGGTTGATTTTCTCAAAGCCCCGCAAGTCCTCCACGCTCCGGGTCACACTCGCCGCTGGATCGGTGATGTACAACTGCACCGTCTCCTCTCCCGCCCGCTGGCCGGTATTGACGACCCGCACTGAGGCCGCCAGGGTCTCATCCCCTTTCAGAGCGCGCTGGCTCAACCTGACATCACTGTAGGAGAAAGTGGTGTAGCTCAATCCAAACCCAAAGGGGAACAGCGGTGAATTGGGCACGTCAAGGTAGCGGGAGAGGTACTTCACCCGCGGATCCCCTCCGTAAGGGCGCCCGGTGTTTTTGTGATTATAATAAAGGGGGATCTGGCCGACATTCCGCGGGAACGTTGCCGTCAACCGGCCCGAGGGGTTGTAATCGCCAAACAACACATCCGCCACCGCATGGCCCGTTTCCGTGCCCCCGAACCAGGTTTCCAGCATCGCGCTGCAATGGGCCGCTTCCCAGGTCAACGTTAAGGGGCGCCCGTTCATGAGGACCAGCACCATGGGCTTGCCGGTTTTTTCCAGGGCTTTCAGCAGTTCCTCCTGGCTTTCCGGCAACCCGATCTCACTGCGGCTGGCCGCTTCGCCGCTCATGCCGCAGGATTCCCCCACCACCGCCACGACAACGTCCGCCTTGTTCGCAGTCGCAATGGCCTCCTCAATCATTTCCTGCGGCGAACGCTTGTCCAGGATGAGGTTTCCCCCCCAACTGTTCAGCATTTCTAAAAGCGCGGCATCATCCACCAGATTTGCGCCCCGCGCGTAGAGAACCGACAACGCCGGACCGGCGGCCTGTTTGACTCCATCCAGGACGCTTACCGCCTGTTTCCAATTCCCGGCTGCGCTGTTGCAGCCGAGCAAATCCCGCTGGTTGTCGGCTAAAGGCCCGATCAAGGCAATGACGCCGGATCTTTTCAGCGGCAGCGTTTGGTTGGCGTTTTTCAGCAGCACAAACGAACGTCTGGCCGCTTCGCGCGCGAACTTCCGGTTCTCAGGCGTGAGCATCTCCCGGTTGGCCCGCTCCTCGCTGCACCCTCGGTACGGGTCCTCAAACAACCCCAGTTTGTATTTTGCTTCCAAAACCCTTTTGCAGGCCGCCTGGATCATCGCCTCCGTGACTGCTTTCTCCGCGGCCAGTTCCTTCAAATTTCCTAGGAATGCCTCGCTCACCATGTCCATGTCGATGCCCGCCTTTAACGCCAGCCCGGCATTGTGTTTCACGTCGCCCGTCCCGTGCTCGGTCATTTCGTTGATGGCGGTATAGTCGGTGACCACAAACCCTTTGAAACCCCATTGCTTCCGCAGCAGGTCCGTCATGAGCCAGGCATTGCCCGATGCAGGCACACCATTCACCTCGTTCAACGAACTCATGACACTGCCAACGCCGGCTTCCACGGCAGCCTTGTAGGGCGGCAGGTAGTACTCATACATCTTGATGCGGCTCATATCCGCGGGGTTGTAGTCCCGCCCGGCCTCAGCCGCGCCGTAACAGGCGAAATGTTTGACACACGCCAGCACGGCATTGCTCCGGGCTAAATCATCCCCCTGATATCCTCTGACCATGGCTCGGGCGATCTGCCCGCCCAAATACGGGTCCTCGCCAGCCCCTTCGGCGATCCGGCCCCACCTCGGATCCCGGGCTATATCTACCATCGGCGAAAACGTCCAGTTGACGCCGTCAGCGCTGGCCTCGGTTGCCGCCACCCGCGCGCTCTGCTCAATCAACTCCAGGTTCCAGGTGCAGGCCAGCGCAAGTGGAATGGGGAAAATGGTCTTGTGACCATGGATGACATCGTACCCGAACAGCAGCGGAATGTGCAGACGCGATTGGCCGACGGCCAGTTCCTGCAGCTTTCGGACCCGCGCCGGAGTATAAAGATTCAAAACTCCGCCCGCTAATCCGTTGCGAACCCTCTCCTCCACATTCTTGCTGGCGACCGGCCCCGTCACGTCAAAACCCGTCGTCAGCAGGTTCAACTGTCCGATCTTCTCCTCCAAAGTCATCTTGCCCAGCAGGTCGGAAACAAACCCATCCATGTTTGCATCCGACGAGGGCGTTTCTGCGCAAAGGTTGACGGCGACGAGCGCGCCGAACAACCAGGCGTTCAGTTGGCTTGGCTGCATCTTGTGCTTCCGCTGACTTCCGGTTTCCATGTGGATTCCTGCCTCAGAATGAGCACAATGGCGCTTTTCTGAAAGCTTTTTCGTTCATGACCCCAATTCAGCGGTCCATGCCTGCCAGAAACCCCGCCCCTGTCAACCAGTTTAAAAAGTGAGAACTGATCCCTTTACGCGGTTCCCGGCGGTCGCCCCGGCTCATCAAATGAAAAACGGCCCCCGGATATTGCAAACGAAGCTTTCGCGCCATGAGAGAACAATGCCGCACCTCACCCATTTGGTCAACCCATGATGTGATAATGTGAGGAACTGACCCCTTCACGAAGAAACTTGTTATGGGCGCTTTTTTAGACGATGATATTTCCACAGCAGAAAACTAAGCAAACCTGCGCAAAACACGACATAAA
>Ga0326728_10003087_pt1 | contig 53105 bp, 46 predicted proteins | sample MB3enrmetagenome_FD_207602 | JGI IMG/M metagenome (GOLD analysis project Ga0326728, IMG submission 207602) | Lab enriched peat soil microbial communities from McLean, Ithaca, NY, United States - MB31MN | ecosystem: Environmental > Terrestrial > Soil > Wetlands > Peat | place: USA: New York... | reverse complement strand
CGCATCCTGCCCGGCGATAAGGTTACAGTGGAGCTTTCTCCCTACGATTTGACCCGGGGCCGCATCACTTACAGGTCCAAGTCCTGACGTTCGGGAGCCTGCCCCTTGGGCAGGGATGAGCATGTGCCCGGTTTACCAATTTGTTGAAAGGAATTGCCGAAATGAAAGTGCGAGCATCGGTTAAACGCATTTGCAGAAAATGCAAAATTATCCGTCGCCACGGCAATGTGCGCGTGATTTGTGAGAATCCAAGGCACAAACAGCGTCAAGGCTAAAAGGAGCTAGACATTGGCACGTATTGCAGGCATCGATTTACCCAAGAACAAGCGTATCGAGATCGCTCTCACCTATATTTACGGTATCGGAAGACCTACGGCCCGCAAAGTTCTCGAAATGGCCAGGATCGGCATGGACGTCAAGAGCGACGATCTGAGCGACGCCCAGGTGAATGCCATCAGGCAGGTTATTGATTCGCATTTGAAGGTCGAGGGCGATCTGCGGTCTGAAGTCTCAATGAACATCAAGCGCCTCATGGACCTCGGTTGCTATCGGGGGTTGAGGCACCGAAGAGGGCTTCCGGTTCGCGGTCAGCGCACGCACACCAACGCCCGCACTCGCAAAGGCCCGCGCCGGTCCGTAATGGGCAAACGCAAGAAAGCGTAGGTACAGGGAAATGGCAAAAGAAAAATCCGCACCCAGAACAAAGAAAAAAGAGCGCAAGAATATTCTAAACGGCGTTGCCCACATCCGCTCAACCTTCAACAACACGATTATCACCATTACCGATATCAGCGGAAACGCAATTTCATGGTCGAGCGCGGGAAGCCAGGGATTCAAGGGGTCCCGGAAAAGCACTCCATTTGCTGCCCAGGTGGCTGCCGAGGTTGCCGCCAAAAAGGCTCAGGAGCATGGAGTTCAGAATATAGAGGTATTCGTCAAAGGCCCTGGTTCGGGACGTGAAGCCGCTCTGCGGGCGCTTCAGGCGGCAGGGTTCAATATCACCTTTATCAAGGACGTTACCCCGATCCCGCATAATGGTTGCAGACCACCGAAAAGGCGGCGGGTATAAAGCTTTCGGATAAGGGTTATCGGATATTAGAAATTTAATCCGGTAGCTGATGTCTGAAATCCGGCGGTCCCACCGCCCAGGAGGAACATCTTGGCTCGTTACACCGAATCACAGTGCAGGCTTTGCCGCCGCGAAACGATGAAACTATATCTTAAAGGCGACCGCTGCTTTTCCGATAAATGCGCCATCGAGCGCCGCAACTACCCTCCAGGGCAGCACGGCCAAAACAGGGGAAAGCTCTCAGACTACGGGATACAACTGCGCGAAAAGCAGAAAATCAAGAGAATATACGGATTGGTTGAAAAGCAGTTCGAGAGCTATTTCGAAGAAGCCGACCGCCAGAAGGGCGTTACAGGCACAAACTTTCTGGTTTTGCTGGAACGCAGGCTGGACAATACTATCTACAGGTTTGGGTTCGCCAATTCGCGCAGCCAGGCGAGGCAGCTGGTGAGGCATAATCATTTTCTGGTAAACGGCAGGAAGGTGAACATTCCCTCGTATCTTTTGAGGCCGGGGGATGCGGTTGCCGTGGCCGTGGAGAGCCGTAATCTGCAGGTCATAAACGAGTCCATGGGAGCTCTGCCGCGTAGAGGGCTTCCTGCATGGCTCGATCTGGATACGTCGAAGTTCGAGGGGGTTTTCAAAGTCTTTCCAACACGAGAGGAGATGAATCTGCCGGTCCAGGAACAGCTGGTGGTCGAATTCTATTCGAAGTAAGAGCAGCAAAGTGCAGGACTCTGGATACTGAAGGGCCCTTGGAGCTGTTCCCGCCTCCTTGTTAAAGGGGGCAAGGGGAATTTTGTGCGTCCAAGCGGCCCCGTTTGAGTTTCCGGGCGGAGGGGACCTGTGGGGATGTCTTTTTGATGAGGACAAAATAATGCAAAAAAACTGGCGCGAACTTATAAAACCGAAGCGCTTGGAAATCGAGACAGCAGAACCGAACACCTACGGAAAATTTGAATGCGAGCCTCTGGAGAGGGGTTTCGGCATCACTTTGGGAAATGCGTTGAGGAGGGTGTTGCTTTCATCTCTTCAGGGCTCGGCTATAACCAATGTTAAGATAGAAGGTGTCCTGCACGAGTTTTCAACTATCCCGGGCGTTTTGGAAGACGTCACCGACGTGATACTCAATCTGAAGGAAGTTCGTTTCAGGGTGGCGGGGGACGGAAACCTCCGGCGCCTGATGATCGAAAAGCAGGGCGAGGGTCAGGTCACAGCCGGAGACATCCAGGTCGGGGCGATGGTCGACATTCTTAACCCCGATCAGCATATCTGCACTCTTGCAAAGGATGCAAGGCTTAAGATGGAACTGACCATAAGGCAGGGGAAGGGATACGTTCCGGCTGAAAAGAACGTCGAGGAGAGCCAGCCCATAGGGACTATCCCGATTGACGCCGTCTTCTCGCCGGTGCGCAAAGTCAGCTACACGGTGACGCAGGCCCGCGTCGGGCAGATTACCGACTATGACAAACTCACTCTGGAGATCTGGTCGGATGGAAGCGTCAAGCCCGAGGACGCGCTCGCCTATGCCGCCAAAATTCTTAAGGACCAACTAGCTATTTTCATCAATTTCGAAGAAGAAACCGAGACCCAGGAGGAAGAAATCCGGGTGGAACCCGCTTTGAACGAGAACCTTTTCCGCAGTGTTGACGAACTGGAACTTTCGGTTCGCTCCGCAAATTGCCTCAAGAATGCGGACATTCGCTTTATCGGCGAACTCGTTCAAAAGACGGAGCAGGAAATGCTCAAGACAAAAAATTTCGGCCGCAAATCGTTAAATGAAATAAAGGAGATCCTCGCCGAAATGGGACTCTCCCTGGGAATGAAAATAGATAACTTTCCCGCCCGCGATGATATCGAACAGAGGAGAAAGGAACAGGAATAATCCATGCGCCACGGAGTTTCCGGCAGAAAGTTGAACCGGACCACGAGCCACCGGCTCGCTATGTTCCGGAATATGGTTACCTCCCTTCTCAATCATGAACGCATCTATACAACGGTGCCCAAAGCCAAAGAAATGCGCCGCTGGGCTGAGTGGATGATTACTTTGGGCAAACATGGCGATTTGCATTCCCGAAGGCGGGCGCTCTCCATAATTCAAGAAAAGAAAGTAGTTTATAAACTCTTCGAAGAGCTTGCCCAGAGATATCAGAACCGGCACGGCGGCTATACCCGGATCGTCAAAGTTGGGTTCAGACGAGGCGATGCGTCCCCCATGTGCATGTTGGAACTGATAACGGAAGGCGGTGAGAAAGGCGGGAAAAAGGCCAAAAAGTCCAAGAAGGCCGAACAGCCTGCCTCAGTTGCGGCCCAAGAAAGCTCTTAAATCTAAAATGCACGGCAAAGTCTTGCAACACAGCCTGAATAGCCGGGATCCGGGGTTTTAGGCAGCAGAAAAGGCTCCGAATTCCGGTTTTTACCAGTTAGAGCCGGGGAACTCTAACGACCATATACTAGCCCTGATTCTCTTCTTCTTTCTGCACGTATGAACAGCATTCTCTACACGTGAAACCGGCCCACATCCCTTTGGCAGCTTTATCCAGGCAATCATCGTAGTGAGGGCAAGCGAAATTGCGAACCCCCTTGCCCTCTTTGCACACCATTGGATAGGGGCCGCTCTTATCGACTTTCTCAGGTTGAACGAGCTGCCCTTTGGAACCTTTTTCCTTACCCATGAGCACTGACTCCTGATCTACACTCCGGCCCGAAGCGGCTCGGCCCGCCAAAACACAACATCGCCGCCGAGAAGAACTTTCTATTCTACCATGCGGTAGAAATTATTATAATCTTTTATTTTCGGAAATTTGAGACACCACAGCTCCAAAATTTAAAAAAAAATCTGCAGGAATCAAATACTTATTTTTACTCCCCCGAAAATCTGTGTAAATTTATCCTGACGGTTAATTTCTTTCGTTAAGGAGAAGTCCGAAGATGAAGGGGAAAAAACGCATTTTGGCTTTCCTGCTTATGATCGCAGCCTGCATGCTTTTCGCGGCTTCAACACTCGCCATGCTCTATGGATTCGAACCCTTCTATTCCAGCTACTATTCCTTTGCATGGTGGAGCTATATTATATTTGTCGAGTCCTTCCTCTACCGGCGGGGAGGAAGATCGCTGCTGTACGAGAATTCCCGGAAATTCCTCCTTCTTCTTCCCCTCTCGGCCACCATATGGCTCCTTTTTGAAGCCTTAAATTTTCGGCTCTTGGATTGGCATTATATAAACATACCTTCTAACACTTTGGTCAGGTGGACCGGATACCCCAGCGCCTATTCGACGGTCCTGCCGGGAATCTTTTCGACCAAAGCTCTGTTGGAATTCCTTGGAATCGCAGGAAACTTGAGGACGGCCCCCCTCTCCGATCCCCGGAGACTTTACAAACCCTTTACATTTGCGGGGATTCTCTTTGTGATACTGCCGCTCGCCTGGCCGGAATACTTCTTCCCCCTTATCTGGCTGGCTTTCGTATTCCTACTCGAACCGGTCAATCACAAGGCTGGGACTTTGAGCCTCCTTCGTGACCTGGAAAAAGGAGTGCCGGGAAATCTCATCCTTCTCCTTCTCTCAGGGGCCTTCTGCGGACTTTTGTGGGAGACGTGGAACTTTTGGGCCGGGGCCAAATGGGTATACTCCCTCCCACACCTCGGCTTTCTAAAGATCTTCGAAATGCCTTTGCTCGGTTTTCTGGGATTTCCGCCCTTTGCCGTCGAATGCTACACAATGACCGCGAGCTTCTTTCTTCTTATCTCCAAAATCGGAGAAAAACATCCAACGGTCCGCGCCCTTGGCATCTATACCGCTGTGGCCGCACTGATGCTGCTCTTTGACCTCCTGGTTTTAACCGGAATTGATCGCTTCACCGTGATGTCTTTTCAAAACTTTATTCCATTCGGCCCGAGGCCATAGTCATTCAGGATAGTTGGTTATGGTTCGCTCACCCCTTAATGTTTCATGCCGGGCTGTATCGAAAGGTCCTCCTGCCTGCTTTTGCCTGTGACTATATCCAGCCAAGCGGTCAGGCAGCGGTCCAGGATTTCTTCTGCTCTGCGGGCGTCCAGCCGATACTTCTCGGGAATGAACGCCAAGGTTGGCGTGTAGATTCCATCTTTTTTGGTCAGGAAAGGACAGCTTTCGAGTAATTCGTCGGTGAGCTTCTCCAGGTAGGAGATGGACTTGGCGAGGATAGCGCCGCAGTCAGGTAAAGGAATGTTTTCCGCCGTACAGCAGTTGGCGAAAATCCGAAGTCCGGAAAACCTTGCATCGTTTCCAAAGGCCTCGGGGCGGATTGCTTCTTTTGTCACCATGGGCAGAGGCGCAATGAGCGATAACCTGGCAGGCGGGAAGGATGCATCGTCGTAGACTGCGTTTATTTCATCCAGCACGTCAAGAAGGCGTTCCTTCTCCGGGTCGAATTCCCTGATTTCGCTTCCCTCGGATATCTCTCCGAGACGTTTGTGGATTTCTTCTTTCATATCGTTTCGCACCAGGATGATGCACCCGCGATCTTTCGAACAGAGATCGATACCGGGAAGTCCGGGGCCGGTCATATCCGGGTCATCTATATAGACCGCCCTCAGCCTTTCAAAACCGAAAGAAGCGGCCTCGGCAAGCGCTTTTTCCGCATGTTCTTCAAAACGCCGACTCAGCAAGTCGATTTCTTCCTCTTCGACAAAAGCTACCTTGGCTGCCTGAACAATATCGTCGACTGCGACAACCTGGAGCATGTGGCGAGAGTAATCGAAGGGTTCGTGGCTGCCTTGCCACTGCCCGAAGCTCAGAATTTGCAATTCTTTTTGCAGAGCCTCCGGCAGCCTGTCGATGCCTTCCGTCCCCGTGAGGTTTTCTCTGGGAATAATCAGGGTCTTACAACCTGCAGCATAGGCTGTCTCAAGTTTTACGCCCATACCGCCTATCACGGTCACTCGACCCTGAGTATCGATTTCTCCCGTTACAGCGACGTCGCGGCGGATTTTGCGTCCCCCGAAAAGAGAAGCCAGCGAAAGGGCGATGGCAGCCCCGGCGGAAGGGCCGTCCTTCTTGGTTGAGCCACCCATAAAGTGCAGATGCACCGGCGTGGACAGGTCTGCCGCATCGATGCCCAGTTCTTCTGCAAGGTGTAGTATGGCGGTGGATGCGACTTTTCGGCTCTCATCCATTACACGTTCTATATTTCCTGTAGTGTGGACCATGCTGAGGTAAGACTGGGGCGCTCTATCATGGGCGGTACGCACCGGGGTTGCCTGGATGGGAATCAGAGTGCCAATTCCCATTTCCATGTTGACCCCGAGGGCCATCATTTCGCCTATGCGGTCCTCGTCGTTGATAAAGCGCTGGCGATTGGGCGCGTCCAGATATTTGTGCACTTTGATCATGTCAAGCTTTACTGAGCTTCTGCCCCCGGCCATGATCTCCTTACGCTGGATGCGCAAAAAGAGTGTGCGTATGATTCGTTCAAGGTCGCGTACGCCTGCCTCCGAGGTGTAATCCCGGATAAGTCGCCTCAGGATTTCGTTCTCCTCCGCCGGATCAAACTGGATTTCATCTTCTCCTATCAGGTATCTCTCACGGATACGCTGGACCAGGAATTCTCTGGCGATGGCGATTTTTTCGTCCACGCTGTATCTGTCCAGAAAAATGACCTCGCAGCGGTTTAAAATCGCTTCGGGGACCGTATCGGCCGTGTTGGCGGTGAGCACGAAATGGCAGTTCGACAGGTCTATGTCCACAGTACTTTGGGTGTACTTATCATGGAAAAGATGGTTCTGTTCCGGGTCCAGAATTTCGAGCAGGGTTGCAATAGCGAACTTTTCCGTTTTATCCGCCTCGTCCATGATGAACATCCCGTTCATCACTCCCATCTTTATAAGACCCTGGACGATAGGACCCGGCTTTGAACCTTCATAGGTAAATCCGTAGCCCCGGATGTCGGCTTCGTCCTTCATGCCGCCAAGTGAAATCTTATGGAACGGAATGCCCAGATTACAAGCGATCGAAATCGCAAGCGACGTCTTGCCTACTCCCGGAGGGCCGACAAAAAGAAGGGTGCTGCCGGTCCTGCGCCAGTGTTTCCTCTCTGACTCTTTGAAATGCTGATATCGCCAGATAAGGTTCGCGAAGAAATCGCTTATTGTCTCCTTCGGTTTTTTCAAACCATAGTGGGAGCGGTTAAGTCCTTCGTCAAATTCTTCCGGAGTGACCCAGATCTTCTTTATCCTGCCCCAGGGAATGGATAGAAGCGTCTCAATGAGTTCTGAGTATTTTGCGCCGCTCTGCCCGGATGCATTCATCTTATTCTTTTCGATCAGATCGATTACCGATTGCGGAATGTCGGCATCGTTTCTGGCTTCGTCGATGCGCTCTTTGAGACTCTTTGCCTGCGGGGGCGCCGAAATCGTACGGGGTTGATGGATCGTTGTCCGTAAACCCTGCCGGTAGATGTTAATTGCTTCTTCCGGTTCCACAAATACCTCCAGATTTGTCTTGAAGATGTCGAAGAGTTGAAGAAGCGGCTTTTCCCCGTTAAAGTCCGGCGAAATATCCAGTTCCTTAAAAAGCTCCTCGACTCCCCAGCGTTTTTTGAATGTCCTGAACAGTTCCAAACCTTCGTTGGGATCGTGGCGAATAGCAAGGGCAAACAACCGCAGGACCTTTCTGAGGTCGGCCATTCTCTTCGAAGACGCTGGACCAAAGATGCGACTGCTGCGGAATATGAGACTCAGGACCCTTACCTTCATTTCGAAATCCAGGTCCGCAAAAAGACCAAAGAGAAGTTTTCCGGGCAGCGCGGCAACGTGTCTGGCGTATGCCGCCGCTATTCTTCCCATTCTGAAATCGAATTCTCCGCCCTCTTTAGCGCGGTCCAGCAGTACTGCAAAATTTCTCCCGACTATCCCGTACCGGGGATTGGTCAACACCTCCATGAAAGCCAGATAGCCTTTCGGATCGGTTTTCGTCCATTCCTTAACAAACTTGAGATCTGAGCGGACCACATCTAGATCGCTTTCATCGGGAAAGACAAGGTGCTCGAAATGATGTCTCAAGAGAAACTCACAAAATTTGAGCATCCCTCGTTCGTGGTCCGTGCCGACTGATTGAGACCGCTCAGAGCGAAATGAAAAGACTTGCGCCAGATGATCAAACAGCTTCTCGTGTATCAGAATGATCCCGCCCTGTTTTTGCCTCAGCAAGAGTGTAGGCAGGGATATCCTGCTATCCTCATCCTCCATGCGGCGCAAGGTGGTGGAGCGTCGAAGGTCCGCAAGCTGCAAGAGGCTCACGCTTCTGTTGCCCTTAAAACGGGGCAAAACGTTTTGGCTCAATATGTTCTGCAGGATATGAAGTACCTGGGCTGTGGACTTAGAGTCGGGAACCCGGGTAACATTCAGGGCTTTGTGGTCCAACTCGAAAGGGAGCATTCAGTAACCTCCTCAGGATAGCCAAGCTCAAACCGACTGATCGTCCTCACAAGAATATATGCACAGGACCACCTCCTATCCAGTACCTTCCAAATTTAGACCGCCTCTATGCCTGAATCCTTCCGAGTTCAGCCGACCTTTGCGTCGCGGCTTCAACGCACTCCATAAAGGCGCCCCTCACGGAATATGATTCAAGGACTTGGATCCCGTGAATCGTCGTTCCCCCGGGGGATGTAATCATGTCCTTCATTTCAGCAGGGTGCTTTCCGGTCTTTTCGAGCATCAAGGAAGTTCCGGCAACCGTCTGGACTACGAGCTCGGTTGCGATTTGCCGGGGCAGCCCCATAAAAACCCCGGCATCGACCAAGGCCTCGATTACCAGCAGAACGTACGCCGGCCCGCTTCCACTAAGACCGGTCACCGCGTCCATCATTTTCTCCTCCACGGCGACCGCCTTTCCCACGGAGCCGAAAAGAGCCAGGCTCATCTCCATCTGTGTGGCTGAAACCGCCTTGCCGCAAGAAAGAGCGGAGGCCCCTCTCTGAACCAGAGCGGGAGTATTGGGCATAACCCTGACTATAGAGGCGCCATCCGGCAAACGACTTTCCAGGGTTGAGAGCGCAATTCCGGCCGCAATGGATATGACGAGCGGCTTATGGGCCAGATGACCACGAAGTGTGCTCAATACTTCGGAGATTACCTGAGGCTTTACCGCAAGCACGATAATGCTGCTGGTTTCGGCAAGCTCGCCGATACTGCCGCATTGCTTGATTCCAAATTCTCTTGTGAGGTATTCGGTGCGGTGAGGAATAACGTCGTAGGCAAAAATCCGCTCTGCGGTAAAAAGGGAGGCCGCAATCAGGCCGCGGATTAACGCCTCACCCATATTGCCTGCGCCAATGAATCCGATGGTGTGGTCCCTAAACATGATGTTCCTCCACTGTATGGGTTAAGGGTCGAGGTTAGAGGTTATAAGATCAAAAACTAAGAACTTGAAACTAAAAACTGCTTTTCGGGGATGGATTTTCTTTATGGCGGCATGAATTTAATCCCGGATCTGAAGACGCCTCACAACAGGATCGGACCGAGATGGCCGGATCAACCGGCAATTCGCTGACAGGAATTTTTCACTTGCCATTTTACTTTTGCCTTTCTAATTTCTAGCTTTTAGTAAATACGCGCCGGAACAGGCGGGCTTGATTCTCACAAAAAACCAATGAGGCAAAACAGATGGATGTCTTCCACAAGGTAGGCGAAACGGCCCGAAAGCACTCCCCCCTGGAAGAAGCAATTCGAAAGCTTCCTATTCCCGTAAGCTCTGTTTTTCTTGGAAAAGACGGCAAAATAAGGGCTGCCGGTTTTAGAGAAACCGGCATGACCCTGGTTAGCCGGCATGAAAGAATCGCCGAAGTTTTCCCCAGAACACTATCAAAGAGCAAAAACGTCATTTTGGAAGCTGTTGCAAAAGACGAATCCGAGAGGGTCAAAGGGAAGAGGGTCGGCGTTTTGTTCTCCGGCGGTCCGGCGGCCGGCGGGCATAACGTGCTTGCCGGCATTGCGGCTGCGCTTGGCGACGGCAATACCCTCCTGGGCATAAGAAAGGGGCCCAAAGGCCTCATAAAAGGTGATCTCTTTGAAATTAACAAAGAGAGTATCAAGTCCATCCTGAATACCGGCGGGTTCGATTTTCTCGGTACCGACAGAACCAAGATCAAGAGTCCGGAACAGTTTGAACAGGTCAAACAGACAGCCGTCAAAAACAGGTTGGACGGCCTGATTGTGATCGGGGGAGACGATTCCAACACAAATGCGGCATTCATAGCCGAGTACTTTGAGGCTGAAGGGATCGGTTGCAGCGTTATCGGCATCCCGAAGACAATCGATGGCGACTTGGCGGCCGGCGCCTATCTACCGATTTCGTTCGGCTTTGATACCGCCAGCAAGGTATTCTCCGAATTGGTCGGAAATCTTAGCCAGGACGCCGCCTCAGCCGTCAAATACTACCATTTTGTGAAACTGATGGGACGCACGGCCAGCAAAATTACCCTTGAAGTCGCCCTCCAGACCAAGCCGGCGGTTGCACTCATATCGGAGGAAATCGCGGAAAAAGAGATGTCGCTGGACAGCGTCGTGGATTATGTCGCGAGAATCATCACCTTGCGCCGTATGCGGGGAATCAACAATGGCGTGGTCCTGGTCCCCGAGGGGCTGGTGGAGTTCATTCCCGAGATGAGACGGCTGATTGACGAGTTGAACAAAGCTCTCGCCGAATATGAGTCCGATATAAAGGCCCTGCCCACGGTCGGGGATAAGCGTGAGTTTCTCCTCCAGCGTCTGACGGCCGCGTCGGCGCATTTTATGGCTTCTCTTCCTGTCGATATTCAGGAAATGCTGATCCTGGACCGCGACGATCATGGAAACGTCAAGGTTTCTCAAATAGAGACCGAAAAGCTTTTAATTGAAAAGATACACGATCGCATATCGGAGATGAAACTGAATCCTGACCGATACTTTGGAACGGGGGAAGGAAAGATCGAAGCGACTCCCGAGCAGGTGGAGGATTTTAAAAAGGTCTCGCTTTCGACCCAGTCACATTTTCTAGGATATGAAGGCAGAAGCTCGAAGCCCACCAAATTCGACGCGGCGTTCACTTTGCAACTCGGCCTTGCGGCCGGGTCTCTCGTGCTGGCCGGGAAAACCGGCTACATGGCAGCCATAACGGACTTTCACAAAGGCGGGCGGGTCTTGGGTCTGCCGCTGGCCGGCCTGATCACTGCCGAGACGCGAAAGGGAAAAGAAGAATTTGTTATCGAGAAGTCTCTTGTCGAACTTGGATCTGCATCGTTTAAAACATTCGCCCAAAACCGCGATGAATGGGCGAAAGGAGACTTCTTCAGCAGTCCGGGCGCCATTCAGTATTGGGGGCCGACCAGCAATCAGATCCCCATAATAGTGGCTCTTGAACAGGATTACCCGGATTTCGACAAGTTCGATCTGGGAGCAGAAAAGCAGGTCGAGATCGATTAGGAGAATCTAAACAGGCGGCAAGAAAAGACGACTTATCCGCGTGACCATCGCCTGGTAAACCTGGGCCTCGGAGATTAATTCGCCTTGGTGCTGCCTGAGGCCGGGTCTACGGATGGCTGGACGTCATGCCTGCCGTCTCCGGCGCCTGCTGATGCTGCAACCGGGCTCTCGACTGCGCACGCGGAAACTTTGGTCTTATAACTCGGCATTTTAACCCCGAGGGAAGAAAGAAGGTCCGGTTCAGTTTCTTTTATTATCGCATCAACGTCTCTTAAATCCAGAGTTTCGCGATCCAGTAAAGCCTGTGCGATCTTTTCGAGCAGCACGTTGTGTTCGGAGAGAAGATTCCTGGCGCGTTGATAATTCTCGTCGACGATTCGCCGCACCTCCTTGTCGATGTTGAGGGCGGTCTGCTCACTGAAATCTCTCTGATGGCCGAGCTCGCGACCCAGGAAGGGCGCATCATCACGCCTGCCGAAACTGACCGGCCCCATCTTTTCGCTCATTCCCCATTCGCAAACCATGCGCCGGGCGATATGGGTGGCGCGCTCGATGTCATTGGCCGCCCCCGTGGTATTCATATCGAATGTGATTTCCTCGGCAACGCGGCCTCCCATGAGAATAGCTATGCTGTCCAGCAGGAAGTTCTTGGGATAAGTGTGGCGGTCATCCTGGGGCAACTGCTGGGTGAGTCCCAGTGCGCGACCTCGAGGTATAATTGTTACCTTGTGCAGGGGGTCCGCGCCGGGAAGGAGCCGCGTAACCAGAGCGTGTCCGGCTTCGTGGAAAGCCGTGATTCGTTTTTCCTCGTCGCTCAAAATCATGCTCTTTCTCTCCAGCCCCATCATGACCTTGTCCTTGGCGTCTTCGAAGTCGCACATGGCGATAAAGTCCCTATTCTTGCGGGCGGCGAGAAGAGCGGCTTCGTTTACGAGGTTTTCCAAGTCTGCCCCGGAAAAGCCCGGCGTGCCTTTGGCCAGAGTTTGAACGTCGACGTCGGGAGCAAGCGGTTTGGCGGCGCAATGAACTTTAAGTATGCCTTCCCTGCCCCTGATGTCGGGAACCGGCACCACGACCTGCCTGTCGAATCTGCCCGGGCGGAGAAGCGCCGGATCGAGCACGTCGGGCCTGTTGGTTGCTGCGATGAGAATCACTCCCTCATTGGACTCAAAGCCGTCCATTTCAACCAGAAGCTGATTGAGGGTCTGTTCGCGCTCATCATGTCCGCCGCCGAGGCCGGTTCCGCGATGCCTGCCGACTGCATCGATTTCGTCAATAAAAATAATACAGGGGGCATTCTTTTTGCCCTGAAGAAACAGGTCACGTACACGCGATGCGCCGACTCCCACGAACATTTCAACAAAATCCGAACCGCTTATCGAGAAAAACGGGACTCCGGCTTCGCCCGCGATGGCTCGCGCAAGAAGGGTTTTGCCGGTGCCAGGCGCGCCGACAAGCAACACGCCTTTCGGTATCCTGCCGCCGAGTCTGGTGAATTTTTTCGGGTCCTTAAGAAACTCTACGATCTCTTCAAGTTCTTCCTTGGCTTCGTCAACTCCGGCCACGTCGTTGAACAGGACTTTCTTGGAGCTTTCGTTCAGCAGGCGGGCACGGCTCTTGCCGAAGCTCATAGCTTTTCCCCCCCCGATTTGCATCTGGCGCATGAAGAAAATCCATATGCCCACGAGAAGCAGCATTGGGAGCCAGGTGGCCAGCATGTTCAGGTACCAGGGGTTTTCTTCCTCCGGCTTGGCTTGAATATTGACGGCGTGGTCCCGCAAAATCCTGATCATGTCGGAATCCCGTGGGACAAAGGTCTTGAAGGTCTTGCCGTCGGTGAAGGTGCCGACCACATGATCGCCCTGGATGGTTACCTGGGAGACATCGCCTTTTTGGACGGAAGATAGGAATTGACTGTAAGTGGTCTCGAGGCTGGATCGTTGCGGCTGGTGAAACATATTGAAAAGGAGAATCACCATCAGGCTGATCACCAACCACAGAGCCAGATTCTTATAAAATGGACTCAATTAAAAAGCCTCCTGATCGGCTCATTTTCAGGAATGCCACAACTCCAAGCATTCGGGCTGATGGGACATCCATTGAGCCGAGATAAATTATCGCCCATATCGGCATTTATGTCCACTAATTACGGCTTTGAAATAACAGGGTTTTGGCCCGTTCCGCTCACTGCGCCATCCCGAAAGGATTTAATCGGGATCACCGTTCATTGCTCCTGTTTTATTATGCAGACTGCTTTGCGCGAAATCTTCTGGGATCGATCCCGTATTTTTCGACCTTGTACTGGATGATCCTCTTTGTGGTGCCGAGCAGGCGGGCGGCTTGGGACTGGTTGCCTCGCACGTCTTTCAGAGCGTCGGTAATCAAATCTCGCTCAAAAGCGCTCGTAAGCGCCTCCAGTTTTCCCCTGCTGACGTTTTGCATGCCTTCGGGCTTCATCTGCAAAGTAGGGGGCAAATGCCAGGAATCGATCGCGTTTTCCTGCGAAAGAAGGACGGCGCGTTCTATACAGTTTTCCAGTTCGCGGACGTTCCCCGGCCAGTGGTAGGACATGAGCAAATCAATAGCGCTCGTGGTGATTCTTTTTATGTCTTTGCCGAATTCTCGAGCATATTTGAGGACGAAATAATCGGCCAGCAGCAGGATATCGGGCCCGCGCTCGCGCAGGGGAGGCAAATAGATGGGGAACACATTGAGCCTGTAGAAGAGATCCTGACGAAAAGCTCCCTGGGTAATCTCGGTTTCAAGGTCCTTGTTGGACGCCGTTATGACTCTGACATCCACCTTTACCGTCCTAGATGACCCCAGTGGCTGGAACTCCCTTTCCTGCAAAACGCGCAGCAGCTTCGCCTGGGCGATTGGAGAAAGCTCTCCCACTTCGTCGAGGAAGATGGATCCTCCCTGCGCCTCCTCGAATCGCCCGCGGCGCCGTGTTATGGCGCCGGTAAAGGCGCCCTTTTCGTGGCCGAAAAGCTCACTTTCCAGCAGCGTGTCCGGCATGGCCGCACAATTCACCATGACCATTGGTGCGCTGGCCCTGCGACTGTTCTCATGTATGGCCTTCGCCACAAGTTCTTTTCCGGTGCCGGTTTCACCGGTTATAAGCACGGTGGTGTTGGTGTCGGCAACTTGGTCGATCAGTCGAAGGACTTCCTGTATCACCTTGGAGCGGCCGATTATGCTGGTTGTGGGACGTCTGGCCTCGGCAAGTATGCGCCTGAGCCGCCTATTCTCCTCTTCTACACCGCGGAAATAGACCACTTTGCCAAGCAATTCCGCAACCGCGCTCAATATCGCCAGTTCCAGGCCGATATCCTCGACCTGGTGAGCAAGTTTGTCGGCGGAAAGAATTCCGACGCAACGTCCCTGGTAGAAAATGGGAACGCATAAGAATGCCAGCTCGGCCCGGTTTAGAGATTTACGAGCACCGGTACGGTCCAGGAAATGGGTTTCCTTGCCCAGATTGGCTATCGCCATGGGACGCCCTGTCTGCGCCACCTTCCCGGTGATTCCTTCGCCCGGCCTGTAACTGATTTGCCCGGTTTCAACATCCACCCCGCGGGCCACGTCAAGCCACGCCTCACCGGTCTGCAAATCGAGAACGGAAATCATGCCGCGTTCCATGCCAAGGCCTGCGCTAAGAGCGGTGAGCGTTTCCTGCAACTGGTCCTTCAGCTCGCTTGAGCGGCAAAGGACCCTGGCTATTTCGTGCAATGCACGCAGTTCGACCAGATTAAATTCGTCGGGCATCTTTATCCTGTTCCGGCATTTGTGATTATTGGAGAAAGATTAATTAATAACAAATTTGAACAAAATTGTCACTGATTTTAGTGAATAGTGAACACCGCAGAGTGAGCAGTGAATGAAAAAGGACATAAAATGTAAAGAGAGGAGACAGATAGCGAAACAAAAGACCACCGCATCGGGAAACCGGTTTCGGATTTGGGCAAGAACCGGCGGCCGGCAAGGTTTTACCGGGCTCCGGTCAAGTTCCGCTATTCTATATTGGACATATTGTAATTGGGCCGTTTCAAATTACTATGAAATGAGTTAGATAGCTTTACTGGATCTGACAGGGTCTGGAGAGACCTTTGATGCCATCATAGACTAATCTCAAAGCAGGCAATTTAAGCTGCGCTTCCTTTTTTCCGGCTGCCGGACACACCTCGGGCGGCATGCGAGACAGAGGATGATTCCACCAAAAGAATTCATAAAAGGGACAAAGCCATTTTCCTTTTTGGGCGATCAGGAACTCGATATTCTCATATCGGGCCTGGAGGTTGCTTTTTACAGGAAAGGCAAAATAATTTTCAAAAAAGGTGAGTCCCGCAAATATATTTACATAGTCTTCTCCGGCCTGATTCATCTTTCCGAAGATGACCAGCCGGTCGACTACATTTCCAGGGGCGAGCCCTTCGGAATAATGACACTGGGCACGGCATACCCTTTTATGCTGACCGCGAGAGCCGTTGAAGACACCATATGCTATCTTGTTCAGCTCGAAAAATTTGACGAAGTGTTCAGGAACAACAAGAGATTTTCATCCTTCTTTATGACTCTCATCGGCAGGCGGTTCCGCCACTTCCGAAGCATAGCCTCGGAGAAGAAAATTTTAGAAGAATCCGCCATTGCTTTGGAAGTCAAGAGGATCATCTACAGGAGACCTGTGATGTCCAAGCCTGATGAATCGGTCGGCAGCGCGGCGGTCGAAATGGATCGTCGCGGTGTGAGCTCGATTATCGCTGTTGATGAGACATCAAAGCCTGTAGGGATACTCACCCACAAGGACCTGCGGGATGTGGTCATCCGGGGAAATCGGTTGGATCCTATCTCCAAATTCATGTCATACCCGGTCATATCCGTCGACTCCAAAGCCTCTGTTTTTGAAGCTTTTACCAAGATGGTGGAAGCCGGCGTGGACCATTTGGTGGTTCTTGAAAACCAGGCGCTGCTCGGGGTGATCACCCGCAAAGACATCCAGATCCACCTCGAACCTTCCCTTTCCATCTTCTCACTCTACCGCAGGGCGGTCGATGGTCGCTCGATCCGGAACCTGAAGGTGATCCTCAGCAACACAAGGACCTCCATATCAAAGCTGGCCCTGTCAGGGGTGGATTTTTTTGACATGTCCAGGATGATCTCCTCGATCTATGACGTGATCACGGCCAAGGCGATCGAGATCGTCACCGCAGATCATTCAAGCCCGGACTTTGTTTGGGTTCACATGGGCAGTTCGGGTCGCAAGGAGGAGATCATCGCGACGGACCAGGATAACGCCATAATTCATGGAGGAGGCCTCGCCCCGGGATTGGCCGTGGAGATTTGCCAGACCTTCGAGGAACTTGGCATTCCGAAATGCCCGGGAAATTTCATGGCCTCAAACGACAAATGGAATCAGAGCATATCGACTTGGCAGGCCTACTTTGGCCAGTGGTTTTCCGAACACCTTCCCGACCACATACGCAACCTGACCATTTTTCTGGACATGAGACCCGTATACGGGAACGCTGAATTTTTTGTCAGGCTTAGGGAGACAATGAAGGGCGGGGTTACCAAAGAAGTGATCAAACTCCTGGCTGCTGATGCCATTGAAATCGAACCCCCTGTCGGAATTCTGGCAATAAGGGGCTTTTCAAAAATTGACATCAAAACGTTTGCCCTCTATCCGCTGGTGAACGGGGTGAGGGTCCTGGCCGTCGACGCAGGGCTGCTTGATATCACTAATACCGGAGAACGCCTGGAGGCGCTTGATCGGGAGGGAACGCTAAGCCATTCAATGTGCCACGATTTGCGCGAATCCTACGGGTTCCTTCAGGATCTCAGACTTCGGCGGCACGCAAGGGCGGTCCTGCAGGGGAGTCGAGCGGACAACCGGCTCGACGTGCGGGAACTTTCCAAGATGGACCTGCTCGTGTTGAAAGAATGCTTCAAGGTCATCAGGTCTTTCCAGAAGATCATAATGTCCAGGTTCGACGTGAGCAAACCCGCTTCGGTTCGAGAGTTGTAGAGATGCGTTTTGAAGAGGCGGTGTTCTGCTCGGTGGACCTTGAAACGACCGGGGTGGATGTGAGTAAAGACGAGATCCTCGCTTTTGCCTGTATCCCGGTCAAAAGCGCGAAGATCATCGTGCGTGAGGCCTGCTATTTGATGGTAAAGCCGGACAGGTTTCGCATTGAGTCCATGAAATACCATGGAATCAGCGAAGAGGATCTCAGAAAAGCTCCCAGTTTCGAAGCCGTTCGGCAACAAATCCTTAGCGTACTTAATGGAATCCTTATAGGGTATTCAGCTCGTTTTGATTATCAGTTCCTGCAAAAACATTTTAAAAGGAACGGCGTGAAATTCACGAGGGATGTGTTGGATATCGCGCTCATCGAGAGTATACTCGCGCAAGGTTCAAACCGGCAGCCTGACCTGACCTTCGAAGGCATGATGAAGGAATACGGCCTTGAAGAATACTTCAGGCACAATGCTCTCTCCGACGCCTTTTTCGCCGCTCAAATTTTCCAGATGCAGTTGGATAGACTTTCGCATGCCGGCATTCGCTCGACGGGCGAATTGATACGCGCGGAAAAGGAATGTTTCAGAGGCCCCGCTGATTTCGCCTTTTGATCGATCTGTCATATGTCCAGAATAATGAATGTCTCCCAGCCCCGGGGGGTATGTTCGACTTTGAATTTGTGGAGGGTCACGGCTTTTACGTCAACAATCAACTGGTGTCGCAGCGGGTCGATCTGCTCGCCCCAACCGCTTGCTCTCAGGAAGTAGATTCCATTTTCCCCTTTGATTCCTGCCTTCTCGATTCGAAGAAGAAGTTGCTCGGCGTCTTTAAGGAAGATTATCTCCTGAAGAAAATTGAAAAGGAGCATATCGAGAGCGTCGGAGCTGACCTCGATTTCGCGCATTTGCCGTCGCTCGATTCTTTCAAGATCGGCGACCATCACGTTCATAGCGGCTTCGGCAGCGGATATGAACATCTCTTCGATGGTTTTCCCCCACGCTTCGAAGGCAACATCGGCTGTGGCAATTTCGTCGAGAAACTCAAAGGGCATTTGCAACCTTGACGTGTTGACGCATTTCCGCGCCGGGGCGCGAAGCCGCCGGAAAATTAGTTGACGTTTGATATTAACCTACGTGGTCAAAATGCAGTCATTGAGTCTGTTCTCTATACCCTGGCGCAACTCGTCGAGATTTGGGCCGATGAAAACGAGTTCGGTCCTGTCAGTTTCAAATTCTTCGAAATCTATCCGGCCGACGACGTAGTTAAAGAGGCGACCCCCTTTTTCGAAACGCACTAAGCCTTTGGCGCGAATCAACTCCTGCGGCAACTCGTTGACGAGGTCTTCGAATTTCGAGTCATCCAGGGCTTCTTCGCTCGTCCATGTAAATGAATCGAGTTTCTCTCCTCCGGACGCAAAGAACAAGGTTCCCGCTCTTTTACCGGATGCCTGTCCGAAGAGCAGATTGGCGTCTAAGCTACAATTAACGGTTCTCAGGAGAACAGCGCGACTATTGTATTCCCTGGTCCGTGTCTCGACGGTTTCGGCCTCAGCGGGCGTCACCAGATCTATTTTGTTTATCAGGATGATGTCGGCGGAAGCTATCTGAGTCCTGGACGTGTATCCGATATTGGGATATCTGGTCCCCAGGTAAGCGTCCACGATGCAAATTACGCTGTCAAGCCGGACCTCGGGAAGATTATCTTCGACTTCGAACACCAGAGCATCCGATTCGGCTACGCCCGTGGCTTCCACCAAGATGGAATCGGGTTCGATCTTTTCGATTATTTCCCTTACGGCGGCTTCGAACTCCCCGGTCATGGAGCAGCAGACACAACCGCCTGCAAGCTCGATAATGTCTATATTTTTGCCGCTTATTATCTTGCTGTCGATTGCCAGTTCGCCGAACTCGTTTATGAGCACCGCGATGCGGGCGGGCATGGAGTCGAGAATATGCCTCAGCAATGTCGTCTTGCCGCTGCCGAGACTTCCCGTGATGAGGATAACAGGGGTTTTTAGGATATCGACCATTGCTTTCCGGAATAAAAAGTCAAAATCAGCAGGGCAATCGGCTCATCCTTTTAACTTTTGCCTTTGAATTGCCCTATCCCTTTATGTTTCCCACCGGCACGAACCGGGCCACCCTTTTGCTTATGCCCGCCGCTTCGGTGGCTTCCACCACCTCGTCGATATTTTTGTACGCCGGTCCGGCTTCCTCAGCCAAGCCCGACCAGGAGGCCGTCCGTACGTAAATGCCGCGTCGCTCCATATCCTGCTGAAGGGCCTTGCCTTGAAACATCTTTCTTGCTTTGTGGCGGCTCATTGTCCTGCCGGACCCGTGAGCGGTGCTGAAAAAGGTCTGGTCCCCCGTATCGACTCCGGCAAGAAGATAAGAACCGGTCTCCATGCTTCCGCCGATAATCACCGGCTGACCGGTTTTGCGATATACCGCCGGAAGCCCTTCGGCGCCCGGTCCAAATGCTCTTGTCGCTCCCTTGCGATGGACGAGGAGACGCAATTGCCGTCCGTCAACGGTATGGGTTTCCAGTTTGGCCGTATTATGTGCCACGTCATATACCTGGCGAAGTCCCAGATCGGAAGGGTCTTTTCGCAGTACGTCCGAGAACACCTCGCGAATCCTGTGCAAAATTACCTGGCGGTTTGCAAACGACATGTTGATCGCACATTTCATGGCTGCAAAATAGTCCTGTCCCTCCGGAGAAGAAAAAGGAGCGCAGGCAAGTTCGCGGTCGAGTATCTTGATGCCGTATTTTTTTTCCATCACCTTCAGGAAAAGCTGGAGGTAATCGGTTGCGACCTGATGGCCGAACCCGCGGCTTCCGCAATGAAACATGACCACCACCTGGTCTGGAATGCTCAGTCCGAAAGCCTCCGCCAGTCGCGTATCGAAGATATTTTCTCGCTTTGTCACCTGGATTTCCAGATAATGATTTCCCGAACCCAGGGTGCCGATCTGTTTGAACCCCCGTTCCACCGCCTTCTGAGTAATCTTGGATGCATCAGCGCCGCTTATCTGACCGAATTCTTCAGTACGCTCCAGGTCTTCCTCCCAGCCGTACCCGTTTTGTACACACCACCTGGCGCCTTTTTCGACCATCGTCCGGAACTCGTCATGGGAGAGCTTGACAAACCCGCTGCTGCCCACCCCTGCCGGTACTCTTTGAAAAAGGCGGTCCACCAGCTCCTTCAAGTGCTCTTTTATTTCATCATAGGTAAGAGTAGTCAGAACGAGCCGCATGCCGCAGTTTACATCGAACCCGATCCCGCCGGGCGAAATGACCCCGGAACGTTCGTCCATCGCTGCCACCCCGCCGATCGGAAATCCGTATCCCCAATGGCCGTCCGGCATGCACAAGGCGTATTTTTGTATGCCCGGCAAAGTGGCCACGTTTGTCACCTGGTCCACAACTCCCTCATCCATTTCGGACACCAGCTTTTCCGTGCCGTAAATGCGGGCCGGAACGCGCATCCCTTCCTTGTAGTCCGGAGAAATTTCCCAAACAGTGTCGGAAATTCTTGTCAGCTTGCTTATAATGGCCATAAATAGTCGTCAGTTGTCGATTTTTAATTGCGCAGGCAAGACTCGGTGCGTTTAATATATTGATTGAAAAGTCCCTTGTCCATCCGGCAGTAATTCGAGTCGAATGCTCGTTCGGGGACCCTGGAGGAGCGTTCCGCCAATTCTTTGGAATACTTATGAAAAATCCGGCACGATTCATATCTCTCGGGAAAAGACTGAGAAGAAGCAAGATTCGCTGCGTGGGAGTGAAACCGAACTGGAATGACTACCCTGAAAAGCTGCAGAGCGAAATTCTCCATGCCGAAAAAATATGCTACCCCGGCCCCGTTTACCGGGAGATCTTTGAAGCTGCCGAGCTTAGTGTCTTTCCGCGCAACTATTACAGTTTTCTCGGTTCCAAGATAGCCCAGACAGACTTTTTCAATCTGCTCGAAGTTGCTCATCCGAGGACGGGAATCTATTACGGCCGTGACCCTGCCAAACGAATAGAGAATGATTTCAGCTACCCTTTCGTTGCAAAGACCCCTGTCGGATCGTCCCGGGGAAGGGGCGTTTTCCTTATCCGCGGTCCGGTGGACCTTTCCCGGTATCTCAAGACCCACAACCCGTCATACATTCAGGAGTACCTTCCGATAGAGCGTGATTTGAGGGCGGTGGTCATTGGAGGCAAACTCGTTCACGCTTATTGGCGAATCCACAGCGAAGGCGACTTTAGAAACAATGTTTCGCTTGGAGGGACCGTTTCGTTTGAAAATATTCCCGAAGCAGCACTCGACTTTGCCGTGGAGGTCGCGCGCAAGTGCGGCTTCGATGAAGTCGGCCTGGATATTTGCGAGCATGCGGGCAAGTATTGGGTCTTGGAGGCGAACATGGTTTTCGGCGAAGAAGGCTTCAGGAAAAAGGGTCTGGACGTCCGCAACATGATTGCGGAGATTTTCGATTCAATAGAGTGAGAACATTCCGCCTGTTTGTCCCTTGGAATCTGTACGACCCATAGAACCTATAATACCTGTAAGAATACGCCTGCTACGATGAAGGATTTGCCCTCGCGCTTTGCAGCGCATCATCAAGATGGGCTTTGGCCGAAATCATCTCATCCTCGATTCTTTGGAGTACGTGCGGCGGAAGGTCAACTCCGGGTGTCGCCAACGCGTTCCTCAGTGCATCCGCAGTTCGGGCCAGTTCTGAAATTCGTTTGAACCACTCGGGCGCTTCCCCTTCCATTTTGGGGAAAGCCGCCCCGGCCTGCTCTATGGCCGCCTGATCCGATATTCGGTCTCCAATCGAAGGAACTTGGGAAACGAACCCGAATTTCCGCCGCACTATGCCGGCAAATTCTTCGCTCACATTCGGTTCGCCGTGTATCACATAAACCCGCAGCCCTGGATTTTTGAAATGGCCAAGCCACGCCAGTAGCGCATTTTGGTCGGCGTGCGCCGACAAACCGCCAATAGTGAAAACCTTTGCACGTACGATCACCCTTTCGCCCAGTATTTTCACCATCCGCGCACCTTCAACGATGTTCCTGCCAAGGCTGCCTGCGGCCTGAAAACCTGCTATTACAAGCGAACATCCGGGTCTCCAGAGGTTATGTTTGAGATGGTGCCTGATTCGGCCGGCAGTGCACATCCCGTTTCCAGCGATCACGATGGCCGGGCCGTGATGCGAATTTATTTCCATCGATTCAAATGCCGAACGGGTGAGCACGAGTTGATCGAAGTTGAAGGGGTCGTTTCCCGAATCGAGCGCAGCCCGAGTTTTTTCGTCATAATAAGTCTTCATGTTGCGGAATATGTTCGTTGCCGCAATCGCAAGCGGACTGTCCAGATAGACAGGCATCGACGGTATCAGCTTTTCCCGGAAAAATTTACCCAGGATAAAGAGCAACTCCTGTGTGCGCTCTACTGCAAAAGCCGGAATGAGGACTTTTTCGCCGTGTGAGAAACTGAACCGGATCGCTTTTAGAAGTTCCTCCTCGCTTTCTTCAAACGACCTGTGGTTGCGGTTTCCATACGTGGACTCGATAAAGAGAATATCGGCCTCGGAGACAGTTTCGGGATCCTGCAGGATCATTTGGCCCCCGTGCCCCAGATCGCCGGTAAACACGGTTTTCAGTGCGCTGTCGGGCGGCCCGTCCCAAATTTCCAGGAGTGAAGACCCCAAAATATGACCGGAGTTTCGAAACCGGATACTCAAATCTGCATCGGGGCGGAGAATTTCGCCCTGCACTACAGGCTCGAAAAGCTCGAAACACGCCTCGGCGTCTTCAAGCCGGTAGAGCGGCTCGGAGAGCGGATCTCCGCGGCGCTTGTTCTTTCTCGTCTGCCACTCGGCCTCCATTTCCTGGATATGAGCCGAATCCAAGAGCAAAATTTTTGTCAGCTCTACCGTAGGCGCGCTGGCAAAGATTTTGCCTCGAAAGCCTTCCTTTACGAGCTTCGGTATCCGGCCGCAATGGTCGATGTGGGCGTGAGTCAGAAAGAGCGCTTCGATATCGGCGGGGTTGAAGCCCCATGGACTGCGGTTTAAGGCTTCCATTTGACGGCCGCCCTGAAACAGGCCGCAGTCGAGGAGAAATTTTTTCCGGCCCTGCTCGATGAGAAAGCAGGAGCCGGTCACACAGTGACAGGCGCCTAAACAGGTTATCTGCATTCCAAGGTCTTCCTTTTAAGGGAATCGGTGACCTCACCATCTTCTATTCGGTCCCGATCGACAATATACTTAATAAAGTGAATCAATTTCAAACTGATTTGTCCAGGCCGTTTGTTCTTGACAAATCTTGGAAGAGGGGGGAAACAAACAACCGCCTTTAAATGCCCGATAATGAAGGAAAGTGTGTGCAGATGCGATATGGAAGCGGCAGAAGCGATTCGAGACTTCGAATAATCGTGACCGGGCTGGTCGGCCTGTATCCGCTCGGCGGCGTAGCCTGGGACTATCTTCAGTATCCGATAGGGTTTTTGAAGCTCGGCCACGATGTCTATTACCACGAGGATACCTGGAGCTGGCCCCATCACCCGGTCAGGAAGACGTACACGCAGGACCCCGGCTACTCGGTAAACTACATCATGGATTTCATGGAAAAGTACGCACCCGGCTTGCGTGACAGGTGGCATTATCTACACCTGCACGAGACGAGTTTCGGGATGAGCCGCAAAAAATTCGACGAAGTGGCAGGTTCCGCTGATCTGTTCTTGAACGTAAGCGGCGCGTGCATGATCCCGGAAAATCTTCCGGCAGGATGTGTCAAGGTGTTTCTCGACACTGATCCCGGCTACAATCAGATAATAATGTCCGAGCGTTTCGCCTGGTCGGAAAACGTGGACCGGTGGTGTTCGATGGTCGATGAGCACGACCGGCATTTCACCTATGCGGAGAACATCAACAGCGCAGATTGTCTGGTCCCCAGGCTCGGCTACGATTGGAAGACCACCCGGATGCCGATCTCGATGGAGCATTGGGAACATCGCTCCTTCCTTGAGCCTAATGGGCCGTGGACGACCGTCATGACATGGAACGCCTTTAAAGGAAAGCTTGTTTACAAGGGGGTGGAATACGGCAGCAAGGGGGCCGAATTCGATAAACTTATAAACCTCCCCGCCATGGTCGATGTACCGCTGAAAGTAGCTGTGGGAGGCGTAAAGGCCCCGCTGGAAAGGCTGTCGCAGGCCGGGTGGCAGGTGGTCGAGGCTCCGGAAACGACTATAACGCCTGCGATGTACCGGGATTTTATCTCATCATCGCGTGGCGAAATCTCGCCGGCCAAACAGGTATACGTCGAGCTGAGGACCGGGTGGTTCAGTTGCCGGTCGGCCTGCTATCTTGCGTCCGGAAGGCCCGTCGTGGTTCAGGATACCGGTTTTACGCCCACTATCGCAAGCGGGGAAGGCATTATCGCGTTCAATACTCCGGAAGAGGCGGTGCAGGGTCTGACAGAGGTTGAGAGTAAATATGAAAAACATTCTGCAGCGGCCTTGGATATGGCAAGATGCTATTTTGATTCCTCTAAAGTGCTTCGGAAGCTTATAGAAGATATATAATGAAATTGAGGCGGATATGCCTCTCGGGGATATATATGGCTAAGGGTAAAAACGGCAAGGGTAAGCTCATAGTGTTTGGAATTGTTTTCTGGTACCCGCTGGCCGGGGTGACCTACCAGTTTCTGCATTATTTGATAGGACTTCAGCGGCTCGGATGGGACGTATACTATGTCGAGGACTCAAGGCGATGGGTATTTGGCGTAAAGGACTTCGAGTTGACGCCGGATGCGTCTGCAAACGTTGAGATGGTGGCGCCGGTTCTCGACAGATATGGTTTTTCCGGCAAATGGGTCTTTCGCATGGGTCAGGGCAGCTCCAAGTGCTACGGCATGGGTGAGAGCGAGCTGATGCGCCTCTACAGGGAAGCGGACGCCTTCCTTAACGTAACTGCTTCGCAGGAACTTCGCGAAGAACATATGTACATACCAAGAAGAATATACGTCGAGTCCGACCCTTTCCACGTGCAGGTAAAGGTGCTGGAAGGCGACGTAAAGACGCTGAACGCCCTTTCTGCCCACGATACCCATTTTTCCTATGGAGAAAACCTGGGGCAATCCGACTGCGATCTGCCGGTGGACTTGGTCTGTTGGCATCCGACCAGGCAGCCGGTGGTTATGGATCTTTGGGCAAACCCGTTCCCTCCTGTGAAGGATTCGGTGTATACGACGATTACGACTTGGCAAAACAAGGGCAAGGAGATGACGTTCAGGGGCGAAACATTCTACTGGACGAAGGACCGGGAGTTCTTGAAGATAGTCGATCTACCGAAGCGGAGGCCGGTCGGTTTTGAACTTGCGACGCAGGTGGACGAGGACACGCACCGGCGCCTTACGAAAAATGGTTGGAGAATTACCCCTTCTTTCCCGATTTCTAAGGATGTAGATAAATACAGGGAATATATTCAGAAATCCAGGGGCGAATTCACGGTTTCCAAGGACCAGGTGGTGCGCCCGCGCACGGGCTGGTTCAGTGACCGAAGCGCCTGTTTTCTTGCGGCCGGTCGTCCCGTCATAACCCAGGAAACCGGATTCAGTAAGTTTCTGCCTACGGGCAAGGGGCTCTTCGGGTTCTTGACAATGGATGAAATTCTGACAGCCCTGGACGTCATAGAAAGCGACTATGACGCGAGCTGCAAGGCAGCGCGCGAAATTGCGATGGAATATTTCGACGCGGAGAAAGTGCTTGGCAAATTGTTGGCACAGGCAGGACTCGGGTAAGAAAACCTTGCAACTCCCCCTTCTTTAAGGCGGTCGAATGGAAGAAGGTCAAATACGTTCCCCTTCAGCGCCCGCTTTCACCGGCCATTTTCAATGGCTGGACATCGTGAAGGGCTTGGCGATCCTATGGATCGTTCTTTTTCACTGCCTCCAGACTTATGGCGGAGACCTTCCCCAGCCTATTTCATTTGGTTCCTTCTTCGACTTCGTGCGACAGTGTGCGCATGGGTCGGCATTTGGCAACTTTTCCTGCGCCCTCGTTGGGGTAACTGCAGCGGTTATTCAGCGAGGGTCGCAGGGAGTAGGTGTTTTCATCCTGCTTAGCGGATTCGGCCTCTCTTACTCGCACTTTAGACGGGGTATGTTCAACGATTCCTGGGTCGTCTGGTACAAACGACGCCTCATGAGGCTTTTCCCCATCTACTGGCTGGCCCACCTCGTTTTCCTGGTCTCACCTTTTGCTGTCCTGCATGATCGGGTCGATTACCGTTTCCTGCTGAGTTTTTTCGGCGACAGGGTTTATCCGGTCGAAGAGATGTTTTTCTACTTTGTGCCGGCGTGGTGGTTTGTGGGGCTCCTGATCGAGCTGTATATGGTTTTCCCGCTCCTGTTCGTGCTTATGCAGCGGCTCGGGCATGTGAAATACCTGGCGTTTTGCATCCTGTCGAGTGTAGCGGCGAGATACATACTTGTCAGCGTCGTGCAGGCAAACGGGTATTATGAGATGGGGGCCTTCTTCGTCTGCAGGCTTTGGGAATTCGGGGCCGGGATGGTGCTTGGAAAACTCATGGTGGAAATGCCTAAGGTTACGCTTGACCGGCTGCTTTGCCTGAAGGGTTTTCTAGCAGGTGTAATTCTATACGCGTTGGGTGTCATGGCCTACCAACCCAATTTTCTCTCCAGTTTCTCGGACGGCCTTATGGCCATGGGGCTATCGGTGGTTTTGATTCATGCGGCCTATCGGTTGAATATGGCGCCAAGTCTCGGGAAACCGCTCGCCATGGCCGGGGTCTACTCTTACGGCATCTATCTTTTTCACCAGCCATATATAATGTATGCCAGCGAAAAGCTGCGCTCCTACGATCCCGGTGACTTCCTGGTTTTCGCTTTTGCGCTGACGGTCTTTATCGCCCTCATTTCAATGTGTTTGGAATATGCGACCAATCGGTCGGTAGATTTTTTTGTCGGCAAAGCTTCCTTCCGCCTCTAAGGTTTTTCAGCCCGGGTGGTGAGGGATCGAAATAGATTTCGCTCATTTTTTTCCGTCTGCAAAAAAAGATAAAGTTTCGTCTTCCTTGTGCCGATATAGATTACGGTGAGTTGTCAAAGCACAGAGGATGAGCCCATGATCCGAGAGCTGAGCGGACACGAAATCGACGCCCTCCATTACGAATTGCTGGTAAAAGACATCGTAGCTGCGGCCGAGAAGCTCGCTCCTTTTCCGGACATAGCGTGGCGACTCGTGTCTCTTGTGAGATCGATGGCTCCCATAAAGGAAATAGAAAAACTTGTCGGCTATGATCAGGCAATAACCGCCAAAGTCCTCCGGCTCGCCAATTCGGCCTATTACGGCCGCCAATACTGTGTCCGTTCACTCAGGGACGCCATTCTTCTTCTCGGTGAAAAACGGCTGATTCAATCAGTTATGGCTGCCTGCGCCGCAACTTATTACGTGAGGGGCGCTTCACAGGATGAACGGGATCTTTGGGAACACTCGTTGACCACGGCGCTCATTTCCGAGATGGTCGCCCGCCGGATCGGCTACAACGGGGTTCTCACGCTTTACACCGCAGCGCTGCTGCACGACATCGGCAAAACCATCCTCGATCTTTATTCCAAGATTTACCTTCAGTCCAGCCTTCATGAGATAAGGGGCGAGAGCAACGAGGTTAAGGCGGAAAGGCGGGCGCTGGGAATCGATCACCAGGAGTTGGGGGGTATTATCGCCGGCAAATGGAACTTTCCCGCGGACATAGCAGCCGCGATCGAACACCATCATGATCCGCAAAAAGCGGCCCCGCACGAAGAGATTGCCTCCCTGGTTTATCTGTCCGACTTGCTGGCGCTTTCATTTGCAAAGAAAAATGAAGAGCAGCCGGGCGGTGGCTCAGAGCTGGAGTCGGATTCCATCCTTAAAAGATTCAAAATTACTCGCCAAATGATCGATGATTTCCGGAATGAAGTCGAAACAGGCATGGCTGAAATCGCAGCGGCGCTGGACTCGGCCTGAATCCAACCGATGCCTGACTATAACGGGATGATTAAAATACACTTATGAGAGTGTAGCGTTGTGGCTAAGGAGTAAATCGACTATGGAAGGCAAGCAGTGCAAAATCGACGCGAAGATTTTCGCTTCAGGCTCTGAGGTCTGCGATGAGACGCTATGTTATGTTTGCCAAGACGGCTTATGGCAGCAAAAAAGCACCCTGGAGCTTGAGGTAAGGCCGTGATCTTACCTTGATCCGTACTCGCTGAAGGACGCTCGGAGCGCCAGCGAAAAAGAGCCTTGGAAGCCCGCCGTGAAGGCGGGTTCCAAGGAAATAAGCAGATTACCCCGGTGAGCGATCTCTCCGGGGTTTTGTTGTTTTCAGTCAGGACGGTTCTTACGCTGTCTGTGGTCCTGGAGCCCGTTCTATAAGAGGTGTGGGCCTCTTTGTAACGCGGGCGAGTATTACCGCGATAATCAGCACAGTGGCGCTCATATAGAATGCATAATTCAAGTTTCCGGTTAAGTCCCTTATCGTTCCGCCGAGCTTAACCATAAAGAAGCCCAGACCCCAGCCGAGGAACACAAGGCCATAGTTGAAGCCCAGGTTTTTGGCGCCGAAAAAGTCCGCTGTAAAAGAAGGCAAGAGCGCGAGACCGCCGCCGTATTGCCAGTAAGCTATACCTACAGCCAGGAAGAGCAGCACAGGGCTCTTAAGTCCCAAAACGGTAGGCATGAGGAAAAGGCAAAGAGCGGAAACAATGCAGTTGATCGTGTAGGCATTTGTTCTTCCGATTTTGTCGGAATACAAGCCTGTACCGATCCGTCCCATGGCGTTGACCAGCCCCCCGAAAGAGACCAGCCAGAAGGCGGCGGGGCCAAGCACCGGGGCGCCCAAAGGCATGGCGAAGCCGATGATCAGCAACCCTGATTGGGTCGATCCGATGAACATGAGAACCAGTGCGTAAAATTGCCAGGTCTTGATCATCTCGGAGGCTTTCCAGTCCACCGTGGTCAACGCGCTCTTTCCCGGAGTGCCGAAAACTATGGCGGCAGGCGGGGCAGGCGGAGCGTACCCGGTTGGAGGCCATGACAGGAGTTGTCCTGCGATTACGATGACCACGGCGAAAATGATGCCAAGTATAATAAAGCTTCCGCTGAGGCCGTAATCGGCAATGAGCCATTTCGCCAGGGGCGCGATATAAAGGGCTGCCCCTCCGTAGCCGCCCACGACAAGACCTGCGATCAGACCGCGTTTGTGGGGACCGAACCATTTCAGAGCGGCGGGAGTGGGAGCGGCATAACCAATGCCCATACCGATTCCGCCCATTATTCCGAAACCGACGATTAAACCGGTGTAGCTTTTCATCAGACCCGCAACTATACATCCGGCGGCCAGAAATAGACCACCTAGAGTAGCTCCTACTTTCGGGCCGAATCTATCCTGTATTTTCCCGCCGGGTATCATCAAGAGCGCGAAAATGACGACACATAGCGAGATGGGATCGGAAGCCTGGGAATTACTGAGGTAGGTCCAGGCCGAATTGATCCCGGGCATGTGCGTGCCGATCAAAGCTTCGTTGAATTTGCCGTCCGGCAGCTTAGGTACGATCAGTGCACCGCCCCATACGCTCCAGGCATACAAAATTCCGAGGCAGAGATTTACGGCGGTGCCGGCAAAGGTCACAACCCATGCTTGGCGGGGTACTTTGTCCAACGGTGCAGCCATTAACTACTCTCCTTTCATTAGATCTACCGGTTGATTAAAAAAGACCATTCCCGAGCAAAAAGCGAGCAGTTCAGAAGTGAAAGAGACCTTGGCTTTGAATCAAATCCAAGGGTAAAGGTGAGGCAGTCGTTATGAAAAACGCGATCAGGAAATCGGACGGGGTTTGAGACACGAGCGTCAAAAGATCATATATGATTAATCGAAAAAGAACCCCATAGCGAATCAGAAAATAGAATTTCCTGCAGCTTTCAGAGTCCTGTTTGCCTCGTAATCACCCCCTTTCAGACTATAGAAATGACCGTGAACGCCGACAGCCGCAATAAGAAAAAAATAGGTAGAGAAGGTATCTTGGAAATGCCGATAGAAAACCGGTGAAAACAGAGGAAAAAAGAGCGAGATATCGATTAATCAGCTAAGGCTTTATCGCACAGTCGAAAACGTTGTGTCAAGAATAAACACCCCGGGCGTTCAGTTCAACCCGGCTCGCCTGAACAGGTTCAATTTCCAGTCCATTTTCTGAAGACAAGTGTTCCGTTGGTGCCGCCAAAGCCAAACGAGTTTGAAAGCGCAATTTCGATTTGCGCTTTGCGGGCCAGGTTGGGAACATAGTCGAGGTCACAGTCCGGGTCCGGAAACTCGTAATTTATTGTTGGGGTCATCATCTGATTGTAAACGCTGAGTACGGTAAAGGCGGCTTCGACCCCTCCCGCGGCGCCCAGGAGGTGCCCCGTCATCGATTTTGTAGAACTGACCCCCATTTTATAAGCGTGATCGCCAAAAACAGTCTTTATGGCCTGCGTTTCATATTTGTCGTTGAGATCGGTCGAGGTGCCGTGAGCGTTTATGTACTGCACTTCCGAAGGCATTATTCCGGCGTCGTCGATTGCTTCCTGCATGCACCGGGCGGCTCCTTCGCCGGCCGGCGCCGGAGCGGCCATGTGATAGGCATCCCCCGAGGCGCCGAAACCGATTATTTCGGCATAAATTCTGGTATTCCGGGCGAGGGCGAAATTGAGACCCTCAAGGATCAGCACGCCTGCCCCTTCACTCAGTATGAAGCCGTCCCTTTCCTTGTCAAAAGGCCTGGAAGCGTGCTGCGGGCTGTCGTTGCGGGTGGAAAGCGCACGCATGGCGCTAAAGCCGGCTATTGCCAGGGAGGTTATTGTCGATTCGACCCCTCCGGTGATCATCACTTCGGAATGGCCGTCCCGAATCAGATGATAAGCCTGACCTATGGCATGGGTCCCGGCTGCGCATGCAGTCTGCAATGAAAAGTTGGGACCTTTTGCGCCGTGGTAAATCGAAATTAAACCAGGGGCCATATTGCCTATGATCATCGGAATGAAGAAAGGACTCACTTTCTTCGGGCCCGCCTCAAGCATAGTCCGGTGTGAATCCTCAATCGTTTGCAGTCCCCCAAGGCCGCATCCCATTACCACACCAACTCGCGATGAAATCTCGGCCCCTATCTTCAGCCCGGCGTCTTCCACGGCATAGTGAGCGGCTCCGAGCGCAAACTGGAGAAAGGGGTCCATTTTCCGAAGTTCTTTTTTATTGATAAACTCTTCAGGATGAAAATTTCTAACTTCTCCGGCAATCCTGGTCGAGAACCCGGAAGAATCGAAGCGCGTGATAGGCCCTATTCCCGATTTCCCGGAGATCAGGCTGGACCAATTTTCTTCGATGCCGACCCCAATCGGAGAAACCAACCCAATTCCCGTAACTACCACACGTCGCCGATTGTTCTCTGAACTCATCCTGCTGTCTCCTGATCGGGCTAACCCATGAACATGCCGCCGTTGACATGAATAACCTGGCCGGTGATGTAACCGGCCGCATCGGATGTGAGAAAGGCAACGGCCGCGGCCACCTCCTCCGGAGTCCCGTAGCGTGCCGCAGGAATCTGCGCCAACAGCGCTTCCCGCGATTTTTTCGGAATAGCAAGCGTCATATCAGTCTCGATAAACCCCGGGGCGACAGCATTTACCGTTATGTTCCTTGAAACAATCTCGCGGGCGAGCGACCTCGTAAACCCGATTATTCCGGCTTTGGCCGCCGAATAGTTGCACTGTCCGGGATTTCCAGTCACGCCGACCACCGATGTGACATTGACTATGCGCCCATAACGCTGACGAATCATAACTTTTATCACCGCCTGAGAGCAAAGGAAAGCGCCTTTGAGATTTGTATCCATGACCATGTCCCATTCGGTGGGACTCATTAAGGCGAGAAGGTTGTCCTTGGCTATACCTGCGTTGTTTACCAGCACGTCAACCCGGCCATAGGCATCCAGAATTTGTTTGAACGCAGTCTTGACTGCGCCGGGGTCGGCTACACTGAATTGCATGGCGGTCGATGTTCCGCCCCTGCCTTCGACGAGGTGCGCAGTCTGTTGCGCGGCCTCCGGACTGGAATTGTAGTTGACGATAACATGGTTCTCAGGGCCGGCCATATGTACCGCTATGGCACGCCCTATACCACGGCTTGCCCCCGTTACTACGATGATGCGTCGATCGCTCAATCTTGAATCTCCCAAGCAACAGGACCGAACTATGAGAACCGAGAACTATAAGCCACGCGGCGTTTTCCACTCGGCCCTCGTCACTCAGCAACCTGTCCTGAGTGACCCCCCTCTCACGCTTAATTCGCTTGGCGAATGCAGGTATAAATTCAAAAAGGTCTGCAACTAACCCGTAGGCGGCAACGTCGAAAAAATCTGAGATCTCTGCGATCTCTGCCTGATCCGTTAAAGAAAACTCTCTTTCAGCCTGCCGTATTCCTTGTTTAGTTCCTGGCCGATAATATTTCGCTGGATTTCGTTTGTGCCTTCGTAGATCTGCAGGATCTTGGCGTCACGCATCATCTTTTCAACCGGATAGTCCTGCATGTATCCATACCCTCCGAGCACCTGTACGGCGTTTGCCGCCACCTCCACAGCCACGTCGCCTGCGAATACCTTAGCCATCGCGGCTACTTTGCTGGCGTCATGGGGTTCAGAGTCCATGTAGCGGGCAACGCTATATACCAGTGCGCGTGAGGCTTCGGTCTTTATAGCCATGTCCGCAAGTTTATGCTGAATCGCCTGGAAGCTTATGATAGGCTTTTCGAACTGAACCCTCTTTCTGGCATATTCGACGGCGATATCGAGTGCTCCCTGCGCAAGACCGACTCCCAGTGCACCTATGCCCGGCCGTGATTTATCGAAGGTTTTCATCGCAATGATAAAACCCATTCCTTCCCGGCCTATCAGTCTGTCGGCAGGAATCCGGCAATCCTGGAAAATCAGCTCGCGGGTCGCAGACGCTCGGATGCCAAGCTTCTCTTCCTTCTTTCCGAAAACAAATCCCGGATCTCCCTTTTCAACGACAAAAAAGCTGGCGCCCCGCGGACCCTTGGCGCGATCCGTTATTGCCAGCACAGAATAAATCTCCGCTTCGCCCCCGTTGGTTATCCACTGTTTGGAACCATTGAGGACATAGTGGTCCCCGTCCCTAACGGCGTTAGTCCGGATTCCGGAGACATCGCTTCCGGCCCCTGATTCAGTAAGTCCGAAAGCAGCGAGTTTTTTTCCCGTGGCGATTGAGGGCAAATATTTTCGCTTAAGTTCCTCGCTGCCGTAGAGCAGAATGGGATACGCTCCAAGACCGCTCGCTGCAAAGCTTGTAGCTATCCCTATACAGGCTTCCCCGAGCTTTTCGACCGCCAGGCAGTTGTCGAATATCCCTCCGCCTTTTCCGCCGTATTCTTCGGGAATGTAGAGGCCAAATAGGTCCGCCTGCGCGAGGACCTTCATAATCTCCCACGGGAATTGCCCGGTCTCATCCAGTTCCGCCCTTATCGGCCTGATTCTTTCCTTGGCGATCTGAGCGGTAAGATCCTGTACTATCTGTTGTTCTTCGGTCAAAAAGTAGTGCAAATTACTCCCTCCGAAAAAATCCTCCAGCTTTAGCCGGATGCATCATCACCGTGAACGGCGACGGGAAAGAAGCGGGCGCAGAGAATTCACGATGCTCTTGACCGTGGGCAAAGGTTGCGGACTGTGCGAAGTTGGATCCCCTGAGTTTGCGTGTGTCCCGAAACCCGCACATCTGTCATAATGTTCATCCGGCAGAACAGCCTTACTACCGCTGCCGCCCTACTCTTCCTCGAGTTCCAGAACAAGGCGTCCTTTGTAATACCCGCAGTTGGGGCAGGCGCGGTGCGCCAGGCGAATTTCATTGCATTGAGGGCAGCGGGCTAATGCGGGCAAGGCAATTCCGTGGTTGGCCCGACGTTTGTCACGCCTAGCTTTGGAGGTCTTTCTTTTTGGTACACCCATCTCTTTACTCCCGTGGCGAATCTGCCTGTAATGAAGGCGTTGCGTGTCGATAAATGGGGCTATTTCGGGGATTTGTCCATCCCGATTTTCATTTCCTTAAGAATTTCAAAAGGGGACCGCCCGGTGGGCGTCGCGCACCGGCAATCCTCTTCATTGAGGTTTGCCCCGCACCCCGGGCAGATTCCCATGCAATCATCACGGCAAAGAACCTTGACCGGCAGCGCCAGAAAAATTTGCTCCGCTACGAGCCGATCCACTTCGATAATTTCGCCGTCAAAGAATTCGTAGAGGAGTTCATCCGATTCGAGCTGCTTTTCTTCATCTCCGGGTATCTGCTCGTTTGCCACCATGTAAATGTCCACCGGTTCATCGAGAGGAAGCGGAAAAGGCCTGAGGCAGCGATGGCAGCTTACCTCCAGCGAACCTTCTATTTTTCCGGTAATTCGTATATGGTCCGGGCGCCTGTTCAGGGTCAAGACGATATTGACGGGGCGGAGGAACTTAAGTTTAAATGGGTCGTCCGGTGGAAAAAACTGCCTCAGCCTGTCCTCATCCCAATGGAACCTGAGAGTGCGACCTGATTCCGGTATTTCGTCGATACGGACGCGCATGCGCGACTCTCCATACAAACGTAAATCACTAAGTATAGATTTATTTGCCGAGCTGTCAATAAATTTTCGGAACACCTCTGCAACCCGTACCAGACCAACAGGACGCATGACGCTAAAGCCGGCGGATGGTCGTCTCCTCCCCCTCAGGATTCTTTGCCTGTAAAATTCTTAACCGCCTGATTGACCACATCTTCTGAAACCTCTTCAAATACCTTCTTCCAGGCCCTTCGCGTAAAGGTGCCCTTGCCGCAGCCAATCTTTCGCTTCGACTCGATGGTGGCAAGGTGTTTTTCGCCCTGGCTTAGTTCGACTCTTACCGCCACCACCGTGTCCCCTACATACGGCATCCAGCGCATCTCCACGCCACCTTCCCTGAAACCTACGACATGGCCTTCCATAAGGTATGGCTCAACTTCCGTCTTCTCATTCCAGAGCATTCCCTTCTTCTTGAGCACATCTTCCATGCCGTTCCAAAAAAGACCGATAACATCTACGTCATAAACCTTGTGTGTATCGTTGTATACGCCTGTCACCTTCACTTTGTATGGCGAACTGACAGCAGGCTCCGGCTTGTAAATGTCGCCTGCGGTCTGAATATTCCCCGATCCCCTCCGGCTGCTGCACGCAAAAGTGACAATGGTAAGGAAAATCAACAGTAGAAAATATATATTCTTCTTCACAGAAACACCTCCAGGCCGAAATTCGGGCAAATTCGCCCGAAATTTCCAATTTAAAATTCCTCAATTTCACGCCATGATCGAGCAGCGATAGTGCCAGACTAGCTTAAAATCGGCAAGTCCGGAATTGCCTTCGCGGTATTTTTATTTCCTGGGAGTTTAATTGAGTTCGCAGGAATATTATGCTAATGAACGTGCCTTTCTTCGGATTTCATCCGTATAACGGAGGCAATCACTCATAGACGGGGGGTTGCATGCCCCCCGCAGGAGTTTAGTCGAGATGGAACCTGTAGTTACCCGATTTCCTCCCAGTCCGACCGGGAGCCTTCATATCGGAGGGGCGCGCACGGCCCTTTTCAACTGGCTTTTTGCGCGCAACCGCGGCGGACGATTCATCCTTCGGATTGAAGACACTGACCTGGAGCGTTCAAGTGAAGAGTCGGTGAAAGCCATCCTGGATGCCATGGAATGGCTGGAACTCACCTGGGACGAAGGTCCCTATTTTCAGACGCAACGGCTGGACATCTATCGCGAATACGCTGATAGACTGGTAGATTCCGGCCATGGATACTGGTGTGAATGCACTCCCGAGGAACTTGACATTCGGCGAAGTGCAGCGATGGCCGAAGGGCGAAAGCCAAAGTATGAAGGGACCTGCCGCTCCAAGGGTCTCGGCGCGGCCCCTGACAGAGTATTGAGGTTCAGGTCCCCTGATGTCGGCACAACCCTTTTAAGGGATATTATAAAAGGCGTCATTGAATTCGATAATTCGGAACTCGACGACCTTGTGATCCTGAAAAGAGACGGCATGCCAACGTACAATTTCGCCGTTGTCGTTGATGATATCACCATGGGCGTCACCCATGTAATTCGCGGAGACGACCACGTCAATAATACCCCAAGGCAAATCCTGATCTACAAAGCGCTCGGCGCAAAACTGCCCGAATTCGGCCATGTGCCGATGATCCACGGCGAGGATCGCTCTCCGCTGTCAAAACGCCATGGTGCAGCCTCGGTCATGGAATACAAAAAAATGGGGTTTCTTCCCGAAGCCCTGATTAACTGCCTCGTCAGGCTGGGCTGGTCTCACGGAGACCAGGAAATTTTCTCACGCGCCGAACTGATAGAGAAGTTCACCTTGGAAAATATCGGGAAATCGCCGAGCATATTTACGATGGAAAAACTCCTGTGGCTTAACGCTCACTATATAAGGGAAAAGCGTCCCGAAGATCTTTTGGCGCCGCTCAAGCCTTTTCTGGCAATGCGAAACTATCCCGATAAACCTGACGCCTATATAATAGGGGCAATTCGGACTCTTCAGGCGCGCTCTCACACACTGGTAGAAATGGCCGAAGCCATGAGTTTCTACATGGAAGATGAGATCAAATTCGATCCGGATGCCGCGCGCGAGTTTCTCACTGCCGACGCAGGGGCCTTCAGTCGATTGATCTCTGAACTCTCAGAAGTGGATCCCTTCGACGAGAAAGGTTTGGAACCCGTTTTCAGAAATACTGCCAAGGACCTGGGGGTGAAGTTGGGCAAGTTAGCTCAGCCCGTCAGGGTGGCGCTCACGGGGTCGACAAAGAGCCCGGGCCTTTTTGAAATCATGGAGCTGCTCGGTAAGAAGACAGTGCTTGAGCGCCTTCAAACGGGACTGGAAAAAATCTTAGGGAAACAACTTTAGCCGATGGGAAGGAGCGGGAGGCACAGGGTTTTTCCAAATTACCTGTTCACCTGCTCACCCCTTCACCTGCTCTTATACAACCCCAAATCGTCCGGTTGGTAGGAGTCCAACTCGGCGCCGGATTTATCCAACGCCTCGACAACAGAATAAATTTCCTTTCCTTCTTTTTCGCGCCCGGCAGAGGCCTTCATCACCACAATGGCCAGGTACCCGGCCTGAACCGCGAGCAGCCTTTCGCGCGCGGCCAGTCTTTTTGCCTCGAGCATAGTGCACTTATCCACGAGACTCAGGTACTCCTCCAGGATCTCCTTCCAGTCCTTCTTCCACTTGGCGCCCCACTCGGAAAGACGTGACTCCATCTCGGCCGTTATCCCGGTTTCATCATCAGGGTCTCTAAGAGAAGGATATGTCAAAAGAATTTGCTCGAATTCTTCCCAGTAAGGCCGGCTGCGAAATTGGGCAATTTCTTCGACTACTTCGTTTAGCTGGGCATAAAAGGCTGATGACTGCTCGTTTACCGCATCGAGCGCCCTGTTTGTTTCCATGAGTTTTATTTCAGCCCGGGAGGGGCCGGGAGCAACGGTCCCCTTACCGGGCAGACCGGCGCACCCCGAAACGGCTGCCATCAGCAGGAAGGATAAGAAAGAATAGTAGAATACTTTTCTGCCCATGCCTTTCACCTTGGCCGCAGTGCTTGAGCATGCGATAGATTTCATGGTCAACCTCTCTTTCCAGTCAGGGCGATTTTAGGCAATCGGCCCAAAGGCTGTAGGTACCGGTCTTCACTTTATACTGTGGTAGGTAATAAAAAATACATTATAGACCTGATTTTCAAAATCGAAAGAACCAGATATACGTGTAACCCATGAAGGCCCTCCGCAAATAGAGTTTCGGCTCTTTTGACAATCTATGGAAGTCCGCACCCGGAAAGCCAGGACCCCCCGCCCCTGGCTTTTCTCTTTTTCACAGGAACGCAGATCGCGATTCTACTTCGAGACGTTAATTTACAGATAAAATGAAAATCTCTCTCCACGTGCGCCAGCAGATAGGGATGCTTATCTTACTTTAGAGTCCAACCAGGAGGTTAAGAATGCTCCAGATATTTGAGTGTGCGCGTGAGAGTTTGCTTTGGTTAGCGGAAAAAATTGCCGAGTCTCTCACTAGATTAAACGGATATGAAGTGAAGGTAGTGAAGGCGCGAGTTTACGGCATTCGCGGCGTCATCGGCGCCCGCCCTGCTTATCGCCTTCCGTCTTCCAACGTTTGGCGCTGCAGAGGCTGAACATGCTATAAATTCTTTTAGCCGCAAAAATCGGGGGCGGCTTTTACTTTCTCTGCCGCCCCGTTCCCTTCCTATTTCACTTTTACCCTGTCCGTAGATGTTTTAGGCGGTTCGCCTATGGTCGAGAGTTCAAGTTCTTTAGTCTCCGGGCTAAACAACAGGCTGACAAAGGTCATCGCCGCCCCGATGCTAAGGACAACAGCAGGGGAAAGCCATAGATCCTGTTTTTCAATTGCCGCCACAAAAGGGATCCTGTGAGCCCACCAAATGTAAACACTGAACCACGCGCCCAGGAGCGCTCCGGAGGAGTAGCCGAATCCTACCCCCACTGCCCGCCTTTTTGTGGGGAAACGTTCGGCCAGGTACGCGGGCAACATTCCCCAGGCCAGTTTCAACATGGCGGCCATTGTGGTGCCTATGACCGCCAGCCATAAATTGCGCTCTACCGCCGCATTATAGAGGACATAAAAAACGGGAATGCCGAACAATACAAGGAAAACACAATAATACATCGTCAGTATCTTTCTGCCGGTAATGTCCGAAAGCCACCCGTAGAAGTTGTAGCCGAGGAAGGCCATGAACAGAGCAAAGCCATAAATCAGGCTATAGGTGGTGGTGTCAAATCCCCGGCCTCCCAACGTCAGAATTTTCGGCAGAAATCCATACACAGAGTAATCAGTCAAGAATAGCCCGGTCATGAAGACGAACACTTGGAGAAAATCCCATAGCGCGGGTGGTATAAACATGCTGAAGAAAGGGGCCTTTTCGATTGCCCCTTTCTTCTTGGCCTCAATAAAATATGGAGATTCCGGCAATATTCTTCTGATGTAGATGGCCAGAATTACCGGCAATGTTCCTGTAAGGAAGGCAATGCGCCAACCGTAACGGACCATCGCTTCGTTGCCCAAAACAAACGATAAGGCGGCAAATACCAGGGAGGCCAAAACATAGCCTAAAGGAAATCCTGACTGAATGAAGCCGCCTATAGCCCCTCGCCGCTTTGCCGGAGAATGTTCGATGGCAAAAGTGTGTCCTACTGCATATTCTCCACCGAAAAAACATCCCATTACAAATCGTATCACACAAAAGAGTACGTACGACCAAGCCCCGGCCTGCTCGTATGTGGGAAGAAAGCCACACAGCATAGACATTACGCCGACGCCGGCGATGGTCAAAACCAGAAGACGGCTGCGACCGATCGTATCGGCAAAATGTCCGAAAATCGCGGAGCCAACCGGCCTGGCGGCCATGGTTATCGAATAGGTGAAGACAATGGTGATATACTGCCAAGCCTCGCTTCCTTTGGGAGAGGAGAAAACACCGACCAGAATCGGCGCCATGGTGATCACCAATGCCATATCAAAAGCATCCAGCATAAATCCCAGAAACTGTGAAATCATCGCCAGTTTGGTATCTTTGCTTAATCTTTCAGTTGTGCCTGCAGCCATGATTGCCTCCCTTTTAAAAGAATCCCGAATATTCACCTATGAGTTCCAAATCGGAACATGAATTGGCGGAGCAACGCATACCTCGAACTTAACGGCGAACTTCATTGATCCGAGAAAGCAACCTGCTCAATCAGCGAATCTACAGCCTGCCTGGCTTTGAATCTGTCACGGACTTCATTCAGGATAATCGCCGCGGCGAAGGTCCGGCCGGAGGGACCTGTGACGTAGCCGGCAAACCCTATCACATCATCGAGGGTCCCGGTTTTTCCTCTCACGGTCACTCCCGGCTTGTGCATTCTTTTCATTAGAGTGCCCTTTTCCCCATTGACCGCAAGGGAGGATATGAATTCTTCTCTTATTTCGTTATCGTTCCAGACGGCGGCAAGCAGCCGGCACAAAGTATGCGGGCTTACCTTGCAGAGACGGCTAAGTCCCGATCCGCAGTCCAGCTCCAGGATATCCTCCGAAATACCTGATTCTCTTAGTGCGGTTCTTATAACGGCGAGGCCTTTGGCGGAATTGCCGGGTGCGCCCTCCATGTAACCCCCGAGTGACCTCAAGAGCATCTCGGCCATGAAATTATTACTATATTTGTTCAGACCTGACAGCAATTCAGCAAGAGGAGGCGAGTCGTAAGATGCTATCTCTTTTGCGTCGGGAGGAGTTTTCGCATCTGTTGCCGAGGCTCCGAGTACTCTTACCCCGGATCGCTCCAAGGCGACTTTTATGGCATGAGCAAAAAGTGTGGCTGGATCTTGGGCTCGTACGAGGTGATCCATGGGCTGACCGCCGCGCGTGCGCCTGGAAACCTGCGATTGTTGCCGTCCGTTTCCAATAGCGCCGTGCGAACGAATCTTTTTGGGTTGTGGGGTTATTCTCACCCTCATAGTGTTGAAGTCGATAGCCGCCGCAGAAACCAGCGGGTTGTACGCACCCCTGCAGTCAGCATTAATGCATATGCGCTCCGAGGGCGGCTGAAAAAAGCTGTTGTCAACAAAGATGCCGCCTCGAATTTCTCTTATCCCTTTGTCCTTGATCGATTTGGCCAACTCGACGGCTTTGTCCGAGGTGAATAGAGGATCTCCGCTTCCTTTTATCCAGATGTCTCCGGAGATAATCCCCTCCACAGGCTCTCCGGCAGCCATCACCCGGGTTGTAAAGCGGAAGGAAGGCCCCAGTTTTTTGAGGGCCGCATAGCTGGTCAGCAGTTTCATGAGTGAAGCGGGTATGAACGAATCTTCCGACCTGGACTCGAGGACCGTTTCCCCGGAAGAAAGCGACACCACGAGGACCCCTGCGGTTCCAGCGATTTTGCCGATGCGCTCCAGCGGCGTTTGGAAGCCTGTGCCGTCCCGGGTTTCAGGCTCTGCCGGCCAGGGCCGGTTCGGGGCGGAGTTGTGCACTTTGGACCCGGCGGCTATCACGCCGATATTTAAACACAAAATAGAAGCAAAAATGGTGTAGAACAGCATTCTCATGATAATTTAGACTCACCTCCCGGATTTCTGCTCAGTCCCTCGAAAATGTCCCAGAATTCCGGAAAAGATTTAATGACGGATTCGGCCCCCTCTATAATAACCCCATGGGCGCGCAGACCGGCAAGTGCAAAAGCCATCGCAATCCTGTGATCGTCGAATGCCGAGATCGGTCTTGATGGTCTGATAGTGGCGCCCCCATGGATTATCAGCCCGTCGGGCAGTTCTTCGGCTTTGATCCCGAGAGCCTTCAAGCCGGCGGCCACCGCCTTGAGCCTGTCGGATTCTTTTATTCTAAGGTGAGCTACGTTGCGGATGCGGGAGGTCCCGCTTGCGAACGCGCTCAAGACGCCAAGTGTGGGAACCATGTCGGGCATCTCGTTCATGTCGACATCGATGGGAAGAAGCTGCGGGGGGCCTTTTACGCATACTCCTTCGCCCTTCCATTCAATTCGGCAACCCATTTTATCCAGAATGCCAAGAAAACGGCAATCCCCCTGGAGGCTGGCGGGTGAAACCGGAAAAGTCAGCGCCTCTCCGCCCGTTATAGCTGCGGCGCCCCAGAAGTATGAAGCGGAAGAACAGTCCCCCTCGACCGTAAGGCCGCATGAAGAATAGGCTTGGGGCGCAGGTATCTCGATCTTGTTGGAGGCTTGTCGCTCAAACATGATCCCTGCTTCTTTCATCATTGCCAGCGTCATCTCGACGTAAGGCCAGGACGCGGCAGGTTCCGACCATTCAACTGTCACACTTCCGTGCGCGCAAGGAGCGGCGATGAGTACTCCTGATAAAAACTGGCTGCTCTCCGAGGCGTCAACAAAGACCTGCCCGCCGTCAAGTCCCATGCTGTTGATTTCCACTGGAAGAAAACCTGTTTTTCCGATCCACCGTATTCGCGCTCCGAGCTTTTCAAGAGCCTCAGCGACAGGTCCGACCGGACGCTGCCGAAGGCGCGGCGCCCCGTCGAGAACAAATGTGCCGGTCCCTGCGGAGAAGAGAGCGAGAAGTAAACGGGCGCTAGTCCCGCTGTTACCGAGAAAAATCGGTCCATCCGGCTGCCGCCAACGAAATGCAGGTGGTACTACCCGCACCAAATGGGGGCTCCAGTCGACTGTAGCGCCCAGGGTTTCGAGGGCTTTGGCGGTAAAAGAGGTGTCTTCCGCCCTGAGCGGGTTGCCAATCGTCACAGGCCCCTTTGACAGGGAGGCAATGATGAGCGCACGATGGGTAATGGATTTTGATCCGGGCAAACGAATTCGGGCGCTTATTTTCGGAACGGGTTCAATTTTCTTAGTCAGACTTTCCATTTACCGCTTCTTCCAATGCCTTTCGCATGGCATCAATGGCGGGAGTTTCAAAGACCGGACGCTCCAGCCACCATTCGAGCTGTGCGGCCCCCTGGTAGAGCAGCATATCCAGACCGGATACTACAATGCATCCAGCCTCCCTTGCGGCTTTGGAAAACGCTGTCGATCCAGGGCTGTAAATAACGTCCATTACAATCATCCCGGGTTTGAAAAAGGAGTCCAAAGCGATGAGGGATGCTTCGGGGTCGTCAAGTCCTACAGAAGTGCACTGGACGACAATGTGAAAGTCTCTTGCACGCTTTTCGAGCATGTTCAACGGAATGAACCCGCACTTTAATTGCTCGGATAGCGCCGTGCCCCGCGCAACACTTCGATTTGATATCGTGACCGATGCCCCGGCCTTTTTCAGGCCGTAGGCCACTGCTCGAGCGGCCCCCCCGGCCCCCAGAACAAGCGCCTCGCAGTCCGAGACTTCAGCGGCAGCGGACAACGCCCGCAAAGCGCCGATCCAATCGGTGTTGCAGCCTTCCCAGCCCCGATTTGTCCTGCGCAGGGTGTTCGCGGCGCCAATTTCCCCGGCTGTTCGGTCAGTCCGTTCTGCAAGACGGCATGCCGCCTCCTTGAAAGGAAGGGTTACGCTCAATCCGCTGAAGCCCGTTTTGTGCAGAAGCTTTAAATCGTTTTCGATCTCATCCACGCAGAAAGCCGCATAAAGGGCGGGAACATCAAGAGCCTTGAAACACGCGCTCATCATAACGGGACTGAGGCTGTGAGCCACCGGATTTCCGATGACGGCAAACAGCTTTTTTTGTTCCGGCCTGATCATTTCTCGGTCTGAATCCTCTTAAGCCACCGGCTTTTTTCGGTTTAGGAAGGCAAAAGCAGATGGCGCGTTTTGCTGATTCACGGCAAAACCCCGTGCCTCTGAAACTTCAGCTTCTTTCTCAGGACCTGGAGATAATGCAGGAACTCCGATTCACGGCAGTCCGGATAAGTCCATGGCAAGGGACGATACCCTCCTTTCTCATAAATGAGAGTGAGATCTGCATAGATGCCGTCCCGAAGATAGATCCTGTGCGTAAAATTTTTTCCCGTCGCCAGGACGAAACGCTCCGGACTGAGGAGTCCCGGATCGATGTTCACCCGTCGTTTACCTTTGCTGGAAAGGCCGATTTCAATCTGGTTGGTCCGAAGTTTTATGTCCGGCAAAGTTTCCAACGCGACAGGGTTCAGAAAACCGGCCATTTGCCTGCGGATGCCCGGTCCCATTTCGTTATTGTAGTAGGTTGTATAAGTGAAAGGACTGGACATGGACAAAAAGTCCATCGGTCCAAAATCCGATACGAGCGCATCTACAGCTTGCCGTTGAGTTCCGGAATCGCTAAACAGGAACCGTATTATGAGCTTGGCTGGGTCTGGTTCTCTAGGCTGGCTCATGGCAAAAAAGAAGCGGGGGAAGGCAGACGGGGAGTCGAACGCTACTCACTACCCTCGTTTGCCCATCCGCTTCCGCTCCATCTTTACAGCGGTTTTGCTTCCTCTATCAACATGATCGGGATGTCTTCCCGAATCTCATATATAAGCCGGCACTGTTCGCAAATGAGCCCGGTTTCGTCCGGATTCGGGTGTATCGGCCCCTTGCACTTGGGGCATCTGAGAATCTCGAGAAGTTCTTTCTTTATCGCCATCTTAAGGACTCCACTATATCAGGTTCGATCCGGGGGTTCCTGGTTTTCTTCGAATTTATGAGGAGCCTCCTTGCCGTCATCATCGAGCATTTGGCGGAAACCCTCAAGAAGTGAGCGCATCCTGGCGCCGAACTGGATTCGGTTACGCCTCATTTCGGATATCTCCTGCTCCATCCTTGCCAGGCGGTTGCCAGCCTCGCTAAGTATCCCTTCAGCTTTGACCTCGGCCTCCGAGATGACCAGTTTTGCCTCGCGTTCCGCATTCGCCTTGATCTGCTCCGCACTTTTTTGAGCGCTTATGAGCACGGCTCGAATGGTCTTCTCCCTCTCTCTGTGTTCTTTTATTTCCGATTCCAGGGTTTGTGTGTCCCTTTTGAGACTCTCGTTTTCCTCCTCGAGCAGGCGAAGTTCATCGGTTATGTTCCTGAGGTAAGACTGCACGTCTTTGGGATCGAGTCCCATCAAACGCTTGCGAAATTTCTTCTCCCTGATGTCACCTATCTCCATCTAACTCACTCCTGCCATAAAGGTGAACCGGCATTAAAGACCCATCAGGTAGGCAAGCCTGGATAGGGTCGGCACAACGAACTGATCTAAAAACAATATTATCAGAATTAATATCATGGGACTGATATCGATGCCACCCAAGTCGAACGGGAGTATCCTGCGAATCTTATAAAGAACTGGTTCGGTAACGTTGTAGAGAAACCGGACTATCGGGTTATAAGGATCAGGACTCACCCAGGACAAGATCGCACGGGCTATGACGATCAGCATGTATGTATAGAGCACATAGTGTAAAATTGTCGCAACGGCCAACAGAAAATATGAAATTACGAACATCTTCCGACTCCAGGGATTTCGCTTATCGAAAAATCTCAAGGTGAGCTGCGTCACCAAGGCACTGCCACTCAACCCACGGGGTTTTGTGGTTGTAAATCAACTACCTGGTGGAATTGAGACTACTTTTTTTCACGTGGCCTGTCAACACGGCGCTGAGGTATGCGTCAGCTTTTTGCTTTGAGCCGGGAAGATTTCTCGTCTCCCGTCTTCCGTCTTGACTTTATACTTAAAAACGGGGATGAAGGGTCGGGCGTGTGATATGGGGCTTCTTCTCTATAAGTCGACAGCACTAAGTGAGGCGGAGGTATGAGCAAATTCCAATTATGCGAGTGGGTGCTGCTGACTTCTCAAAAAGGGAAGAAATGGCTTGTACAGATAGAGAAGGAGCCGTTTTCGTGTCATGTGGGGGGTATCAATCTCGGAGATGTAGTCGGCAAAGAAGAAGGCGACTGGCTGGTTACGAGCAAGGGAGCAAAGCTGATGTTGTTCAGGCCTGCCCTTCAAGACTATATTTTCAGCATGAAAAGGCGCACCCAGATCATTTACCCCAAAGATCTCAGCGCTATGATTTTCTATGGCGATATCTATCCCGGTTGCGAAGTTTTGGAGACGGGGATCGGCTCGGGCGCCCTTGCCCTCGCCCTTTTGCGCGCTATGTGCGGAAGGGGAAGACTGGTTTCAGTCGAGAAGCGGGCTGAATTCGCTTCGGTCGCCCGCGAAAATATCAGGCGCTTTTTCGGCCAAGAGCCTGAGAATCACGAGATCGTTGTTGCCGATATCGGATCGGTTTGTCTGTCGTGCGAAGTAGACCGGATCTTTGTTGATCTTCCCGAACCCTGGCAGGCGGTTGGAAATCTCTCAACAATGCTCCGGATGGGAGGTCTCCTGGTGAGCCTGAGTCCCAATGTGGGACAGGTTCAGCTTACCCACAGGCAGCTTCAATCGAACGGGTTTGGAGACATAGTCCATTTTGAACTGCTGAGGCGGGACTGGAAAGTTGACCGGCTCCGCGCCCGTCCTTTTGATAGAATGATTGCTCACACCGGCTTTATCACGGTTGCTAAAAGGGTTTCATCCGTAAGGGGGGAGACGGAAGAGTTTTCGAATGCCGATTATGAGACCGGCGAATAGTGCGGGTTATCATGAATGAGGAAAAGTTAGACGTCTCGATAGTGATTCCTATTAAGAACGAAGCTGAAAACATCGTTGCTCTGGCTGAGGAATTGGAATCCGTAATGGACCGGGAATTCTACGGCCGGTGGGAATGCATATGGGTCGACGACGGATCGAGCGACGAGAGTCTGGATCGGCTTCGTGAAATCGCAGCCGCCAACTCCAGGCACAGGTATATCTCCTTCGAACGAAACGCCGGACAATCGGCCGCTTTTTGTGCCGGGTTCGCCGAGGCCAAGGCCGGAATAATCGGGACAATCGACGGAGACGGCCAAAATGATCCGGCAGACATACCGCGGCTTTTTCGAACAGTTGAATCAGGCGTCGCCGATATGGCCAACGGCTATCGCGCCCTAAGACGGGACAGCCTCAAAAGAAAAATCTCATCCATTCTTGGCAATGGATTCAGGACCTTTCTGACCGGAAAGACCGTAAGAGATGCAGGATGCTCGACCAGAGTCTTCCGTAGAGAATGCGTTGAGTTAATGCCCCGATTTGCGGGAATGCACCGTTTTGTACCTACATTGGCGGCTATACAGGGTTTTAGGCTTGCCGAAGCGCCCGTGAACCATCGGCCCAGACTCAAAGGCCAATCCAAGTACACCATCGGCAACCGCCTGTGGGTGTCACTGGCGGATATGTTTGGCGTATTCTGGCTGAAAAAAAGGGCGCTGCACTACAAGATCAAAGCGAAATCCGACTGAACGGCTTCGATCCAAATTCGGATTACAATTTCGTCGTTAAGATTGCAGTTAGAAGATTGACCATATACCATCTTGCCAAGGTTGCATTAGCTTCCAAACAGCCTCCACTAGTCTCATTTCTCAACAAAGCAAGTTCTGCCGATAATTTATAAGCGATTCCATAGTGATTTGCAGGTTAGAAGATTTATCGCTCTCTGCGAGGCACGGTACATGCACACGTATTTGCCGGGAGGACTACAGCGTGAAAACGAAAATCAGGCCGCTGAGGGCGTTGGAGAAGCGATATTCCCCCGTGCGATGCAAAGGCGGTTTTACGCTGGTGGAACTGGTCGTGGTTGTGGCTATCGTGGCTATTCTGGCCGCCGTGGCGACGCCGGCCTACATCAACTACGTTAACCGGACCAGGCAGGGTGAGGCCGTGGGAATGCTCCTGACCGCCCGGCTGGAACAAGAGGAGTTTTTTGCCGACAATGGGCATTACGCAAGCACGATACAGTGCCTGCCTTCTTTTGTCCCGAGCGGCAACACCGGTCAGGCGTGCCTTGCCAATTGCACCGGCTGCGCCACAGCCTCAACCGTGAAGTATTATTCCTTCTCCGTGCCGCAGCCGCCTTCGGCCACCTACTATCAGATAGCGGCAGCGCGGGCGGTCGGTTCGACTGTCGACAGATTGACAATCAGTGCAAGGACTGACACGCCGGCAGTTCTGAACCCCAGCGCACTGAAATACTCCGTCTTTAAGTGGTTATTCCAGTGATGTAAGAACCAAATTGCAGGGGATTAGATATGTTTAGGTTTTTTGACTTTTTCCCGCTCACTGTCCGGCGCTCGCCGTTCGCTGTTGTCTGTGGCGCCCTGATTTTGAACCTGGCCTTGTTTTCTCCGTGCAGAGCAATACAGGCGGTCCAAGTATCAGGTGCAGCCCAAAAGAATAAATCAGCCAAAACGGTACAAACCCTCTCGCCGCAGGCTGCCGCGCAAAGTCAGGCTGCCAACCGGAATATCCTCAACATAGTGGTGGACAGGATCGAGGGTGGCGCCATCTATTCGAAGGATGGACGGGAGTTTCAAATTACAGGTTCCACAAAGATTATCGACAACAGAAAGAACGCCACAGGAGCGAAAATAGCCGAGCTGGCTTTTGATAACGGAGGCTTGGTCTCGGTGATCCTGAAATGAGGCACTTTTCTCACTCACATAGACTAAAATTTGAGGAGCAGTTTATGGGGCGAGTCGCAGCAGTTTTAGCTTTTTTGTCGTTTTTCCCGCTTGCTTTCTTCCCTTGTGACGTCGCCGGCACAAGTCCGTGCAGCAACTCGCTTTCTCCTCCATTCATCTCCAGCGGCGTGAAACCCAATATATTGATAATTTTGGACAACTCAAACAGTTTTGATGAAGATTTCTACGGCAATGCAGTCGGCTCTTATTCGCCGGCCAGCAAATCGGTGGTTGCAAGACAGTCGCTGCAACAGATTGTTACCGAATTGCAAGGGAAGGCCGATGTCGGCGTAATGACATTCACTCTACCGGGTGACGTCAGTTCTATGTATGTCCATAACGCACTTCCTTTTGCTTCTTATAATCCGGCGTCATACTGTCCCAACCCGCCTCCTGACTGTGTAGAGTATTGCACGACAGGCAATGCTGTCTCACAGGGCAACTGTCAGGCGAGCTGCCAGCAACAAAACCCCAATTTTTCGACCAACTTTACCGATATTATCTTGTCGCCCCCGCCGGTCGGCCCCTATGCATTCAATGAACCAACGGGAACCAGAGCAAGGTATTGCGGCCTTGCCTATCCCAAGAACCAGAAGTGGCAGGACGCGACGCACCCTTCAAACTCAACCATCTACTTCAATCAGGCCGACCCGTTCTATGACTGGTCAAATGACGGCATCCTGTACGGTTACAGCGGAAGCCCCCCGGGCTCCCAGTACAGTGCGGCGGAAAACGCCTCCAATGAATACACATACTGCACAGGCAAAACAGGAACCAGCGATTCCTGGTCGGGTTACGGAGGATCATGCACCAATTATTGGTTTGTGCCAACCGACTCGGACTGGGCATTGGGATTTTACAACTGGGGCCAGCAAATGCCATGGTATTATGTGGGGCCCACCTGGTTCAGCTCCACTTCGGTATCCGGCATTCCACAGGGATACCTCAACGTTGCGGTAGGCGACCTTACCGGCGCGACTCAATTCAACAATGTCTATAACATCTTCGCACCAAACGAAGACACCAGCCAGAATGTCGGTAACAACACCCCTTACATGAGCTGTCATGCCTCGAACAAAAATACCTGTTCTTATATCATAAATGCCGGCAATACGCCGACCGCGGGTACGCTGCTGAGTGCATTCAACTACTACAGCGGGACATTTACGCAAAACGGGACAAAATCTGCCAGCCCAATCACTTCCAGTTGCCAGAAGAATTACGTCATCTTCGTCACCGACGGGTTGCCCGACACCATGCTCAACGGCTCCATGCCTATCACCACGACTCAATACTGTTACAACAGCGCCGGACAAACCAACAACCAGACGTGCTCCGCTGTCTCAAGTTGCCCTTCTCCTTACAATGCGAGCTGTTCCACCGTCGTTATGGGCCAGGTTCTTGGTGAGCTTTACAGCCTCCAATCAAGTGTGTCTCAAAAAATAGGCAGCACATCATACACTTTTCCCGTCAAGACCTATTTTCTTGGAGTTGGCCTTACCACTCAGGCCCAGACGCAGCTAGACCAGATGGCTGTTGCAGGTGGAACTGCCCAAACTTCCGGTCATGCGTACTATGCCAATGACGCCACTCAACTCTACGACGCGCTGGAGAGCATTATAACGGACCTTCTAGGACGTGTGGCGGCGGGCAGTTCGGTCTCGATTCTGTCCCAGGGCCAGACCCAAAACGGCGACAACATGCTGCAGGGGGTCTTTTACCCCACCAAATACTTCGGGTCGACGCCGGTGAGCTGGCCGGGTTTTCTCTACAACTGGTGGTTCTATAACGGCACGTCAAACAATGGCGTGTCATACAACAACATCAGAGAGGACACCGTTCACGATTTCATACTCGAACTCGATGAGGATTATGGGCTTACTTTCGCCTTTGACCAGCAAAACGGTCTTTCCATAAACCGCTATTCGGACCCGACCGGCAGCGGCGACCCCAACGTCTTTGTCAACAACGTCGGGCTGGATTCTCTCACCCCCATATGGGAGGCGGGAAAGCTGCTGTTCCAGCAAAGCGCCGCAAGCAGACTGATCTATACCCCGGGAACCAACTCCAGCGGCAGCGGGCTGGTCAGTTTCGACACCTCCAACTCTAGCCTCACTTCCTCCCCATCTCTTTTGGGTTCGCCGTCAAATTTCGATCCGTGTCTTAACGGATCGTTGCAAAATCTCATTAACTACGTCAGAGGCACAGATATCAAATACTGCTCCAACGGTTCATCTTTCAACTACCAGTCCTGCAACCAAAACAGCGACTGCACCACGGGACAGTTCACCACATGCGTCAACGCATGCAGGAACAGGACAGCCGGTCTCTGTTACAACGGGACATCTTTCAGCAGCACTCCATGCACCACGAACAGTGACTGCTCGAGCACATCCTACCCAACCTGCACACAGAACGTCTGGAAACTGGGCGACATCGTCTATTCCACGCCCAAGGTGCAAATCGGTTACCAATATTGCTCGAACGGAACCACCTTCGGTGCGAAGTGCACCCAAAACTCGGACTGTCCTTCCGGCTACACGTGCCAGGCAAAAGAAAGTGTAGTCTTTGTCGGCGCGAACGACGGGATGCTTCACGCCATCAAGACCGGTGTTTTGACGACCAACGGGATGGACCCGACAAAACACCAGGTCGAAACATTTATGGGTATCCCGGATGCGAGCATGGGAACGGAGTTGTGGGCTTTCATACCTCAAAACAGTCTTCCATATCTCAGGTGCCTGGCAGTCCCGCCGCCCAGCAGTTGCCATCTCTATTACAACGACTTGAGCCCCTATATGGCGACAATGGTTTCAAACGGGGTTCCAAAAACGATACTGATCGGCGGGATGAGGCTTGGAGGCGGGTCTATACAGGCCTCTTCGCCGGCTAATTACTGTTTCAGCAGTGCAGGACTGTCCAACGGACAGACGTGCGCACAACATTCGAACTGCACGACTGCTCCTTACAACTCGAGCTGCTCCCCCGCCTATCCTACCAACGTCCCGCCGGATACGTGCCCGGGAGGAGTTGTGACCTGCGCCAATAACGCCACCTGCTACAATCCTTCGAACTGCACCGGGCTGTCATCATACTACGCACTGGATGTAACCGATCCGGAGAATCCCGTACTGCTCTGGGAATTCAGCCACCCATTTCTGGGCTATACCTATTCAGGACCGGCGGTTATCCACAAGTTCTCGGACCCGGTGCATCTGACGGGCGACCAGTATTTCGTGATGTTCCTGTCAGGCCCGACAGGCGCATCCGACGGCAGCTCGATTCAGGACGTCCAGGCATTCGTCCTGACGCTCAACTCCAGCCTTGGAATCAGCAGCATCTACTATAATGATTTAGGGCAGAAGAACGGGTTTGGAGGCAGGCTCTTCACAAACGGTCTAAGCGTAAACGGCGATCCTTATACCGACTTCGTCTTCTTCGGGTACTCATCCGCGCCTAACGGCGCAACGGGGTCCTGGCAAGGAGGGATTGGAGTGGTAAACACCAACTATACCGATCCCACGGATGCATTGAATCCACAAAACTGGAACTGGGACCTGACAACCTACTCCAACATAGCCCAACTCCCTGTAACCGCTCAGATAGGGACCGGACAGTGCTTCAATCAGACTTACTTGTTCGCCGGAACGGGGAGGTACTTTTTCCCCCAGGACAACTACGGGTCCACCGCCAATTCCGGTTTGAACTCCATCATGGGAATACCGTTCGCCAGATATTGCTCCAACGGCACATCTTCCAACTATCAGGTCTGCACACAGAATTCCGATTGCACGACGGGACTTTTTACTTCCTGTCGGACAGCGACCCCTACGGTCAACAGCCTGACCCAGACAACCACTGCATGCTCTGCTTTGCAGAACTCAAACCAAAATATTGCCGGCGCTGCATGGAGGTACAATTTGGATGCTGCATCGGCCGACGGGACCTATTTGACCGAGAGAATGATCACCGATCCCTCCGCACCCGTCGTCTCCAACAACACCAGCAATGACATAGCCTACTTCGTCAGCTCCGAACCTACCATGGACCCTTGCGGTTATGGCGGCCAGACTCGCGTTTGGGGCATAAACTGCGCTACCGGAGGAGCTATCAACGATCAGTCGTGTAACGGATTTACGGTTACCAATACAGCAGGCACGCTTTATCTGCAAACTTCCACGGGAGCGGTTTATAAGATCGACAACTCCAGCTCGTTCACGGCAGCAGGTGGCAGGGCAACCCAATTTTTCCCCGGCATGCCTCCCGAAACCCAGCCGCCGGTCGTCCAGCCGGCTACGACGAACACGGCCAAAGGGGGGCAGTTGATACAATGGATTGAAAAATGAAACGGCAACGTGGATTCACTCTCGTAGAACTGATGGTCGTCGTTTCGATTACCGTGTTGCTGATGGCGTG
>Ga0326728_10003086_pt1 | contig 53111 bp, 41 predicted proteins | sample MB3enrmetagenome_FD_207602 | JGI IMG/M metagenome (GOLD analysis project Ga0326728, IMG submission 207602) | Lab enriched peat soil microbial communities from McLean, Ithaca, NY, United States - MB31MN | ecosystem: Environmental > Terrestrial > Soil > Wetlands > Peat | place: USA: New York... | reverse complement strand
AGTGTGAGGGGATCGACGGGGATCCATCCCTCGACAGTCATGCCCGACTCGGCGACCACCGCCGGCACGTGATGGGTCGGGACTCCGAGGAACAGGTCGTAGGGCATTTCGGTGCCGTCGGCGAACCTGGCGACCTTGGCGGTCGGGTCGAGTTCGCGTATCACTTGGCTGGGGTACCAACCGATATTGCGCTCAGCGAACGCGTCGAGCAGCGCTTCCGACGCGGCAGGCGATGGCGGGATGGGCGCCGGCAAGGGCATGACGAGGGAGATCTCCGAACGATCCCGCAGTCCGCGAGCAACCAGGTAGTCGTGCATCAACAAGACCGTCTCGCTCGGAGCGGGCGGACACTTAAAGGGGGTGGAGGTGACGCCGACGATTACTCGCCCACCGCCGAAATCCGACAGCACCTCGCGCAGGGCGAAGGCGCCCTCGACGGTGTAGAACTCGTGTCCCGCTTCGACAAGCCCGGGGGTGGCCCCGGGATCGAGATCGGCGCCGAGGGCGACGACCATCACGTCGCCTTCGAAGCGGCCGGCGTCGGTCTCGACGCTGCGTGCCGCCGGGTCGATGGCCCGAATGGTGGTCTGCACGAAGCGCACACCAGGCTTGACCAGGTCACGGTAAGGATGGCGTACCGCCTCCGCCACGGTCCGCCCGAACATGACGTCGAGCTTGGAGAAGCCGAACACGAACCTGTCGGCCTGGTCTATCAGCACGACCTCGACTTCGTCGCCGAACTCCTCGGAAAGCCGCGTCGTCAACTCCAAGCCTCCGAAACCGGCACCCAAAACCAAGACTCGCATCACAGACTCCTCTCTGGACCATCGGGACGGGATCTCTCTAGGCGCTGAGCGATCGCGACATCGAGGTCGATGGTGTTCGCTGGACAACCGAGGGTCATGCACTGCACCTGCGGCTGACTAGCTGACTCACGCTCGGCTCGGCGCCACATGGCCCCGCCCTTGGAGCGGGAACCATGGGCGGCGACTGGCTAGCGGCAGAGCGGTCAGTTCGGTTGGGGGACGATCCGGATGTAGGGCTTCGGTTCCTTCCAGGTCCCGAAGATCTCCTTTGCCTGCTCGTTGGACACCGAGCCGGCGATGATGACGTCCTCGCCGGACTGCCAGTTCACCGGCGTCGAGACCTTGTGCTTCGCGGTCAGTTGCAGCGAGTCGATGACCCGCAGCACCTCGTCGAAGTTGCGGCCGGTCGTCATCGGGTAGACGAGGATCAACTTGATCTTCTTGTCCGGTCCGATCACGAACACGTTGCGGACGGTCTGGTTGTCAGCCGCGGTGCGGTCGGCCGGGTCGCCGCTGACGTCGGCGCCGAGCATCTCGTAGGCCTTTGAGACGGTGAAGTCGGCATCCCCGATGATCGGATAGTTGGGTGCCGCTCCCTGTGTCTCTTCGATGTCCTTCGCCCAGCCGGCGTGCTTTTCGACGGGGTCGACGGAGAGCCCGATCACCTTCACGCCTCGGCGGTCGAACTCGGGCTTGATCTTGGCCATGTAGCCGAGCTCGGTCGTGCAGACCGGGGTGAAGTTCTTCGGGTGTGAGAAGAGCACCGCCCACGAGTCGCCGATCCAGTCATGGAAGCGGATCGGGCCCTCGGTGGTCTGCGCCACGAAATCTGGCGCGGTGTCTCCGATCTTGAGTGTCATAGAGCGTCCCCCTTCGATACGAGCTCTGCGAGCGAAGGAGACATCTCTTCGTGCCAGCAGACCCACGGCTTCAACTGCCAGGCGAGTATACAGGAAGGGCCTACGCTGCTCGGCCGGTGCGCCTCGAAACAGTGGCCAGGTCACGAGCCGACGGGCCTAGCCCACTGGTACCGACGCGCCAGAACTGCCGTTCGGAGTGCGTCGCGGGCTGGGTCCACGGCATCGGCCAGCAGCGCGTACTCGGCGTTATACAGGTGATCGCTGTCAAGCACCCTCCTTGTCGACTCGCTGGAGAAGGTGCTCGAAGAGTGCGACGCGCTCAACTTGCCCGTGTTCCTCGGCGTGATCACGCTGGCGTCGGAGTGTGGGCCGGAACTCGATGCTCGTCTGGAAGTAGTTGCAGGTCTCGCAAGCAGCCTCCATTCGGCAATCGAGCTCGACGGGCCGCGTGCAGAAGCCGTTGCCGAGCATTCTGGCCTGGGCTTCCCGGCGAAGCTTGGCCATGCCGGTGGTCTCGTAGTCGGCAGGCAGCTCGAGTTCCTGGCCATAGAGAGCGTCGATTTTTGCGCTGATCGCCTGGTACTCGTCGGCGACGACGCGATCGGCGATACGTGCGTAGACGAGCGTCATCTCCATCGAGCGGTGACCGAGCAGCGCAGCGATCGCTTCGAGTCGCATGCCGCGGTTGATTGCCTGAGTGGCGAGGGTGTGACGCAGCTGGTGGGGGTGGACTTTCACGTCGCAACTGCGGCCGACTCGCTTGACGATGCGGCCGATCAGGTGGCGGTCGAGGGGACCGCGGTGGTCGGCAACGAGGCGACGTTCGCGGCGAATGTGGTCGAGATTGGCAGCCGTCCAGGCACCGAGCAGCTCGACGAGCTCGGGGTGGAGCGGCACGTAGCGATCGTTGCAGAGCTTGCCGATCGGTATGCGAAGCCAATAGGCCTCACCGATGCGCACGACGGCGTCTGCCTCGAGGTCGACGAGCTCACCTGCTCGCATGCCGGTGCGGGCGAGGACCTCAATGACGAGCCGATCCCTCGGATCGTTCGACGCTCTGGCCGCGGCCATGAGCTTGGCCGCGTCTCGATCGTCCAAGAACTTCGGGAGCGGTTCCGGCCGGGGCGGGATATCCCCGCCGATCACCGGGTTGCGCGCCGGGGCATCTGGCCAGTCCCACTCGATGATCCGCTCGAAAAAGGCGCGCAGTGTCCGCAGCCGCTGGCGATGAGTGTTGGGAGCCAGTCGCTCGCCCTTCGAGCCGCGCCGCGATGCCAGCCAGAGCTTGAAGTCCTCGACGTCGTCTCGGGAAACGTCGGCGACGTTCTCGACAACACTGTGGGCGAGGAGGAAGTGGGTGAACTGGCGGAGCACGTTCTCCGCGGCGTTGACGCTCTGAGGCGCAAGGAACGTGGACAGCTGGGCGAGATAGCGACGCATGGTCCGGGCCAGCTGTGGCGCCGTCAGCTCGATCTCGTCCCATTCGGCTGCTGCGAGGGAGCCGGCCGGCTCGCGCTGTTGCGACGAAGCGGAGTTCATCGACCCACCACCTCTTGTGCGGCGAGCATCTCGGCAACAGCGCACTGGTCGGCATCGATGAGCGCCGCAGCTCGCCGATACTCCCCGGCGAGCCAGTCATTGGTGAGATGCAGGTAGATCCGCGTCGATTCGATCGAGCGGTGCCCAGCCTGTGCCTGCACCGCTTCGAGCGCCATCCCGGCTTCCCGCAGCCGGGTAAGGCAGGTGTGGCGCAGCTCGTGACAGGTCCCGTGATCGAGACGCGCCCGCTCCCGAGCGCCGGAGAGGATCTCGTCGAGTCCTGCCGCCGACAGCGGCGAGCCGCGGTGTTGCCCTTTCAGCACCACAAACAGCTGGTCTGTCGACGCGGTCTTCGGGCGTTCGTTGTGGAGGTAGTCACCGAGAGCGGCGAAGAACCGATCAGCGACGGGGACAACTCGCTGGTGACCGCCCTTGCCCTCGACGATGAACAAGCGCCGCTCTCCGACCCAGACGTCCTCAAGGCGCAGGCCGAGTACCTCACAACGGCGCAACCCGGCGAGCACCATCGCGAGCAGCATCGCTCGGTCCCGATGCGTTCGCAGGGCCGACATCAGTCGGTCTACCTCGTGAGGTGAAAGCACTCTCGGTAGTGTGCGCGGCACCCGCACCAGGGACACCATCCGCGACCGCTTGGACCCGCCCTGGCGCCTGGTCGACAGGCCACGGGGCACTGGATTGGCCTGTAGGGGCGTATCCCCACGTGCGACCAGATACGCATACAGCCCCGACACCGACGAGAGACGGCGGGCGATCGTCCGGGCCGACAACCCCGACTCACGATCGGAGATGCGGATCACGGTCCGATCACCACGTTGGTGGGCGAGAAACTCGAAGACGTCCACAGCGGTGACCTCGAGCGGATCCTTGTCAATCACGGCGAAGAACGTCTTCAGGTCGAAGGCAACCGCCCGCAGGGTGTTCGGTCTGGCTCGACCTCCAACGAACTCCAAGTAGCGATCGAGGAGCGGATGGCCGAGTAGGTAACGCGTCTCACCAGAAGGTGACGCTGCGCGGATGAGGCACGGGAAGTTGGTCATCTCCGCACCATCGCAGCTCTGTTCGAAATACACGGGGATGCACGATGGATCACCCGTGTATTAGGCGATCTGCGCTTCGACGGGGTTGCACCAGGACTCCGCTGGAACTGGCATCGGGGGCAACGCCAGACGCGGCACTGGGAGAGTCGGGAACCCGACAGTCACTGTGCCACTGCCTCGTCCTCCGCCATAGGCACGTCGGGGACGTGGGCAGGGCCGGGCTCGACATCGACGCGCAAGTCGTCACCGAGCCGCCGGACCGAGACGAGCCGGCCGCGCCAGGCGTCTGCCATCGTGGCGGCACCAGGCCCGGCGAAGACGGGCCAGCCGTCGTCTCCGCCGAGAAACACAGGCGCGAGGTACCACACGTACCGGTCCACGAGCCCCTCGCGGTGGAAGGCGTGGGCGACGTGCGCGCCGCCCTCGACAAGGAGCTGCAGGACGCGGCGGCGCCCTAGCTCGTCGAGCGCCGCCCCGAGGTCGCCCGTGAGCTCGAGCGCCGGATGGACACGAGCACCGGCGGGCGCGTGGCCGAGCACGACCCGGAGCGGTTGACGCTCCCCGGCGATGCCGGAGTCGCGCACGGTGAGCTCGGGGTCGTCGTATCGGACCGTCCCGACCCCAACGAGCACTGCGTCACTCTCAGCGCGAAGGCGGTGAACGTCGCGACGGGCCTCAGCGCCTGTGATCCATCGACTCGAGCCGTCGGGCGCCGCCGTCCTTCCGTCCAGCGTCGCGGCGAGCTTTAAGACGACAAAGGGTCGGCCCGTGGACCGGTGAACGATATACGGACGAAGCTGGTCGCTCACGGTGCCGGCGAGCGTGCCCTTCGAGACCGTGACACCGGCCGCCTGCAGCGCCCGGAACCCGGCGCCCGCAACCTTGGGGTCCGGGTCGCCAATGGCGGCGATCACTCTGATGACACCCGCGCGGACGAGCGCCTCTGTGCACGGCGGGGTCCGGCCCTGGTGGGCACAGGGCTCGAGTGTCACATAGGCGGTGCCGCCACGGGCTCGCCCGCCTGCCATGGCAAGGGCGACTGCCTCCGCGTGCGGGCCACCGTAAGGTGCCGTCGCCCCCTCGCCCACGACCTCGCCCGCCTCGTCGACGACGACGCAGCCGACCCAAGGGTTGGGCGATGTCGTCGTGCGGACACCCTGGGCGAGCTCGACCGCTCGGGCCATGTGGGCCTCTTCTGTGCCAGGCGTTGCTCCGTTCTTGTCCAACATTGCCTTCTTAATGGGGCCTGTCACCCCTGAGCAGCGCCAGGGCGTGAGGAAGCACCTCGAGAACCGCCTCCAGGCACTCGATGGAACCGGCCGTGGACCCCGGAAGATTGAGCACTAATGATGTCGCGAGCGTCCCGGCGGCGGCACGCGACAGGCGCCCCAACGGGCTGGCAAGCCGCATCGCCTCGGCAAGGCCAGGCGCGACCCGATCGAGCACCTGCAATGTGCCCTCCGGCGTGAGGTCCCGGGGCCCGAATCCCGTCCCGCCGGTGGTCACGATCAAGCCGGCGAAGCCATCAGCCAGCTCCGCGATCACCGCCGCGACAGACTCGACGCCGTCCGCGACGACTCGTCGCTCGACGACTCGGTAGCCCTCGGCCTCAAGGCGCTCGGCGAGCGCTGCGCCCGAGGCGTCCTCGCGCACGCCGGCGACCACGCCGTCGGAGACGGTGCACACCTTGGCCTGCAGCTGGACCTCGCCCGGCTTGGCCGCCGCGCTCTCGGCCCCCGCACTCTCGGCCGCCGCACTCTCGGCCCCCGCACTCTCGGTCGCCGGACCGCTCATCGGTCCACCGAGATCGCCGTCGATGCGACGCTGTAAAGCCGGCGCACGGCTTCGGCCGGATCAGGAGCGTGGAACACCGCTGTACCAGCCACGAAGCAGCGCGCACCCATAGAGGCGGCCACCGGGACGGTCGCCTCGTCAATGCCACCGTCCACCTGGAGGGTGACCTGCAGACCTTCGCGCTCGGCCTGGGCCCGCGCCTCGGCCAGCTTCGGCGCGGCGTCGGAGATGAACGATTGGTTCCCGAAACCGGGGTGCACCGTCATGATCAACAGGAGATCGACCAGCCCAAGGTATGGTGCCGCTGCCTCGTAGGGGGTCTCCGGGTTCACGACGAGCCCTACTCCGAGGCCGAGGCCCCTCATCTCGGCGCACAGCGCCTCGGTCTCGCCGACCTCCACGTGCACCGAGCAGGAGCCCGCACCGGCATCGCGGAACGCCTCGAGGAAGTCCCCGGGGTTCGTCATCATCAAATGGCAGTCGAAGAACATCCCCGTGTGCGGCCGGAGCGACTCGACCACCGGCGGTCCAATGGTGATGTTGGGGACGAAGTGCCCGTCCATCACGTCGACGTGCAACCAGTCCGTCACGCCGGCCACTCTGGCCACCTCGCTCGCCAGCATGCCGAAGTCGGCGGCCAGGATGGAAGGGGCGACCTTCAGCTCACCGTCGGCCAGCTTGGGAAGCCCGGGGGCGTGCGTGCGCTTCAAGACTGCGACCACCCGCTCCACGGTAGCCAAGACCTTCGCTCGAGCATGCGCTAGGTGCCGAAACGTTCATGCGCCGCCGGGCGCGCACCACGCTGCCATTCATCAAAGGATTGCGCGGAACGTCCCTCGGGCCGGACCTCGAGCAGCTCGAGGCGGCTCACACCGCAGACCACCTCGTCGCCGAGCAGGGTGCCGGGCGCGGGCCGCCTGGGCTTGCGGGTGCCCGCCGCGGTGCGAGTGGGCTTGCCACCTCCCACCGCGGTGCGAGCGGGCTTGCCACCACCCGCCTCCGTACCCTCGCCGGGGGCATCGTCGTCAACGACCCGGGCACGCTCTACGATGACGCGCTTCCCCCGGAACGTGGTCCACGCACGCCCGACGCGCACGACCCGGTCGAGCTCGACGGCCGGGCGTGCCCATTCGAGCTCCAGCTCGCTGCGTTCGATCTTCCGCGCGTACACGGCGTCGCCCACTTGTGGCACCGGGGCGCCGAGTGTCGCGACACCGCCGGCGAGGCGTTGGACCAGAAGGTCGGCACCGATGTTGGCGAGGGTGACCCTGAGCTCGGAGGCGGTCTGGCCGGGAAGTATCGGCACCTCGACTCGGGCGTACACGGGGCCCGTGTCCAGCGTCTCCTCGAGTGCCATGAGGCAGACACCGGTTCTGTCGTCGCCGGCGAGAATGGCGCGCTCCACCGGCGCGGCGCCGCGCCAACGGGGAAGCAACGAGAAGTGCAGGTTCACCATCGGCACCTTCTGGAGGACTTCGGGACGGATGAGAGTCCCGAAAGCGACAACGACACCGATCTCGACGTTCGCGTCGATAACGTCGGCCACGCGGCTCGACTCCGGGATCCCGAGCTCGAGCGCGCATTGCTTCACGGGCGTCGGCACCAGGGCGCTCCCACGGCCACGGCGGCGATCCGGTGCTGTCACGACAAGCGCCACATCATGGCCGGCGTCATGCAACGCCCGCAGGGGGACGACTGCGATCTCAGGAGAGCCGAGAAACGCAAGCCTCGTCATCGGCGGCTACTCCGAGGGTCCGGCTCAGGCGCCGAGGCTGCTCCCGGTTGTGTCGGGGAGCGTCCTCGCGCGCAATACACGCATAGCCTGCTTGCGCTGGTCCTTGTCCAGGTGCTCGAGGAGCAGTATCCCGTTGAGATGGTCGAGCTCGTGTTGGAAGACTCGAGCGAGCAGCTCGTCGGCTTCAATGGAGATCTCGTTTCCCTCGAGGTCGAGGCCCACAAGATGGACCTCCTTCGGCCGGATGATCGGCCAGTGCAGGTCGGGAACCGACAAGCAACCTTCCTCGTACTCCCACTCGCCACTGGACTCGACTATCTCCGGGTTGATCACCGTCCGGGCACCCTCGCCCACGTCGTAGACGAAGATACGGCGCTCGATGCCCACTTGCGGAGCCGCGAGGCCCACACCGGGCGCGTCACGCATCGTCTCGATCATCTCCTCGGAGAGGCGGACGATCTTGGCGTCGATCTCCTCGATCTCCGCGGCCCGCTGACGCAGGACAGGGTCGCCGAACACCCGGATGGAGAAAATCGCCATGTTGTCACTTTACCCTTGCGCGCCATGGAAACAGCCTGTCACGACTCGGCCGCAACATTGCCCTGGCCACGGTGCGGACCTCTTCTCAGCCGAAACGGGCCCGCACGACATCGCCCGTCGCGCCCACGAACGGCAGTGCTGCCAAAGGCAGCTCCGCTCCTGAGATCTCGAGCTCCTGCGGGCCTTTGCCAACCCGGTTGGCCACGAGGATGCGAGCTGCGAAGCTCTCGCCGGTGCTGAGGAGTGCTGAGCCCGAGTACTCACCCGGTGGCGGCAACAAGATCTCGGCGGGCACCTCGAGCAGCAAACGGGGATCTCCCGTTTCCGGTTCGTGGCCGGCGATCAGGATCCCGCGGACTTCGTGCGGTCTTCCGAGCAAGGCTTGCGCCTCGGCGAGCTCGCCGTTGGCGATGAGACCACGGATTCGTGTCGATGACACGATCTTGTGTGCCCACTGGTCGGAGACGAGATGAACCGGCTCCACGGAGAAACCGGCCTCCTCCCCCATCCTCCGCAACAACGACACGTTGCCCCGGCGCTGGTTGCCGAAGTGGAAGTCGTCGCCGACGACGACGACGCGAGCCGCGAGCTCGTCCACGAGTACCTCGCTCACGAAATCCTCGGCCCTCTCCCTGGCGCGCTCGGCATCGAAGTCGAGGAGGAGGATCTGATCCACGCCTGTGTTCGTCAAGAGCTCCAGCTTCAGGTCGATGTCAGTGAGCCGGGGCGGGGCGGACTCCGGATTGACAACGGCAGCCGGGTTCTTGTCAAAGGTCACAACGACACTGCGCAGCCCGGCGTCGGCGGCCCGCCGTCGTACCAGCCCGATCACCTGGCGATGGCCGATGTGAACCCCGTCATAGGCCCCTATGGTCACGGCGCTGCCGTTGTCGTGTCGCACCGCCGAGCGAGGCTACTCGTCGCCCGCCGCTGAACCGACACCAGCACGCGAGCTGTCGCTCGTCTGCACTACGACCACGGGCCTGACACGTTCGAGTCCGACGGCTTCACAGACCGCCACGAGCCGGCCCGACCTGTCGCGCACGGCCCAGGGCCCGTCACCGACGACCCCGACGGCAAGCCGCTCGACCGTTCTCCCGTGACCCAGGGCCTGGGAAAGGTCGTCGTCGGCGACCCCGCCCGGCAGGTCCCGGACGAACTCTTCGGGTGGGCGCACCCGCCCGGGCGCCACGTCCTCGAGAGCAAGCGCCTCGACGTCCCTGAACGACCCGACCGCCAACCTGCGCAACCTCCGCAGGTGGGCGCCGCCGCCGAGCCTGGCGCCGAGATCGGCCGCCAGCACACGCACATAAGTGCCCGATGAGCATTCGACGAGGACCCGAAAGCAGCCGGACTCGCCCGTTTCGAACGCCTCGAAACGGAACACCTCGACGCCCCGGGCTGCGCGCTCCACCTCGAGGCCCGCCCGGGCGAGCTCGTGCAAGCGGCGCCCCCCGACCTGGACCGCAGAGACCATGGGGGGGACCTGCTGAATCCGGCCGGTCAGCGAACGCGCCGCCTCGCGGACCTCCTCCAAGGTGATGCTGCTCATGTCGAACTTCCCGGTCACGTCTCCCGAGGCATCGAGAGTCGAAGTCGTCACGCCGAGCACGACCTCGCCCACGTAGGTCTTCGGGAGTGCCGACGCGAAACGCAGCAGGCGAGTCGCTCGCCCCACGCCCACGATCAGCACGCCGGTGGCATCCGGGTCCAGAGTGCCGGCGTGGCCGACCTTCCGGGTCCCGAGCAGGCGGCGGCAGCGGGCGACCACGTCGTGGGACGTCCAACCCATCTGCTTGTCGACGACGACGAAACCTCCCGGGTCGTCCAACACGTGTAGTGACCGGCCGGGCCGGGCCGGCTTCGCGGCCTTTGCAGGCGCGGCGAGCTCGGCGAGCTCAGGTTCTCCGTTTCGGTCGTCAGGCGTCGTCGTGCCGGACACGGCGTAGCGCCTCCTCAACACGCTCGCCGGCGGCGATCGCCGGATCCGCCACAAATCGCAGCGTCGGAGTGCGCTTCAGCCGCACCTCCCGCGCGATGACCGCCTGCAGCTCGGGGCGTTGCGCCTCGAGAGCGGGCAGGGCACCTTCGGGCAAGGAAGCCATGAAGACCGTGGCATGACGGAGATCGGCGTCGACGCTCACCGCGGTGACCGTGAGCAGCGCCAGGCGCTCGTCGTCGTCGCGCTGGCGCTCGAGGGCGTCGCCCAGCACCTGCAGCAGCACGGCGTTGACCCGCGCCGTCCGCGGATAGCCCACAGACGATCGCCGATCCCGCTGCCTAGGCACGGGACCGCACCTCAAAGGACATTTTTGACCGATCGACCTGGTCGCAATGCCGCATCACGACGTCACCCTACTAGGAGCCTTCGACAGCCGACGAGAACCGGCCGCGGGGCCGATGAAGGCGCTCCGGCTCAGCTACGGGGGATCTCCCGCTCGTCATAGGTCTCGATCACGTCGCCTTCCTTCAGGTCCTGGAAGTCGGTGAGACCGATGCCGCACTCGTAGCCGGCCTGGACCTCGCGGACGTCGTCCTTGAACCGGCGCAAGGAGGAGATCGCGCCCTTCCAGATGACGACGCCGTCCCGGAGGAACCGGACCTTGGAGCCTCGGGCGATGACGCCACTGGTGACATAGCAACCGGCCACGGCGCCCACCTTCGGGACCCGGAAGATCTCGCGTACCTCGGCGTCGCCGGTGACGATCTCCTCGATCTCGGGGGTCAGCATGCCGACCATCGCAGCCTGCACGTCCTCGATCAGCTTGTAGATGATCTCGTAGGTGCGGATCTCCACCTTGTGGCTCTCGGCGAGCTCGCGTGCCCTCCGGTCCGGCCGCACATTGAACCCGATGATCGTCGCGCCCGAGGCCGCTGCGATCGTGACGTCACTTTCGGTGATGCCACCCACGGCGCGATGCACGAAGGCCACCTTGACGTCGTCGCGCTCGAGCTTGAGAAGGCTCTGTGTGACCGCTTCGAGTGAGCCCTGCACGTCGGCCTTCAACACCAAGGTGAGCGTGGCGGTCTCGCCCCTTCGAATCTGCTCGAAGAGGTCCTCGAGCTTCGCGCCCGGGCTCGTCGACACCGACGAGGCCTGGGCGAGCGTCGTGAAACGTAGACGCTGCTCACGGGCGTCGCCGACCGTCCTCGCGACGGAGAGGTCCGACGTCACCCGCAGCTCGTCCCCGGCGATCGGGGGCTCCGACAGCCCTAGCACCTGCACGGGCATGGAGGGGAAGGCTTCTTTGACCTGATCGCCATGGTCGTTGATCAATGCCTTGACGCGGCCCCACGCAGCACCGGCCACGATCGGCTCGCCAACGCGAAGAATGCCACGCTGTACGATGATCGTCGCGACCGGGCCGCGGCCGATGTCGAGGTTCGACTCGAGCACGGTGCCCCTCGCGTCGCCTTCGGTGTCGGCGCGAAGCTCGAGCACCTCGGAGAGCACGACGAGCTGCTCGAGCAGCTCGTCGATGCCGAAAGACTGGAGAGCCGAGATTTCGACAGTGATCGTGTCGCCACCCCATGCCTCCGGCACGAGCCCGAGCTCGGACAACTGCTGCAGCACGCGGTTGGGGTCGGCATCCGGACGGTCGATCTTGTTGATGGCGGTCACGATCGGCACGTTCGCCGCTTTGGCGTGGTTGATCGCCTCCACGGTCTGGGGCATGACTCCATCGTCGGCTGCGACGACGAGCACCACGATGTCGGTGACGCTGGCCCCTCTCGCCCGCATCGCCGTAAAGGCCTCGTGGCCGGGGGTGTCGATGAAGGTCAGCAGCTGGCCGTGCCAATCGACCTGGTATGCGCCGATGTGCTGGGTGATGCCACCAGCCTCGCCGGCGACCACGTTCGTGTGACGAATCCGGTCGAGCAGCAGCGTCTTGCCGTGGTCGACGTGACCCATGACGGTGATGACGGGAGGCCGTATCTGGAGATCCTCCTCGGCCTCTTCCTCTTCGTCGTCACCGAAGAACTTCGCCCGAAGCGCTGCCTCCTGCTCCTCGCCGGGGTCCACCAAGCGGATCTGCGCGCCGATCTCGGCGGCGAACAGGGCGATCATGTCGTCGGTCAGCGCCTGGGTGGCCGTGACCATCTCGCCTTGGAGCAAGAGGAAACGAACGACGTCACCGGCAGACCTGTTGAGCCGCGGGCCGAGCTGCTGGGGCGTGGAACCCCGCTCCACGATCACCTCGTGGTCGGGGACGGGGGCGCTCGACGGCAGGTAAGCCGCGATCTGGATCGGCTCCAGCTCTTCCATGCTGCGGCGCCGGCGACGCGGCCTGCGCTGCGGCGGTCGCCCTCGGCCGACAGGTCCACCTCGTGCGGCGCCCGCCGGACCGCCGGGGGTATAGCCGCCACCGCGCGAGCTCGGGGCGCCACCACCTCCTCCGTAGGAACCACTGGCGGGGCGTCCGCCGTCCCGAGCCGGGAAGTGCCCAGAAGGACGCTGAAAACCCGCGCCTCCGCCAGGCCGTGGGCCGACCTGGCGGCCGACCGCTGGCCGGGGGCCGACGGTGCTGGGGCGTGAGGGGCTCATCCCGGGGCGGGAGCCGGGAGTACTCGGACGCGATCCTGGGCCACTCGGTGGCAATGGACGCCGCGATCCAGGCGGGGGCGGGATTGGGCGGCCCGTGCTCGAGCGGGGGCCGGGAGGCGGCGGGATCGGCTTGCCCGAGGGGCTGACCGGGCGGGGAGCGCCCGCCTTGCGATCCACACCGGGTGCAGCCGGAGAGCCGCCCACCGGAGGGCCGCCCACCGGAGAGCTGCCCGCCGGACAGGCAACGGCCGAAGAGGCAACGGCCGGAGAGGCAGCCGCGCGAGGCCCAGGCGGAGCCGCAGCTGTGCCTTGTTGAGCCGCAGTCGCTGGTGCGGCTGGCGGGCGCGGCGCAGCCGGAGGTGGCGAGATTCCCGGACGCTGCCCGCCAGGAATGGTCCCGGGTCTCGATCCGGGCACCGGCGCGGTCCTGGGGGTACTCGGAGGCGGCGGGACAGGCGGCCGGGGCAAGGAGGTGCGCGGCGAGTCGATGACCTCGCTCGTCGACTTGCTCACCACGAGGCGCTGACCAGGGCGGGCTTCATGGGAGACAGGAGCGGCTTCCGCCGCCGGCTTGGAGACGGTGCCATCGTTCGCGCCAGGGCGCACTGGCGCCGGCACTGGCGGTGGCGCGGGCGTCGCGGCAGGCGGCGGAATGCGAGGCCGCTCGACAGTCGGTGCGTTCGTCACGCGACGCGATGAAACGGCCGAACCGCTCGAGGCTGCGGCAGGCGCTGCGGCGGGCTCCACGGGCTGCACGGCGCGCCTCAGCCCTTCCCGGTCAACCTTCCGCCGGGCGCGGTCGGCTTGCGCGTCTTCGATCGACGACGAGTGGCTCTTGACGCCAATCCCGAGGTCGATGCAAATGTCAAGGGCTTCCTTGTTGGTCAGCCCCAGCTCACGGGCAAGCTCGTAGACGCGGATTTTCTTGGGCAACTGGTGGTTCGGTCCTCTCCTGTCGAGGGGCAGCGCAGCGTTCGGGGTCCCGAGCCAGGCGCGGCCTCTTATTCTCACACAACGCCGGTGCTCAGTACACCCGTGTGTTCATTCTACGGCCGAGGGCGCTCTTGCCGAGTCGTGCGAGACGAGAGCTCCGAGGTACATTGCGACCGGTGGGATCGCCTTTCGGCCCCGGAGAAGGTGCGGTCTTGGTGGCAGTCGAGCGCGCGAACGGAGGCGAGCTGGCTCCGCTGATGCAGGTTCTCTGGACCCTGGACTCGGTCGTTCCGCCCGGTTCGCGACCGGATCCGGCCCGGTTCGCGGCTTCGGTCACGCTCCTGATCGAGCTCGGAGTCGTCGAGTACGTCGAGAACCAGCTCGGCCTCACCGTCGAGGGTCGCAAGCTTCTGCGACGGTCGGGCCTGCCGAACGATGCGCGGCACGTGGCTCGCGTCACCGACCTGCTGCAGGAATTCGACGAGCTGGACATCGACCGAGACAAGCCGGCGACAGCTCCGACCGAGCACGACGTCAGGCAGGCCCTCAGTGACGAGGAGCAGACAGAAGAGACCGGAGGCGGAATCGGGACGCCCGATCTGGGCACGGAGGTCCCGATCGTCTCCGGGCGCGGCGTCCTGGGCTCGCCCTGGGTGCCGGCGGTCCTGCCCGAGGACTCGAGCGGGAACCAGCTGGCAACCGAGGCAGATCCCTCCGTGGTAGCGCCGGCGCATCCTCTGCTCAATCGCCTGTTCGGGCGCGAGCGGCGGAGGGACTAGCCAGGGCTAGGGTCGGCCGGCACCCCAGCCGGAGGCGACAGCCTCGCCCGTAAAGCGTCGACCGCCTCCGGCGCGATGGGACGGCGGAGCGCCCTCGAGAACGCGTGTCGCCGTGCGGCGAGATCGATGCATGCGGGCGAGTCACGACAAAGCCAAGCGCCTCGCCCCGGAAGGCCGCTCCCGACGTCAAGAGCGCCGTCACCGGTGTGCACCACGCGGGTGAGCTCCGACGCCGGTGCCACGCGGTGACAGCCGATACAGGTACGAAGCGGGGCCGCTACAACCCCTGCCCGTCTCCCGAGGTCTCCTCGCCCTCCGAGACCACAGGTGAGCGCGTATCACTTGCCGCGTCGAGCTCGGTTTCCAGCTCGGTCTCCAACGCGAGCTCCTCGGCTATCGCCACGGCCCCGGCGACGATGTCTTCAGCGTCCAGCTCGGCTTCGACCTTGATCTCCTCGGCCGCCTCTACCGCCTCGGCGACGATCTCCTCGCCGATCTCGGCCGCAGCCTGCTCAACGGCTGCCTCCCCCCCGGCCTCCCCGGCGGCCCAAGCCTCGGCCGAGAGCGTCTCGCCGCCTTCGGCCGGCTTCCAGACCATCTCGCCGGACTGTTCGACCCATTCGCCCTCGGCCCAGTCACCCTCGGCGTAGTGGGCCTCCTCGGCTGCCACCTCGGACTCGCTCTTGATGTCGATGTGCCAGCCTGTCAGGCGCGCCGCAAGGCGGGCGTTCTGCCCCTCCTTGCCTATCGCGAGCGACAGCTGATAGTCGTGAACGATCACAGTCGCCCGGCCGCGATCCTCGTCCAGCAGCACCTCTTTGACTTTGGCCGGCTGAAGCGCCCGGGACACGAACTCGGCCGGGTCGTCCGAGAACGGCACGATGTCCACCTTCTCGCCTCGCAGCTCCGTGGTGACCATGCGCACGCGCGCCCCTCGGGCGCCGACGCAGGCCCCCACCGGGTCGACGTTGGTGTCGTTGGACCAGACCGCGATCTTGGTCCGATGGCCTGGCTCACGCGCGCAAGCCTTGATCTCGACGACGCCGTTCGAGATCTCGGGCACCTCGAGCTCGAAGAGCCGCTTGATGAGCCCGGGGTGGCTGCGGGAAACGACGATCTGGGGACCCTTGCTGGTCTTGCGGACCTCGACGATATAGGCCTTGAGGCGGGCACCGTGGTCGTAGCGCTCATAGGGGACCTGTTCGGCCTGGGGCAGCAGAGCCTCTACCTTGCCCAGGTCGAGCAGGGTGTAGCGATTGTCGCTCTGCTGGATGATCCCGGTCACGATGTCGCCTTCGCGCCCGGCGTACTCCTCGTACTTGCGGTCGCGCTCGGCTTCGCGGATGCGCTGGAGGATCACCTGGCGAGCCGCTTGGGCCGCGATCCGCCCGAAGTCCTCGGGGGTGTCGTCCCACTCGCGGGTCACGTTTCCTTCCTCGTCCAGCTCCTGGCCATAAACGCGGATCTCGCCCGAGTCCGGGTCGATCGTGACGACAGCCTCCTCAGCGGCCTGCGGGAGCCTCTTGTAGGCGGCAACAAGCGCGTTCGCGAGGGCGTCGAACAGCGTGTCGACAGCGATGCCCTTCTCCACTGCGATCTGCTGGAGGGCTTCCAGGAGGTCGAAATTCGTCGCGCTCATGGCGTGTCCGCCATCTCTTTGTCGACGCGCTCGCGCCCAGCTGCCCCAGGCGAGGACTTGGCCTGTCGACGCCGGTCACTGCGAGCCGTCGGCGAGGGGGTATGCGCCAACGCGGCCCTCCAGTCGAAGACGGTGTGGGTTCGCTCGATGTCGGTGTAGGCGAGGCGTCGGCCCTCGGGCAGGCCAGGCGCGGTCAAGACGACGCCGTGGTCGTCGGCGGCGAGGATCTCACCCTCGATCCTCCGCTCGCCCTCAACCCCGGGCAGGGTTCGAATGGCGACCTGGTGGCCGACGAAGCGCTGGAAATGCTCGGGCCGGCGGAGGCGGCGCTCCAGGCCGGGACTCGTCACCTCGAGCTCGTAGCGCCCCGAAGGGCCGACATCCTCACGGTCGATGGCAGCCGAGATCGCCTTGCTCGCAGACGCGAGCGTGTCCAGGTCTACCCCGCCCTCGCGATCGACCGTCACGACGATGTTGCCGGCACGGAGCTCGACGTCGACCAGCTCGAGGCCGGCGAGTCTGAGCACGGGCGCGGCGATGCGCTCTACGTCGTCTGACGTCCCCATCGCCGCTGCCTCCTTATGGATTCGTACCCCGGAAATGACAAAACGTGGGCCGCCGCCCACGTCCACGCCTGCTGCATATCAATCGAACGGTTTTGGAGACTTTAGCATTCCGCTGGCAGCCAGGCACCCCCCAAACCTGGTCTTTTTGGGTCCCGGCTGCGCCCTTGAGCCCCTCACCTGGGCGGTTGCGGCTCCTCGATCAAGTGCCGGAGGTCGTCTCTGGCGTGGCCCAGCTGCTTGCGCACGGTGCCCTCGGCGATCCCAAGTGAGCGCGCGGCCTCCTTCGGGGTGAGCCCCACGACAAAACAGAGCATCGCGCACGCTCGCCGCCTTGATGGCATCTGGCGCAGCGCGAATTCGAGATCCAGGTTGGAAACGGCCTCGGCGGCGGTGTCGACGCGGTCCGCCTGCTCTGTTACTGGCACGTACTCACGCTTCCAGTGGCCGCGGGACAGACGAAACGCCGTGCGGTAGACGTACCCGGGCGGGTTCGTCCCCAAGCGCACGCGCCGCCAGTGCCCGAGCGTGCGGGCGAAGGCCTCCTGTGCGACGTCCTCGGCGCTCGGTCTGTCCAGGCCACCGATCTCGAGCGCCCGCACCAGGCGGGGATAGTGCGCCTCGTAAACGGTGACGAAGTCATCGGCTATCTCGCCTTTGCGGTCATCTTCGATGACGACAGTTTGTCCCACCGGGAGGACTCCCGGCCGCGTGGGCTACTAACCGCCGGTGTGCTTGGCGGCGGAGGCGGCGGAACTTGCCGGAACCATGGTTGCCGGGCTTGCCCCCACCATGCCCGACCCACCCGTGCCCGACCCACCCGTGCCGGTCGAGCCCGAGCCGGTCGAGCCCGAGCCGGTCGAGTGCGAGCCGGTCGAGCCCGAGCCGGTCGAGCCCGAGCCGGTCGAGTGCGACGGGCCCGACACGCTGGTCGCGCCCGTTGCACTCGAGCCGGAGTCGCCCGAGACATGCGTCCCCACCGGGAGGACGCTCGACTCGGCGCATGCGGCCACTGGCATCGCCAAGGCACCGGATCCTGGCAGGTCAGCTTGTTCGAGGACTGTCCCGTTGCTCGACAGCGCGTAAACAGATGCCTGACCCTCCATCGTCTCGGTGCCCTGGCTTCCGGTCCCGCCAAGACCGCTCGTCCCGAGCTGCTGGACCAGCACTGCCCACTGGTCGACGACGGTCATGTCGTCCTGCCCTCCAGCAGTGAATTCGGCACGGACGGTCGATGTCTGACCTGTCGTGTGCGCGACCACTACTGCAATCGGGGACTGCTCCGCGACACCGACGACCTGATCAGAAAGCACGTCCATCGGTTCCGCGGCAGACGGGCCGAGCGGCACCGTGACCACTCCGACCGCCCCCGCGTCGGACACCTCGACTACAAGCCCCTGAGTGAGGCCGCAACTCTCCGAGGTGACAGGCGTGGGTAGCGGCGAAGTGCCGACGGTCGTCGTGGTCGCGCTGGTCGTGCCGCTGTTGCCGGTCGTGCCGCTGGTGCTGGTCGTGCCGCTGTTGCCGGTCGTGCCGCTGTTGCCGGTCGTGCCGCTGTTGCTGGTAACGGCCGGAGGGACAAGGGTCGTTGTCGTGCCGTTCCCTGCAACCGACGACGAACCGCTCGCAACTCCACCTGATCCGCTCCCAGCCGACCCCGAAGCAATCGGGACGAGCTCAACGGGTGCTACGGCCCAGGCGGCAGTGAAAGCCCGCACGGTGACGCCATCGTTCACACGAGAGACCAGGTGGCTGAGCACTGCATCGCCGAGCAACCCAGACGGCAGGTTGGAGCAGCTCGAGAAGTCGCAGACAGCCGTGAGACCCTGGGAAGCTCCTGCGTACCGCAGGCCTCCTCCGCCGCCCGACTCGGCTCCGGCCGCGGTCGAGGCCGAGCTGGAGCCAGGGGCCTGCGCATTGCCGCCCGAGGTCGCGGGCGCGAACGCCGCCGATCCGGTACGTGATCTTGCTCCGACCCAGTCGAGGCCCTTGGGGGCAGGACCGATGCTCGCCCCGGATCTGCCGGTTGGGGCCGTAAAGCTCGGCGCACCGATAACTGGCCCCGGAACGAGCTTGGCGTACCCTGGCTGCGTCGTCGGGATCGTTGCTCCTGCCGTCCTTGTCGGGCTGCCCTTATGGCTCACACCTATGCCCACGCCCACTCCGGCGAGCGCTACCAAGAGGCCGAGCGACGCCGCCATGCGGGCGCGGCGGGCCTGCAAGCGCCGGTGCCTGCGGACAATGCCCGCGAGCACTTCCGGCGAGGGCTTCTCGGAGCTGGCGCCGTCTAGAAGGTGGGAGAGATCAGGGCCGTCCATGACGTCCTTTCCAAGGTACAGAGGAGGATGGCTCGGCGCTCAGGAGGACGGAGTGACGAGCTGGTAGACGACGGTCACCTGAACCGATATCTGCTGCTGACCCGGTTGCACGGGCACCGCGGTGCCGCTGTTGCCAGCGGGAACGGCGGTCTCGAAGAGCTCCGGGTAGTAGACGTTCTGGCCGGCGTTCTCCTGGTCGGTGACCTTGACGATGGGACCGAGCGCCAACCCGCCCCCGGCCGCGACCTGGGTGGCCTCGGTCTGGGCGGCGAGCATGGCCTGAGCCCGTGCCGCCGCGAGCAGCGAGGACTGGTTCGCGATGGAGAACGAGATCCCGTCCAAGGTGACGTCGTTGCCGGTCGCGTGCACGGCGGCGTCAAGAGCTTCTCCGAGGTCCGAGAGATCGGTCATGGTCACGGTGAGCTCGTCGTCGGCGCTGAAGCCGGTGACGTTCCCGCTCGAATCGGTGTTGGCGGAGAGGTTGAGCCAGCTCGTCTGCATGTCCTTGGCCTCGACGCCGCTCTGCTCGAGCGAGCTCTCGAGCGCGGCGACCTGGGCGTTGTTCTCCTCAAGCGCCGCGACGGCAGTGGAAGCCGTCGTGCTCACGCCGACCCCGAAAGTGGCGGTATCGGGCGTGCCTTCGACCTGACCGTTTCCCGTGACTGTGATCGTCGCCCCCGAGGCCGCGCCAGCGCCATGAGCCGAGGTCAGCACCGTCCGGATGTGGGCTGTCCCGCGTGACGCGCCGGAGCTGGTCCACAGCGTCGAGCCGAGAACCAACCCCACGACGACCAGGGTGGCGATCCCGACGACCCCGACCGCGCGGGCTGTCAGGCTAAGGCCGAGGCTGCGGACGGTTGCACCGGCGGAGGGGCCGCCAGTTTCGACGACCGTTGGCACGGGCCCAGCGCCCAGCGGTGCCCGTAGCTGATCGCCCGATTCGGGCTTGACTGAGGGCTCTTGGCTAGTTGCTCCGTCTTCGTTCACGTCGGACTCTCCTTCGGTGAGTACTCGACCCCCTCGCTGAGGGTCCGAGATTGCAAAGCGCCCTGGGTACCGATTCGCGTACGTCAGACGGTAGGTAGGGCGGTACGGACCCGGCGGACTATCGCGGCGTGCCACTCGCAACGGCCCCTTTGATCGCTCCGGCCCGGGCCGGAGCCTCCCCCGGGGTGCCGACCCCGGGTGGCGGACCGCACGACTCGACTGCGCCCAACGTGCAGCCCTTTGACATGATGTAGCCCCTACCGGAACATGGAGAGACCACCGCGTCCCGGCCGACCGCCGTACGAACCCGACCGGTCCCACCCTCGTGCGGCCGGCCACATGCATCTTGTAACAGGAGCCCTCCATGAGTTCGCCGACTCCGAGCACCTCGGGCAGCGAGCTTGGAGGCATGCGCCAGAGTCAGTCGGCGCATCCAACCAGCCTGCTTGCCCTGAGCGGCCTGCTCAAGGTGCAAAGGGTCTGGTCAAACACCTCGAACGCCGGCGAGATGTCGAACACGATCGAGCTGCAGCCTCTTCGGGCCGACGCCTCGCCGCCCGGCCCGACTGCCACCGGGCGTTCGCGACCGGCGTTCCATCTCGAGGACTCTGAGTGGAGCCGACTCGCCATCGGCGTGGCCGCGGACGCCATGGCGTCGCTCGGGCTGAGGGCGGGCGCGGACGTCCTCCAACTCGGCCCGGACTCGGTCACGGTTTACCTGCCGACCTCCGAGGCGCCGCCGTGGCCGTTTCTTCGAGGACCGCTCGCTCAGTCCTGGAGCCTGCCCCGTGACTCGCGCATCATCGCCTCGCTCCCGGTCACACCGGCGATCACGAGCGCAGCACGAAAGGCCGCCCTGGTCACCTTGTCCGAGATGCACGGGCGCCGGGCCCTGGTCGACCTCGCGGCCGTCGCCTCGACCATCCTCAAGGGGGACCAGCCTGCGGTCGGCGTGAAGCTCGCCGAGATCGCCGTGGAGCTTGGTACCCGGCGATGGTCGGATCTCGAGACCCTGATCCTGGTCGCGTTCGACCAGCCGATGCCCCGGCTCGAGAGAACCAGGCACGTCCCGGATTTGGCGTCGGCCCTCGAGGAGGTCGCCGTCCGCTCCATGAACGGGACGGGCTCGCCGTCGATCTGCGTGATCGTTCCGCCGTGGGCAAGTGATCCGGCCGACCCGCTGCTCGGTGAGCTGGTCCGTTTCTGCGAGCAGACCACCGGGGTCGGCCTCCTGTGCTGCGCGGGCGCGCAAGGCGCGCTGTGCCTGTGGGAGCTCGCCCCGGAACCGGCGGGCCAGCCCACACTCACCTTCGGAGACGGGCGCCGGATCAACGGCGTCGACCTCGGCGAGCTCGCCGAGGTGCCCGTCAAGGCCCGGGTCCCGCCGCAGGCGCGAGACACGATGCCGAGGCCGGCTCTCCCTGCCCTCCCGGTCGAGGTCGGGTTGCTCGGGAACGTGCAGGTCAACGGAGCTCTCGAGTCGTTCAGACACCGCAGGCGGCTGACTGAGCTGGTCGCCTTCCTCGCCATGCATCCTGAAGGCACGACCACAGATACTTTCGCGACCGCTCTGTGGCCGGAGCGACGAGTGCCGGTCCAGACGCTCGCGAACCGGCTCTCGGAAACGAGAAGAGCGCTCGGCCTTGCGAGCGACGGCCGCCCCCGTCTCCGCAAGGAGGCCAGGCGGCATCGCCTCGTCGATGTCGACACTGACTGGGACCGTTTCAAGGACCTTGCCGCAGAAGAGCGCGGGGCGGAGTCTTGGCGAAGAGCCCTTGCGCTGGTCCGCGGCCGTCCCTTCGACGGCCTCGAGCGGGGCGAATGGGCCCAGCTGGAGGGCTTCACGGCGGCGATAGAGGCCTCGGTGGTCGATCTCGCCTGCCGCCTCGGCGAGCATTCGCTCGAGCGCGGCGATGCCGGGCTCGCCCACTGGGCAGCACTCCAGGGACTGCTGGCTTCGCCTTGGGACGAGCGGCTCTACCGTTTGCTCATGCGTGCGGCGGACGGGCTCGGCAACCGCGGCGGCGTGGACGCTGCACTGCGTAGCCTGGCGGTGGCACTCGAGCTCGAGGGCGATCCACTGCTCGGCATCCATCCCGAGACCTCGGCGCTCTATCGCAGGTTGACCTCCAGGTCACGCACCTAACCTCGGAGGGCCGCATCGGATATCGACGCTGGGGAGGAAACGTGGGGATACTCGAAGGAAAGCGCATCCTGGTCACCGGGGTGCTGACTGATGACTCCCTCGCCTTCGGCGCGGCACGCCTCGCCCTGGAGGAAGGTGCCGAGGTGGCTCTGACCGGCTTCGGCCGGGGCTTCTCCCTCACGACTCGTGCAGCCCGCAAGCTTCCTGCCCCCGTCGAGGTCTACGAGCTCGACGCCACGGCCGAAGAGCAGGCGGACCGGGTGGCCGATCAGCTCGAGAAACGGTGGGGGGTGCTCGACGGCGTCGTGCACGCCATCGGCTTCGCGCCGGAGAGCTGCCTCGGAAGCGGTGTCCTTCCGGCAGGCTGGAAGGACGTGGCGAGCGCGATCGAAGTGTCGACTTACTCGCTCAAGGTCCTCGCGGCGGCGTTCGCGCCGCTCCTCAGCAGAGCTACGCGCGGGGGGTCAATCGTCGGTTTTGACTTTGACGCCAGCGTGGCGTGGCCCGGTTACGACTGGATGGGCGTCGCCAAGGCGGCTTTGGAGTCGCTTGCCCGATACCTCGCTCGCGATCTCGGGCCGCGTGGCATCCGGGTCAACCTCATCGCGGCCGGTCCGATCAGCACGGTGGCGGCGAGGTCGATCCCGAGTTTCGGGCGCTTCGAGAGCGTCTGGGACGGGCGTGCCCCCCTCGGTTGGGACGTCAAGGACTCCGAGGCGATCGCACGAGCTTGCGTGGCGCTTCTCTCGGACTGGTTCCCCCGGACGACCGGAGAGATCGTCCATGTTGACGGCGGGTTTCATGCGACGGGGGTCTGACGGCACCGAGGTTTGACGGGGCCGGCCGCCCCGCGGCCGGGTGAAGCTACGTGGCCGGGGCCGGCGAGGTTCAGCCCCGCGGCTGTCAGGTTACGTGCGCCATCGCCGGATCCCACGGTGGTCGCCTTCACCGGGGTGCCCCGTCTCAATGCTCGGCAACCGCGATCAGCGCGGTAGGGTTGGGCCGCTCGCGCGAGCGTCCGTTGCTCCAGGCCGGCGGCGCTCCGAGTGACATGTGCTTGACCGGGCGGCGTGGCCGAGTGGTTTAGGCAAGGGCCTGCAAAGCCCTGTACCCCAGTTCGATTCTGGGCGCCGCCTCCCAGCTCAGAGGCACTTTTTCCGAAGCAGCCAATTTCAGAATCCCGTGTGGATCCCGTCGGACTCCTACGGATGCAGGTGAACAACGGCAGCCTGCGGCGGCTCGCCGGCCGAGGCGATAACCGAATCCATGTAGTCGGCGAGTTCCCGGCCGCGTTCCGCGGTGGCGTGTTGGTAGCGCAACGCGGCGGCCGGCGACGCGTGCCCGATGGTCGTCATCAACTCCCTGAGGGTCACGTCCGGCTTGCGTGCGAATGTCGTGGCGGCGTGGTGGCGGAGGTCGTGGATCCGAATATCGGAGAGCCCGACTGCCGCGACCGCAGCCCGCCACTCCTCGGAAAGATCTGCGCGACGTAGCGGCAGACCTGAACGGCCCGTGAACACCGCACCGGCCGGACCCGGAGCGCCGTTGGCGGCGATATGGGCCTCGAGGCTCTCAACGAGCGCTCCTGGTAGCGACAAAGACCGGACGCCGGCCTGTGTCTTCGGCTCGGTGATGATCCGATGTCCGTTGATCTCCTGTGCTTGACGCCGGACGTGGATCACCCGATGCATCAGGTCGACGTCCCGCCGCTCGAGCCCGAGCAACTCCCCCGTCCGTAATCCGACGAAGCCTCCGAGGAGCACAAGACACCGAAGACGGGGGTCAATGGCATTGGCGAGTTTCAGCACCGTGGAGCTGTCGAGCATCGGGCGCTCCTCGGCGTGCTCGATCCCGGCCCCCTTCAAGTGGCACGGATTTCGAGGGATCAGCTCATCGGACACTGCGGTGTTCAAGATGGCCCGTAACACCCGGTAGGACTTCGCTGCGGCGTCTGCGCTGGCGGACGCGGTGAGCTCCGAGTGCCACTTTCGGACGCGTTCGGGTGTGATCTGGCGCAGCTTGGTCTTGGCGAAGGGCGGCAGCAGGTTACGACGGAGCAAACCCTCATAACCCTGGCGCGTCGCCGGCGTGAGCGGTCGCCCCTTCACCAATCGGTGTTTGAGCCACTGCTCGGCGTACTCTCCGAATAACCGCTCCCCCCCTCGCGGGTCAGTTACAAGGCCGACCAGCTCATCGGCTCTCACCTTTGTCAGCCGCGACTCGGCGTCCGACTTCGAACGAAAGCTGTCCGAGCGTTCCGTTCCGTTGATGATGTAGCGCACGTCGTAACGCGTGCCGTCAGCGGTCTGTCGGGTCCGGATATGTGCCATTGGCCGAAGCTACTCCGTATAGGGCTCGAATAGGGGGCTTTCTGGCGGGATTCGTCCGGCGTTGTTATTACGTACCCTGCTGAACGATCCCGTCGGTCAGCGTCCGCGCGATGGGGCGAGGCTCGAATTACCGTCGGCGTGGCTCGACGACGGTGTCGCCGATCAACCTGTTGACGAACGACGACAGCGAGCTCACCGGCACACGCCTGCAGCGGCCGATGTTGACCGACTGGAGCTCACCACTGGCCATCAGCTCGTAGATGGTCGTTCGTCCGACCGACAGCCGGCGGGCGGCCTCTTCGGGCGTCACGAGCAGCTGGTCGTCGGCGGTGAAGGACTCGTTCATGAGGGCCTGCGCACGGACAGTCACAGTGCTGGCCCGTCAGCGGTCACCAGAAGGACTGGGTCACGGGTCATCTCGACAGCCGCGGCGTGAGTCGCGAAGTACCTTCCCGCCGGGGGTCGGCTTGAAGAAGAGTCCCTGCGCGAGGGCGCCGATTCGTGTGCAGCCCACGAGCGCGTGAGCGCGCGGCCCGAGTCGAGGATGCGGATCGTCTGGCGCCGTCCCACAGCTTCGCCCTGGCACACCCGCTCGACGACATCTCCCGTCTGGCCGCAGCCCAAGCATTGCCAGATGCCGTCGTCGAGATGCAGTTGCAAAGAGGGGGAGCGCTCGAAGTGGCCATGGGAGGCCAGCCGAACCACGTCGTCAAGGCTGTGGCGGGCGCGGGCGACCTCGATGGTGGCGAGGTGCCGGGTTGTTCGCGATGACAACGACGTCAGGCGATCGTCATGGGTGGAGCGGAGTCGAATCATGGTGCGATTGTGCGCTGACCAACTCACAGCACTTCTCACAGCAGTTCTCACAGACGAGCTCGCGGCATGCAGTGGAAGGGTCTGCGCGCTCCGGCAACTCACAGCAACACTCACAGCAACACTCACAGGACTACTCACAGCAACACTCACAGGACTACTCACAGCAACACTCACAGGCCCTGGTCACAGCCCTGTGAATAGAGGGGCTCGATCGAATCGTCGCGGCTCATGATCGGGTTGTCGGGGAGGCCGGGGTTCAGGAAACCGCGCAGAATTTCTCCTCCTGTGAGTGTTGCTGTGAGTGTTGCTGTGAGAAGTGCTGTGAGTCCCTAGGCGCAACATCATCGTCGTCCCGCAAGAAAGGAGCGACGAAAATGCGCAACGAGGAACCAACCCGCGCTGATCCGCCGCCGGGCTTCACCGGTGATCTCGCAGCTGACCTCGGCGCGTCGCTCTCGCGTGAGTCCGAGCTCGCGGAGGGCCACGTCGAGCTCCGTCGCCTATGCGGCCGGCCGTGCTGAGCGCGCACAAGCTCGGGCCGAAGGGCGTCGAGTACTACGTCTCCTACGCCGGGCGCGGCGCGGAGGGCTACTGGCTCGGAAAAGGCGCCGCGTCGCTCGGCCTTGTCGGTTCGGTCGACCCGGCGGCGTTCCGAGCCCTCGCGAAAGGCGAGCACCCCGACGGTGGCCGGCTCTTGGAACGGGTCGCGACCGACCACACACCGGGCTGGGACTTCACGCTGTCGGCGCCGAAGTCGGTATCGCTCGCCTGGACGCTCGCCGACGAACCGCTGCGGGCGGCACTTGCCGAGGCGCACCGCGGGGCGGTTAAGGCGGCCTTCTCGTTCCTCGAGGACGAGGGCGGCCGGGCACGGCGCGGGTTCGGGGGCCGCGACGGGCACGTGCCTGCCGGGCTCGCCGTTGCCTGCTTTGTCCACCCCGCCTCGCGCGAGCTCGATCCGCAGCTCCATACGCATGGGATCGTCTGCAACGTCGTAGAAGGAAGCGACGGGCGATGGACCGCGCTCGACTCCCGCATGATCTACCTGCACAAACGCGCGGCGGCTTCGATCTATCGCGCGGAGCTTCGTGAGCGGGTAGCTGCGATCGGTGGCCAATGGCTCACGCCGGACCGGCGCGGCCTGTCCGAGCTCGAGGGCTTTGACCGCGAGGTGCTGCGCAGCTTCTCGCAGCGGAGGAACGCGATCGAGGCGGAGCTCGAACGCACCGGGCGATCGGGGCCAAGGGCGAGCGAGGCGGCGTGTCTGAAGACAAGACGCGACAAGGTAGACGTCGAGCTCGTGGAGCTGCGCGACACCTGGGCCCAACGTGCCCGGGCGCTCGGGGTGACCCGAGAAAGCGTCACCGCGCTCTTGGACGGGACCGACCGGCGCGTCGCACCAACTGTCGCCGAAGTGGCCACAGCTCGCAGCGAGCTCGTCGGGGCGGCGGGGCTCACCCGCGCACAGGCCGCGTTCACCCGCGACGACGTGATCGTCGCGTGGGCTGAACGATGCACCCAGGGCGCTCGGCGTGCCGAGCTCGAAGGACTCGCCGACGACACCCTCGCCGATCCCGCCGTGGTCCCCCTCGTCGTCGCTGATGAGACCGGACGGCCGCTCACAACCGACCGTCCCCGTGACAGCCATACGATCGTCCGCCTCGTGCGCGCGCCGGCTTCTGGGATCGCCACGCTCACCTGTGCGCTTCGCTACTCGACCACCGAGATGCTGAACACCGAGCGTCGTCTCCTCGCGCTCGGACGTGCGGGCCTCAAGGGAGCCTGCGGGGTTGCAGACGCGGTGCGCCTCGAGGCGGTGCTCGCGGAGCGGGGAGACCTATCTTCGGAACAGGCGGCGATGGTGCGCTCGCTGTGCAGTTCGGGAAACGGGGTCGAGGTCGTCATAGGCGTGCCCGGCTCGGGCAAGACCTTCGCCCTCGATGCGGCCCGACGAGCCTGGCAGTCGTCCGGATATCGCGTCTACGGCGCCGCGCTCGCGGCGGAGGCCACCGCCCAGCTCGAAGCAGGATCGGGGATTTCCTCGGTGACCCTCGACCGCCTTCTCTACGAGCTCGCCGCGCCGCCGCACCTGTCGCACTACAGTCTCGATCCCCGCAGCGTCGTGGTCGTCGACGAGGCGAGCATGGTCGACACGCGCCGCCTCGTGCGGCTGTTGGAGATCGCGGGGCGCGCCGGAGCGAAAGTCGTGCTCACAGGTGATGACCGGCAACTCCCCTCGGTCGAGGCGGGCGGCGGCTTTGGCGCGCTCGGCCGCGAGCTCGGAGCGACCCGGCTCGGATCAAATGCGCGCCAGGTGGCCGAGTGGGAACGCTCAGCGCTCGAGGCGCTTCGCGAGGGCCGTGCCGGGGAAGCGGCCGCGGCCTACTCCCATCACGGACGGGTCCGTCGCTCGACCAACCCGTCCGAGCTGATCGGTGAGATGGTCAACCGGTGGTGGGCGGCGCGCGAGTCCGGCGATGACGCCGTCCTCTACGCCTACGCGCGCGACGCGGTCCGAGTGTTGAACGGCCTTGCCCGCCGCCATGTCGAGGTGGCGGGTCGGCTGTCGGGCCCTGAGCTCGTCGTCGAGGAGTTCGCGCCCACCGACCTTGCGCCCCGTTCGTACCGGGTGGGTGACGAGCTGTGCTGCCTGCGGAACAGGACGCGCCTCGGCGCCGCACGCGACCCGTCCGGCAAGGGCGTGCGCAACGGCACCCGCGGCATAGTCCAGGCAATCGACCCATTGTCGCGAGAGGTCACACTTGCGACGAAAGACGGCCGCAGCGTGCGCTTGCCCGCCGACTACGTCAAGCGCTCCACCGACTACGGCTACGCCTGGACGCTGCACAAAGGACAGGGCCAGACGGTCGGTCAGGCGCAGCGGAGCGAGGCGGGCGAAGTGGCACGACGCATCGGTCGCGCGTTCGTCTTCGGAGCGGAGGGCCTCAGCGCCGAGGCGGCGCTCGTGGCGGCGAGTCGCGCGACCGACTCGACGGAGCTGTTCGTGCTCACCGAGCCGGACGAGACGCTGAGCACAGGCGATGGGGACGAAGAGCTGGGCCGGGCGTGGAGCCGCAGCGAGCAGCAGCGACTCGCCCTCGACGAGCTCGGGACCGGAGCTGAGATCGCCCGTCTGGCCGGAACTCCCAGGGAGGCGCTCGGCAACGAGCGCGACACGCTGGTTTCGTTGATCGGCGCCGGTCCCGCCGTGGACCTGACGACACGCGAAGGCGATGCCTTCCGTGAGCTTGGCATCTCCCTCGTCCAGCGCGACGAGGCGCGTGAGGAAGCGGGAGTGTTCGCGACGATGAGTGCCACAAGCGAAGGGATCGAGCGCCGCAACCTGCAAGGTCCCTACACAGCTGCGCGACGCCGCCTTGTTAGCGCGGAGCGCGACGTGACCGAAGCGGCCGAGCTGAGCGAGGCGGCTGATGCCGCGCTCTCCGCTCAGCAGTCGGTGCGCGCCGTTTTGGGTGCTGACGTGCGCAGTGCCCTCGACCGCCTTGAGATAGTCGATTCCGCCCTCGCTACGCTGCGCCGCCGCGAGATCGCGACGTGGAGCTCGGAGCCATCCGAGTACGTCGTCGCCCTGCTTGGACCCCGTCCGAGCGATCAAGGCCGCGCGCAACGATGGCAGCAGGGAACCGTCGAGATCGAGGACTGGCGACGTTCGCTTGGCGTGACTGATGGCTCTAACTCGCCTAACGCGTGGACGCGTGCGCTCGGCCCACCGAGCGAGGGTTGGGAGGGCCGGCGGCGCCGGCGCGTCGTCGCGAACCTCGTGGCGGTGCGACGCGACCTCGGTCTCGAGGAGACCGATAAGGCTCGGGCCGTGAACGGTGGTCCTTTGCTCGACCCGGCGACGGCCGCAGTGCTCGCGCGAGGTAGAAGCGGCGAGTCACCGTCTGCTCCTCGGGTCCGGGATGTTGCGCAGCTCGGGCGTGGGAGGTGAGGTCCGCTCGCGTGCCTCAAGGGGGCTTACCGACCTGGCGCAGGAGAGTGACCCAATCGTCGTGAGAGTGGCACCCGACCGAGCGGTCTCTTGCTGGATGGGACAGGCTCCCGGCCGATTCACGCGAGTTTCTTGCCACGGCGCTGTCTTCCGCGACGATGTTCGCTCAGGGCACGGAGATCTGGCTGCTCGGATCGCGAGTGATCGGAACCAATCGGGAACCTACCTGTGCGAGACCTGCCAGCTGCGTCCGCGCGCGCGGCGGCGCCCTCAGCCTGTCGCCACCGCCCGGTAGGGGCGGAAGAAGGCGCGCAGCTCCTCGGCGTAGAGCTCGGGCTCCTCGAACGGCGCGAAGTGCCCTCCGCGGGCGGGCTCGGTGACGCGTACGACGTTCGCCGTACGCTCGAGCCACGCTCGGGGTGGGCGGACGATGTCGCCGGCAAAGAGCGAGAAACCCGACGGCACCTCGACCCGGCGGGCAAGCTGCGCGGGCGGGATCGCGGCGTTCGCGCGGTACATGCGCATCGACGAGCCGATCGTGCCCGTGAGCCAGTAGAGCGTGACGTTCGTGAGGATCTCGTCCTTGGTGAAGCGCCGTTCGACCTCGCCGCCGCAGTCGCTCCACGCCCGGAGCTTCTCCACGATCCACGCCGCGAGCCCGGCCGGCGAGTCGGTGAGCCCGAAGGCGGCGGTCTGGGGCTTGGTGCGGTGCATGGCTGCGTAGGCGCCCTCGGTCGCGCCCCAGGCCGCGGCGCCCTCGAGCCAGGCGCGCTCCTCGGGCGCGAGGTCGGCCGGGTCGCCAGTGAAGACGGGCAGGCCCGCGTCGGTGCGGTGGACGGCCACGACCCTGTCGGCATGGTCGAGCGCGAGGTAGCGGCTCACGTGGCTGCCGATGTCCCCGCCCGCGGCGCCAAAGCGCGCATAGCCGAGGACACCCATGAGCTCGGCCCACAGTCCGGCGACGGCGATCGAGTCGGGGGGCGGACCGGTGGGGCGGTCGGAGTACCCGAAGCCTGGCATGTCGGGCACGACCACATCGAACGCGTCGGCGGGGTCGGCGCCGTGCGCGCCGGGGTCGGCAAGGAGGGGGATGACCTTGGCGTAGCGCCAGAACGAGTCCGGCCAGCCGTGGCTGAGGACCAACGGCAGGACTGGCCCAGCCGGAGCGGCTGCCCGGACGTGCACGAAGTGGATCCCGAGGCCATCGAGGCGGACGCGGAAGTGGGGGAACCGGGCGAGCGCCGCCTCCTGCGCCGGCCAGTCGAAGCCGTCCGCCCAATAGGCGACGAGATCGCGAAGGTAGGCGAGGTCGGTCCCGAGCGACCACTCGGCCTGCTCGGGCGCGTCCGGCCAACGAGTCGCGCGCAGCCGCGCGCGGAGGTCCTCGAGCACCGCCGGGGCGGTCTGCGGGACGAACGGCTCCGGGTGGGGCGGGGCGTCCGGCATGAGACTCACCGTACAGGCCGCGCCGCGCTACCCCGCGAACGCGTTGAGCAAGCGCCCAAGCCAGCCGCGGGCGTACCGAAGCGCGCCACCTAGGTGGTCGTCGTTCGGCACTCTGTGCGTAACGTGTGATGCTCGGACGCCCCTTGTTGTGACGCCGATGCAAGCCGTCAGCGCAGGTCCAAGACGTGCCCCGAGGTCGATCCTGCCGCTCACCCCTTCCTCGTGCCTCCGGCGTGCCTCATCCACAGGCTAACGGCTGACGTTGGAGGAGACGAGGGGTGCCGGGAGCCGATCAGAACCAGCGCACCGAACCTCGTTCGGTGCGGGTGACTCCTCGACGAAGAGTGACGTTCGGTTGCGCCGTTCTGTGGGTCGGGGCTATTCGGGGGGCGCTTCGCGCTCCGTACTACGACGCGCTGTCCGAGCGGAGAGAGGACGACGCCGTAAGACCGGTCAACGTGCTCTCCACTGCAGCTTTGCACCCCGGTCTTCGCTGGCGAGACCTGCAGTACTTCTCGTGGGAGGCACCGAGGCTTCAAACCTGGCTACAGACGCGGCCTTGCCTGGTCCACCATGATTTGCCATGGACACCGGCGCGCGTAACCCAGCGGTGGGGGCGTGTTGTGAGAGCGGGGAGCAACTTCGCCGCTGTTGCTGAAACGGACATCTACGTACCGATTTTGGATTTGGAGGCGGATCGGCGACTCTTCGATACGGTGAAAGCCCGGGCGGCCATCGGCGACTTGTTGCTACCCCGGCAGGTCCTTGAGGACGTGCGAGACGACGACGAGTACGCCCTCCCTGATGAGTTGCTCGACCAGCTCCGCCCGTGAGATCAAGCCGGCGGTGAGATGCCAGCGGGGCTCACACTTAGCATCGAAGTGCCCGACTCGTACCGACACAGGTCGGAGCGGAGTGCAACCGTCCGCCTAGGCCACTGGTAAAAAGGAACGTAGCGTGCGGGATCGAGGTGCGGACACGGTACGTGGAGAAACACTTGCTCGAGTTGCCGGTAATCGTTTCGGATCGACGGGGCGTGGCTGATCAAGTGAATGCTGACCCCCTTTCCAGCATTGACAGCATGCCGATGCGAGTAGCGACCTTGGCCCCGGCGTCATGGCTGCCCCTTCGACCCGATTGGCGGATAAGCAGGAGTTCTTCTCGTTAAATGAGATCCGCGAGCGCGCGAGACTGTCCATGAGGAGATGCCGTGCCGAGCGCACGACGAGCCAACCGCGTAGACCCCAGCTAACCGGACTCTTCGAGCCCACATGGCCGGTGGGAGCCCAAACAGCAGCAGTCGAGACAAGGTAGGAAGAGATGGAAACCCAGGTCCGAACGCCGCAGATGGTCTTCATGCAGCCTCAACGGCTAATAGTCCCTCTGTTCCAACGACCCTACGTCTGGAATCAGGAAAACCAGTGGGAGCCCTTGTGGGATGACGTCGTCCGCGTTGCTGAGCGACAGCTCAGCCTCCCGCAAGGGAAACCGCCGTTTGCTCATTTCCTCGGCGCCGTGGTGCTCCAACAGGTGCCGAATCAAGTGGGTTCATTACAGGAGCGCACGATTATCGACGGACAGCAAAGGCTGACGACGCTGCAGCTCCTGTTTCACGCGCTGCACACTCAGCTTGATGCCGTAGGAGCGACGCAGCCTGCGAGGCGACTGGAGGCGCTCGTAGCGAACGCCGAACCCTTTGTGGAGCAACCGGAAGATCGTTTCAAGGTTTGGCCGACCAATCGAGATAGAACCGCGTTCAATTGCGTCATGGGCGCGTCTGCACCGATCGGCTACGACGCGCTGGAGCACTCCGGGGCACGGCTCGTCGAAGCTCATCGGTTCTTTGCCAAGCGGGCCGAGGAGTGGCTGAACAAGAACGGGCCCGATGACGTAGGCGTCAGAGCATCAGCGATCGAGCGAACCGTGCGTGAGTTGTTGCAGCTCGTAGTCATTGATCTCACAACCGACGAGAATGCTCAGGAGATCTTCGAAACGCTGAACGCTCGCGGTACGCCGCTCACTGCAGCCGACCTCATCAAAAACTTCATATTTCAGCGACTCCTCGAATCAGGCGCGAACGTCGAGGACGCTTACGAAAGGAACTGGAAGGAATTCGAGACCGGCTTCTGGGAGACTGAGGTCAACTTTGGGCGCATCAGGTATTCACGGTCGTCAATCTTCCTGAACCACTGGCTCATAGCGAAAACCGGTGAGGAGATCGTCGCGCGTGAAGTGTTCTCACGCTTCAAACAGTACGCGGACTTTGAAGTAGCGCTTCCCATGGTGGATCTTCTGCAGCAGCTGCATCGACCAGCGGCCATCTACCGTGAATTCGTCACAGCGGGTGCTACCCATATCGGTCCAGTCGATCGCCTCGCTCTCTTCGCGTACCGAACAGGCAGCCTGGAAAGTGAGGTATTCAAACCTCTTGTACTGTGGCTACTTGACCCCGAGCAGCCGCCGCTCGAGGAAGCACAGTTCCGCAAGTCACTCGAAGTCGTAGAGAGCTGGCTGGTGAGACGCATGTTGGTGCGCGCGAGCACGAACTCCTACGCTCAAATCGCGGCAGAGCTGATCACGGAGCTTCGAAAGACGGATCGAGCCAGAGCAGGCGACACAATTGAGGGTTTCCTCCATAATCAATCTGTGGCTAGCAGGTACTGGCCCGACGATATCGAACTTCGCCGAGAGCTCAGTCTGTTAATGGCGTATGTCAGACTCCGTCGGGGCCGCCTGCGAATGATTCTCGAAGCCATAGAAGACTACCGCCGCGGATGGAAAGGAAACGAGGAGGGTCTCGGTGGCGAACGGGTAACTCGAGGCCGATACGCCATCGAGCACATCATGCCAAGGAAGTGGCAAGCGCATTGGCCGCTTTCAGCCGGCACGAGCTCCGAATCGGGACGGGAACAGCTCATTCACACGCTCGGAAACCTCACGCTGCTTACGAGTCGCTTGAATGCGAAGGTGTCGAATGGGCCGTGGAGCGTCAAGCGAGTGGCTCTGAAGGACCATGATGTACTGAAATTGAACATGGATCTGCTGGACGTAGCGGGCAGCGCCTGGAGCGAGGACGACATGCGGGCTCGAACCGAACGCCTGGTGGATATGGTCATCAAGATCTGGCCTGTCCCCGAGGGGCACAGATCGAACTTCGCAACCGGGATCGATCGACCACGCCGCAGGATCGAAGTGAGCGATCTTATTAGTTCAGGCTTGCTGGATGCGGGCGCGACTCTCTATGCGCGACGCAAGAGACAAAGCCACCGAACCGCGACGGTGCTAGCGGATGGTCGAATCGACGTAGATGGCGTGGCGTATGCGTCTCCCTCAGCTGCCGCGGGAGCAATTTCGGGAGGAAGTGAAAATGGCTGGTGGTTCTTTCTCGTAAGTCCTGATAGCAAACGGTCACTTACCGATGTCTGGCGGGATTATGTGGACCAGACGTCAATCGATGTCGACGAGGGGGACATGCCTGAGGAGGAGGATGAGTAGGGAGATCTTGATTGCGACGTAAACCGTTCAGGCCCGCGAACTGATGAGCTCGGCGTACTGGGTCGAACGGGTCACTTCCCTCAACCTGACTCCACCTGCTGAGGTGCGGGTGCGAGCAACTTCACGTTCTGCGAGCGACACAACCGATCCCGCTGCCGCTCGCAATGCGATCGCCGGTCCTTCATTTGGATGCCAAGGCTAACACGTAACTGGAGGCTATCCTCCGATTGCCGTTACACTGGAACGGTGATCAAGACGCCGGAGCGAGGCCGTTCGGCCAGCAGCCCGGCTTCGGCCGTCGTGGCCAGTGCGGCGGGCTCCCCGAGCCTGCGGGCTGACGCCGAGCGCAATCGGGAGCGGATAGTCGCCGCGGCCCAGGAAGTATTTGCCGAGTGGGGCCTGAACGCCGCGCTGGAGAAGATCGCCCGGCGAGCTGGCGTGGGTGTCGCCACCCTCTACCGACGATTCCCCACCAGGGCCAACCTCATCGCAGCCAGCTTCGAGCGAAAGATGGCCGACTACGCGGCTGCCGCCGAACGCGCGCTCGACGACCCGGACCCGTGGGCCGGCTTCTGCTGGCTCATCCACAGGATCTGTGCGATGCAGGCCACCGACGCTGGGCTCAAGGACCTCGTCACGATGAGGTTCCCGGCCGCTTCCCCGGCCGAGGAGCTCAGGAATCGAGCCCTACAGTACCTGGAACAGCTCATCGGACGTGCGCAGCGGCAAGGAAAGCTACGTCCTGACTTCGTCGCCACGGACGTTCCCATGCTCCTGTTCGCCAACGCCGGGGTTGTGACCGCGACACGCGACAGTGCGCCTGACACGTGGAGGCGGTTCACTGCCTACATGATCGACGCCTTCCGCGCCGAGCATGCCCACCCGCTTCCGAACGCGCCGGTGGAAGACGGGATCGTCCAATCGCCAAGCAAACTCACGCTCTAACGTCAGTTCCTCGCGCGAGCGCACACCTAGGCCGGATGAGTTCCAGGAGATCCCAAAAGTATGGGTTTGCTGCAGGTTTAGGACCTGCGTAGTAATGCGAGGCTGCACAGGTCGCTCCCGAGGGCTCGCGCGATTGTTCGAGACCGTGCTGCTCCTCTGAACGACAGACAGCGCCGTGTCGTGGCAGGCCCGCCTCCCCCAGATGCTGGGACGCGGTGGCAAGCGCGAAGTCGTCTCGGGGTCGGGCGTGAGCCGCAACACGGTGACGAAAGCAGAGCACGAGGTGGAAGACGGCATCGAGCCGTCCGAACGCCCGCGACACCACGCGCGGTGTCCACTTTCCGCGCCTGTCGTTTGACGCGTTTTCCTTCGACCACACGACCGCCTCGGTGATTTCGGCGGAAAGCCTCGCCATTGCGAACCGTGGCAGGGCCGGTCGACGGAAGAGCCAGGGTCGTGGACCGTGGCCGGGTTGGCCTTCTCCGATTCCGACAGAGTTCACCTGCGAGTCGCGATGTCAAGACCACGCCATCCCCTGACCTGATCTCGGATACTTCCGCTGAGTCTGCGTCGATGCACGCTTGGCAACGGACGTGGCGAGGGCTCGTGACGGCTCCGCCAGTACGAAGCGAGCGGCGCCTCATCTGCTCGGCTCACAGCCTCTTGAAGTTGTCAAGCCGCTATCTCTGCATCGTATAGGCGGTCGTTCCAGGTGAATCCGCCTAACTTGGTCGAATTCCGCCAAGATCTGGCGAGAATCAGCCAGATCCCAACTTTGCAGACCAGCCGTCAGGGACTCATTGACTCAACCCTTCGACAGCCTGGTCAACGTGAAGGGCAACGAATTCTTCGGATAACCCTATCGAGAGACCAGCAAGATGTGTACCGGCTGACGCTCGGCAGTAGCCTGACAGGTAACTCCAGCACGGGGGTCCTGATGGCAGGCTTCGGAATCAGTGGCCAGACGGCGTTCCTGGCAGGTAGACCCGGACGCCCGATGAACCTTTCGAAGGTCCTAGAGTATTCGGCGGCTGGCCCCGTCGGCGTTAGACGAGCTCGCTTTGCCTTCGCCTACGTGACGAGTTCAGGGCTGCAGGTGCTGCTTCGCCAGCTCGCTCGATTCGATACGTGGGAGGCGACGCGAAAGAAGTGGCTGGTCGGTGTTCATCACGGCATCACCGAGCCACGTGCCCTTGAACAGCTCCGCTCTAGCGAAAGAAGTCATGTGCGGCTGTACGCGGGCGGGTCGACGCTCAATCTACGGAGCCTCGTTTCAGGTGACCGCCTCCATGCGAAGGTTGCCTGTTTTGATGCGGGTACACAGCACCAGCCAACGCTCCTAGTTGCTGGGTCGGCCAACCTTACGGGCGCTGCCCTCAGTCCCCACGCCGAAAACTACGAGGCAGGCTTGGCTTACCTGCCGGGCGACGATCTCGTAGTGACGCGGGCCTTCGACCTCTGGTGGCATGAAGTGTGGACTGACGCGTTGGAGGTGACCGATAGCGCCATCGACAAGTACGCGGCGTTGAGAAGGCAATTCCTCGACCGGAATCCCGATGCCATCTACGACCTAGAACCAAGTAGTGCCCTGGATGTTCGAACCGCAAAGGTGCTTTGGATCGCTGCAGGCGCGATGTCGGGCGGATCGCGCAATCAGGTCGAGTTCAACGAACAGCTTGCGACGTTCTTCACACCTGACCTTGATGATCAAGTTCTCTTGCGTGTCCTGTGCGGTCGTGTTGTCTGGAATAACCGACCCCTTACGCCTAAAACGACGACCTTTGGTGTCAAGATCTGGAGACTCAGTTTGCCGACGAGCGCGCACGGGGCACCGAGTTATCCAGGTCGCGTGCTTAGGTTCACCCGTACTGGATCTCCCGATCAGACTATGTTCCGACTCGATGTGGCAGACGAGCAGAGCCGCAAGCACCAGCAGTGGATTCGAGAAGCGCACCGTGTGGGTCTCGTGGCAGCTACGAGTGGCAACCGCATGTACGGGTTGGTGTCAAGTTCCCATTCCTAAGCCAACGACTGCGGCACACCGCAGCTTCCGATCAGGGCGACTGAGTTTGTCAGCCGGAACCGAAATTGGCCTCACCGTGCTCAAGTGAGTTCTACGGATCGACGCGACAGCTGACCAGTTCAAGAGTCGGCAGTCATGCAGTATCCGGTGGCCTGATCTGACTAGTACTAGTTATTGATCGTCCTCACTCCGTCTCGAAACCGTACGAGTCGAGCTTGAGCGTCCGGGCGTTCTCAGTGATAGTCCGCGTAACCTGGTCGGGGAACCCATCCTCATTCGTGGCCTTCACCTCAACGGTGATCTCAACGTTGGTGCCGAGGAGTCCGGCCAGGTTAGCGATGACTTCAGCTGCAAGTTTGGAGAAGTCACGTTGGTAGCGTTCCGGGTCGAGTCGAACGACTGAGTAAAAACGACGCAGTTTACCGTCTTCGGCCGGGTGTTCATCACCGCCAGAAAGCGCGGACGTGGCTTCTGGATCGCGATCGTCATCCGCGACCGACACGACTTGAATTTCCTCAGCGTAGAGTTGCGCCGCTGCGACATCCGGACGGACAACCAGAGTCGTCCCGATGACCGTCGTAGCATCTCCGTTCGTAGTCAGCCCGATGTAGCGGCCAGTCTTAGCATCGAAAGCGTCGGCGATCGCGAAACCAATGATCTGCCAAGAGATTGGGCTTGCTCCCTGTCGGACGGTAGCGGAGAGCACCGCCTGGTTCTTTAGTCGTGGAAGATAGGGGTATCGGGCGAAGGTATCCCACAGTGCGTTCACGGTCGTGTACCCGTCGGTCCACATCGATGAGAGCACACCACCCTCACTGAGCAAGCCACGAAGCAATTCGGCTGAGTAGGCCACGCCAAGGGAGCCGGAATTGACAAGCCTCCGACTCGCACGCGCTGCGAGCGTTCCCTGACCTTCAGCTTTGACCGACTCCCACTTAACTGGACCGGTCGCATCAGGCTGATGGGGAACCAGGCACCAGTGGTAGGTCTCGGCGAGACGAAGATCGACTGCTTGGTCCGCGTCAGTCCTCTTCGTCTCCGCAGTGTTCCTTTGGAAGAAGTCGAGGTTGAGTTCCTTCCATCGGTCGTCGATCTCCTTCCAGGCGAGAAACTCAGCCGACCCTCTTTCGAGTTCCTCTAGGCGCTTCACGTCCGGTGCCAGAAAGACAAGCATGTTGCGGTACAGCCGTTGACCCGAAGCGCGCTGATCGAAAATGTCTCGGGAAGTAAGCATTGCCTGTGAGCTATCGTCTCTATTCGAGTGCGGTGTCGTCGGTCCAAGAATGACTAGCCGCGCATCCGGGTCGTCGGGCACGTTGCCGGCGTTGGGCGGGCAGACGTGTACTGCGACGAACTCACCACGGTCACGCGTCTGGTCGCGGAGCCTCTGGACAATCTCGGCATGGACTTCATCGCGACGAGTTGTCAGAAGTTGTTCAACGAGTTCACGGGCTCGTCGGGCCACGGAGGCTTGCGTCCCGTACCAGTAACGCGCGCCCTCGACGTAGAGGTACGAGGATCGATCGGTAAGGCGGTTGAGCGCGTCGCCGTAGGTCGCGACCGATTCTCCCGGAAGCGTGCAAGCAAGTTTGATTCGCTGGATCTCCACCCCTCTGTTCGCAGACCCGGCTCGAGGTGCTGAAGCCAGGAACACAGCGCGAGCCGCGCGCCGAGCGGCTCCATACCGACCCAGGTTTGGATATGCGCGATCAATCTTTAGAGGCACGGATCCGGGTCCATCAATGTCGCTGTCGAGGATGGGTTGCCACGCCTGGTCCAGGTTCCGCGTCAGCTCGGCCTGTACTGCGGCATTCTCGAGAGGCACGCTTGCTGGCAGAATCATCGGTGACTGATCGCTTGCAGCCCAGAGGGCTGAGATCACCGCAGCCATCAACCGCAGTACGCCACGGGTACGCTGAAACCCTTCGAGCGTCGACCAGTCCTCGTACAACCGAGCGAAGAGTTCTGGATGAATCGGATACGAGCTCTTGATCTTGTCTATATATCCAGCTTCCCGGCACTCGCTCGGAAACTCCGCCGCCTGCCTGCGGTAGAACTCGCTGAAGGTCCGTGCGGTGGCATCACGATCCTTTATGCGGTCTGTCGCGATGGGTTCGAAGAGTCGACGCCGGACGATCTCGAAGCTCTCTTCGGCAGACGCCGGACGCCAGGGCGTCTCAGTCCGAGCGATGACGTTGCCGAGTCGACGAGCCGCTTCTTGCCCAGCTACCCCACCTAGCTCTGCCTCAGATCCGATTGGAGAAGAACCGGGACGAGCCGGATCGTCCGACACCGGCAGGGAGACCACAAGAAGAGCGCCTGGAACCGCGATCGCTGCGTCCGCGAGCGTCTGCGCGAAAGAGAACTGCGTCTCGAACATGCCTCCGGGGAGCAGTTCTGAGGTCTCGAAGAGCTGGCGAGCGTACGCGACCCATTCATCAATCAGCACAAGGCAAGGTCCAAAGCGCCGGAACACCTCGGACATGGCCTGGCCAGGGCTCGTAGCGGTTCGATCAGCCTCGGCCACTAGCTCGTAGCCCTCGATACCTCCGAGCTGCCACGCGATCTCACCCCAGAAAGTACGGACCTCAGTGCCATCCGGTTTGACCTCCGGTTGACCAGGTGCCATCTCTGTGCCGACGAGGACGGCGCGGCGAACTGCGGGCAACTCCTTTACACCGGCGGCAGACAGGAGTTCTTGAATCTCCTGCGGGAAGCCGGTCACAGGCAGCCCCGAGAAGAGGTGGTAGAGCGCGATCATCGAGTGTGTCTTCCCACCACCGAAGTTCGTTTGGAGATCGACAACAGGCACGCCGCCGCCATGGGTGATGCGTTGAGCAGCCTGAGTTAGCAACTGGTGCAGACCGACAGTCAGATACGTCCGTCGAAAGAACTCAACCGGCTGTGTATATTCGTCGAGCCCCCTGTGAAGGTGCACTTGATGAAGGTTCGCCGCAAACTCCGCAAGAGCAAACTTTCCCTGCGCTACGTCGTTGTGGGGCTGGATCACTTCGCGCCACGGCAAGAGCCCCGCGGAGGGTTCCGTGAAGAGCGCGTCTGGTTTCGGCGTCACCTTCTTGGCCTCGGCTTCGAGCCTCTGGCGTCCCAGCTCGTTCTTGCTTGATCCGACTTCTGTTGCTTCTGGTGCGTCGATTAGCGCGAGGAGCCGCTCGATCGTGTCGAGCGACCGGTAAGCGTCGTCGTGCGAGAACGGCTCGTTGTGCGCCCACTTGTTGCGCCAGTCGCGCGTTTCGCCAACGAGGTTGCGTCCCGTCGACTGCAGCTCGTCTCGGAACACGTTCTGCCAGTTATCAAGCACGACGCTGATCTGGGCCGAAGGGTCCTCGTCGACACTTACGTCGGCGTATGCCGCCCTCCAGTTGCCTCCCGTCGGAGACCGCTTAGTCATTCTGCGGTCAATGTACGGACCGAAGGCTCCGGCCAGCAGTTCCAGGGCGTTGCCAACCCGATCCCGGTTACTGAGTACCATTTTGAAGTCCTAACTCCTGGAGAACAGAGTGCCCTGACGATCCGGCTCAAAAGCGGCTAGTCGACTGATGTCAAGCCAGGACGCTGCGAGAGCGTTGTAAGGCGCGGCTTCCTTGGACCATTTCTTCGATTCAGCGATGAGGAACAGACGGTACGCCAGGTCACGCGCCGCGTCTCCAAGTCCACCGACCTTGGCGAGCAGCTCTGCAGCCGAAGCCACGTTCTCATTCATTAGCCGCCGGATGAGATGCTGTGTAACTTCCCACACGGTGAGACGGCTGTCCTTAGTAGGGTCCCAGTTCGGGTCCAACTCGTCGCGATCCAAGAGTCGGACGTTGCCGCCGCCCGACTTCACAATGCCAGCGCGAACGAGTCCATCGACACTCACGTTCTTCGCCCGGCTGAGATCATCGGCACGACCGAAGGGGCCGTCACCCATTCCGTGCTCGGCGTACCAGGTGATTGCCCACCGAGTCTCCTCATCAAACTCGCCCTCTTGTTCTGCTGAGACCTCATCGAGCACCTGATTGATGAGTGCCAACGCAGTACGAACACGCATTCGATCTCCGTTGGGTTCGATCACTCTCGCGTAGCTGGAAAATACAGCCATTCCTGGTCCAATAGCCGCCTGGGCAAGGTCAACGGGGGCAATTCCGCCACTCCGTAAGTCGTGCAACGCGTGACCAAGCCGCCCCTTGAGCTCCTGAATGAACCCACGACGGTCTGTGATACCTGCCACGGCAGATCGCGGACGACAAACTAAGACTATGGAGGAGGCTAGAGCATTGGACGCTTGGCCTCGGAGTCGTGAGCCCATCTCGGTTCGCATTGGCCATGTACCCGATATCATTAACCCTGAGCCAACGAGTCCCTCAAGCATCTTCTCCCATCCCGTTGATGCGACGGCGCTCGGAGCGTTGTCATCATCATCATCGGCCTCGCTCTGCTTGAACGCATAGAACACTGTGATGGGCACATCACTAGCCAGTCGCTCAGCAATCCTCTGAAATACGTTCTGAAACCCTTCCTCAAAATGACGTTCCGCATCCACGCGTACTCCGTCAAAACGCCCGGGGTCCGCAACAAGCTCCGCCGATTTAGGGGTCAACACCGTAGAAAGCATCTCCGGGTAGACAGTCCGCAGCGTACGACGCAGCCAGATATAGAAGAAATCTGACAGATCCGCGTATCCGACGTTGTCATAATAGGGTGGATCAGTCGAGACCACGGCGTCGCTATCCGAAAAGAGTCTCGCATCAGCCTGGACGGCTATGCCTCTCCTCTCTGCAATCATCGGAATACCCTGCGCTGTCATTTCCGTCGCGGCAGAGAGAGACCCAGTTGCCGTACCAAAAACGTTCGGCTCAGCAAAGTCCCACAGCATCGACACGGTCTGCCTGCCGAACATGTGCTGCGCCTTTTCACCTACGGGATTCCAACGGACCAGGTTGCTACCGCTCATTGCAATACGATCAATGATTAGAGCCAGGTAAGTAGTCACGGCGTCCGCATAGGAGCCGTCACTGTTGCTATGAACTGAGATGAGCTGCCTTGTTTCCGCTACGATGTCGCTCAAAGTGCATAGCGCTTGGAGTTGGCGATGTGTAAAGAGATCAGAATGATGAGTCATTCCGTACGCTTGCACACGAAAGCCGAGCGCGGCAACGGGCAGCTCAGTATCGGGCACATTATCTGGTCTTGAGACGACCGCCGCTTGCTCATGTTCTGGCGTGGGGGACAGATAGATTCGCTGCCGCACGCCCTCTGCGACGATAGCGATAAGTTGCGTACCGATCCCTTGTGACCGGCCCTGCTGACGAATATATTCCAGACGCACCGACGAACCACACACAATGCAAGTTGCACCTGTTCGGCCCACTGTCCCCGCTAACGAGGGACCTGGGTTGCCATTCCTAATCTCAAAGCGCACGCGCTTGGTCGCACGATCGGGAATGGGATGTACCCACGCGTCCTTGCCCTTCTTCTTCCCGAGCCAGAAGCTGCGCACTAGCGGCATCGTCGAGCGGCAGGCTGGATTCGGACACGTCACTGTTCTCGCCCAAAGCCAGGCGATGACGCTCGCCTGCTGCCCATCAGGAAGGGTGACGTTCGGGTAAAGATGCCCGATCCGCCGCTGCGCCTCATCCCGGAGCCAGTGGCCGTAGAAGCGCACGTCTTCGGCGAGGCCCTGTGCACGTTGCCATGATTGGGTCCCTTGGAAAGTCGTACCGGAATCAGGGCGGACCGGCGGTCGATCGGCGAATTTGGGTGGAAGCTCTATCAGCGCTTTGGTGATGACCACGGCGACAGGGTTGAGGTCGCTCGCGTGGGCTTCGAGGCCGAGACGCTGGGCTTCTAGAGGGATCGAACCGCCACCGCAGAAGGGGTCGACGATCGGCGGCGGTCCGTCCGGATAGCAGCGCCGAATCTCTGCGCGCGCCTCCTCAAGAATCTTCTCATTGTTGGTCGCTTCCCACGGAACCAACCGTTCGATGATGTCAAACAAGCGCCGCCGTTCGCGCTCTTGCTCTGCTTCGGTTGGGAACTGGTCAGGATGGGCCGATGGGTCATCGACGAGTTGGGCGAATAGGACTGCGCGGCATGCCGCAAGTGGCCGCCGCGCCCACCAGAGGTGAACTGTGCTGGGATGGCCTTGGCGGATGCTCTTCTCTCGGGCGGCCTCGCGATTGATGACATCAAGTGGAAGGGCTACTTCAATCAGTTTGGTTGGCATCACGCTCCCAGTGGTGAGGCGGCACGTTGCCAGTAAGCGTGCCAGGAGAGAGTCGTGCTAGTGGTGTCGAACGGGAGACGGACATCAGGTCCATACGGCCCCACCAAGTAACGAACCCTGTCGTGTTCGCCTCCGTCCGCCGAGACCTCGACAAGTGCAAGGACGTAAGCATCCGGCACGTTCGCCGCGAACCGAAGCTCGTTCTGAGTCACTACGAATGCATCGGCTCCTTCGATACGCCCCTTGACCTCGACGAACAAAGTCTCACCGGTGGGTAGGGTCGAACGAATGTCGTAACCGGGGTGACTGTGAGGCATCTCTTCTGTTCCGTGGCCTAGTCGCTTCTCGATCGCTAAGACAGCGTCAACCGCTCTCCGTTCGACGACGGTCGTGTCGATGGCATGGGCAGGAGGGAGCGGGGAGGCTTCCCCGGTTACCTGTCGTATCAGGCCCATCGGCAGAACGAGTGCACCGCCGACAACGACCGGCAGCTGCGAGGCTAGCTGGGCTTCACGATCCAATTCGGCAAGACGCGCCTGTTTGCGTCGCTGCAACTCGTCGGCACGCGCAGCAGCTCGATCGGGATTCATCCGTGGCGATTTTCCGGCATCTGTTTGCAACTGAAGCTCGCTCGCGCGATGGTCCCAGTAAGTGACCTCGCGGGTGAGGCGCTCTTGGACAGCGGCCTTTACCTTGGCGACGCGCTCAAGCGTGCGTGAACGAACTTCGGCGAGATGTTCCGCGGACAGAACATCGATCCCGTAGTCGAGCGCTCGGTTCTCAACGTCACTTCGCAACCAATCCATCTTCGTGACGAGCGACCGAATGGCCGGTAGCTCCTCATCGGTGGCTGGTCGCAAGTCGAGGTAAGGCGCATAGCTGGCCGGTCGCAACTCCCCCACTTCGGGGACCTCGACGAACTCGAAGCGTCGCGACACAGTGCGACGGTTTCCGTGGCTGTCCTCCCTCGCATCAGTGACGGCGTGTTCAAGAAAAACGAGCACGCGCGGCTCGGTTCCCTGGTCGGAAGGATCGACGAGCACCGCCCCTTGGCGAAGCAGAGTCCGATGCCTCTCCAAAGTGATGTCGAGCACCGCCTCTAGGAGGGGATGGCCCGGCGCGACCAGTTCGGCGAGGGGCTTTCCCTCGGAGTGAATGAGATCCTTCTCGAAGGTGACGCGCTGGTACTTGGGAAGAACGGGGATGCCAGCACCGATCAGCCGGTCCCGGTTGCGAATCTCTGCCGGAACGAAGGTGACCTCGAACCTGCTCGATTCCCGCTCGCTCATGCGCCCACCGAGTTGCGCAAACGCCTGAGCAAACCAGGCTTGCACGTAGCCAGGTTGCAGCTTGCGGGCCTCGGCTTCGAGCATGTCGGCACGAATGCGATCCAGGTCAGCCGTCGACAACACCTCAGAGCTGAGAGCATGCTCGCGAACCATTTCGGCAAGCCCTTCGCCCACCTTCGCGTCGATGACCCTGTTGAGCTGAGCCTTCACCTCGGGCTGGTTGCCATACCGGATTGCCCGAAGCAGCAAGTCCCGAAGCTCCCGGCCCGGCAGCACGTCACCAAGGACGTCGAACACCTGATCCTTGCCGAGGGTCTCGCGCATCTCCGAGAGCTTGTCGAGCAACCGGCGGTAGACCTGGCCCTCTCGGGTCTCATCAGCGACCAGGTTCCACATGTGGCAGACCTCGGTCTGACCGATGCGGTGCACCCGTCCGAACCGTTGCTCGATCCGGTTTGGATTCCAGGGCAGGTCATAGTTGATCAGGAGGTGCGCCCGCTGGAGGTTGATGCCCTCTCCCGCGGCATCAGTCGCGACGAGGATCAAGCAATCCTTGTCCTGAGTGAACCGTTCTTGAATGACCCGGCGCTCTTCGCGAGCCACTCCACCGTGAATGGCGACAACAGCTTCTGGACGGCCCAGATAGGCGCGCAACTTGTCGACGAGGTAGTGGAGGGTGTCACGGTGCTCGGTAAACACGATGAGCTTTCGCCGTGATCCTCCCGACTCCACCATCTCAGGAGCTTCCGCGAGAAGTCCCACGAGTTCAGTCCACTTCTTGTCAACCTGAGACTTCCGTACCTGGTCCGCGAGAGCTTCGAGACGTTCCAGAGTGGCGATCTCGTGTTGTAGCTCCGCGACTGTGCGTGCACTGGTTGCCTGGTCGACCAACTGTTCTTCCAGTTCCTCTACCTCAGCACCTTCGAGATCCTCGATGTCGTCGTCCAAGTCTTCATCAGGATCATCGAGCTGGATCCGTAGCGGTTCACTCTCGGCAAGCAACGAGTGAGCACGCTGTTGTGCCTTGACCTCGCTCGCCTTATCTTCGAGTCGCCTGCGGCGTCGGGCGAGCGATTGGAAAATCGCTTCTGGGCTTGACGCAAGACGCCGCTGCAACACCGTGACGGCAAAACCGACGCGGTTTCCTCGGCGGCCCTCACCTTCAGCGGCCAGCCGTTCGGCTCGCCCCATCTCCTGGGCGACATAGTCCGTAACCTCGGCATAGAGAACCATCTCTAGGTCGGACAACTGGTAGGGGACGGTGTAGGCGCGGCGCTCGGGGAAAAGGGGTCGCCCATCGAAGCGCAGAAGGTTCTCCTTCACCATCCGTCGCATGAGATCCGATACGTCGGCTGTGTGGACGCCCTCACGGACCTTGCCCTCAAAACGGTCCGAATCGAGGAGTGCCATGAAAAGCTGGAAGTCCTCCTCCTTGCCAGCGTGGGGCGTCGCGGTCATGAGCAGGAGGTGACGTGTCGTGCCGCTGAGCAGCTTCCCGAGCCGGTACCTCTTCGTCTCCTTGACCTCATTGCCGAAATAGTGCGCCGCCATGCGATGCGCCTCGTCAACGACAACAAGGTCCCACTCTGTGGCTCCGAGACGTTCGAGCAAGTCATCGTTGCGGGACAGGTGATCCAGTCGGGCAATCATCAGGTTGCGCTCGCCGAAGGGATCGCCCGTCCGGGCGGCCTCGATCAGCTCTCGGGTAAGGATTGAGAAGTCGAGTCCGAACTTGTCGTGCATCTCGTCCTGCCACTGCCCGACGAGACCGCCGGGAGCCACGATCAGGACTCGGCGGACATCCCCACGAAGCATCAGCTCCTTGATGTACAGCCCGGCCATGATCGTCTTGCCGGAGCCGGGATCATCGGCCAGGCAGAAGCGCAGAGGTTGCCTGGGGAGCATCTCGCCGTAGACAGCGATGATCTGGTGCGGCAGTGGTTCGATCAGACTGAGATGAACCGCAAGCCGCGGATCAAACAGGTAGGCGAGACGGATTCTGCGGGCCTCGGCGACGAGCCGGAAAAGGGTGCCGTCGCCGTCGAAAGACCAGGCTCGCCCCTGCCCGTCAAGCGTCAGCTCTCCCTCCTGCGTCCGGTAAACGATCTGTTCGTCGACCCTGCCAGCGTCAGTTCGGAAAGTGAGCACGATGCTTCGCGAGCCTGCCCAGCGGGAAGCGATCACCGTGACGGCTTCACCTGGGATCACACCGCGAACGACTGCGCCAGGTGTCAGTTCCTCAAGCGTCGCCACAGCTCACGTCTCACTGGGACCCGTACACATTGGGGGACCCATCCGAGCAGTTGGGAGCATCGCCCCTAACCTAGTTCCGAGGCTGAGTTGTCAGCGTCGTGTGCGTGGAATTATCACCCAGGTAAGCAAGCTGAGCCCTCAGCTCATCGCCTGGGGTGCCCTCCCGGGAGAAGAGAGGGCTGCACGGTACCTGGAAGAAGTGGAAGAGTGCGTCGCGGGCTATGTCGGAGTCGGGCCCTGTTTTGGCGCGCTCCACGAGCGCCCGATACGAGCGTCTCATCCGGCCGTACTGTTCGCGCCATCCCTGCTGAATCATCATGATCTCCCGTTCAACGGTTGGCTGGCTCAGGCTGAATGATGGATCCGGGGTCGCTTACCGGGCCACTACGCGAATCTTTCGAGAGCTTGCGCGACTACCGGGACCACACGTCACCTCATCTCGTGGCTGAGTCGAGATCCAGCGCACTGATCGTTTTCTTAGGAAGAAGGCTGGGGCATCAGCCGTCAGCCGAGCGGCCACGTGCAGCGGTGCCGCTGCAGTCCAAGAGGGCAACAGCCGCCTCCCGCGCGCACTTAGCCGATCCTGGGTAACCTGCAAGACGACTTGGCCTTCCCATGTCTCGGAGTACTCCGCTGGGAGGCAGAGCTGAACCTGCACGACGTACGAGCGAGTCATAGGCAAGGAAATGACTTCGGAGAGGATGAAGCAGGTGTACGTGGGGGGACGGCCGACGAGTCGGTGAGCAGCGTGCCCCAACGAGAATCCGGCCGGCACGTTAACTTGCAGGCAATCTGCCCCTCCGATGTTTATGAGCAAATCGTCGGCTCGGGCATCGCCAATGTTGCCAAGCGCAACTGCCACGTCGTGGCACTGACCCGCACCGAACTGGAGGACCTCGTCACCCGACCACGGCCGTCCGTCGACGGACCATCGCAGGTCGACTTCCGGCCGGCGACGGAGTTGAATGGCTCCGTAGCCCACGCTCACGGCAGTAGCAACCGCGCCGATTGCCCCGACGACTGCCGCAGCATCGAGGATCGTCCCCATTCGACTCAGCCTAGATACACGGCACCGCGTGACCGTGGACGCGCACGCAGCACGTTCATCTCCGACGGCCGACGTTACACGCCGATTGGTTGGCCGTAGCTAGCTGCCAGTGCCTCAAGCCAGGTAAGGGGAAACTCTGCGACCTGCCACTGGTGCACCAGCCGAAACGGATCTGCTTCCAGTCGTTCGAAGATCATCAGACTCGCAGGCTGCCACAACATCACCTCCGGGACACCATCACGCTTCCGTTCGTACATCCAGCCGAGATCCGCAGATCTCTCCGACGCGAAGAGTGCGAGTCGGGAACAGACTTCCTCCACTGGCACGTCGTCGTAGAGCGGCAGCAACGCGTCCACTATCAGCCTCGTAATCTCAGCATCACCCGCCAGTCCAGTCAGAGCGAGAAAGAGATTTTCAAGCTCGAACATGATCCTGGCTTGTGGGTAGCCGGTTTGACTCACAATCGCCTCCCGTGCGCGGCAAACTTCAGAATCAAAGATCTCTCCCACAACAGACAGCCGGTTGATGGCTCTCCGCACGTTATCCGGCGGATCTTGTGGCGTCTTGTAGAGCAAATCATGCGATGTCGTGGCGAAGAGGGTTTGTGCTCCAGTGTGAAGCTGAACTTCACACCACAATTCGCCTGTCATTTCGGATACATCCTCAGGATACTGGTCCGTTGGCACCACAATATCAAAGTGAATGCCAAGGTATCCGATCTTGTCCGTGCCAAGATACTGGATCTTATTATCCTCCTTGCGGAGATCGAACAGACTGGCATCTCTCAGAAGATCAGTGACCTTTGGGACGTCGTCAGGATAGACAGTTGTAATGCGAGCCCCTGCCTTATCACGCATGACACTGATGGTCCCAAGATCATCCCTCGTCAGAGCCTTTCGGATGAGACTGTCAATCGGCTTAACGCGGGAACTAACCGTGCACCTGATACCGCGTTGGGTGAGAGTTGCCTCCAGCTTGTGCTGCATGTATCCGGCTACCCACGACCAGATCGACTGTTCACCCTGGTACTGACGCCAGATCGCTAGAACATCACTGTTAGTCAGGCCCCACGTACGCCCTGCAGCACATCGCGAATGATCAGCTTCGTAAGGGTCGCGTCATCTTCGTCTGGGCTCAAGGTCGCGACACCGTCCTCGAAATGCTTTTCAGCTACATCGACAGAGATTCCACTTTTGAATTGCATCCTGACTTCGCGAAGCCGATTCTTTATGAGTGACGTCTCTTTAACGAATGTAGCCGTCGGAGCACCCGCCTGCGACAGGGCCGTCACATAAGCTTGCCGCCTCTCAAGCGGCAGATGTCGTGTCGCAAACTCTGCCGGCGAGAACCGAGCGTCATTGCTGGCCAGCTCTGCCATCAGCGCTCTCGTGTATTTCGACTGTTCGATCGGATCGGAAACTGAGTTCGCTATCCAATGTTCCGATGCATCAAACAATTTCTTTGTTTCGACCTCCGGTAGGTCGAGCAAGTGGCACCCAAGGAAGTTGCTGAGAAAAAAGTTAGCGGCAATAAGACCCGCACCACCAAAGCCAGTTTGATTGTCAGCTACCCACCCAGCGATCGAGTCATCGACAGAGGCCTTTACAAAGAAACCCGTCTTGAAAACTCTAGTGTTTTGCGTCAGAACGAGATCTCGCTCAACGATGGCCCGGATTATCGAGTCAGCACCACGCTGCTCACGTTCCAGTCTCAGCCCTTCCTCTCGCTCCAACTTGAGAATGGCTACTAGTGGCTCGTCGCGTAACTTGCCCCGGGCTACAGCCAGCACACCCTCCGGAGAGAGCGCCGTCTGGCACTGATGGAGAATCTTGGCCATCTGCTGTGAAATATCGATAAGCGAGGAGTCTGCGGCGGGCACTGTGTGATTCGGTCCAAGTAACGTCAGCACCAAGTTCGGCACTTCTGAGGCGGCGCCTTCGGAGAAAGCTACTGGGAACGCCTGGGCTCCAAGAGCTACCACGAGTTTGTTTTCAAGGTAGGCCCGGAAATCAGGCGTCAGGTCAGTCAGCTGGTTGGTGAGGAACGGCGTCGTGTCGGTTGCGGTACCTCGGCGGAGGTCGGCACGCCGTGCTCGAGCCGGAATCTCGTGCAACACGACAGCTGTCAATTCGAAGCGCATCAGGTCGAGCCCTCGCGCGAGTCGCCGGCCAGTCGGTGTGGCGGCTTCGGCGAGGGGTTCCGAGCCCGGGCTTGCAGGTTCTGTCATGGGCAACACTGACCAGGTTAGGCCTGATGGCGGGCTGCAACCGGCATTTGCCGTCCGATTGCTCGAAACAGGAGGACGGACGACTGTCCTCGTCCCGGCTTTCGTCGACCAACGCGCGCCGACTGGTCCTTGCTGGCCGTCTCCGGGAACCGTTATGGGGTCACGAACACCATGGCGAGAATGCTCGACCAGTAGACGTGCGAGCCGGCCACGTAGAAGCCATACGCGGTGCTAAGCTGCACCGGCCTAAAGCTCGCCATGAGCGGGGCGCCGAGCGGCGTGAGCACATCCCAGCCAGTCGGGGAGAACGTTTCGGTAGGACGCGAGCGCCTAGACAAAGGCTTACCAGAGGCCGAAGCAGCTGTCGGAACTCAGTCGTGCCCGCGAGTGGGCAGGAGCGCCGAGCGACGGTTCTTGTTCGTCCTGGCCCACTCAGATGCCGAATCTGTGTCACTGGACTTGACTCAGCGGGTCGATGCTGTCGTTCTGTGCGCCGGCGAGCCCGCAGGTAGGGACACGTCCCGAGAACTCGGGCTGCACAACGGGACAACAACCCGATGCCGGCGGAGCATTAGCGGGCAGCCGGTGTGACTGGTCCTTGGACCGGGATTCGACGAGGAGCCGAGGCGGCTGACAAATCGAGTCCCACCATGGAGGACCTTTCAATGCCACTATTACGTGGTGCAGCGGCAGGGGCGCGATCTAGAAATACTGGTCGCAAACATCGAAATGATTCTGGGCGGTAGGGCATCGCGAGTCGAATCGCCCGCCTTCTTGCAAGGAGAGCTGTCGGGGTCGGTTCGTGAGGTCGATGTGTTCGCCGAGGCGTACGTCGGCTCGTCCCCCGTAAGCGTGATCTTGGAAGCACGTGATCACTCGAGAAGACAGGGCACAGCCTGGGTTGAGCAAGTCGCGTCGAAGCGAGCCGATGTACGGGCGGACGTTGCTGTTGCTGTTAGTCGGTCCGGTTTCACTGCTGGCGCGATAGCCCTCGCGGAGGCCGTGGGGGTGCAGCTGCGAACCGTCCAGCCACGGAGCACTGAGTACGTCTTAGCCAATATGTCGGGCACCTTAGGGACGATGTACGCCTCCACGGACGGATCCTTCAACGCCCGGCTGGCGCGCATAGATGGAGCCGAACCCGATCACTTGTCTGAACTCCTCGATGCTCCTCCCGGTGGGCTTTTCGCCCGCGGGTGTGAGCAACCCCTTAGTTACGCCGAACTTTGCGGGCTGATTCCGTTGGAGATCATGCAGGAGGCAGTGGTATCTGGTGACAAGCTCACCCTGATATTCGCATTGCTGAATCCTCGACCTGATGGGCTCCTTCTTGAATATCGCACCGAAGACGGCGTGCGTATCAATTTTGATGCGCTGTTAATCGAGATCGAGCTCAACTTCACTCATTACCATTGGGAGATATCTGAGGTTGAGGAGTATTCATCACCAGATGGAACAGCATTTGCTTTCTTCTTGGGAACAATAGAGGAGTTATCCCTGGTCAGTCGCTTCGTCTGTCAGACAGGAGGAGCTGACGCGAAACTCACGAATGAGCTGCTGCTGATCAAAGCTGATAGCACGGAAATTGCGTATACAGGCTATATGGCTAACGGAGCTGAAGATTCAGAGGAAGTCCGCCGTGCGATCATGGTTAGCACGCTGGTAGCGAGCCTTCAGGCCGGTGACCCGACGTCTCTGCTCCGGGTTGTCAGAGCCGGCGACCGCTTTGTGCAGATTGACGGCCGCTGATCGATTGAGTGCCGCAAGCAATCAATGGTTAGTTGGGCGGAACATGGCGGGGAATTTGGTGACGTGGCGGGAATGCGCTGGATGGCATTCCAAGCTATACGTCGCTGCCGCGAGAACGCGCTCAGCAATTGGTCTCGGCCTCCAAGCGCCCCTTCCCGGGCGGGCGCTAAATGAATCAGCGCCCAGAACACCGGTCACGATCCATCGACCAAGGCACATGACGGTTCCGGCGCTCTACGCTGTTCTCGCCGCTGCCTATAAAGGCATCCATGCCTGGTAGACCCGCCACTAGCCGCGAGTCGTCTGCGGGGACTGTGTTGCAGGGCGTGTACCCACATCAATCCCGACCACCTTCGCCAACGCCGGCCACGTTGACACGTGCGGTGTCCGCTTCCCGCGCCGGTAGTCGGACGCGGACGCCTTACAAGAGCCGGCCGCCTCCATGATCTCGGCAAGGGGCGCAGTCCGGAGCCTCGGAAGGATCTCCCGCCGGAACAGCTCCGGGTCGTAGACCGCGTCGGGATTCATCTTGTCCCACTCCGTGAGTGCTCGCTTCCGGGCAGCGATCGCTGCACCTCGTCTGCCACGGATCTCGGGTGCCTGAGCGGGGTCGGCGGCGATAAGGGCAGAGTCCCCCGGAAGGTCGTCGGGTCGGTCGCCACCAACAGACGCATCGTCGGATCGATCTCATCCCGCGGATATCCCGCGGTCGCTGCCGTTCGTGCGTTTTCGCCACTGACCACGCACCCACAGTGACCTGCTATTTCTGTACGAAGTAGTTCGCCGCCGTACGCTCACGCCAGCCTTCCAAGCTGATATGCAGCCGTCGCTGGCCGAGGCTCACGCGACATCGCAGGAGTCGTCACTCGTTGCGCTGTGGAAGCTCAGAGTGCTGCTCAGAGAGTTGTGAAGACTTTCGCTTCGTTACCGGTAGCTACCTACGCCAAGCTGTAGTAGCTGAAGCTGACCGTGGTCGACGGGTCGCTCTCGCTGGTCCCCGAGGCGGGGCTCTGGGTTCCGGGAACGACCTTGCCGTTGTTGGCGACAGTTGCGCCGGCGGTAACGGCCGTCT
>Ga0326728_10003085_pt1 | contig 53112 bp, 45 predicted proteins | sample MB3enrmetagenome_FD_207602 | JGI IMG/M metagenome (GOLD analysis project Ga0326728, IMG submission 207602) | Lab enriched peat soil microbial communities from McLean, Ithaca, NY, United States - MB31MN | ecosystem: Environmental > Terrestrial > Soil > Wetlands > Peat | place: USA: New York... | reverse complement strand
GCGAACGCTTGCAGCAGTTGCCGCTCCTTATTGCTGAGGCGCAGAGGTTGGGCAGCTTCCCACATGCTGTCCACTATACTGCAAATTCAGTTCATTGTAACGTTACTTATGGAACACAACACTAGCGCCGGCTTTCCTTCGTGTCTTTCAAATAGACGTAGGCCCGGTCGCCACGGACCCGAGCTACTAGCCGACCTTGGAAACGCTGATACCGATCGTTAGTGGCCAAATGGAGACGAGCGTGGAATTCAGATGGGTAACATGCATCATGCTGGAGCATGATTGCTTGATTCGGTAAGATCTGGTCAAGCTTGGCGAAGACAGGCTGCCACATACTTTGCTGCTGATGGTGACTTCCTACGTGCTTTTGGGGTGGGATCTCGTCCACGCTTACCACGCCTTCTACGGTTACTTTCATGTTGTCCTCCCTAGATCTTCTCGCGGCGCTCAGATTATTCCGTTCTTGCTGTGTCGACTCAGACCTGACAGTTCACACGCGACGCTTTCGAGTAACGACGCTTAGGATTGTGGGCTGCTCTTCCGAGCCCTCGCCAATCAGAGTGAAGCTCCGGCTTGTGCATGGATCTTATTGCTGCCAGCCTCCACCAAGGTTTCTGTAGATGCGAACCAACCCTAAGAGCTCATTTAACTGAGCCTGAGCGAGATCTAGCTCAGCGGCAAAATAATTCGTTTCGTTGGTAAGTACTTCCAAGTAGCTGGCTGCGCCGCCTTGATAGCGCTTTTCCGAAAGCTGCGCCGCCTCCTGCGCAGAAAGCGCCAGTTGCTGCTGCTGTTCTCGGAACTCCCGGTCTTTCTGATACTCCACCAGGGCGTCCGAAACCCCGCGAAAGGCCTGCTGGATAGTCTGCCGATAACTCAGCAGTAGTTCCTGTTGCCGCGCCTCAGCTAGTTTCACGCCCGATCGAATTCTGCCGCCGGCGAAAATCGTTTGCGCCAGCGCACCTCCGAAGCTCCACAGCCCAGCCGGACCGGTGAAGAGGCTGGTCAGTGCCGCGCTCTGGAATCCACTCGTCGCCGTCAACGTGATCTGGGGGAAGTACGCTGCTCTGGCCACTCCGATTTGAGCGTTGGCAGCTATGAGCTGCGCTTCAGTCGCACGGATATCAGGTCGCCGCTCCAGCAGTCGGGACGGGATTCCAGGTGGAACTTCCGGCAGATGCGGCTGCTCGGTCAGTTTCATTCCCCGGGCAATCGGACCGGGATTGTTCCCGAGCAATGTGCTCAGGAAAGTTTTCTGCTGCTGGATCCGCCTCTCCAAATCGGGGATCCTTGCGGCGGCGGTGAACACCAACTGTTCCGCTTGCCGCACGTCGAGCATAGTGCCGACTCCACCGTCTGACAGTGTGCGAGTAAGGTGCAGTGACTCCTGGCGCGAAGCCAACGTCCGGCGCGAGATTTCAAGCTGAAGATCGTAGGCACGAAGCTGGAAGTAGGCAGCGGCAACATCGCTTACCAGAGTGCTCACGACAGCTTGGCGCGCCCATTCGGTGGCCAGCAGATTGGCTCGCGCGGCCTCGGTCGCGCTGCGGTACTTCCCCCAGAAATCGAGATCCCACGCCAGCGAAGCGGTCAACTCATAGGCGTTCGTTTCGTATTCGGGTAGAGGCTTGGTCCGCGGATAGCGCTCGTTGACGGCGGCGGCCCCGGCATTGATGGTGGGCAACTGGTCGGCCCGCGTGATGCCTAACTGTGCCCGCGCTTCGAGGATCCTGGCCGCCGCGATCCGCAGGTCGTAGTTCTGCTGGAGGGCGGTGCGGATAAGCTGCTGGAGCTGCGGGTCCTGAAAGACCTCCCACCATTTCTGGTCTCCGAACGATTGCTCAGAAGACTGCGGCGCTTGCTGTGGCGGGTTGTTTGCAGGCTGCGAACCTTGCGGCGAAGCAGTATGAGCTCGCTGTGGCGCTTGCGGCTCAGGACTCTGCTGCGGTTGCGCCGCCTCTTGCGGCACAACTCCGCGGTATGCGGCGGGGACGTCTATGTCGGGCGGCCTGTACTTCGGTCCTACCATGCACCCGGAGGTGAAAAGCAATAAAGCGAAGAAGGCAGTTAGCTTTTTCACGTTAGTCGGCCTCCATTGGACTCGACTCCGGAACAGCGGCTGCATGGGGTTTACGACTGCAGCGATTTGCGACGGTCTCGACCAGCACAAACAGCGCCGGAATGATGAAGATGGCGATTGCAGTGGCGGCCAACATCCCGCCAATCACGGTGGTGCCCATAATTTGCCTAGCGACTGCGCCCGCTCCGCTGGCCGTCCACAGCGGTACGCAGCCCAAGATGAACGCGAACGAGGTCATCAGGATGGGCCGTAGTCTTAGCCTGGCTCCTTCCAGAGCCGCGTCAAGCAGCGGCTTGTGGTTGACTTCGTGCTCATGTTTCGCGAATTCCACGATCAAGATCGCGTTCTTGGCCGCCAAGCCGATCAGCATGATCAGACCGATCTGCGCGTAGACATCGTTCTCGATCTGCACCATGAAGAGCGGGTAAATGAGGCTGAGCACTGCGCGTCGCAGCCACAGCACCGCGAAGGCTCCAAATACCGCGACCGGCGTGCTCAGCAACACGCTGAAAGGCAGCGACCAGCTTTCATACAGCGCCGCCAGGACCAGGAACACGAAGAGCAAAGAAAACGCAAAGACGGCCCATGCCGGCAGACCTTCGCGCGCCTTCTGCTCCTGGTACGACATACCCATGTAATCGAACCCCATTTCCGGCGGCATCGTCTGGTGGAAGACCTCTTCCAACGCCGCCGTAGCCTGATCGGAGCTGTAACCGGGTGCGGCGATGGCGTTGATCTGCGCTGCCCTGTACTCGTTGTAGCGCATGGTGAATTCCGGTCCCACCCGCGACTCAAACTTGGCCAGCGCGGAAAACGGCACCATCTCGCCCCTTGCGTTGCGGACGTAAAACTGGCTGAGATTGTTCAGGCTCGCCCGATAGGGCGCCTCCGCTTCCACATAGACCTGCCAGGTGCGGCCAAATTGGTTGAAATAGTTGACAAACAGCCCACCCATAAAGGCCTGGATAGTCTGGTAGACATCGTTGATGGACACACTGTGCTTCAGGACCTTTTCTTTATCTACGCTCATGTACTGCTGCGGGACTCTGGGGACGAAAGTTGTGCTGACCATTGCGAATTCGGGGCGTTTGCGCGCCGCCGCCAGGAACTTGTCCACGTTCTCCGCTAGGAAGTCAACGTCCTTCCCGGCACGGTCCTCAAGCACAAACTGCGCTCCACCAGAGGTGCCGACACCGGGGATGGGCGGCGGCGAGAACGCAAACACCGTACCTTGCGGCACTTTCATGAGCTTCTGGTTCAACCTCGCCCAGATGACCTTGTAGAGTTCCTCCCTGGTTTTGCGTACCTCCCAAGGCTTCAACTGGACAAAATAGAAAGCGACATAGCTGCTGCGGGTAAAGCTGAGTAAACTGAAACCAAGGACGCTGCAGTAGTTATCGATACCCGGGGTTGAGGCCAGAACTTTTTCGACCTCAGTCGATGCCTGTTGTGTCCGCTCTAGAGAAGCGCCGTCCGGAAGTTGCATGTTCATGAACAGATAGCCCTGATCTTCATCGGGGAGAAAACTGGTAGGCAGCATGCGGCCGAAAATCAGCCCGCCCACGCCAAAGGCAACGAGCACCACCAGGGCCAACACGCCTTTCCGAACCACCATGCCAGATACACGGATGTAGCCTCTCGTACCGGCCTCGAACCTACGGTTGAACCAGGCGAAGAATCTGGCCAGCAGTCCATGGGTCTCCTTCTTGGGCCGGAGCAACAGTGCCGAGAGCGCCGGGCTTAACGTCAGAGCGTTAAAAGCCGAGAGGACGACCGAGATCGCAATGGTTATGGCGAACTGTTTGTATAGCTGTCCCGTTATGCCTGGGATGAAAACGGTCGGCACGAATACCGCCGAGAGGACCAGGGCGATACCAATCACCGGTCCTGAGAGTTCCTCCATTGCTTTACGAGCTGCATCTTTGGGCGGCAGGCCCTCTTCGATGTGCCTCTGTACGCCTTCAACGATGACGATGGCATCGTCCACCACCAAGCCGATGGCCAGCACGAGTCCGAACATCGAAAGAGTGTTGATGGAGAAGCCCAACATCGGGAACAGGATGAATGTCCCCACGAGCGAGACCGGCACGGCGAGCATAGGGATGAGGGTGGCGCGCCAGTTCTGCAGGAAGACGTAGACCACTAGGATCACCAGCACAATGGCGATCACCAGAGTTATGACGATCTCCTTCATGCCTTCCCTGACTGCTGCCGTTTGATCCAGCGACACCACATAATCCACGTCATCAGGGAAGCGCTCCTTCATTCGCACCAGCAGCTTCCGGAGACCGTCGACCGCTTGCACCGCGTTAGACCCGGGCAACTGGTAAATGGTGATTGAGGCGGCAGGTTTGCCATTCAACCGGCTCACCATTCCGTAATCCTGTGAGCCCAGTTCGACACGCGCCACATCCCGCACGCGGACTATGCCGCCATCGAGATTTTCCCGCACAACGATGTTTTCGAATTCCTCCGGTGACCGCAGACGGCCCTGGGCGAGGACGGACATGGTCAGTTGCTGGCCGGGCACGGCCGGCTCGCCACCGAACTGGCCGGCCGGGTTCACCTTGTTCTGCGCCTCGACGGCACGGACAAGTTCGGGGACGGTGATCCCCAGTTTCGCCAACTGGTCAGGCTTGAGCCAAAGGCGCATGGCGTACTGCCCTGCGCCGAAGATCTGGGTCTGGCCTACGCCGTACGATCGTTGAATGGGATCATTGAGGTTAATGTACGCGTAGTTGGTAAGGAACCTCGCATCACGAGTACCATGCGGCGAATACAAGGAGACCATCAACATCGGCGAGGTCATCGATTTCTTGATTTCGATACCGTAGTTAAGGACCTCCTGAGGAAGCTGGCCGTTCGCCAGTTGTTGCCGCGACTGGGTGAGGATCAGGTCCATGTTCGGGTCGGTCTTGAGATCAAAATCGACGAACAAGGTGGTCTCCGAACTGTTCGTGGCGTTCACCGAGTACATGTATTCCATGTTGTCGACGCCGTTTACCTGCTGCTCGATCGGCGTGGCTACGGCCTGCTCGAGCGTCTGCGCGTCAGCACCCACGTAATAAGCGGCGAGGCGGATTTCCGGCGGCGCGATGTTTGGGAATTGCGCGATGGGCAGAGTCGCAGTGGTGACAGCACCCACAATCACCATCAGGATGGCGATAACCATCGCGACAATGGGACGATTGATGAAGAACTTTGACATGATTCAGTTCGCTCCGGGCGTAAGGTTTGCCAGCTTCGGAGAGACGAGGCTGCCATCGCGGATTTTTTGGAGCCCTTCCACCACAATCCGCTCGTCCGGTTTAAGGCCTTCATCAATTACCCACAGTTTTCCCACCTTCTCAGCCGGCTTGATGGCGCGCACCATGGCCTTGTTATCGTCGCCCACCAGCACGACCTGATAACCTCCCTGAATCTCTGTGACCGCATTCTGCGGCACCAGCAGGGCGCCTTTCTTCATGCTGGTTTGGATCCGCACACGTCCGTACTGCCCGGGGCGCAGGATGTTGCCGGGATTCGGGAAAGCGGCCACGAGTCGAATCGTGCCCGTGCTGGGATCCACTTGCCGGTCGGTCAGCAGGATTTTGCCCTTCCGGGGATACACGGTGCCGTCTGCCAGGATTAACTCGGGCGAACCGCCGAAAAGATCCATGGACTGCCGATTGGAACTGATGTGCTGAGCGCGTAGATACTCCTGTTCGCTGATCGGGAAATAAGCTTTGATGGGATCGACTCGCGAAACTGAGGTCAGGTGAGAGCTGGGGCCGACCAAATTCCCAAGCTGAACCTGTGCGATGCCGGCAATCCCATCCACGAGGGACGTAACCTTCGTCCACCCGAGGTCAAGCTGCGCCCGTTCCACCGCTGCCTTGCCCGATATCACTGCGGCCTCGGCGGCGCGCTTGGCCTGAGTCTCGGTATCCAACTTCTCCTTCGCGACGGCCTTCTGTGCCGCTAAAGGCGTATCCCGTTCCACGTCGATAGTGGCTTTGCCCAACTGTGCTTCGGCCTGAGCAAGATCGCCCTTGGCGCGGTCGAGGACTGCCTGGAACGGCCTCGGATCAATTTCAAACAGAACTTGGCCTCGGTGGACGAAGGAACCTTCCTTATAGTTCTGCTTGATTATGTAACCGGACACCTGCGGTCGGATTTCGGCGTTTACATAGCCGTCCAACGTCGCTACCCATTCACTATGTAAGGGAACGTCACGCTGGATAACGGACACAACTTCCACTGCGGGTGCGGGCGGTGCCGTGGCTTGGGTTCGCCCGCATGCAAGGAGCATCGTTAACATTAGGACTAGGCTGAGTGCTGCAATGGCCAACTTGCTGTTGTTGCCACCGGGTGTCGCCAAGGCGTGCGTACCCACTGCTTTAGGCGAATTTCTAACTACCGCGATTATGTCCATATATCGATTCACAAGCTCGCTAACTTAGTTTTTTACCGTCAAGACGGCACACGGAGCGCAGCAGATGTGCTCCAGCAGTTCGATCTCGGCTATGGTCTTCTTGGCATCTATACTGCATCGAACATCAGCAACTGCCTCACCAATATGGGCAGGCTACAAGTCCTTGCTTGCGGGGGAGTTGCTAGAGGTTAGTGACCGTTGCCTGTACTGCACTCTGCCCTTATGTGGCCATTGCCCGAATACGGGCAGGAAAGCTATTTTTGCCACTTGTGCCGCTGCGCCAAACAGGCTTTTCATTTGCAGCTAGCGCGTTGTCTGGGATTGGATTGGAAGGGCTAAGGGCAGTGAGAACAGGTAGGAGTAGCCCTCCTGCGACAAATGTCTGCGGACAAAGCGAAATTCGACCATCCGGTACTGCAAGGTGGTTACGCTGCCAATCTCACAATGCCGGTGCATGCCATCTGTAATTCCCGGTAGGTATCGATTGCCTTCGACACGCAGACCGGTGCCATATTTCGACAATTCTCGAACGCAGTCTCCAGCTTCTGTGGAGCTTCCGGCTGAACTTCCAGGAATTGCTCGAGCGAGCAGGCCAAGTTTCGCAAGCCGTCTTCCAACGTATTCCGGATCTTTTTCAGGCACTCACTTCGCTGGTTCCCGTCGAGTTCCTGTGGCCAAGCCCGCACGCAGATCAGAAGGTCGGCCGCGCTCGTTACGGCATTAACGAGCTCATTGCTGAGTCGCACGTCGGTTGCGCGGTCAGGAGGAAATTCGTACGTTACCACGTCTGCAAAGCTCTGCAGGTTTGCGACGTCGGCCGCAATCTGCTTTTTGATCGCGGCCATTCTCGCGTCCGTGGCGGCATTCGGCTCCATGTCCAATAAGGAAATAACCTCAGCCTGGGCGCGAAGCAGGCGCGCAAGCAGGCGCCGCATGGTGTCCACTGTGCGCTCGGGCCGCACCTGATGGAAGATGACGAACAAGACGAGAAAGCCGAGCGCGATGCCGAGAAGGCGATCTCGAGCTGGGGTCATCTGGTCTGGTGCGCCAAAACGTTCGAACGCAAGCAAGTTGAAGGCATACGTAATCTGCAAACCGATGTAGCCGAAGTATGGGCTGGCGGCGACCCATGCCCCCAGGGCCGAAAGCGCCGCGAGCACCAGCAAGAAACCCGGCACCCCTTCAATATTCGGGAACACGAATACCAGACAGCCGATGCCCAGAATCATCCCGCCGATCGCCGAACCGATCACGCGAAACAGCAACTTACGATTGCTGGCTCCTGTAGTACTCAGGCCGGTGAAATACACGGTGAAGTAGATGGCCGTTCCTATCCCGGGCCATTTCAGAGCGTTGTATAGCACGAAGCAGATCGTCGCGCACACGCTCAGCTTCAGCGCATACATGAAATAGTCGTAGTTGGTGAACGCGTCGGGGAGAAACAGGTTCTTGAAAAAACTGTTCGCGGAGCCCGACGGGGCTTCCGGACCTTCTGTCGCCGGCTCTGCCACGCTCGACTGCGCGGAATCTCCCAGGTGGCGCAGGGTGCGCTCGATTTGATCGAGTTCGCCGGGCAGCGGAGTTTCGACCCCGGCAACCGCAACAGCGCCCCCTGGCGTATCGCCGAGGATGTCATTCACCTTCTCCAAGTGCTTTTCTCCAGCGGCAGCAATGGCTTCGCTGATGCGCTGGAGCCGCGCCGGGTTCACAACCTCAAACTTGTTGCTAACCGCAAAGCTTGCGCCAAGGGTGAGGACGCGGTCCAGCACCAGCGTCATGGCTTTCAGATGCCTGAATTCAGCGTGGCTGCACGTCTCGCGTTTCGATATCCGTTCCAGCAGAATGTGCAGTTGTCCCTCGCCGGTAACAGCGTAACGCCGCACGATTGCACATTGGTTGTCGATCCGATTGGAGTCTGCCCGCGTTGCGCACAACTGAAAGAGTTGTTCCAGGGCGGCACATCTGGCCTTGATTTCGCGGCGCAGAGCAAGCAAGGGATCGCTGCGGTTGAACAGGTAATCCACTACCACTCCGCTGGCCGCGACGGTCGCCAGGGTGCCCATCGGCCACAAAGAAAGATGCAGTATCTTTTCCGCCCGGAGATGATTTTCCCAAAGGCTAAGCGTCATGTAGGCGAGGCACCCGAAGGACAGCGGCGCCAGCGGCATCGTGCACGCACGAAACAAGAATGTAGCCAGAAAGGTAAAGACGCCAAGACCGACCACCCTCGCCACAGGCTCATTGCCTGTAGCAATCACCAGCAACAGGGCGCTTGCGGTTCCCAAGGTCGCAAAGCTAACACAGGTGGCCAGGCCCTGGAAACAGTGAAAAGGCGTATCGTGCGACACCAAGAACAACATGAACAGCGAGGGTGCATAGAAGATCAGTGGAGCTTGCAGGATCAACAGCAGAAGCGTCGCCAGCGCCGAAGCCAGAGCAAAACGTAAGGTAGTTTCCATCCGGCCGGGAATGGGTGCCATCTCGCGCCAAAAGCGATTCAGTATTGAGACCTTCTCCGCGCCGAATAGTGACACGACTTCTATCTCCCAATGCTCGGCACGCTGTTACGTTGCCGATCTCTCCGTTCGGAAACGGCCATTCTCTATCTCACGATCGTGGTAGCAGTCTCGCCGATTCGAAACAACGCCGGGTCCGGGTTCTGAACCCGAATGCGCACGGGAAAGCGCGCGGCAATATGCACCCAGTTCAAAGTGTGTTCAATTTCGGGCAGGCCGTTACTTAGCCGCGTATCGTCGGGGGCTACGCCAAAACCAAGGCTTTCCACGATTCCATCGAAACGTCTCGAGGGCTGGCTCATCACGTATACGTCAACATGCTTGCCCGGCCGAATGGCCTTCAATTCCGATTCCTTGTAGTTGGAGACCACATACCACGTGCGGGTATCGATCAAGGTAAAGATGGGCACACCTGGCTTGGCATATTCGCCTTCGGAGATATTGAGATTGGTCACGTATCCGTCGAAGGGCGCGCGGACGGTGCAGCGCTCCAGATTCAGTTGGGCGTCACTGACCTTCGCCGCCTTGGCTGGCCGCTGTGCCAGCAAGCTGTCGAGAAGCTCCACCGCATGCACGCTTTGGTCTAAGCGAGCTCGCGAGGCCGCGACCGAGATCTTAGACTCTTCGTGGGCGAATCGCGCCTGGCTTTCGTTGGCCAAGGCCTGCTGGAGCGCTGACTGCGCCTCGTCGTAGTTGCGATCCGCGATCCGTGCCTTCGTCCGGCTTTCGTCCACCTGCTCCGGAGTTACATATTGCTTCGCCAGCAGCGGTTCAATACGCCGCAGGTTACTGGCAGCAAGAATTTTCTGGGCCTCGGCGGATTCGAGCGCTGCCCGCGCCCGTTGCACTGCCGCAATCGCCGCATCCACGCTGCTCTCGCGCACCTTGGTCTGCGTATGCGAGCTGCTCAATCCCGCGCGTGCCGCCTCGACGGCACTGTTCTGGGCTGCGATTCGGCGCTGCGCATCAACAATCTGGGCCTCCAGCAGCTTCTGGTCGGCGAGCGCCTGCTGCAGCGCGTACTCATACTGCCGGGAATCAATTGCGAACAGCAGGTCTCCCTTAGGCACAAAAGCATTATCTTTTACGGCTAATTTCACCAGGCGACCACTGACTTCAGGAGCGAACTGAACGTAATTTGCGCGCACACTCGCGTCGTCAGTGCGGGGATGCCGGTTCAGATGCCAAAGCACTATCCCTACTACAAGGATGGAAAATGCCAGGGCTCCCAAACATAGTTGGAGACCTTTTGACCGGATTGGTGACAGGACATTATTCATCATGCAACCTCGCGCCTACGCAAACAGCATGAGCCATAGCAAACAACTGATTGCCACTACCACACTTGGATAGAAGACAACCAATGGACTAAGCTTCTTTTCCAGTCCGCGGCGAAGCAGTTCCAGCCGGATCAGGCCGGTAAGGATAAGGGCTGCGATGATGCAAAACATCCATGCCGGAAAAAATGTTCCGACCACCTCGATGGAGGGGGCCTTCGAGCAGCTACTGCAGCCCATCACGGCCAGGCAGACTAACCAGGTTTTTCCGAGTTCGCGCACGACCATCCTCTTTTTCCATCTTTAAGGGTTCTTAATAACCGGTTGCGCCACCGGCGGTTGTTGACGCAACAGGTTTCCCGTTGCATAGTCGAGATTGGCTGCATCAATCCGGACCGCAGAACGCGACTGCACAACCGCCAGCCGCGCCTGGGCAAGCTGATTCTCCGCCGTAACCAAATCGACCAGGTTCTTCACGCCATACCTGTACGCGTCAAGCGATGCATCGTAGGAAGTAGTCGCGGAAGTCAACAGCGTTTCGGCCGCCTCGTGCTGACGAACAGCGGTTCGGAACTGCACATACGCAACCCACACTTCCCGGCCGATGGCGTCTTCCTTCTCGCGTTTTTCATCCTGAGCTTCGCGGCGTTTCGAATCGGCCAGGAGAACTTCGTTGCGCCGCAATCCGCCGTCGAAAATAGTCCAACGGGCGGTCATTCCCACGCTCCACACCGTTTGGTTCGCATGACCAAGCGGATTGGGGCCGGACACGTTTATACTCGGCCAAACTGCTTGTTGTGCCGCAGACGCCCCGAAATGAACGGCAGGCAGATATTCGGATTTCACAGCCTTAAGTTCCGCATTCGCCGCCTGGAGCTTTTCGGAGAATGCGCGTAGGTCAGGTCGCTGTTGCATCGCCGTGTTCACCAGGTTTGCTGTCGACTCGGCGACTTCGGTCGGTAAAGGCAATCCGGCAGGTTGTTCGACGGCTATGGCGTCGGAAGGCTCGACCCCGATTGTCTCCCGCAGCACAACGCGAGCTGCGTCTGTCGCGCCAATACTGGCTTGAAGGTCGTAAGCGGCCTGTGCGGCAGCGGCTCGGGCATTGAGCACGTCCGGAAGAGTAGACCTGCCATTGGCGAGCTGAGCCTCGGCGGCTTCCTGCGTGGTCTGCGCAGTTTTGACAATCTGGCGCGATGCGGCCAGGCGCTCTTGAGTCGTGATGAGGTTGAAATAGGCAGTAACGACGCGAAATGCGACATCCTGATTGGTTCGCTGGAATGCAGCTACGGCGGCTAGACGAAGGGCCCTGCTAGCTTCCACCCTCGCGCTGCGTCTTCCGAAGTCGTAGACGTTGTATTTCAACTCCACCCCAGACTCTACCACCGGAGCCTCGACCAGGAAGTATCCCCTCGGCGCGCCGAGTGGCTTAGGCCATGGCTCGATGACGCGCTGGTCTCCGGAGAGCGCCAGGGCCGCTAAATGCGGGAAATAATCGCTGCGAGCGATCCCCAGACGATTCGCCGCTTGCTTGGCTGCCTCCCAGGCGATGCGTGTCCGCGGATTGTTGGTTTCCGCAATATCTATGAGTTCTTCCAGACGATAAGCTTTAATTGGATCGATTTCCGCCTTGGACATCGGCACGCTGCTTCGTGCCGTGCAGTGCGCCGCGTTTTCCAACGAAGTGAGCGGTCCCTGGCACTGAGCACTCGCTGGTTGGGCGCCTGCGGCCAGCGTCACCACGATAGCGACGACCATCGCGACCATCGGACGGTTGCTGAAGAACTTAGAGATGAATCGCCAGCGCGTGCGCGCCCGCCGCTCTTGCCATGCTATATTTGCCCTGATTGTGTCCATCAATCCATTCACCAGTTCGCTAACTCAGTTCTTTACCGTCAAGACAGCACACGGAGCCCAGCACACGACTTGATACGCGGTTGACCAAGGTAAATGCGAGATCACGGCGGCGTGATTCCTGCGAGGCAAACCCAAGACGATGACCTGGGCGGCGAGATCTTCGGCTATCCGCAATATTTGTTTGGCCGGCTCGCCAACCTCGGTTATGAATTCAGGCTCGACCGACAATCCAGCATCCGAAGTTAACGCTTCGAGACGCCGCCGGACTGAAACTTGTGCTTCCTTTTGCACGCGAGAAATATCATCCGGCATGTACCAACCATTGCCTTTCGGCCGGGGAGCCGACGGCAGCACATGGACTAATACGAGTTTCGCGATGCGTTCATTGGCAAGGGATATGGCGTATGGAAGCACTCGCAGCGAAGCTTCACTGAAGTCGGTAGCGAAAAGAAGCGGTCGAGGTGCTCCCGGTCGCGGCCGTTCCATTTCCGGCGGTGCTTTCGGACCAACCGTCAGAACAGGAGCGGAAGTACTCCGTAATATTCGCTCCGCAACTGAGCCGAAGATGAACTTGCTCAGTCCCATGCGGCTATGTGCCCCGATTACAACCAGGTCGATGTGTTCTTCACCGATTACTTTCTCCAACGCAACGCAGATGTCTCCATCACACACGATCGCTTGGTGGCACACTCTTTGCAGTGCACCACTTGCCACCAGGTTATGCTCCAGTTGTTCTGCATGTCTCAGGGCTAGTGTCTCAGCTGTAGCAACTGCACTCGGACCGGCTAGCGTGAAACCGATAGAGGAGACCACATGCAATAGGTACAATTTCGCTCCGTAGTTTCTCGCTATCGTGATGGCACGACAGAGCGGCCTGCCAGACGCGGGCGAGAAATCGGTAGCGACTAGAACTGCATTTACTTGAGTATGGACGACCTTAAATGGCCTGATCCGGTGAGTGCCGAGGCAGTCACGTTTCGGCTGAGGCGACCTGGTGTCGGGAAGCGAGTAAATGCGCTCAAGTTGTTCGATTTCGGCGATGGTCTTTTCGACATCCATGCTGTATCGAACATTGGCACTCCGCTTACCAAATATGGTCGCACTGTAAGTCCTTGCTTGCGAAAGACTTGCGAGGTGTAAGTGGCCTCAGGTTACATTGTTGTCTGCCCTTATATGGCCATTGCCCGAATACGGGCAGGAGCGACGTTTGCCTCATGCAACCCACCACGCGCTCGCTGATCTCCGTGCCGCGACCTAGATAAGCGCCAGTTGAATTCGTCGCTTCTTCTGGCCGGTGATGGCGTATAGAGAATCTGTCAGCAAACGCTAAAATTCGCTTTTGTAATCGACGCTAAGCAGGAAATCGTGGCAGTCCGTGCCAGAGCAGCAAGACTGGCATGCTCATATCGGGTGCTGTCATCGCGCACGATGCAACAGTGTCAGGGTGTCGATTGGGGTGAGAGATCTTGACGTAGGAGCGTCAGTTTTAAGCCGGGGGCTTGCGTGACTTCATAGTCCTCATACTTAATGGTAAGCACTGCGGTGCCAACAACGCGCACTATGGTCACGCTTTCGTTCGATTGGGGTAACCAAAAATCCTCGACTTTCTTGTAGGTACGGGTAAAGTCGGTCTTTTTGGTCCACCATGACGGATTGACAGCGGGCTCACCGTCAACTCGAGTTATTGCGTAATCTTTGGCGTCAACCCAAATGCGCCCCCGAAACAAGAACTTGTTCTTACTTCGAGGCTGAGCCTGGAGCACATATGTCTCATTCTTGTCCGTCTTTTCGTAATTCAACAGGCTAAACGTGTAATTCTCCGGCGTGATAGCGGAACGTTGCTGGTTTTCATCCTGCATCGCCTCCTGTTCTGCTTCCAGGAGGCGTCGAAAAACCTTATGCCGCACCGTATCGGATCCGCCTTCCGAGACGATGGCGAAGTCCTTTTTGTTCGGCGAGCTGTATTTGGCGCGAACCACCATATCGGCTTTCTTGGCAATCACACCGTGGGATTCAAGATGGTAAATGCGAACACTCGAATAGCCCGCCAGCGCCTTGGCCCGCAGTTCATTCATGCTTACGACGCGGACCATGACTTCGTCAGCCGTCAAAGGTGCGGACGGCGTGACTCGCTGACCGGTTGCTGGGCAGCAAAACAGCAGAACGGCTGTCAATATAGGTAAGAACCAGCGCCCGCGAGAGTCGATCGAATCGGAAAAGCAAGTCATGGTTGTCGCCTATCAGGGAGTCTCCCCGGAGGACCGGTATCCGGACCGGCCCGATGGGGGCTTATGATCCCTTGCGGTGATCGCAAGTTGTGAGTCTTGCGATCGGGCCAGAATTACGTCTTTTACGCCTTGCTCCTCTACCGGGTCGGATCCCCGGAAGAGATAAATGGTGCTCGCTGCAACCGGCCCGACTCGGACTTCGCAGCGGGACAGGCCGGATCGCTCCAGGAGATCAAAAAATCGTTGCGTCTCACGGAAGCGGCGGGATGGCTCAAGAACGATGAGGGCGCCCTTTTGCGGCACATAGAGCGGATCGTATAGAGGCACAATGTGAATATCCGAGCGCCCACAGCTCTGGAGATAGTAGGTCATACTGTTGGGCCTGGCCGTCGCCAGCGTTGCCCGGGGCTGAGCAGCCGCACAAACCAGTTGTGCGACTTCACGGGTATCAAATTCCGAAATCTCATCCGGTGAGAAATACCGAGCGACATTCCGTGTGCCACCGCCGATCGCGTTCAGGTATAACGGGTAGTAGGGCCTCCACGCGACTAACTCCAGCAAGGGCCACCCAAGCACCACGAGTGCCGCGACCCCGGCCACCGCGACCGGGACTTTTCTTTTTTCCGCCCACGTCCACACCGCTTGTACCGCGTACCCGGCAGCCAGATAGAGAAAGGGCAGCAACGAAAGGGAATATCGCATCCACTTTGCTCCGCAAAGGGAGAGCCCCATCAGTTGCACCAGCCCAAGACTGAGAAACAGACAGGAAGCGACGGTTTTGCGGTCGCGCAGGAGCAATAGGCTGCCAATTACTATCGCCACCAGAATTGGAATCGGCGTTTTCACCAGCAGCATCCAGAGGTAAAAATACCAGGGCACGCCGGCCAAGAAGCGCGAAGGAAAGTTCGGGTACAAAGTGCCATTGAAGTTGTAGCCCGTGTGACGAATACCATCATGATGCAGCCAGTGCAAGATGTAATTCACGCTGGCAGGGGAGACAATCAGGGGGTTCGCCAATAAAAACACCAGGCCCATTACTAGAAAAATCCGGAGGTGCAGTAACCCCAGGCGTTTATGATCTAGTCCTCTGCGGCCGGCCACGTGCCATGCCAGGTGGTTCAGTCCGAAGAGATGAATCATGTATTGGGAAGCCGTGGCTAGTCCAAACGCCATGGCGCTGAGATCCACCCAGCGACGTGTCCTCTTGTCGGAGGTCGCCTTCTTGCACCGGCAAAAGAAATAGCAAGCCAGCAGCGTGAAGAATGTGAAAGCTGTTTCTTCCTTAGCCAGGCGATTCAGGGCAACGGTCACGGGCGAAACCGCCCAGAAGAAGCCCGCTGCAAGAGACGCCGCGGTTCCCATCATTTGCCGGCAAAGCAAGAAGAGGATCGTCGCAGTGGCAGCGCCAAAAAGCACACTGGGAACTCGGAGCCAACCTTCTGGAGTTGTACCTGGCCAGCCATGTGCCAACGCAATGCCGTTCCATTTCTCTCCGACTGCGAGACTGCCCCAGGCGAGCACTTTTAGGATCATCGGGTGCTCACTGTTCACGCCAGCGAAATGACCGTGCCGATATTCCTGGACCGCCAACCATTTTGCCGTTTCATCCTCGGAAAAGCTGTTGAAGCCGATGCGGTCGATCCGGACGGCAAATGCCAGGAGCGCCAGCAAGATTGCAAGGACCGCATCCAGGCGGCGGAAGGCCGATCCAACTTGAGGTTCGCTCGACACAAAAGCACCTAATTACGCTGTTGAAAGCCGCGTCCAATATGCACGTCGCGAATTGAGTAGGGGGTCCGCGGAGCTGGATTAAAGTACTGCCATACAGCCAACTCCCCAAGCAGTCCCAACGCCAACAGCTGAACGCCCAGCAAGATCAGGACCGCGGCAAAGACCATGAACGGTCCGTGTTGCTGCGCGATGCCGGTTCCGTAAACGACCTTGGCGATCGCAAGCCAGAGGGCAATAGCGGATCCCGCAGTCATATTCAGCAGCCCGATGCGGCCGAAGAAGTGCAGCGGGCGGGACATGTAACGCAGAAGGAATCGAATGGTGATCAGATCAAACAAGACCCGGAACGTACGAGAGAGGCCGTAATGCGATACACCGCACGTCCGATGGTTGTTATGGATAGGAACCTCGCAGATTGATGCACCGCAGGCGGAAGCTATGGCCGGGATAAAGCGGTGCATCTCTCCGTAGAGCGGTAACTGACGAAGCAGGTCGCGACGATACGCTTTGAAGGTGGTTCCGAAATCGTGAATCTCCACCCCGCTTAGCCTGGCCATAAGCCAATTAGCACAGCGGGAAGGGATCCGCCGCAGCCACAAGTTGTCAACCCGGCGGCTGCGCCAACCACTTACGATGTCGTAACCCTCGGCCACTTTTTTTAAGAAGGCCGGAATTTCGGCAGGGTCATGCTGAAGATCACCGTCCATGGCGATGACGTATTCGCCCTTGCTATGCGCAAATCCGGCAGCAAGCGCGGCAGTCTGCCCAAAATTGCGGCGTAACCGGATGACCGTCACCAGCGGGTCAATCTCCGCAATTTCAGTCAGCAATTGGTACGTGTCATCGGTGCTTCCATCGTCTACAAATACGAACTGGTGTTGCCAACCAATGTCTTCCATTATGGCGCGCAAACGACCGTATAGTTCTGCTATATTGCCCTCCTCGTTATAGAAAGGAACAACTACAGACAGGGACGGCGGATTTGTGCTCAGCTCCGGCGGGGCAGAGCTATAGTGCTGGGCAGTTGCGCTTGCCGCAGCGGCTTGGTTTGTGCCGGCGTGGTCATGGATGCCCTCTGATTCAAGAAGGTGAGCGTGGTCATGAAGTTTATTGGCAGTCGGGGTCACTAGACGTGATTCTTTGTGGGAGCTTTTTAGCCTCAAGTTGCACTCTCCAAGTGGCTGGCGGTCGCGCTCGTTGTTGGCCGTTTACATTGCCACCGTAAATCTCGGCTCTTGTAGAAGTGCACTTAGCTCGCCACGACCGAGCTGACGGCAACTCACTGTATCCACATTGAAAGAAAAACCGGTGGGATCCCGTTTGTGCCCACATTGTGGCACCGGCCACTCAGGCCGCTAAAATCCTAAGGAAGTTAGCGACAGGCGATAACTAAAGCTTTGGCGTGCTCGATTTGTTGGCCGGCGTCGCTGGCCCGTTCGACAGAGGGTTCCTTTTGCTTTTTGAGCGCTGCGGGCTTGCCCGCATTTGGGCACTGCCCGAAAACGGGCAGAAAAGGCGTGGAGATCAAACAGAAGCGATCAGGATTGGCGGAGCGCCATCGCGCGACTATTCAGCGATGTTTGGAAGAGGGGTGCAAGGAAGTAAGTATCCTCCGGCAGAGCGGGAGGCTTTACGGTTGCTGGCCCCTCAAAGGGGCCTGATCGCAACCGAAAGTCAAAAGCTTAGGGTGGCTGTTCCATAGCACGTCCATTTGTTTGGTATGGTGGAACAACCTACTGCAGGAACTGTCAAACTCCTGCTGCCTACCCGTCAGAGCCGGGGAGTCTCTCAACCTACTAGGCTTCGGCCAGGGTAAAATTAATGGTGATCTGGGTATCGACCTCAACCGGTTGGCCATTCAACAAGTACGGCTTGTAGCGCCATTGTTTCACCGCTTCGATTGCGGCTTGCGCCAGCAGAGGCGATCCGCTCTTGACTTGCACATCCCGCACAGAGCCATCCTTGCCGATTACCGCGAGCAGCACTACTGTGCCTTCAATCCTAGCCTGCCGAGCCTGAGGCGGATATTGTGGCTTAACGTCATGGATCAAATTACCTCCTGCAACGACAGGGGCGGCATGGGCTTTTTGCGGCGCCGCAGGCGGCGGCACGGCCGTTTTTGCCAACACGGGCACAGCGCTGGTGACACCCAGCACTCCCCCAATCACTCCCCCAACCACTCCTCCGGGCACACCTCCCACTACGCCTCCGACGACAGCGGGTGGTGCGTCTTCCGTTTTCGGCGTACTGACCTGTGTGGGGTGCTCCGCAGGCGTTCGCAGTTGGCTGGTTGATTCAGGAGTCTTTACCGGAGCGATGGGGTGCCGCAGCACTACGCCGGATGCCGGTGCAGCAGCCGGAGGTGGCGCTAAATATAGCAGCGTCGTCATCTGCGGCTGGGGTAGCGTGTCTGTATGCCATACCGAAAAAAGACAGATAAGCCCTACGATGACCGACTGCAAGGCAACTGCTACAACCTTCGTCCAGGCGCTCCGCCCTTGTACTCGACCGCCCGATTCGATGAGACTGTCCGCAAACATGCCTGAACTTTCCCAGCGCGTCCGCTTAGCCAGACTGCCGGGATAAATTCCAACTGGTTTTAAACTGCTCCACTGGGCGGTAGCCATAGTGTGACCCACCTCGCTTATTACGTCCACCCTGGGGAAGTGCAAAAGACGCGCCAAAGTTCACAACCGTAAGTCTATGAAAGCGCGGAAGGACAGGAAAACTACGGTGCGGAATGTGGCAGTAATTGCCCGCATTCGGGCAGTTTGGGGCGCAGTCAACAATCGTTCACGAGGCGATTTGCGGGCTTCGACGGCTCCGAAGCTCCAGCCCTTCAACTCCCTGGTCTTTAACAAACTTCAATAATCTTCGCTTGCTTCCAACTATTGACATTCTGGCCCAACAGTTGCACTGGCCCTCAAGGAAGTTTTTCGGATGATGCACCGTGTTTCGGTCGAACAGTCCCTCACTCCCGCTATTACAGCTATTATTCGCTTACAGGTTCTGGTATATGGTTAGCTTTACAGAAGGCTTGCAGGGCTCTTCGACCAGAAGAAACTCGCTGAAATGGGAGGCGCTATGGAAATTACGACTTCCTCCCACAGGTATAGGAGATCTGATATGTCAGAAAAAACCCCTGCGCACGTTATCACTGAACTTTCAGGCAAACAAGAGGGGAACAGCTGCGCAAACACGCTGGCTTATTGCCGGGCCGGAACTTTTTTGAAAGCTACACACGTTCTGCTATTGACGCTTCTGGCTGGTGTATTGCTTTCTGCCGCGTCCGTGTCCGCGCAGTCTATCGGGAAATCAGAAACCAACCCAGGGAGCATTCGGGGCACGGTACTCGACCCAAACGACCAAGTCGTCCCCGGCGCTACGGTAGTTCTCCAAGGGCCTGCTGTCGGCGATCGTCGCACAGTTGTAACCAACGAGGATGGAGTCTTTGCGTTCCACGATGTCATGCCGCAAACACCCTATCAGGTTACCGTCACGGCGGAAGGATTTGCAGGCTGGAGTTCGTCCGTCACCCTCGAATCCGGGCAGGTCAAAATCCTAACCGACGTCCAACTCCGGATGGAAGCTGTGCAGCAGAGGGTCGCGGTGAGCAGTGCTTCCTCTAAGCAGATTGCCATCCAGCAACTCAAGGCGGAGGAACAGCAGCGCGTTTTACGCTTCATCCCAAATGTTTGGGTGACCTATGAACGTCATCCCGAGCCGCTTACTTCGAGGATGAAGTTTGAGCTGGCATTAAAGGATCTCACCCATCCGTTTTTCTTCGTCCGTATCGCCGCCTGGGCCGGTATCCAACAGGCGGCGGACACCCCCGACTACGGCCAAGGCGCCGAGGGATATGGTAAGCGGTTGGGGACTTCTGCCGCTACCGGCGTCAGTGAAGGCCTGATTGGTAACGCTATCCTGCCGTCGCTCCTGCATCAGGACCCGCGCTACTTTTACCGGGGCACCGGTACGAAGAAGTCTCGGATTCTCCATGCGATCTCAAGCCCATTTGTCTGCCCGGGAGACAACGGCGCGTTGCAGCCGAATTACTCCACCTGGGGAGGCGCTCTAGCTTCATCTGCGATTGCAACCGCTTATCTACCGGCCTCGAATCGCGGCGCTGGACGTTATTTTGGCAACTTCGGCATCGCCATGGGCTTCCATATTGGCGGCGGTTTGGCCCAGGAGTTCATTCTGGCTAAATTTACCAGTAAAGGCCAAACGCCGAACAAGTAGTAGGGGTAGCGGCACAATTGCCACCACCAACCACTTATATCTTCGGAAGGGAATCATATGGTGTCTCCCGCCAGGCAAGATGGCCAATATCCGATTCAAGAATTGATTCGAGACTATTGCGACCTTGGCGGGCCCTGAGAAACGCCGGCAAACTTCGATCCGGTACGTTGTCCGACCAGCGGCAGATCCAATCGCTCGCAAACATCGCGAGGGTACGAGCTGTCGGCCACAAATTCCGCCCCTACTCGCCCTAACCAAGCCAGCACCTGTTCACCGACCGTGTCAACGTAGGTCACTTCCGACAGGTCCACCACCAGTTCTCGAGGGATCTTGCAGCGCGCGACAAGCGTCCTTGCCTCCTCGGCAAAGGCGCCCACAAATCGACCTTCGACCCGGATCGTTAAAGTGTCCGCGGCATTGTGGAACTCAACCCGCAACATGAAATATCTCCGCTATTCAGCGTCTCGGAGGCGTTGACATGCCTCAACGCAGCGACTCGAAATGCCGGGATGCGGTGCACGATCGACATCTTCGTTAGCGAATAGCTGAACTTCGCCCCGCAGTCCCAGCAAACCCGGTACGTCTGCCCACCCATGCTAAAGATCCAGCTAAGGTTGCGGTGACGGCACCCGAAGAGGAAATCCAATATCTTTGCCAGCCACTCCATAAGGCCTCCTTGCCCCGGCGAGGTCCGGTTCAGCCTGAATAAATGCAGTTGCGGTGCCAAAGAGGCACGCAACACCGGCAGTCGCAAGTACTTGATATCCAACCTGTTGCTTTGAAACTTCCCGAACGATTTCGTAATTTGCTCTGCCCTGGCACGGTCAGTGCCGAGATACGGGCAACGGTAGAAGCCCTTCGCCTGAGGATGAACGTTTCTCACGAGGGGCGACACGGCGGTCGCTTAGACGCAGGGGCAAGCAGCTTGCCACCGTAAGACTGTGGAGGGCCCATCGGCAGTCATCAAGATTGGGTAAGAGCACGGGCTGAGGATCAGTAATCGGCTTTCGTGATATTAAGTCGCCGCATTTTGTTCTGCAGCGTGGTGCGTTTCAGTCCAAGACGCTCCGCTGCTCCTTCTTTGCCGGAGATTCGTCCAGATGCCGCCTTCAACGCCTCAATAATCACCTGGCGCTCGGTCTCGTGGAAGCTCGAAACGGGAGCGGCCCCTGGCGCATTGGTTCTCTTGAGCTCTGCCAGCGGGACATTCAACTCTTCTCCCTGCGACAGAATTACGGCGCGCTCCACAAAATTTTCCAGTTCGCGAATGTTGCCCGGCCACGGCGCATTCGCCAGTGCTTCCATGGCCTGCCTGGGAATAGACTTGATGCGCTTTTGCATGCGGCGGGCCAATTGCGAAACGAAATAATGCACGAGCAGCGGGATGTCCTCGCGCCGTTCACGTAACGGAGGTATCTCTACGGGAAACACGTTGAGCCGGTAAAACAAATCCTCGCGGAACTGGCCGTTGCGAATCATGCCCTGAAGGTCGCGATGGGTGGCGGTGATGAGACGAACATCAACTTGGATCGTTCGGTTGCTGCCCAGGCGCTCGAATTCGTGCTCTTGTAAGGCGCGCAGTAGTTTGGGTTGCAGTTCGAGAGTGATATCGCCTATTTCGTCCAGAAACAAGGTGCCGTGATCTGCCAGCTCAAAGCGGCCTCGCTTTTGCATCAAGGCGCCGGTGAATGCGCCTTTCTCGTGCCCGAACAGTTCGCTCTCGACCAGCCCGGAAGGGATAGCCGCGCAGTTCAGCCTTACGAAAGTCCGATCTTTCCTCGGACTGAGGCTATGAATAGCGCGAGCGATCAATTCCTTCCCGGTGCCGGTCTCACCGCGCAGCAGCACGGTGGAATCGGTAGGGGCCACGATAGCAATCTGGTCCAGCACTTTCCGCAGCGCCGCGCTCTTGCCTACGATATGCTCGAAGTTGTATTCCGCACGAATCTCAGATTCCAGATACAGGCGCTCGTCCTCCAGCCGGTCCTTAGAGGCACTGAGTCGCCCGTAGGCAAGCGCATTCTCTAAGACCAGGGCAATCTGGGTACTGATCTGGGACAGAAGGTCAAGGTCCTCTTGGGCAAAGATCTTCGGTCCCCGGCTCCCCATCGCCAAAACCCCCAACGGCCGGTTCGAGCTCACCAGAGGCGCAATGGCGAGGGCGGTGATCGATTCAGCCCGCAGAGTTTCAGCGATAGGCGCAGGAAGCTTCTCAATGTCTTCCGCTGACCGGATCTCGAAACTGCGAGCGCGGATCCGCTCAACGCTTTCCTCGGTGAGGTCCGCCACCGCGATATCCGCTAAGAGCCCCTTGCCGGTTGGAAAATCCAGTACCGCGCATTCGATCTTTTTTAACTTCTCGTCCAGGATCCAGAAACCCGTGAAGTCATTCCGGAAGTAGCTCCGGATGGAAGTCGATGCCGACCGAAACAGTTCAATGATGTCCAGTTTTGAGATGATATGGTTATTGATTTCCAGCAGGAGACTGAGCCGATCACGCTGTTGGGCCAGCTCTCGCTGGTAAAGCTCTGCACAGTCTCTTGCAATTGCGCTCTCCAGCGCCACGGCAACGTGTGACGCCAGCGAGCTCATCAGTTCCAAGTCTTCCGGGGAAAACTCCCCACCCTGCACCTTCGTGAATCCAAGGACGCCATATTGCTTCCGCGATGTTGAGACCGGAAACACATATCCACTCGTTCCCGCCAACGCGGATGCGAGCGGGGCAAGCTCCGGGTGCTTCAACATCTCCTGCGACACGTCGGCCAGGTACATTGGCTGCTGTTCGTCGATTACCCGGGCCATCACGCCCACGCGTGAAACCTTGCTGCCTATCCTGAGGGCAGGCTCGTCCGGCGGTTGATCGAAGGCCACAATCCGCAGAGTTTCGCGGTCCTCGCTCAACAAGTAGAGTACGGTTCCATGCACGGCAGCGATGCTCGACAGAACGCCACGCACACTGTGCAGAACAGCTTCCACGGTGGGTTGCTCGACGATCGCGCTAGACACACCTAATAACGTTCGATACCGGTCTTCGGTTGCATTGGTCATGTCAATACGCAAGTACTCCCCGGGTTCCAGTAGAGCTGAGCACGCACACTCAACCGTTAACTAAGCTATCAAAGACTTGCGGTGACGGCGGTCACACAGCATCAGGACTCCAGAAGCGGTTGATTGGCCCCGCGCTTGGCCTTTCAGGCCTGCGGACTACCGTACCGCAGGAGCCTACTCCAACTAGCTTAGTAGTGCAACTTTGCTGCCAAAGCATGGACTCCAGGATCGCTGATGGCACAACCATAGAGAAACCAGGCGGAAGGAGCAGCGCAGAAGCGCCCCTCATTTGGACTCTGCCCGGAAGAGGGCAGAACAGCACGGCGCGGCGAGCGGTGCCGTTATCCTGGCACCGAGGCGAGTTGAATATCCCGATCCTTGGAACAGGCCGTAGGACCCAACCGATCATTCGAGTACCGCCTCTTCAAGGCCCTGCCTGACCGCGTACGGACATTTCCTGCCGCCCGAAGGGCAACCCTGCATCCCCCTGGGCGACTGCGGCCACTGTTAACTCCTGGTTGCACAATACGGTGCGTGAACGCTGAAAGCGGTGAGCAATGTGCACTGTGAGTCCCTGTCACATAGCGAATCAAGGAGCCGATTCGAATGAAACGATTGATACTCAGCGTAGCTGTTGCCCTAACCGTATGCCTTGCCAGCTGGGCAGAAGAGGCCCAGCAAGAAGTCACCGTCCAAGGGAGTGGGATTTTTAATAAGGAAACAACGGGTAATGGCATCACCAACAAGCCAACTAATTCGGGAGGATTTGTTGTCGGATACCGACACAATTTCAACCGGTTGCTGGCAGTTGAGGCAGACTCCGATTACTTCAGACCCTCGCAAAAGTACAACACTTCGACTGGGGGTTCTGGCTACGTTAAGACGAATACCTACGCAATAACTGGAACTGCGGTCATAAAAATTCCGACCTCCTTCAAATTGAAGCCATATGCGCTAGCCGGAGGGGGTGCGTTAGTTTTCGATCCTCGTGATAGCTCCCTAGGCGACCAGACACGCGGTGCGTTCGTCTATGGTGGTGGCGCCGATTACAAGTTGATGAACCACATTGCATTACGGGCTCAGTACAGAGGTTTTGTGTATAAGGTGCCGGACTTCGGCACGAGCGCGCTGCACGTCGACAAATTCACGCATTCCGCTGTGCCGTCGGCCGGTTTGGTGTTTTCCTTCTGAAGTCAGCAAAGCAAGCAGCGGCCATGCCGGCTCGCTAGTTGGGGGGCAGGACGACCTGGCCGCAGCCTGTTATCCGCAGCGTGCAGGTGACTTATGAACTTACTTTGCTCGTTGTGTATGGCACCCAGGCGCCAGGTACTGTTGCCCGTATTCTGGCTGCGCCCGCATTAGGGCGGTCCATAACGATGAGCCAATGCCTCCTAGCCCCGGGATTCAATAACTTAGCCCTTACACCATTGGCACATCATCTGCACTAGCGAGTGACGGGGCGGAAAACTCCTCGGCAGAACGGAGAAGATCGAGATGTTGCGGATCCAATTCAAAGAACTCGCGAACACCGTGACGATGCAGATCGAAGGCCGATTCGTGGGCAATTTCGCAGAGAATGCACGGCGGGCTGTCGCAGACTCGAAACACCCGTCCAGTTTACTGGTGGACTTATCGGCCATGACCTTCGTTGACGACATCGGTGAGGAAGTTCTGTCGTGGCTCAAGGAACTCGGATCGAAGTTTACGGCGGGAACAGCATACTCGCATGATGTTTGCGAACGTCTTCAACTGCCGCTGGCCTCTTAAGCAGCAAGGATTGGCAGCGGGTAAGGTGAAGGCATCACCAGCTACTCCTGACCGAGCCGACGCATACCGCCTCGCGCCGCGGTTGAAGGTGAAGGGTTATGAGCTGGGAACTCTTGATAAGAACTGCAGTCGTGGCCGGCGCAATGGGCCCGCTGCGCTGTCACAGGGACTTTTGGAGAACACGCGAAGATGTTGCGGACTCCATTCAAGAAAGTCGCGGAGACCGCAACATCTCAAAAGGCCTGATCAACGGAAGGAGAAACACAATGCGCAATAAGATATGGATACTAGTTACAATGACGTGCCTGGCGATCATTCCCTTCGCCACGGCCCAAGCCCAGCTTTCAGCCGCACCCGGCACCACGGCGGCAACTGCTGGCGTTATGAACGCAATTCCGTCGACAACACTTCCGATGGCGGCTTCGAATGCTGCCACGGGTACTGTGAGTGACAAATCCGGAATGAAGGAGCACTCAAAGGTTGCGGCCAGCCCGGCTGTCAAGTGTACCTATGCCTATTCCCAAGCCTACGGCTCCTGCCCACAGGCCACTGGAAATGACTGCACCTACACTCATTCCCAAGCCTACGGTTCCTGCCCGAAGGGCGAGTGAGGATAGTCACCAGGGCTTGGCGCTCACAGTCAAGTAGTTAATCGCAGGAACAAGAGTTCCTGCAAAGAAAGGGTGGCTCAAGTCCGCATCTCAGGGACAGCCACCCTTGACCTGACCGGAGGGGACTCAAGGCCGGCATGACTGGACGGTAGGCGAAGATATCATCGCGATTGACAGGCAATATCGCGGTACTGGCTTTGCACAAGTTCTGCGGCGGCGCGAGGAGGAGTGAATGACCGTTTTGCAACATGTTGGGGCAGCGATGTTGTGCGCGCTGATCTTCATTCTAATTGGCACCGTACTCGGCTACTTAGGCGGAGCCCCCACCCGGACCATATCGAATGTCCGGAATAAAGAACGGTGATTAAAAGTTGCTGGATTTAACAGACGGAGTCGGGATCCTCGTGGTCCTTACGGCTGCCAAACGGTCGCACAATCAGCAAAACCGCTAAGACAGAAATTGGCAACCCAAGTAACACGAGGTTGCCAGCCCACTTGAGGACCTCACACAAGTCACCAGCCACAATCGCCAGCATGCGCCATAGCGTGGCAAGCAGCAGATGGGTAGAGGCAATCACGCTACACCTCGAAGTGGCGCATCACGGGCTGGGATGCGACTGGATGGGTTTGTTCCAGTCGCACCTTAGCTTGTTTGGAGCCCAGCCCTTGGCCCGGGCGCACATTGCAGGCTTTTTTCCGAGAATCGCGCACGCCAGATTCAGCCCGATCCACTTGCCTTATAAAACCAGGCAACGTAGGTTGGACGGTCGGGCCGGGGGAAACTGGGTTCGGTCCTTTCGGGGGTCCTCCCCGGCCCTGCGTCAGGGGGGGCAATTCGTAACTCCCGCGCAGGATACTGCAATCGCAATACCAAAGCTCGCCGACTGTAAAGCACCTAAATCGTGGATTCTCGTGACCTGCCTGATTTGCGCGCCACAAGCCTGCCCGTATCCTGGCACTGACCGTAATAGGGCAGGCAAATCCTCGAAGCTCTCGCGAGGAAACCTGGTAAGAATCCTTGGGTTCAAGTAGTTACCACTTCGCGGTTGTGACTGCCTCCTCGGCAAGGCAAGTGCGGTTTTCCAAGCGGTAGCAGATCGCTATGCCTGGCCGGCAAATCGGGGAAGTGCAACCGAAGGCCGTGGCAGTTCTCAGAAGCATTTGTGGAACAAATTGCATCGCACTTGCGCTGCACCGGGACGAAGTAATTGAAAGAGTCGTCAATCCATCAGCGAAAGATTTGTCTGAAGGGGATTGCTGCCAAGCTTTCCCGCTACTCCGACATAAGCTGGTCCCAATTGGATTGCCTGCTTAATATCATCAAGAACGAGTGTCCTACAGCGTTCGCACAGCTCGCGCGCTGGGCCGGCAAAGAGATAACAGACGCTTATGTGGACTTCCTAACGAGCCGGCGGGATGGTCAGGAACCTAAGCTTTCTGGCCGGCCGGGCCAGGTGAAGCTGGCCCGGAACCGATCGGCAAATAGAACTAGACGAGCTGCAACTGGCTACTCGATCTTAGTTGGGAAGGCCAGACGCCGGGAGTAATTACATGGCCTCAGGGGATCACCTGATGGAAGATACATAGCTGGGTCGGACCCAACTGGGCGCCGGCCATTTACGCAGCAAGAGGCATTCAAAGAACAGTGACTAGAAAGTTGTCTGGATTTACTAAACCGGTTCTGGTACCCTGCATGCCCAAGCGAAATCCCGACCATCCGCAGAAACAGTGCCGAGTTGCTTTTGCCTGACTCCGCTGTTGAAAGCGAGGCTAGAGTGCGCCGCAAGTTCGGAGCGCGTCTGTTAGACTGGATATCCGGCACGGTTATTGTCATTGCAGTGGTTGTTCTTGCATTCTGCAGGATATTGACGTCTGCCTTCCGGCAACATGTTCGAAGGCCGGGATAACATGACCGTTAATCTGGTTCTGCTTCCTGCTTATTGTGTATGGAACCGCCATCATTCTGGACGACAGAGACATTCTTTTCTTCGAACTGCACGCGCTAGCACGGCATGGCTTATCCTTTCCACACCCATCCGCAGCATGAACAGGTTAAGTCGCAATCGAGATGTTGCTTTTTCGGCTCTTTCCCGCAGAGCGGGCACGAGCGCGTCCACTTCATCGTCAGCAAGAATGTTGGCAGACTGAGATTTTGAACTTGCTTTTCCATACTGTTGCTCCTTTCCTAAAGAATCTGAACGCCAACTCGCTCCGTCGCGACAGATCGGAACGGGCTTTCGCTACTTTCACCGGGAATCACGTCAGACCACGCTCCCAATTTGGCTATTCGCAAAACAGATGCCACACTGCCGTGTTCTCAAGTTGCTCATTCCGCATCGAGATGCCGATGAGCCGGCACGGAGCAGAGTATTGCGCCCACATGCGGGCATCCACGCCCCCCTACGTAGTGGCGGGTAATGCATCCCGTCTTTGTGGTGCTGCTTGGAACTGCCTTGGTTGTTCCGTTCGGAAGTTACGTATTAGGCGCATGCTACGCGTTGCGCAAGCCGGCGGAGAAGATCGTGAAGGGGACGGAAGTGAGATGAAGAAGGCCGGGTTCGCGGTGTTCACAAAGGAGCAGAAACTTAACCAGGCAAGTTAAAGGAGACAGTCCGAAACTCCGAAGAGACGGGGCGAGATTGGTAATGCCACTGCCCGGGTAAGGGGCTAGCCCCCGAAGGGAGGCCCCCCGGCTCTGCCGGGGAGGCAGCAGAAGTTTGACATTTCCTGCAGTCCATCGTGGAAACTCCCAGACGTGAGCCGCCAAGCGCACGAAAGGGAATTTCACGATGGACGATGCAGAAAGCCTAAGTCATACAAAATGGGAGTGCAAGTATCACGTTGTTTTCATACCGAAGTGCCGACGAAAGACGTTGTATGGGGAGCTGCGACGGTGCCTGGGAGAGGTATTCCGCAAGTTGGCGGAGCAGAAGGAAAGCCGGATTGAAGAAAGCCATCTGCTGCCTGACCATGTACACATGCTGATCGCGATTCCGCCCAAGTACGCGGTATCGCAAGGGATTGGGTTCATCAAAGGAAAGAGCGCGATCCATTTGGCTCGGGTGTATGGGGAGCACAAGAGGAATTTCGTGGGGCAGCATTTCTGGGCACGCGGATTCTTCGTATCCACAGTGGGTCGGGACGCGCGGACCATTCGGGACTACATCCAGAACCAAGAGGAAGAAGACAAGCGCTTGGATCAACTGAACCTTTGGCGGTAGCCACCGTCAGGTGGCGCCAAACGTGGGGCCGCGTTAGCGACCCCGCACAGCCGCTTCGAGCGGCTCACAGCTTAAAGCCCCCGGCTCTGCCGGGGGATACTTACTGCCGCATTCGCACGGCAAGCTAGCGCAAGGAAGAACCGTTCTGTTTATCCGAGCAGGCGGACATTGGCTGGCTCAGGCCCGAATATTCGGACCGGGCAATCTGCAGCCGGCGCATTTTGTTTTGCAGCGTCGTGCGCTTTAGGCCGAGGCGTTCTGCCGCGCCATCCTCGCCGGCAAGCCTGCCGGAAGCGGCCTTCAGAGCGTTGATAATAGCTTGCCGCTCAGCGTCGTGGAACGTGGATGCCGAGCAGGTGCGAGGCGCCGGCATTGCGTTCTTCAGCTCTGCCATCGGGACATTCAACTCGCTTCCCTCGGTGAGAATGACAGCGCGCTCGATGAAGTTCTCCAGTTCGCGCACATTACCAGCCCACGAGGCATCGGTTAGGGCTTCCATCGCCTCCCTGGGAATCGATTTGATTTTCTTCCCCATTCGTCGCGACAGCTTGGAGACAAAATAGTTAATGAGCAGCGGAATATCCTCTCGCCGCTCGCGCAGCGGCGGGATTTCAATCGGGAAAACGTTCAGCCGATAGAAGAGGTCTTCGCGGAATTTGCCTTCGCGGATCATCGTCGAAATGTCGCGATGGGTCGCGGCGACGATGCGAACGTTCACCTGAATGGTTCTGGTGCTCCCGAGCCGCTCAAATTCATGTTCCTGCAGCGCGCGCAACAACTTCGGTTGCAACTCCAGACTGATATCGCCAATCTCGTCCAGGAAGAGCGTGCCCCGGTCGGCCAATTCAAAGCGGCCCTTCTTCTGCATCAGCGCGCCAGTAAATGCGCCCTTCTCGTGGCCGAAGAGCTCGCTTTCCAGCAGGCCGGACGGAATCGCCGCGCAATTCAGTCGTACGAACAAACGGCCTTTTCTTGGGCTGAGACTATGTACGGCTCGAGCTACCAGTTCCTTGCCGGTACCAGTCTCGCCGTGCAGAAGCACGGTGGAATCAGTCGGTGCGACGATGGCAACCTGTTCCAGCACTTTGCGCAACGCCTGGCTTTTGCCAACCATATCCTCAAAGTTGTACTCGGACTTTATCTCCGATTCGAGGTACAGTCGTTCCTCTGCTTCACGCGGCGTGATGCACTGCCGGATCGCATTCAACAGTTCTTCATCGTCGAAAGGCTTCGTCAAGAAATTCGCTGCGCCGGCTTTGACCGCGCGCACGGTCATGGGGATGTCGCCGTGGCCGGTAAGGAATACGATCGGCACCTGCACATCGGACTTGGCAAGCTCCTGTTGCAGGTCGAGTCCGTTTACTCCGGGGAGATTCACATCCAGCACCAAACAACTTGGCACTTCAGGCCGCGGGGCGGCCAGGAACTCTTCCCCTGACGCAAAGGTCTTCGCCGCCAGTCCGGCGGAGCGCAGCAGGCCCGCCACTCCTTCGCGCGCGGACGCATCGTCATCCACCACATAAACCAAAGCTCCGGTGTCGCTCATGGGATTCTCCTTGGTTTAGCGGTCGGTCTTGCTTTAACCGCTCAGTTTCCAATTCAGAGCCGTGTGGACGGCATCCAGCAATTCATCCTCACTGAATGGTTTGATCAAGTAAGCAACGGTCCAATCCGAGAGAGCTTCTGACCTGGCCCGGTCATCCGATGCATGTGCCGTGATGAAGATAACCGGCAATTTACACTTGCGGGCAATTAGGTCACGGTGAAGTTCGATGCCACTCATCCCCGGCAGGCGCACGTCCAAGATGAGGCAATCTGCCTTGCGGGGATGGGCCGCGTTCAAGAACTCCTCCGCGGAGGCAAACACCCTCACGTCCTCGCCGACGGACCTGATCAGGCTCTCCAGCGATTCCCGGACCGAAATATCATCGTCGACCACTGCAACGAGGGACGCCATTGAAGTTTGCCAGTATTGTCATAGCAGGGAGAGGGGAAAAAATCTATTACACCTTAGTGGAAGATCTGAAGGTGTCACCTCTGCCTGCCCGAAGCTCTTTTCGGACCGAGTCGAGGTTGGTGAATGGTGGATTCTACGCTCGGGCCGACCCCTTAGGCGAGCGGCTCCCCAGCCTCTCCGCCATCCTCACCAGATCCGCCAGAGAATCGGCACGCATTTTACGCATGACGTGTCCGCGATGAACCTTGACCGTGAATTCGGTTATGTTCAGTTCGGCCGCAATTTGCTTATTAAGCAGGCCGGCCACCACCTGCTGCATCACTTGCTGCTCGCGCGCGGTCAGCGATTCATAGCGATTTTGCAATTCACGGATGTCGGCGCGCTGCTGCCGGGAACGCCGATCGCGTTCTACGGCTTCCCGGATCGCCTGTAAGAGTTTCTGGTCATCGACCGGCTTAGTCAGAAACTCAACCGCTCCCGCTTTCATGGCCTGCACCGAGGCAGGGATATTACCATGGCCGGTAAGGAAAACGATGGGGATCTCCAACCCGATCTCGGCCATCCGCTTCTGCAGGTCGAGCCCGCTCAGACCCGGTAGCTGCAGGTCCAACACCAGACAACTTGGCGCCTCGGCGCCGGGACCGGCCAGAAATTCCTGGGCGGAGCCAAAGGTCTTGGCCCTCCAACCCGCAGACCGGATCAGACTGCTCAGCCCCTCCCGAACCGAGGGATCGTCGTCCACGATCGCGACAACGGCATTAGACTCCCGCGGCTCCCGCATTAGATTCTTCTTTCTGATACTTCGGCAGAGCAAAGTGAAAACTTGTGCCTGGGCTGTCCTTGGCCGTAGCCCATAGCCGGCCCCCATGGTGCTGAAGAATGGAACGACAAATGGAGAGTCCCATGCCCATGCCGCCGGGCTTCGTAGTGTAGAACGGTTCAAAGATCTTCTCTATCGTGTTCGGGTCGAGACCTATCCCCGAATCTTCCACCGTTACCTGCACCTGGTTGGCTTCAATGTTCCGGGTGGTGATCACCAGTTCTCGCGCCTGCTCTCCTACACTCCGCATCGCTTCGATACCGTTCATGACCAAGTTGAGCACCACCTGCTGCAACTGTACGCGATCACCCCAAACCGGTGAAAGGTCATCTGCAAACGGCGTTCGGAACATTACCTTGTTTCTTTTCGCTTCGTCGCCCACGAGGACGAGGATTTCCCGGATGGTTGCATTCAGGTCCAGCTTCTCTCCAGCCGCCGCAGTCCTTTTTGTCATCGCCCGAATGCGGGCGATCACTTCCGCGGCTCGCTTCCCGTCGCGGACGATGCGACGGAGGCCTTCGCGCGCTTCCTCCAGGTTAGGCACATCTCCGGCCAGCCAGCGCAGGCCGGCGCTGGCGTTGCTTACCACGCCCGACAGCGGCTGGTTCACTTCATGCGCAATCGAAGCCGTTAGTTCCCCCAGCATGCTCACCCGGTGGATATGCGCGAGATCGACCTCGAGTTGCCGCAGCCTCTCGCGCTGTTCCTCCGCCCGCAAGCGGTCAGTGATGTCCCGGGAGACATGCAGCAGGAAGCGACGCCCGCCATACCAAAAAGAACTCGTGTTTGCTTCGACAGGAAACACCGTGCCGTCCTTTTGCCGATGCCAGTGTGTGTCGACCACGGTTTCACCCGCCGCCGCTCGCTCCGCGACTGACTCCATCTGCGCTCGATCTGAATCCAGGTGGAAGGCAATCGGCGTCGTTCCGACCAGTTCCTGCCGGGTGTAACCAAGGCTATCGCAGGCGCACCGGTTCACATCCACAATGGTTCCTTGCTCGTCCACCATGAAGAAGGCATCTGCCGCGTGGTCCACAAATGTACGGAAGCGTGTCTCGCTCTCGTGCAGCTCTTGCTCGGCGCGCTTGCGTTCCGTGATGTCTACCGTCGTGCCCACCGTTTCAAGGACCTCGCCAGTGGGACCCAGAACCGGATGGCCTCGGACATAGACATGTCTGACGCTCCTATCGGGTAACACGATCCGGTGTTCGAAGTCGGTATCTGCTTTCTCATGTACTAACTTATGTCTGCCCTGTCTGACGTTTTCCAGGTCTTCTGGGTGTATTCGTGTATCCCGCTGCGCCCGCGTAAGGGGCGGCTGTTGCAAATCAATGCCGTAAATGCGGAACATTTCCTCGGACCAGTAAATCAGTCCGCCGGCAGGGTCGTAAGCCCAACTGCCGGTGTGGCTCAGTCTTTGCGCTTCCTTCAGGTAAGCCTCGCTCTGACGCAGAGCCTCCTCGTTGCGCTTGCGTTCCGTTACGTCGACCGTAGTGCCCACCACTTCAAGAAGCTCTCCATTGGCATTCAAAACGGGATGGCCTATGGCATGGACGTGTTTCACTGTTCCATCGGACATCACGATTCTGAATTCAACTTCGCAATCCATTTTTTCATGAATGGCCCTATCGAAGGCCTGCTGGAACTTCTCCAGGTCTTCCGGGTGTATTCGCTGGAGCGGTTCGTCTCGCGTCGGTAATCCGCGTTGCGGATCGAATCCAAAAAGCCGGAACACTTCCTCCGACCAGTACAACGGAGTGGTCTCGGGGTCGCTGGCCCACGCGCCCGTATGGGTCAGCCTCTGTGCATCGGCCAGGTACGCTCCGGTCCGGCGCAGCGCCTCCTCGGCGTGCTTGCGTTCCGTGATATCCATCAAGGCGCCCACCAAGGTAACAACCTCTCCCGCATCGTTCAGGACAGGGTGCCGGACCACATGAACATGTTTGACCATTCCGCTGGGCAGCGCGAGCCTGAACTCAAGCGAGGTATCCACTTTTTCACGGATCGACTTCTCAATGCCCACTTTCACAATGACCCTATCCTCTGGGTGAGCTCGTCGCACTATCGTTTCCAACGACGGCAAAGCTTCGTGGGGATCGAGTTCATAAATCCGGAACATTTCCTCCGACCAGTAGTCGTATTTTTTACTGGCCACGTCCAAAGCCCAGCTACCGGTGTGGCTCAGCCTTTGCGCTTCCTTCAGATATGCTTCGCTGCGCCGCAGCGCTTCTTCCGAGCGCTTGCGTTCCGTGGTATCGGCCGAGGTGCCCACCAGTGTGGTGACGTGTCCCGCGTCATTCAGGACAGGGTGGCGGATGGTATGAACATGCTTGACCGTTCCGTCGGGCAGCACGATCCTGTAATCATCGGAGCTGTCTCTTTTTTCGCGGAGCGCCTTCTCAAATTTCGCCTTCCACCGATCCCGGTCCTCCGGATGGATTCGTTGCAAAACTGCCTCCCCGGTGGGTGGACCCTCGCGCAGGTCGAATCCCCAAATTCGGTAGTCTTCCTCCGAAACATAGATGTACTTGTCGCCAGCCAAATCGAAAGCCCAGCTACCGGTGTGGCTCAGCTTTTGCGCTTCCGCCAGGTAAGCCTCACTCTGCCGCAGAGCCTCTTCGGCACGCTTGCGCTCGGTGATATCCGTCGACGTGCCGACGTATTCGAGAAGGTTGCCGGCGCTATCGAACACAGGCTGGCCAATCACTCGAAGATCCCTGACCTCGCCGCTCGGATGTATGATCCGGTATTCGGTTTCGTAATTGGTCTTTTCGTCGGCGACTCTCTGCAATCGCTCCTGCACTCGTGGCAGGTCCTCTGGATGGACTGCCTCCAGAAATCGTTCCAGGCGCGGCGGACCTTCGGCTGGATCGAAACCCATAATCCCGTAGCTTTCCTTGGACCAGTATTGGATACCGCTGGCGGGACTCCAGGCCCAAGTGCCCGTATGATTTATCCTCTCCGCCTCCGCCAGATACGCCTCACTTCGTCGCAACGCTTCCTCGGCGCGCTTGCGTTCGGTGATATCACGCGCGAGGGCTAAAGTGTAAGCCCGGCCTTCATATTCGAAATAATTCGCACTGATCTCGACCGGGAAAAGGCGGCCATCCCGGGTTCGGTGGCGGCTTTCGAAAGTCTGTGACCCGTGTTGCTTCCGCTCGCGCCAATGGTCCGGCCAACGCCCCGCCGGGAGTTCAGGGTCAATATCCGGTACGGTCATGCCGAGCAGTTCCGCACGGGTATAACCCAGAGCCCGGCAAGCCTCCTCGTTGACGTAATGAAAACACCCGCTGTCATCTATCAGAAAGGCAGCTTCGCGTACATTGTTCAAGGCAAAACTCAGCAGCGAAACTTGCTGCTCTGCCAGTTGGCGTGCAGCCCGGGAACGCAGGGTAACGATGCCGAACGCCAAGTCGGCAGCCAGTTCCTCAAGCAGCCGAATCTCTTCCGGCGTAAAAGCGTTGGACTGCGCGGAATAAATGCAAAAACAGCCGAAGACCTTGGCGTGCTCATCCTTGAGCGGCAGAACGATGCCGGAACGAAAACCGCGCTGTAAAGCGTTCTCCCGCCAGGGCGCGAATCGGGGATCCGTTGCGTAATTCTGAGTGTAGCAACTCTCCCCGCTGCGGATGGCCGTTCCGGCGGGGCCGCGCCCACGATCCGTGTCCGCCCAAGTAATGCCGGCGGTGGCGAGATATCCCTCCTCAGCTCCGGCCCACGCGGCAGGGCGCACGCTTCTGGCCTCGTCGTGTTCGGCATAGCCTACCCACGCCATGCGGTAGCCGGCATCCTCGCATACGATCCGGCAGATTTCCTGGAGCAAGCTCTGCTCATCGGTCGCGCGCAGCAGGATCTGGTTGCAGTTGCTGAGCGCTCGCAGTTCGCGATTCAAGCTACACAGCGCCTGCTCCGCGCGCTTGTGATCGGTGATGTCCCGCGCCAACGCCAGGTGGAACCGATGACCGCCGTACCACAACGGGCGAACACGCACCTCAACCGGGAATGCGGTCCCATCCTTTCGCCGATGACGAGTCTCAAAGGTGCAGACTTCTCCGGCCCCGATTTGTTCGCGGATCCCTTGCAGCATTGCGGCATCCACATCCGGGTCGAAGTCCTGGGGCGCCATCCCGATCAATTCCTCGCGAGTGTAGCCGAGGCTCTCGCAGGCCTGCCGGTTCACGTCGAGAACCCCTCCTTGCTGCTGTCCGTCGAGCACAAAAAAAGCATCGGCCGCGTGGTCTAAAAAACTCCGGAAGCGGGTTTCACCCTCGCGAAGCTCCTCCTCGGCGCGCTTGCGCTCGGTGATGTCGTTGCTGGTTACGAGTATTGCAACCGGCTCATCCCGGTCGTCTTGTTTCAGCGACCAACGGCTCGCCACAACCAGTTTGATCCCGTCCATCTTGGTCTTCATCAGCTCGCCTTCCCAGCGGCCTGTGCGGAGCAATTCAGCCTCAATCTGCTCAAATGGCAGCGGGAAGACCGGTTTTAGAAGTTCGTACACAACCTTGCCAACCGCCTGCTCCGCCGGCCAGCCATACAAGACCTCCGCCCCGCGATTCCAATAGCGGATAATCCCCTTCATATCGCGGACATAGACCGCGTCGTGAGTGAGACTCAGAAGGCTTGCCTGCTCCCGCAGCACCTCAAGCAGGCTGGATCTCTCCTCTAGTTCGACCTTAAGCTGGTCGTGAGTCTGACGGAGATCTGCCTCGGCGCGCCGCCGATACGTGCCGAACCAAGATAGGAGCGCAGCGAACGCTGTGAAAATGACGAAAAATGGGATCTGGGACAGGTTGATGTAGATGGTGCGGACCGGTTCCACGAAGTACCAGTAGAAGCTGAACGTGGACAAGATGGCCGCCAACACCGCAGGTCCCACCCCTCCAAACCACGAACTTATGGCCACCGCAAACAGTAGCAAAAGCGCCGAAGGGACGCGGAAGTGGAAATGTTCAAAGACTAACGACGCCCCCAATGCCATACCAACGGAAAGAACCGCAAGCGCGTAGCGTTGGAGATACTTCAGGGGCAGCCCCGATGATCGATGGGCTACGGACTCATTCGCGTCAATACCCGATGGATTCATTTGCGCCACCACCGATTTCAAGTTCGCTCTTGGCGAATTCTCAGACCAGCCGGCTAGCTATCGAAATGTTAGCAGTGTTTCTGGCCCGTTGGCCCTTTTGCAGAAGCGTACCGCCCCATCGCGATCGTCCTGGCAAAGGTGGCCCTACCGGGCGGAGCAACGCTCATTTTAGGGGAAAACCGCTTCTGGGTACATGACGAACAAATAACGGGCGCCCTGCGAGCGAATGGTCGAGTAGCGGCTCACCTGCGCTGGTTTCGCAGGGACGTTATGTCGCAGGGAAAGAACCCGATTGGCTGCTTTCGTTGGGGTGCAAGACCGCTGACATTGTTAATCTCCAAACTGATTGCCACGCTTACGGGCGAGCACGGTTAACAGTGGCAGGTGCAGATGCTCGCACAGATGCAGCGAGTAGGAGCTCTCAGCAACAAATTTCGCCCCCATGCTGCGCAGCAACCTGAGCGCCTCTTCACCCGCGGCATCGGCGAAAGTCACCTCGGACAAATCCACAACCAGTTCTGCAGGCAAATTGCGGCGCAGGACTGAACGTGTCGCTTCCTCAGCAAAATGACCGACGAATCTCCCCTCTATGCGCAGAATGACGCCAGCTGGACGTTCGTCGACGGTAATCCGGAACATTCTTGATCTCCCCTGGCGAGGCTAGCCGCCTCGCCACATAGCAGGTGCAGGTCGTATGCCAACGGAAGATGTTGAAGGCAAAGGCGGTGTCCTACCACCTGTGGGCCACGTTTGTCCTCAGGCGGGCAACGTTGCCAGGATGAGGTCAGCGGGCGGGTTGTTCGTCAGAACTCGACGGCAAACAACCGCCCCTTATGCAGGCAGCGGAACCGATTGCACATTGGCTGACCATGAGGTCACCTTCTGTGTGGTCGCAACCTGCGTTTCCGGGGCGGTTGGCTGTCGCGTGTAGAGTTTGCAGTCCGTTGTTTAATCTGTCTGGTTTATCGAACATCAAACGTCAGTGTGCGGGTTTCCGGGAGGTGTCGCCTAGGGGCTCCGAGGTCACCAGTCCAGCCTGCAGCATCGTGGTCGGCCCATCGCACAGAATTTCATAGCCGACGATTGCTTCTTCGCCGTACATGACGAGTGCCGTTCCGGCGGCACAGATGATTACCTCTATATTACCTGCCCTCCGGGGATTCATTCGCTGCTGCGGTTGCGCGTGAGCGCACCATCGCCTGTAGTCAACCAGGACACTGCCTGCATCTATGATTACTAGTAGAAGCACAATGGCCGGCGCGGCTTTACCTGGGATGGCCTGAGCATCATCCTTCGCAAGGCGAACCCACAAGTTCACGATGTAGATGACCGCTACAAGGTTGACCATCGTAAGGATCACCCAGAACGTTCCCTTGTGGGTTTTCGGTTTCATCGTATTTACCTCAGGGCAGCTTGCGATGACGGACCCGACACTGGCGCAGGTGCCGACTTCGGCGTGCTCAGGTAACCGGTTACCTTGTTATTGTCGGTCGTAAAGATAACAACCTCATACAGCAGCCGGTCGCGTCCCGTATAGAACTGCAGGGGCTCAGCCACGCCGCGGTCCTTCTTTTCGATCGTGCGGTCGTCTGCCCTCACGTTGAGCGTGAACTTGTTCTTTTTCGGATTCACCTTCTTCAGCTGCAGGCTGACGGTGGATACCGGAGTCGGATGGTCGCCTTTCCATAAGCTGAACTCATAATAGTTGCGATCACCCCGATGCTTGAGTTCCTCCAACTCTTCGCGCGTGCGGGCGATCAGCGTACCCTGTCCGGTCAGATCGCCGATGGCGCGCTCCAATTTCACCTTCGTCGCTTCCAAGTCCGTGCGGGTAGCGGCAATGTCCGTTTTGGCCCCACCCAGTTCGGTGCGCACGCTGGCCACCTCACCGGAAACCTGACCGATTTGCTCCTGCTGCTGGCTGATTTGCTCCTGCTGGCGTCTTGCAACATTTTGCTGCTGCCGCTGCAACTCGGTGGTTCGTGCCTGCATGCGCTGCTGTAAATCCCGCTCGGTTATCCCTAACCGCTGGGCCAAGGTTTCGCTGGCAACCTTGAAATCACTTTCCGCCACGGCCAGGTGGTTTTCCAACAGGTCCTGGCGGAACGCCAGCTTTTCGACCGCAACCTGCTGTGCCGCCAAACGGCTGCGCGTATTGAAGATAAAGTACGAGCTAAACACCACGTAAGCTACCATCACGACCACAAGCAGATATAACAAGCGAACACTTGTTCCGCTACTGGAGCTTTCTGCAGAACTGTTGTTATCGAATTGAAGTTTGTCCATTGCTTTGCCCTCATCAGAATAGGAAGCAACTTATGTACCGACTTCCGGCGGGCCGTAACTCATTGGCGGGATGTGATCGTGATTGTTAAAACCTGCCCCCATTCGGGCAGTGCCCGGAGATGGGCACAACGTCCCTCTCAGGGGAGCCGCAACTGCAAGTGCCTACAACAGTTCCCCCAGGATAGATTTGGCCTCTGATCTGCATATTGGCAGGGTGAAAGTCGAAGGAAACGACTTTGTCACGAGCGAGTACCGATTGAATCGGAATTATTCAGGTTGTAGCAGGTGCGCCTCGCTTTTGACACTTCGCTACGAAGGGACAAGTTATGAATGCCTTGGTCTTGATTTTCGTAGCCCTGCTGGTATTTGCGATCGGCTACAGATTCTACGGCCTATTCCTGGCCCGGAAGGTCCTGGCCCTGGAACAAAGACGGGCAACACCCGCTGTTGTCCTGAATGATGGCCACGACTACCAGCCCACCAATAAGTTTGTTCTATTTGGGCATCACTTCGCCGCCATTGCCGCCGCGGGACCTCTGCTCGGGCCGGTACTTGCGGCGCAATTCGGCTACTTGCCGGGTGCGCTTTGGATTCTCATTGGCGCCGTGTTAGCGGGCGCCGTACATGACATGGTCGTGCTATTTGCCTCCGTTCGCCACAAAGGGCAAAGCTTGGCTACGATTGCCGAACGGGAGATAGGCAAGACGGCGGGCGTGGTCGCCTCTTTCGCATTCTTGTTCATTCTTATCCTTACTCTGGCTGGCCTGTCGATTGCGGTAGTGAATGCCATGTTTGAGAGCCCTTGGGGCTTATTCACCGTCTTAATCACCATGCCTATCGCTTTGTTGATGGGCCTGTGGATGCATAAGATACGTCCGGACGACATCAAGGGGGGCAGCATCATTGGCGTCGTGCTGCTGTTCATTGGCATCCTGGCCGGGCCCTACGTGGCGGCCTCTCCGACTTGGTCGCATTGGCTGTCGCTTTCCAAAAATCAGATGGCCGTACTCATCCCGTTGTACGGTTTCGCGGCCTCCGTGCTGCCGGTGTGGATGCTGCTGTGCCCGCGCGACTATCTGTCCACCTATCTGAAGCTCGGCACCATCCTGCTGCTCGTGATCGGCACGATTGTCGTCCATCCGACGCTGCAGATGCCGGCGATTACGGCGTTTGTTCATGGCGGTGGGCCGATCATCTCCGGAAAGGTCTTTCCCTTCGTCTTTATCACCATCGCCTGCGGAGCGCTCTCCGGATTCCATGCGGTCATCGGCACCGGGACCACGCCGAAAATGATTTCCAATGAGAAAGACATACTCTTTATTGGATACGGAGCCATGCTGGCAGAAGGGTTTGTTGCAATTATGGCGCTGGTTGCTGCCTGCGTCCTGGTCCCCGCGGATTATTTCGCCATCAACTCATCTCCCGCAGCTTTTAAGGCGCTTAACTTATCGGTTGTAAATCTACCCCAGTTGGCTGCAGCCGTAGGCGAGCACGTCCAGGCGCGCCCGGGCGGCGCCGTATCCCTCGCCGTCGGCATGGCCTATGTATTCTCCGGCGTACCTTTCATGAAGCACCTGATGGGCTACTGGTATCACTTTGCCATTATGTTTGAGGCCGTCTTTATTCTCACGGCTGTCGACACCGGAACTCGAGTGGGGCGCTTCTACTTGCAGGAGATGATCGGGAAAGTAATCCCCAAGGTGGGCGAGGTGCATTGGATGCCGGGCATCGTCCTGACCAGTCTCCTGTTTACCGGGGCCTGGGGCTACTTGGTTTATACGGGTGACATCGGCACGATTTGGCCCCTGTTTGGAATCAGCAACCAGTTGCTGGCTTCCAGCGGCTTGATCATCGTGACGAGTATGCTTATCCGCCTCGGCAAAGCCAAGTATGCATGGGCGACCGCCGTGCCGGGTTTATTTATGGCGTTCGTGACCATCTATGCAGGTTACCTGAATATTGTGGGGAATTACCTCCCCAAGAAGCTTTATTTACTGGTGGTGATGTCGATTGCCGTCATGAGCCTGGTTTTGATCGTATTGGCCGCCACCGTGCGGCGCTGGGTGGTATTGCTTGAAGCCAAACAACCTGTCCGCCTTCCGGATGATGTACCGGTGCTGCTGCCACCACAGGCAATAGGCGAAACCGGAGTCGCGGTAAAGGAGCTTGGTCACACCGGAGCCACGTGCTGAACAGTGCAGCAGCGAGGCGCCACAGGGTACGGGCAGCGCACAACCGGATAAAACGCGGTGCCGTACCGGAACAGATATAGAAAGGTGAACGCGATCTCAGTACGGAGTGGCAGTAATCAGCGGATCACCATGTAGTGCAGGAATTGAGGAGGTATTGGAATGCTAGCAACAATCGACGCCGACACCCGGATCGAGCACGATTCTCTCGGCGAAAAAGAACTGCCTAACAGTGTTTACTACGGTGTACAGACGGCTCGCGCTTTGGAGAATTTTCCTTTCGATAGCCATCCGTTGCACCACTTCCCTGAATTTATTGTTGCGTTCGCCTACCAGAAGAAAGCGTCCGCACTGGCCAATTACGAACTCGGCGTTCTCGATGCGGAGAAGACAGACGTGATTGTTGCGGTCTGTGATGAGCTCATCGCGGGAAAGCTACATGACCAGTTCCCTCTGGATATGATTCAGGGCGGAGCGGGCACATCTACCAACATGAACTTCAACGAAGTTATTGCCAATCGGGGTCTGGAACTTATGGGCCACAAGAAAGGCGAGTACCAGTTTCTGCACCCCAATGATGACGTTAATCTTTCCCAATCCACCAACGATGCCTACCCGACGGCCGCAAAAGTGGCTGTGCTTTTGATGATGCGCGAAACCCGGCAACACCTTGACAAACTCAAACACGCGCTCGAGCAGAAGGCTTCAGAGTTCAAGGATGTGCTCAAGATGGGGCGAACGGAGATGGAAGATGCCGTGCCCGTAACTCTGGGGCAAGAATTCCGCGGCTTTGCGGACACGCTCAATGAGGCATTGCGGCAGCTTCGCCAGGCGGAAAAGGCCTTTTACAAGGTTAATCTTGGTGGAACCGCCATCGGCACGGGGATCAACTCCCCGCGGCAGTATTGCGCCTTGGCGATCAAACGACTGGCTGAACTTACCGGTTTTTTCCTTGTCCCCTGCAATGATCTGGTCGGTGCCTCTTCCGACGGCGCGGGATACATGGAAATGTCTGGCGCGTTGAAACGGGTCGGCATTGCCATATCGAAGATCTGCAACGATCTGCGCCTTATGTCCTCCGGCCCGCGGGCGGGCTTTTTTGAGATCACCCTGCCTCCGTTGCAGCCGGGCTCGTCGATTATGCCTGGCAAGGTTAATCCGGTCATTCCCGAGGTCACGTCCTGTGTCGCCTATCAACTGGCTGGTTATGACACGATCGTCACGATGGCAGCGGAGTTGAGCAGTTTGGAACTGAATCCGGTTGAAACCATCATCGTCTACTCCCTCCTTAGCGGCGTGAAGCTTTTGAACACGGCCAGCAGAGTGCTCGCAGAAAAGTGCATTGTGGGCATCAAGGCGAATAGGGAGAGGGACGCGATGATGGTAAGAAGCAGTATTGGGCTGGTAACCGCGCTCCTGCCTGTGCTCGGTTATGAGAAATGCGCTGCTATTGCGAAGGAGGCATTGCTCACGGGCGGAACCGTCTACGATCTGGTGTTGGAAAAGGGCTGGCTGTCGAAGCAGGAACTGGAAGACCTGCTTAGGCCCGAGAACATGACCGCGCCCAGAGAGCGGCCAGTAGGCAAGAGCTGCGGCCGGCGGGCGCTAGGGGAGGTTCTCGAGAACTAGCAATTCGGTCCGGCACACATTACTCGACGGAGTTTCGTCGCGGGGGCATAAACCATTGCGGAACGGAGTTGGTAATTATGTTTAGGAGATCAGCACTGCTCACGATTATCTACATCGCGGCTACTAGTCTTTGGCTGGCCGGCTTCTGCTCAGCGCAGGTACTGCAACCAACGCGAGACTCCTATATTGAGGTACTCCGAGCAGACCTGCGCGCCGACAAAACTGCCATTATCGCCCAGGCGATGCGCTTCAGCGAGGAAGATGCCGCCGTTTTCTGGCCGCTATACAAGAAATACGAACTCGACTCCTCAAAGTTGGAGGATCAACGCGTACGAGTAATCAAGGAATACGCGGAGAAATATGCCACCCTTAACGACGCCGATGCCAAGGCGATGGCAGAAACGATGTTCGATTACAACGCTCGCGTCACGAAGCTTAAGAAGAAGTATTTCAAGCAGTTTAACAAGGTGCTCCCGCCCTTGACGGTAGTGAAATTCTTTCAGCTCGAACATCGCCTGGATTTGCTGGTTGATCTGAAATTGGCTTCTGAGCTTCCTTCCCTCCTCGTCCGCCCGGACACCGAAAACGACGAGGAGTAGCAGGGCAAATAGCATATTTTGCGCAAAACCCTTACCGAGAGTTTGGCATCGCCATACAGCCTGAATTGGGGGATAGCACCACCAGGTTGCTGAAGTATGAGGAGGTTCTATGTCTCAGATGCGCAAAGATATTTTCACCGGGCGCTGGGTAATCGTGGAGGAGACCACGGCGGTGCGGCCCGCAGATTTCCATTTTAAGAAATCTCTCAAGGAACCGACCTTCTGTCCCTTTTGCGAAACGAACGAAGCTGCCACGCCCCCCGAAGTGTTCGCGATCCGCCAAGCTGGTTCGTTACCGAACCATCCCGGCTGGTCGGTGCGAGTGGTGCCAAACTCCGCGCCACACCTGCGGATCGAAGGCGATTTGTGCCGCCGGCCGGGCGGCGTCCACGAGCTGATGAACGGCATAGGTGCCCACGAGATCATCGTGGAAACACCCCGTCATGATCTCAGCCTGCGCGAACTGGAAGTTCCCGAGCTCTCTAATGTGATCCTGGCTTGCAAGGCACGCATACTCGATCTGGAGCGTGACCCACGTTTGCGCTACGTGCTCATCTTCAAGAATCAGGGCGAGCAAGCGGGGGCCCGCACCATTAGTCACCCGATCTCACACCTGATGGCCCTCGCCGTAACCCCACGTGCGATCAAGACCAAGCTATTGATCTCGCGGAACTACTTTCGTTACAAGGAGCGGTGCATTTATTGCGATATGCTCGAGCAGGAGCTCGACCATTGCCAACGGCTCATCGCTGAAAATAAGGATTTTGCGGCGCTTGCCCCTTTCGCTTCGCGGTTCCCATTTGAGATGCTGGTGCTGCCTAAAACGCACAGCAGCGCTTTCAGCAGCATGGGCCAGGAACCAATCGACAACTTGTCGTGCATCCTGCGCGACGTTTTAGGGAAGCTGGACCGAATCCTCAGTAATCCTCCTTATAACTTATCGCTACAGGACAGACCGTTGTTGCGGCCCAGAGTCGGCTACTGGAACACCATCGAAGACGATTTCCATTGGCACATCGAAATCCTACCACAGGTAGCCCGAATTACCGGATTCGAGTGGGCATCGGGATTTTTCTACAACCCGGTGCCGCCGGAGCTCGCAGCTAGGTGCCTCTTTGGTTCCGTTTAGACGAAAACATGCCCGTGAACGCATGCCCTTATCAGGGCACTGCCCTGATAAGGGCACCTGAAGGCGCCGAAACTACTGCGACTCTTGAGCGCAGTCAAGCACTTTTATTGGACATGGATTGGCACCTGACCTGCACTGCGCAGTGTCAAGATGTTCGAAGTGCCAAAGAACGTCCTTTTATCTCAGTCGGTACACAGTCACGCTGTATTACCGCTTACCAAGATAGGCGCAATCCTTTTGGTTTCGCCAGAGCGCATGGAGGTATCGATGCGTTCACAAACTCTTTTTGAAGCGGTAAAGACATTTGGCCGTTTTCAGCTCTGTAACGTCGCCGCCAAAGCCACCCGTAAGCTGCATGTACCCGGTAATCGCGTTCAGGATACAACCAATGATGTTTTCCGGCGGCTTATAGAAGAGAACTCAACACGTAACCAAAAGAGTCGCTGACGATTTCGTCTGGAAGGCTCACTTAACAAAATTCATATTTGGAGTAGGGGTGCTGCTCATGCAACAGAAAGCGACCAGTTTAGCGCACGCGGTCGAAATGATACCCGATGGGGCAAGTCTCATGATTGGCGGGTTCCTTGGCGTAGGCTCTCCCCATCGGCTCATTCAAGAACTCGTTCGTCAGGGGCGCAAAAACCTGACGGTTATTGCCAATGACACGGGCCGGCCTGGGTGGGGTATTGGCCGGCTGATTGACGCCAAACTAATTTCCAAACTGATTGCCAGCCATATCGGTACCAATCCGGAGACGCAACGGCAGATGATCGCCAAGGAGTTGGAAGTAGAACTCTGCCCGCAAGGGACGCTGGCGGAACGCATTCACGCGGGCGGTTACGGACTCGGCGGGGTAATCACTCCTACCGGTGTGGGGACCGTGGTAGCCGAAGGCAAACAAACGATAGAGATCAAGGGAAAGGTTTATCTGATCGAAACACCACTGCGGGCGGATTTTGCTCTGCTCTTGGCCTGGCGAGCCGACTATCAGGGCAATCTGGATTATCAACTTACGGGCCGCAACTTCAATCCCCTGATGGCGCTGGCCGCCGACAAGGTCATTGCCGAACCGCTCGAAGTTGTGCCGGTAGGCATGATTTCGCCAGATGCGGTAATTACGCCGCACATCCTCGTGGACCACTTTATTGGAAGGGAGAAAGCCAATGGATGAAAAAGTTCTCATAGCCAAACGAGTAGCCATGGAGCTTAAGGACGGCGATTTAGTGAACCTGGGCATTGGTCTCCCCACCCTCGTGGCCAACTATCTGGCGCCGGGGGTTGATGTATGGTTCCAGTCGGAAAACGGCTTTGTCGGCAGCGCTCCTGTCCCCCAACCGGGAATGGAGAACGACTTGGCCTGCGACGCCGGCGGTAGTCCCATTGGGGCGCGGCCGGGCGCAGTCAGCTTCGATAGTGGCCTCTCCTTCGGCCTGATCCGCGGGGGCCATTTGGATATTACCGTCCTAGGTGGTTTGCAAGTGGATGAACAGGGCCAGTTAGCGAACTGGATGGTGCCGGGCAAGATGGTGCCGGGCATGGGTGGAGCTATGGATCTGGTCAGCGGCGCCAAGCGGGTGATCGTCGCCATGACCCATACCGCCAAAGGTGCGCCGAAGATTGTGAAGAAATGCAACTTGCCGCTGACTTCTTTGCGACGCGTCAGCCTGATCGTAACGGAGCTGGCGGTGATCGAACCTACCGCCGGGGGTTTGGTGCTGCGGGAGGTGGCGCCAGGCGTCACAGTGGAGCAGGTGATGGCCGCCACCCAGGCCAAACTGATCGTTCCGGAAAAGGTTCCTGTAATGCCGATCGCGGAGGAAGGCAAGGCCATAGCGGCCAAGGCCTAACCTGTAGCGGGCAAGTGTGAGGTAGGAGTATTGAAACATGCGGCAGGGGCAGCCTGTTCCGGCTGCCTCTTGGGAACCCATTCCTGCAGGTGGGGGGTATGCGCCGCTGATCAGCGGTATCTCTAAAGCGGCGCTTTCCGGCACCTTCTAGCAAGCAGTGGCATTCAGAGAATGCGGTCTCCTGGCTAGTCCAAGAAGGTACCGTCAGATCCAAATCAGGGGGCGGTTTTTTCAAAGGAGGAATAGGTCGTGGCGTGGACTTTTCTTGTCTGCTTATTGTCATTGGGCTTCTTGATGTTTGTGGCCTATCGCGGCTTCAGCGTGATTCTTTTCGCGCCGGTGGCCGCCTTGGGCGCGGTGATGCTAACCAGCCCGCATTCGGTGCTGCCTGTCTATAGCGGCCTGTTCATGGACCGCATGGTGGTTTTTGTCAAACTCTATTTCCCCGCTTTCATGCTAGGCGCCATTTTCGGCAAGGTGATTGAATTGTCAGGCTTCGCCCAGTCGATTGTGTCGTCTGTAGTGAAGGCCGTGGGAGCAAAACGGGCCATCTTGTCGATCGTGATCGTTTGTGCGCTCCTTACCTATGGTGGCGTATCGCTCTTTGTAGTGGTGTTTGCCGTTTACCCGTTTGCTGCGGAAATGTTCCGCCAAAGCAACATCCCGAAACGGCTGATCCCCGGCACAATCGCGCTAGGCTCGTTCACTTTCACCATGGATTGCCTGCCGGGCACGCCGCAGATTCAGAACATTATTCCCACCACGTTTTTTAAGACCACCGGCATGGCTGCTCCCTGGCTGGGCACCATCGGCGCCGTTCTGATCCTCATTTTGGGGCTCAGCTACCTGAACTGGCGCCGCCGCGCGGCGGAGAAGAATGGCGAAGGATACGGTACCGGGCACATCAACGAAGTGGAAGTAATTACCACAGAGAAACTCGCCAATCCGGTGATTGCCATCCTGCCGCTATTTGTAGTGGGCATCATGAACTTGGTGTTCACCAAATGGCTGCCGGTCCTCTACGGCGCCCAGAGCGTCATTGGGACGGATAAGTTTCCGGGTTTACCGACGCCTCCCGCTACGGCCGTGCCTGGAGGAAAAGCAATTGTGCAGCCGGTGGGGGCAAACGTCGGTATCTGGGCGGTAGAAGCGGCCTTGGTGCTGGGCATTCTGACGGTGGTTGTATTTGCCTTTCCCCTGGTCAAACGTAAATTTGCCGAGGGCACGAAATCGGCCATTGGCGGTGCGCTGCTGGCATCGCTGAACACCGCATCCGAGTACGGCTACGGAGCCACTATCGCGGCGCTGCCCGGGTTTGTGGTCATCCGCGATGCCCTCCGGGCGATTCCTAATCCCCTGGTGAACGAGGCTCTATCAGTGAACATTTTGGCCGGCATCACTGGTTCCGCGTCCGGCGGTATGGGTATCGCGTTGGCGGCTATGTCCGATCAGTTTATTGCTGCAGCCAATGCTGCGCATATTCCCTTGGAAGTCCTGCACCGGGTCGCCGCCATGGCCAGCGGGGGCATGGATACCCTGCCGCACAATGGCGCAGTGATCACGTTGTTGGCGGTAACCGGGCTGACGCACAAGACGTCCTACAAGGATATCTTTGCCGTTACGCTCATCAAGACGTCGATGGTGTTCATCATCATTGCGATCTACTACTTAAGCGGCGGGCACATTGTTTAATGGCCCGCTGTGGGCCTGAACCACCGGCCCGGCCGACGGCCAAGCTGTCGCGCCGGGCCCCTTAATGAATTTGGAGGAGGGTTACATGTCATTAAAAGGACGTAGAGCTGTCGTTACAGGTTCGACCAGCGGAATCGGCGAGGGCTACGCCCGCGCGCTGGCGGCCGCGGGTTGCGCGGTGATGCTGAACGGATTCGGCGATGCCGCTGAGATCGAGAAGCAGCGTGCCGGCATGGCCAAACAGTATGGGGTCGAGGTGCTGTACAACCCCGCCGACCTGTCGAAGCCGGAAGAGTGCGCCGCGCTGGTGCAGGACGCCGAGAAACGGCTGGGCGGCGTCGATATCCTGATCAACAACGCGGGCATCCAGTTCACTTCGCCGATCGAAAATTTTCCTATCGACCGGTGGAACGCCATCATCGCCATTAACCTGTCTTCGGCATTCCACACTATCCGGGTGGCCCTGCCGTGCATGAAAGCTCGCAAGTGGGGACGCCTTATCAATACGGCGTCGTCGCATGGCTTGGTCGCTTCCGTGAACAAGGTGGCCTATTGCGCCGCCAAGCACGGCATCGTCGGCCTGACTAAGGTGGTGGCGTTGGAGAACGCACAGACCGGGGTAACCTGCAACGCGATTTGTCCCGGCTGGGTGCTGACTCCGTTGGTCAAGAAACAGATTCAAGATCGCGCTAAAGCCCAGGGAATTTCGTTGGAGCAGGCCGAATATGACCTGTTGATCGAGAAGGAGCCGTCGGCGCGCTTCACTACCGTAGAACAGCTTGGCGCATTGGCTGTCTTCCTGTGTAGCGAAGAAGCCAGCAACATTACCGGCGCCAGCATCGCGAACGATGGCGGTTGGACTGCCCAATAGCATTGAGCGGCTGAGCCTCATTGTCTAAGACTTGGATGCGTAGCCGGAAGGCAAAGGTAACGGAATCAGGTTCAACCAATAAAGGAGGATTTTCCGGATATGAAACGTATTTATATTGCGGCCTATAACCAATCCAAATTCGGGAAACTGATGGGCATGCCGGTTCCCGATATCCTGACCAATGCCGTCCAAGGCGTATGTCGGCAGATCAACGTTACGCCTGCGGCCATGGATGTGGGCTCCGTTGGAGCCGCCTGCAACTTCAGCTTGAATGAGCAAGGGCTCCTGGCGGGTTTGCTCGCCATGGTGCCCGGAATGGAAAGCAAACCGATCGAAGCGGTCGAGAATGCTTGCGCTACGGGCGGCGTGGCCGTGCTCTCGGTCATTCAGAAACTGCAGATCGGCCTCGGCGATGTGGGCATTGCGGTGGGTTACGAGAAAATGCGCGATGCCGAAGGCAAGATGGACGGAGCTCTGATTGGGAAAGTGCTGGGCTATTTCTCGTATCCCGGCGAACGCGTAGGCAAGGTCTATGTGTTTCCCCATCTGTTTGCTGAGGTGATGCGCGACTACATGAAGGCCTGGGGCACAAGCGAGGCCGAACTGGCGCAGATCGCTGTCCAGGAATACGCCAACGCCAAGTACAACCCGTGCGCCCAGATGAATAAGGTGCAGGTGACGTTGGAGCAGGCGCTGAAAATTGAGGGAATTAACCGCTACGTGGTCGAAGGCTTGCCCCTGAAGACCTACGACTGTTCCCAAATCACCGACGGGTATGCCGCGCTGATTTTGGCTACGGAGGAGGGATTGGCCAAACTGGGTGTTCCCAAGTCCGACACCATTGAGATTGCCGGCTGGGGCCAGGCAACCGATGCACTGAAGAAGGAGGGACGGGATGTCCTGCACCCGGCAGGCGCCTACAAGGCCATGCGCCAAGCTTATGAAATGGCAAAACTGAAACCTGCCGACGTTAATGTGGCGGAGGTGCACGACTGTTTCACCGTCATGGGGGCTATCGGCGCCGAAGTGATTGGCAAGGCAGAACCGGGAAAGGGCGCCAAGTACTGGGTAGAGGGCAAGGCCAGTCCTGGGGGCGAATGCGCGATCAATACGTCCGGCGGGCTGATTGCTAAAGGTCATCCGATCGGCGCTACCGGGGTGGCTATGATCGGCTGGGCCGCACAGCAGTTGCTGGGCAAGGCTCCTGCTGAATTACAGGTAAAGAATCCCAAGGCTGCGGCCACCTTCAACATCGGGGGCCCGATCTGCGCTTCTGTCTGTACCGTGCTTCGCAGAGCAAAGTAACGCTGATCAAAAGGGGTTGCCGCTCTATGCACTTGGAAAAGGGGAGACGGCAACCCCACAGATTCGGAGAAAGATTATGAATACAACTGCAGTTGGACGCGAACGAGATATCCCTGGCCGGCGCATCACTGAAGGCAGCTTAGCAAAGATCGGCCTGGCTTTGGCAAATTGGAGTGAACGGTGGTTCCCAGATCCTCTCGTTTTTGCACTAACGGGAGTGGTCATCATATTCGTCTTCGGCCTGCTGCTTCACCAACCGGCGTCGAAATTGGCCGTGCAGGGCGCCAAGAACTTTTGGACCCTGGTTCCTTTCACCATGCAAATGGTGATGGTCATCATTGGCGGGTATGTAGTTGCTACCACGCCTCCGGTGTATCGCTTTATACGGTGGCTGGCAAAAATACCTAAGAGCGGGCGTAGCGCCGTCGCGATGATCGCGTTATTTGCCTGCCTGACCTCGCTGATCTCTTGGGGTCTTAGCCTGATCTTCAGCGGGCTGTTGACACGTGAACTGACCCATCGGGTCAAAGGAATGGACTACCGGGCCGCCGGATCGGCAGCTTTCTTGGGTCTTGGGGCTGTCTGGGCACTTGGGTTGTCTTCGTCGGCAGCGATGATGATGGCAACCAAGGGCACAATTCCTCCTTCGCTGCTGGCGATCTCAGGGCTTATCCCATTAAAGCAGACACTTTTCCTCTGGCAAAGCATAGTCATGGCTGGGGCGCTGGTTGTAGTTTCGGTGCTGATTGCCTATGCCTCCGCACCTTCGGCTGCAAAGGCAAAAACCGCGGAGGATTGTGGCATCAAGTACGAATCCATGGAGCGTTCGTTGGAGCCCAGGACGAAGCCAGGAGAATGGCTGGAGTACAGCCCGTTGTTATCGATTCTGGTTGCAGCGCTGATGATTTGGTATCTTGTCGACTTTTTCCGCAGCTCTCCACAAGGCGCGTTAGCTGCGCTCGACCTGAATACCTATAACCTGATTTTTATCACTGCTGGTTTGTTGTTGCACTGGCGGCCAAAGAGTTTCGTCAAGGCGGTTGCCGAGTGTGTGCCGGCCACGGGCGGCGTATTGATCCAGTTCCCATTTTATGCCGTTATCTTCGGCATGATTGTAGGGACGGGTATGTCCGACTGGCTCGCTAACGTATTTGCGCGTATCACAACACATGGGACATATCCTCTCCTGGTAGCACTCTACTCTGCGCTTATTGGCGTCTTTGTTCCGTCAGGTGGAAGTAAATGGGTCATCGAAGCACCATACGTTTTGCAAGCCGCAACCTTACATCATGTTCACCTGGGTTGGGTGGTCCAGATCTATAACGCCGCCGAGGCACTGCCTAATTTTGTAAACCCTTTCTGGATGCTTCCTCTGCTTGGCATCCTGAAACTGAAGGCTCGTGACCTGGTCGGCTATGGAGTACTTCAGATGTTATTCCACATTCCGCTAGTGTTTTTTTTGTGCTGGATATTCGCCAGGTACTTGCCTTATCTTCCCCCCGTCCACTGAAGTAAAGGGTGGCTGCTATGGACGAAGACGATCGCTATTTAGCGGCGCGCCGGCTGCTGGAAGCCGAACGGGTGTACCGCGACCATGTGGGCGGGGACAACCCCACGCCAGTGCCTGACGGCGAGGCCGCTCGCTGTCTCCAAGAGCGGGCGCCCAAAGCAACGGTAGAAAAGATTCTCAGAGGGTGGCTGGACTGGTTCAAGATTGCAGAGGTGCCCGAGCAAAAGCCTGTTTTCAGCGAAGCAGATAGGATTGAGGCGCACGGCCTGGGAGTCCGGCTGTGAAGACGAAGACTGACGAAAGCTGCGGCAACCGCGTCTTCTCCTTAAAAAGCAAGGGCCACCAAACATTATAGGACGATCCTCCCGTCGGTTTGGCACGGCAGTTGCATTAGAACTGGGTGTTCGAGGCTGAGGCCGAGGAGGCCCGCCATGAAAGGCTGTAACCGACACAACCCGGCAATCGCTGCGGTCGGTGCCTGGTGGTTGTCGCATATCGCTGGTCCCGTCAGGGCTTTTCACTACGGCTGTGCTGCCGAGCAGGATGAGCGCAATGGCTTTCCGTATACGGCGGCGATGGAATGGCGCAAAGCAGCCGAGCTGTTTGCCGCGAATGCGCAAGCTGCCGAGTACAGCTGGCGGCAGTGGGAGCGCATCATGCAACTGCCACGGCGACTGGCCGGACCGGTCGGCGATTCTGAGCCCGCGGATTTTCCGCCGAAGTCCGCTTCATCTGCGCACCCCGCGATCAGTCCGATCACGTTGACAGCGTTGCCATATCCCGTGTCACCGTCGTCCAACACCGGAACCTTCATCGCGCTAGCCGTGTGACCGGCTCGCATCGCCATCACAAAACCAAACGTTGCTTGCTCTGACCTCTGTCCTTTCCAAAGGCATTTGGCGTATGCCCATACAAAACTCTGCCCACATTCGGGCACTGCCCTCGCAAGGGCATAAGAAACTGCCGGGAGAGGCAGTGGTGGAGGCGGGCCAGTCACTTAGGTGAAATCGTAATGGCAGACGACCTGCAAGTGTCTTGGGTACAGCCAGCGCAAGCTTGTCCCTTACGAATGGGCTGCGTGCGGCCAAATGCCAAGGGATCAATTAGGAGCTAGCGATGATTACCAACCTGGAGCAGAATATTCGGTCGGAGCTTATGCCTCTGGAAATCGTCTGGCGGAATCCGCAAAGTCTGGTGCGG